>JAESGJ010000043.1_pt1 | contig 302255 bp, 302 predicted proteins | sample 9266241 | NCBI WGS metagenome assembly JAESGJ01 (sample SAMN14514841, study PRJNA621669) | algae metagenome | isolation source: Brasilonema octagenarum HA4186-MV1 and co-occurring heterotrophs from wet... | place: USA: Manoa Valley, Hawaii | collected 2009-07-20
AAACGCCATCGACCCGAGACCGGCAGCCGAGGTGATCGGCTCGTATCTCGACATCAGATCAACCCGATAATGCGGAGCCCGGTTTTTGCCGGGCTTCGTCATGTCAACCTGAGATTACGGAAACCCGGAATAATATTGCGGTGTCAGCTTCCAGACGCGCTGGTCGATGATGTTGACGATGGCTCCCTCGCGTCCGGCCGGCAGGGCCTGCGCCAGCGCTTTGGCCAGCATCGAGGGCGCCCGCAGATTGATCGAGAACTGCCGGTTCCAGGTGGCGACGTCGAGCGTCGTCAGGTTGTCGACCAGAAAGCTCGAGGCGTTGTTGACGAGCAGCGTGACCGGGCCGAGGGCGGCTTCGGCCGCGGGGAGGATCGCGTCGACGGCGGCCGGGTCGGCCAGATCGGCGCTCACGGCGCAGGCGTTGCCGCCGCCCGCGATGAGCAGCGCGGCCAACGCGTCGGCCTCGTTGCGGGCGCGGCCGGTATGGATCGCGACGGCGTAGCCGGCCTCTGCCAGGCGCTCGACGATCGCCCGGCCGATCCGGCGCGCCCCGCCGGTGACGAGCGCGACCTCAGCCATCGCCGTTCTTCATCGAGGACCGCCGCTGCAGCCGCCTCTCCCAATGCTTGGCGACGCGCAGATAGCGATAGAAGGCGTAGTTCATCGCGGTCATGAAGCCGTATACGCCGCGCAGCGCATGGCGTCGGCCGATATAGGCCTTGATGAAATTGGCCGGGAATTCGACGACGAGGCGAAAGACCGAGAGCGTCGCGCCGCGCTTGTCGAGATCGTCGGCCTGGGCATCGCTATAGGCATTGAGCTTGTCCATCTGTTCGCCAAGCGACCGCACCGAGAAATGGTGGATCGTGCCCTTAAGTCTGGCGATGCGGGTGCCGGGCGCCAGATCGACGCGGTCGTGCACCGGCGATTGCGAATAGCGGCCCTTGCTGCGGCGATAGAGCCTGACCGGCGCCAGCGCATAAGCGAATCGATGCGGCGCCCCTTCGCCCGGGAAGATCTCGGCGATGCGGATCCGGTAGGCGTCGGCAGCGGGGGCGCCGGTCGCGAACAGGGCGGCGATCTCGGCCGCGAGATTGGGCGGCACGACCTCGTCCGCATCGATGTTGAGCATCCAGTCGTGCCGGCACTGCTCCTCGGCGAAGCGCTTCTGCATGCCGTAGCCGGGCCAGGGATTGAAGATCACCCGCGCGCCGGCTTCCTCGGCGATCGCCTGCGTATCGTCGGTCGAGCCGGAATCGACCACGACGATGTCGTCGCTCAGGGCCCGTACCGCCGTGATCGTCCGGCCGATCCGGTCGGATTCGTCGCGCGCGATGATGAAAATCGAAAGAGGCGGCACTCGCGCGGTCTCGGTCAGGGGCTTCGCATCTCGGCTAGACCATGCTTGGCCCGACGCCGCAAGCGGACGCCATCTTTGTGCCGAAATGTGACGATGGAACCTTACGGGAGCTGCGGCGTTGTGCGCTCGGATGCGGAAATGGCGAATCGTGTTTCTTAGTATTCGATTTACCATTCAGCGTGCTTTAACAGAGGTTAAGCCACTTTAGTTCTTTCGCCATAGTCATCCCATTCGTGCCGCATTTCTGCCCCGGTCTGCAGGGCTGATGTGCTTCCGACGCAACAGACAAAGGCTTGGCGTGGTCTTATATGTTGGTCATCGAATTCACCCGCCGAGCGGAAAGCCGGCAAAAGCGACGACTGAGGAGTCTATCATGAAGAAGTATCTGCTTTCGAGCGTTGCGGCCCTGGGCCTCGTCGCTGCCGGCGCCGCCTCGGCCGCCGACCTGCCGTCCCGCAAGGGCCCGGTCGTCGCTCCGGTCTACGCCCCAGTCTTCACCTGGACCGGCTTCTATGTCGGCGGCAACGCCGGCTACGCCTGGGGTAACGTAAACACCAATGGCGGCCTCGCCATCACCAACACCGGTGATCTCGACGGCTTCGTCGGCGGCGGTCAGGTCGGTTACAACTACCAGATCGGCCAGTTCGTCCTCGGCGCCGAGGCCGACATCCAGGGCGGCGATCTCAGCACCGGCGGCACGCTCGGAGCTCTTCGCGTAAAGACCGACTACTTCGGCACCGTCCGTGCCCGTGCCGGTTTCGCCTTCGACCGCATCATGCCCTACGTCACCGGCGGCTGGGCCTATGGCAACGTCAAGAGCTCGATCCCGGCTCTGGGCGTCTCGTCCGACAACAGCCACACCGGCGGCTGGACGCTCGGCGGCGGCGTGGAATACGCCATCACCAACAACTGGATCGCCGGCGTCGAGTATCTCTACGTCGATCTGGGTGAGAAGCGCCTCCAGGGCACCGGCACCAAGGTCGGCACCGACTTCTCGGTCGTCCGCGCCCGCCTGAGCTACAAGTTCTGATCCAGCGTCTTCGGACGTCAGAGCGACCCGGTGGCTTCGGCCACCGGGTTTTTTGTTGTCCGGGTGTGTCGGGGGAGGTCGCTCAGCCCTTGAAGCGTGTCGCCTCAAAGGCCGGCACCTTGGCCGCGAAGGTGTCGAGCCAGGCGACGAGCTTCGGATATTCGGCCCGCCATTTGCCCTCGAAGCGCAGATCGAGATAGCCGAGCCCGCAGGCGAGGGCGATCTCGCCGATCTGGGGCCGATCGCCATAGGCCGGCGGCATCACCTCGAGCGCGGTCAATGTGCGCGTGACCTTGCCGGCCTGGTTGGCGACCCAGGCGGCATTGCGGCCGTCCTCCGGCCGGAAACGAATCTCGTAGACCTGCAACAGTGCCGCGTCGCAGAGCCCGTCGGCAAGCGCCTGCAGGCGCAGTTGCTGGAAGCGTGTATCGCCGGACGGAAACAGCCGGTCGCCGCCGGCGAGATGGTCGAGATATTCGACGATCACCCGCGAATCGAACAGCGTTGTGCCGTCCTCCAGCACCAAGGTCGGGATCTTGCCGAGCGGGTTCTGCTGGCGCAGCGGCTCGCCCGGGTCGTTGGTGTCGGCGGCGACGATCTCAATCCGGTCCATCAGGCCGAGCTCGATCGCGGCGATCTTGACCTTGCGGCCGAAGGGAGAGGCGGGCGAGGAGCGCAAGGTCAGCATCGGGCACTATCCTGGGTGTCTTCAGCCGTCCGGTCGGATCGGCTCGCAAAGGTAGCGCGGCCGCGGCCCCTGCGCGAGCCGTTCCGTCAGCGCCGGCAGCAGCAGCCCTGCTTCCGCAGCAAGCGTCCAGGGCGGGTTGACCACGAGCAGTCCGGTCGCGCTCAGGCCGCCGGCCGCGTCCGGGCGATCGACGTCGATTTCCAGCCGCAACAGCCGGCCGATACCGGCATCCGTGATCGTAGCGAGCAGATTTTCTACCGCCTCCCGGTCCTTGACCGGATACCAGAGCGCATAGATGCCGGTCGGCCATTTGCGGTGGGCGACGATGAACTCGGCGGCGAGCGTCTGGAATTCGTCCTTAGCCTCGAAGGGTGGGTCGATCAGGACGAGGCCGCGCCGCTCCTTAGGTGGGACGTTGCCGCGCAGCGCGTTCCAGCCATCGATCGCCAGCGCCTTGCCGCGCGGATCGCGGCCGATCGCGGCGAGGAGCTTCTTGTGCGTCTGCGGGTGCAGTTCGGCGGCGATCAGCCGGTCGGTCGGTCGCATCGCGTGCAGGCAGAGCCAGGGCGAGCCGGGATAGGCGTCGGGGCCGTAGAGGGCACGGGCTCCGGCGAGCGCGTCGCGCCAGGGCTTCAGGATCGCCTCGACGGCGGGCGGCAGCGGCGCCTGGTCGAGCCTTGCGACGCCGTCCTTCCATTCATGCGTGCGCAGCGCCTCCTCGGAGCCGAGATCGTAGCAACCGGCGCCGGCATGGGTGTCGACGATGCGATAAGGCGTGTCCTTGGCATTGAGATGCGTCAGGATGCGCATCAGCACGACATGCTTCAGGACGTCGGCGAAATTTCCGGCGTGGAAGCCGTGGCGGTAGTTCATCGCGCGCTCTTACGCGGCTTCCGCGCGGATGTCAGCGCGGCGCGACGACCGTGATGTCCCGCGTCCGGCAGCCGGAGCGGTCGACCTGCTCGCAGGTCCGGAAATCGCGCAGATCTTTGCTCAGGCAGATGCGGACCTCCTGCAGCACGCCACGCTTGCAGGCGACCGACATCATGTCGGTGCGAAGGCCGGGATTGGCGGCCACGAAGGCGCGTTCGAGGTCGATCGCGGTCCAGCTCTGGTCGCGCTCGGCTTTGGCGAGTTGCAGCGGGATCGTCACCTTGTCGCGGGCTCTGCGGACATCGGCAAAGTAGTCGCTCGGGCTCGAGCCCGAGCAGGTGCCGTGCTTGCGCCATTCGTAGCGGGCGAGGTCCTCGGTCGGGAAGACGCCGCGCGTCTGTTCCAGCGCGATGCGGGACGGCGTGCGCCCGGCCGGGCCGCAATCGCTGGGATAGCCGCGCTCATATTGCGGCCAGAGGCCGTGGACGACGAAGCGCAGGCCGGCGCCATCCGCGCACTGCTCGCTGTTGCGTCCGCGCCCGCCGTCGAGCTCGCAGAAGCCCGGCGACCAGGACAGCGCCAGAACATAGAAGTCGAACTCACCGGGCGTGCCGCCGCGGTCGGATCGGCCCTGCGCGAAGACCGAGCCGCCGGCCGCCAGCACGGCGAGGGCGGTCAGCGCGACGCGAAGCCGGCGCATCGGTTCAGGGCCGGGCCATCTTGCAGTCGGGCGCATAGGTACGGTGGCGATCGAGTCCGCTGACGCACCAGTTGACGTTCCAAGTGTAGCCGAACAGGCCGAGATTCTCGCGCACCGAATAGTCGACACGGTGGACCGAGCCGTCGTTCAGCGCCATCCGCGCGGTGCAGAAGCGGCGCGGGATGAAGTCGTCGCCGAGCGGCCGGTACCCGATCGGCTGGACCCGGTCATAGGTGACGGCCTGGAGCGGTCCCCAGAACTTCGCCTCGCGTGAGTTGAACCAGCTCGTGATCTCGCCGAGCACCGCCGGGTCCTCGCAGGCCGGCAGGTTGCCGTACATCGGGATGATGCGGTTCTCGGCGATGTCGGCCGAGTTGACCTGGCGCCGGCTCGCGGCCTCGGCGGAGGCGAGCAGGCCGAGGCAGGCCGCGGCGAGAAGAGGGGTTCGCAGCAGGGCGCGGCGGATCATGGTTGCCTCGGGCAGCACGAATGACGATTGCGCCACGATGGCGGGCGTGGCCGCGAGGGTCAAGGCATGGCGGCCGGGTCGGCTCGCTGCGGTTGGCGCTGTTGCATTTCGGTTCCTCGTTGGTCAGGCTGCCGGCGCGGTAAAGGGAGAGAGCCGGTGAGCACGCATTTCGACGATCCGGCGGCCCGCATCGCCGATCAGGCAAGCCTCAGGGCCCATATCGGCACGGTGAACCCGCTCGCTGCGCGCAAGGTGCTGCCGGCGCTCGACGGTTTCTGCCGCGATTTCATCGCGCTGTCGCCCTTTCTGGTGCTGGCGAGCGCTGATGGCGACGGCGGGGCCGACGCCAGCCCGCGCGGCGATGCGCCGGGCTTCGTGCGCGTGCTCGACGACAGCACGCTGCTGATTCCCGACCGCCGCGGCAACAACCGGGTCGATTCCTTCGCCAATATCCTGGCGTCGCCCGGCGTCGGGCTGATCTTCATGGTGCCGGGCATCACCGAGACGCTGCGGATCAACGGGCGCGCCCGGATCACGCGCGATGCTGCCCAGCTTGCGCCCTCGATCTTCCGGGAGCGCGCGCCGGTGACGGGCATCGTGGTCGAGATCGACGCGGTCCATTTCCATTGCGGCAAGGCGCTGCTCCGCTCGAAGCTGTGGGATCCGGCGGCCCAGGTGGAGCGCTCGCGCTTTCCGACGCTCGGGCGGATCATCGCCGAGCACACCAAGGCGATCGAGGTCGCCGAGGCCGAGGCCAGAATGGAAGAGGGCTATCGCGAGCGGCTGTACTGACGCCGGCTTCTCAGGCCTCGACCGGGACGCGTTCGGCCCGCCGCTCCAGCACCAGCAGCGCCAGTCCCGCCGCAACGATCAGGCCCGAGCCCGCCAGCATCGCCGGCGTCGGCCAGTCGCCGAAGACGAACCAGCCGAAGACCAAGGCCCAGACGATCAGCGTGTATTGGTAGGGCACCACGACCGAGGCCTCGGCAAGCTTCAGCGAGCGCGTGACGCAGAGATGCGCCAGCATGGCGACGATGCCGAGCAGGCAAAGCAGGCCCACGTCCGGCAGGCTCGGCGTCACCCAGCCGAAGGGCAGCAGCACGAGCCCCATCAGCAGCGCGCCGAAGGTCTGCCAGGCGACCAGCGTCACATCCGGCGTGCCGCGTAGATGGCGCCCGGCGATCATCATCGCGGCGAAAAGGACGCTGCCGAGCAGTGCGATCAACGCCGGCATCGAGAGGCTGGCGGCGCTCGGGTTAAGCGCGACGACGACGCCGGCGAAACCGGCGGCGACCGCGAGCCAGCGCCCCGCATCGACCCTCTCCCCGAGCAAGAGCGCCGCCAGCACGACGACGAAGACGGGCGCGGCCAGCCAGAGCGTCATCGTGTCGGCGAGCGGCAGGTATGAGACCGCCAGATAGAACAGCGCGACCTCGCCGGAGCCGAACAGCACACGTAGCGCCTGCAGGCCCGGCCGCTCCGGCCGCAAGGTGCGCATCACGCCCTGCCTGAAGACGAAGGGCAGCAGCAAGGCGAGGCCCGCCGCGCTGCGCAGCAGCAGCACCTGTCCGACCGTGTAGGTCGCGACCAGCCATTTCCCCATCACGTCGTTGAGCGAGAACATCAGGATGCCGAGCAGCATCAGGCCGGTGCCGGCGAGCGTGGCGTTGCGGGGCGTCATGACGGGGTCGGCAGCGGCTTCCGGACAAGGCCGGCCTCTGTGCCGCAGCAGGCGGTCTGGCGCAATCCTGCGGCGCAGCATGGCCAGTTTGCGCCTTTATATTTCGATATTGACTTAATTAAGTGGATAGTGAATAAACGCGACATGGATCGCTTCGCCGCCCTCGCCGAACCCAATCGCCGCCGCATCGTCGAGATGCTGGGCGAGCGGCCGTTGTCGGCCGGCGAGATCGTGGCGCGGTTTTCGGTGAGTGCGCCGGCCATCTCGCAGCATCTCAAGGTGCTGAAGGAGGCCGGGCTGGTGACGGTCGCTGTCGAAGGGCAGCGCCGGATCTACCGGCTCGATCCGGAAGGGCTCGACGCGTTCGAGGCTTGGGTCCGCAAGGTGCGCGGCTTCTGGGGCGCGCATCTGGATTTGTTGGAAGAGCAACTGAGCAAGCCCGAGACGGGCGAGGGAGACTAAAGTCATGAGCGCGTATGGTGTCGTTTTGGAAAGCGGTGCGGTCAGGTTCGAGCGGCTTCTGCCGGGGCCGATCGAGCGGGTCTTCGCCTATCTGACCGAGGGCGAGAAGCGCGCCACTTGGTTCTGCGGCGGCGAAACCGAGCCGCGGATCGGCGGCAAGGTCGCCTTGTTCTTCAAGCATTCGCAGATCACCGACGAGCCGCCGCCGGAGGGCGCCCGCAAGATGAACGACGAGGGCGCGATGATGGCCGGCACCGTCACGGCCTGGGACCCGCCGCATCGCTTCGCCTTCAACTGGGTCGGCATGGGCGACCCCGATTCCGACGTCGAGTTCGAGCTGGAGCCGGCCGGCGACAAGGTGAAGCTCGTCCTGACGCATCGGCGGCTCGCCACCAGGGACCGCATGGCGACGGTCTCCAGCGGCTGGCACCTGCATCTCGACCTGCTGGAGGACCAGTTCACGGGCGCGAAGCCGCGCGGATTCTGGTCTCGGCACGAGGCGCTGAAGGCGGAGTATATCGAGCTGCAGAAGGAGGCGGCGGCCTGAGCGGACCGGATCGTAGAATCGGAAGGCTAGAAGCGGTGCGGCAGCAGTACGGGGATGATGTCAGGCTACATGCATGCGTGGACACAACGCGTCGCCATTCAGCCTGATATCAGGGCCCGTGCCTGCTGCCGGCCGAGTTTGGAAGAAGAAGGCAGGCCAGTACCCCGCACATGGCTGCTGCGGCAGCGAACCCGAAGGGCCAAACGAAGCCCGCCGCCGCGAGGTCGGCGGGCGTGAGCGTGCCGAGGGCGGCGACGCCGATCGCGAAGCCACCCTGTCTCGCGATGACGGTCACGGCCGACGCCATGCCGCTGACCTGTGGCGGCGCGAGCGCGATGGCGGCGCCGGACAGTTGCGGGTGCGACAGTGCTGCCCCCGTGCCGACCAGTGTCATTCCAAGGAAAGCCCATGCGAGAGCCTGGTCCCTCGGCACCGTGAGCGCCGCCATCGCGAGCGCGCATCCGCCGCTCGCGATCACCGACAGCGCGGACGCGAACAGGCGCCGCCAGCCCAGCCGGGAGGCTAGGACGCCGCCCAAGGGAGGGATGACGAGCATGGGAAGGGTCGCGGCCAGCATTGCCAGTCCGGTGATTTCGGCTGTCCAGCCGAAGCGGGTCGCGAGGAAAAGCGGAAGGTAGACGAGGACTGACCAATATCCCGTCGAGACGGCCACCAGCAGCGCGGCGACACCGGCCATCGGTCGGCTTGCGAAAATGGCCGGATCGAGCATCGGCCGCGGCTGCCGTCGCTGCCGCACGATGAACAACGCAACGAGGCCCGCGCTCGCCGCAAGCCCGATCGCCATACGGATCAGCGAATGGCGACCCTCCAAGACAACGTCGATCGTCAACCCCAGTGCCAGCGTCAGGATGGCGACCCCGAGCCAGTCCAGCGACTTGTCCGCTTCATCCCGCATCTCGGCAACGAGACGCGGGACCGCGAAAGCGATCAGCGCGCAAAGCGGCAGGTTGATCAGGAATATCCAGCGCCAGCCCAGGCCGGAGCCGATGAGGCCGCCCAGGCTTGGCCCCAAGGCCATGGCGACACCGGAGACGACACCGATGATGCCGAGCGCGCGACCACGCATGCGCGCCTCCGGAAACGCCGTCGAGAGCGAGGCGAAGCCCCCGACGACCAGAAATGCCGCTGCGGCGCCTTGTGCCGCACGGGCCGCCAGGAAGAGCGGACTGTTCCATGCCAGGCCGCACCCGAGAGATGCCGCAAGGAAACAGGCGTTGCCGATCAAGAGCGAGCGTCTGCGGCCGAAACGGTCGGCCAGAGCACCCGCCACGAGCAAGGTCACTGTGAAGGCGATGCTGTAGGCGTCGACGATCCAGGCCCAGCTTCCCACGCTGATACCAAGCTCCGTCGCGATCGCGGGCATGACGACGACGACGGACGTCACGTCGAAATTCGTCAGCGCGGCCCCCAGGCCGATGGTGCCGGCGATCAGCCGGCTGCGCGGAGTCCAGGTGTCGTGTTCGGGAGCGTGTCGCATGGTCACGCTGTGGCGCACGAGGTGACCCGCAGCAAATGAGTATTGCTCGGCACTGCATGAATCTGTTTCATGCGGTATGCCCTTCCCCTCGACCCAGATGCCGCCATTCGCCGGCCTGCTCGCCTTCGATGCGGTGCTGCGGCTCGGCAGCATGACGCTTGCGGCCGATGAGTTGCGCCTGACGCAGAGCGCGGTCAGTCACCGGATAAGGGCTTTGGAGACCTTTTTCGGTATCCCTTTGCTCGAGCGGCTCAATCCCGGCCTTCGCGCGACCGAGGCGGGCGCCGAGCTCGCGCGCGAGCTGGCACCGCTGCTGGGTACGCTCACGGGCATGCGTCGCCGGATCGCCCAGCAGTCGGGACCACGCATATTCCGGCTCGGCCTCGGAACCTCGCTGCTGGCCTGGTGGCTGTCGCCCCGGCTTCCGTCTCTCTGCGACGCCTTTCCCGACCTGTCGATCGAGGTCTTCACCTGGGATTCGGCCGCCGTCGCCGCGCGCGCCGAAGTCGATCTCGCCTTGCTGTGGCTACCGCGCGAGCGGGGGCTCGAAGGCGCGTGCGAACTGGCGTTTCCAGCCGAGAGCGTCTTTCCCGTCGCGACGCCGGGGCTGCTGAGAACCGTTCGCCCCGGGCTGGATTGGCGGGCGCTTCCGCTGCTGGCGAAGGGGCGGCGCGGCGAGGAAAGCGGGCGGGAATGGTCATGGGCGACCTGGCTGCGAAAAGGCCCCGGCCGCGAAGCTCTCCGTTTCCCCGATATCGGCAGCTCTCTACAAGCGGCTTTGGACGGCAACGGCGTGGCACTCGGGCGCTCGCTGCTCGTCGCCGATGCGCTGCGCCAGCAGCGCTTGTCGCGACTAGTCGGGCCGGACGAGGAGCAGGCCTGCTCCAAAGCGCAGATCGCCCGCTGGAGCGATCCCCGGGACGGGACGGCCCGGCATATGGCGGTTTGGCTCGCCTCGTTCGCAGAAGAGAGCCTGGCGGTCGGCGGGGGATCAGCCGCTGTCGCTTAGCCGGCGCCGGCTCGACTTGGCGATCGTCCAGGCGCGGTCATCTCGCGCCCGACTTGTCCCCACCCCTCCGTCCCATGCCTATTCTCCCACCGCTCCGCCCGACCAAGGGGGCTGTCGCGAGGCATCGTGCGGCCGGGCGGGGTGTGGTGTTCATGGCAGGGGCCGTTGCGGGTCGTCCACCATGGAGGTGCCGTCGTCGCCTGGGCCTTCAGCAATCCCGGTCGTGCCCGACCTCAATACGCGACGAACGGACCCCCAGAGAACCGCGCGCGGGGTCGGGTGGCGGCTGACGGCGCTGCTTCGACACAGACATCGACATCGACATCGGCACGCAGCCGTCGACTGCGACGCCACACGGCCCCGCGCATCCCCTTGGATACGCATCTGGCGACCCGAGAACCCTGCGGTCATCGGCCGGACGGGGCTTTCGGCGTGGGCGGTCCTCTGCGTCATGGTCGGGCTTGTCCCGACCAGCCATGTCTTCGTTGGTCGAGACCTGTGTTCAGACGTGGATGATCGCCACGATGGAGAGCAAGACGGTGGAGGTCCGCCAAATTTGACTTCTACAAGCTCGCCGCAGCCCTCGCAGCCTGGTCGTACTGCCCCGAGAGCGAGCGCATCGCGGCGGCGATCTCGGACAGGCGCTTCGGGTCGATCCCTGTCGCCAGCGTCGACTTGACCAGGAGCTGCTCGCGGATCTGGGCATAGCGGGTGCAGGCGGCCTCGCCCGCCGGCGTCACTGCCACGGTCTTCTCCTTGCCCTTGCGGCCGGTGCGGACCAGCTTCAGGCGCTCGAGCTTCTTCAGGGCGTAGTTCACCAGATGCGTGTCCTCGATGTTGAGTACGAGGCAGATGTCGGCCAGCCGCTTGGCCTTGGCCCGATGGTTGACGTTATGCAGCACAAGCACGTCGAGCGGGGAGAGGTCTGGCAATCCGGCCGCCGCCATGGCCCGCACCGCCCAGCGTTGGAAGGCGTGCACGGTCATGTTCATCGCGAACTCGAACTCCGACAGCGCCGGCATCGCGCCGGCGGCGAGATGGCCGGAGGAGACGATCGGGCCGAGGTCGTCGGGGGGAGAGGACATGCGAAGCGCTTGTCAGAAAGGGCGCGGGGAACCCCTATCCTTTGGGGAGAGGGGCAAGGGTAAGGTGTCGGCCGTTTGACCAGCGAGGTGAGAACCCAACGGCGGCTGCGGTGAGGTCTCGGCCACAGCGTCAAACGGCCGACCCCTCACCCTGCCCTCTCCCTCCGGGAGAGGGTTCCCCGCGCCTGATCTCAAAGGCCTGAGCGAGCTCTCCCTCACATCTTCTTGTAGGCATCCACGATCGCCTGGCCGTCGGCGCCGGCCTTCTTCAGCCAGTCGGCCGTGAGCTGGTCGCCGGCCTTCTTGAAGCCCGCTGCAAGCGCGGCGCTCGGCGGCTGCACCTTCATGCCCTTGGCTTTGAGCTGCTCAAGATACCAGCCGGACTTGTCCTCCCAGGCCTTCCAGCCACGGGTTTCGGCGGTGGCGGCGGCCTTGAGGATGGCTTCCTTGGTCGGGGCGTCGAGCGCATCGAAGGCGGCCTTGTTGACGAAGGTCGCGTTCTTCGGAATCCAGGCCTGGGTATCGTAGAAATGGTCGAGCGATTCCCAGACCTTGCTGTCGTAGCCGGTGCCGCCGGACGACATGAAGGAGTTGACCACGCCGGTCGCGAGCGCCTGCGGCAGCTCGGCCGCCTGGATCGTCACCGACTGCATGCCGAGCAGCTCGCCGAGGCGCGCCGTGCCGACATTGTAGGAGCGCCATTTCAGCCCCTTCATGTCCTCGATGGCGTTGATGTCCTTCTTGGCGTAGACGCCCTGGGGAGCCCACGGCACCATGAAGAGCAGCTTGATGCCCTGCGCCTCGAGCTTCTTCTCGGTCGCGGCCTTGGAGGCCTTGTAGAGCTTCATCGCCTCGGGAAAGCTCGCGGCGAGGAAGGGCACCGTGTCGATGCCGAAGACCGGGTCCTCGTTCTCGTGGATCGACATCAGCACTTCGCCCATCTGGGCCTGGCCGCTCTGCACGGCGCGCTTGATTTCCGGCGCCTTGAACAGCGAGGCGCCGGGATGGACGGTGATGACGAGCTTGCCCGATGTCGCCGTCTCGACGTCCTTGGCGAAGGCGACGAGGTTCTCGCTGTGGGGATTGTCGGACGGATAGGCGGCCGGCAGGTTCCATTTGGTCTGGGCGGCGGCCGGCGCGGCGAATGCCAGCGCGCTGACGCCGAAGGCAAAGGCCGCGGTTGTGAGATGTCTGCGGTTGATCACGGTCTCGTTCCTCTCTGTCGTTGGTCTTCTGGTCAGTCCGGGAAGGCGAGCTTGGGCAGATAGAGCACGATCTGCGGGAAGGTGGTGATGATCACCACGGCGACGTTGAGCAGAATGAAGAACGGAAACGCCGCTTTCGCAATCGTCATCGTATCCTTGCCGCTCATGTTCTGCAGGACGAACAGGTTAAAGCCGACAGGCGGGGTGATCTGCGCCATCTCGACATGGATGACGAGGTAGACGCCGAACCAGACCAGGTCGAACCCGGCCTGCTTGACCATCGGCAGCACGATCACGGCCGTCAGCACGATCATCGAGATGCCGTCGATCAGGCAGCCGAGGATGATGTACATGCAGGTCAGCGCCAGCACGAGCATATGCGGCGACAGATCCTTGCCCTTGACCCACTCGGCCAGCGCAGCCGGGATGCCGGTATAGGCCATCGCCGCCGTGCAGAAGGCCGCGCCCGCCAGGATCAGCATGATCATGCAGGTCAGGCGCGTCGCGCTCATCACGCTCTCGAAGAAGTTCTGCCAGGACAGCGTGCCGCTCCACCACGCGAGCAAGAGCGCGCCGGTGACGCCCCAGGCGGCGCATTCGGTCGCGGTCGCGAAGCCGAGGACGAGCGAGAAGAAGACCAGGGCGATCAGGACGAGGCACGGCATCAGCTTCGCCGACTGGCGCAGCTTCTCCATGAACGGCATGTGCGGGTCGCGCGGCGGGACTTTGTCCGGATTGAGCCACGACCAAATCATGACGTAGCCCATGTAGAGCGCCATCACGAGCGCGCCCGGCAGGAAGCCGCCGAGGAAGACCTGCAGCACCGAGACGTTGGCGGTGACGGCGTAGACAACCATCGGGATCGACGGCGGGATCAGCAGGCCGAGCGTGCCCGAGCCCGCGAGCGTGCCGATGCTGATGCCCTCGTCATAGCCGCGTTTCTTGAGTTCCGGCAGGGCGATCTTGCCGATGGTGGCGCAGGTCGCGGCCGAAGAGCCGGAGACCGCCGCGAAGATGCCGCAGCCGATGATGTTGGTGTGGATCAGCCGGCCGGGCAGCCATTGCAACCAGGGCGAGAGCCCCTTGAACATCTGCTCGGAGAGCCGCGTCCGGAACAGGATTTCACCCATCCAGATGAACAGCGGCAGCGCGGCCAGCGTCCAGGAGGCCGAGGCGCTCCAGACCGTGGTGGCGAGCACCTGGCCGATCGGCACATCGGTCACGAGGAGCATGGCGAGCAGGCCGACGAGGCCCAGGCCCACCGCGATCCAGACGCCCGAGGCGAGGATCAGGATGAGGAAACCCAGCAGGACGATCGAGAGTTCGGGCAGGCCCATTGTCAGACGCCCCCGCCCTGCGCGATGCGCTCGATCAGCTCTTCGGTGGTCTTGGGCGGCTCCGGCTCATAGGTCGGCTTGCCATCGCGCAGGACGATCACGAACTCGTCGAGGATCGCGATCAGCAGGATCGCGAGGCCGGCGACCATGCCGAGCTGCGGAATCCAGAGCGGCACGGCGACCACGCCGGTCGACATGTCGAAGAAGCGCCAGGAATCATAGGCGAGCTTGCCGCACTGGAACAGGAAATAGCCGGTGAAGGCGGCTGCGACCGTGAGCGCGAACAGCTCCGCCGCCCGCTTCTTCGCTCCGTGCAGACGCTCGATCAGCAGGCCGACGCGGATCATCTCGCCGCGCTTGAAGGTGTGGGCCATGCCGAGAAAGGCCATCGCCACCAGCGACCAGGCGGTGAAGTCGTCGCCCGAGGGGACGTTGAAATTGATCTCGCGGCCGACCGAGAGCAGCATCATCAGGACGAAGATCGCGACGAGGAAGAGGCCTGCGGCATAGCCGGCCGCGAGATAGAGGGCATCGAGCCCGCGGCGGATCATCGGCAGCGCTCCGCCGGACGGGCGCATCGCGCGCCGTCGATTGCCAGGACCGGCCCCGTCATCGCATCCTCCTCGTCTCGGGACCGTCCGGCCCCTCAGCCATGTTCCGGTCACAATCGCGATCGTAGCCGGCGAAATCCGCTTGTCAACGTTTCATCGACAATTTATCGATGAAACGTCAGTGAGGCTTTTCGCCCCGCTGCCGGATGTTGGTGGGGGTTCGCAGATCATGACGGCACATTGGGACTTCTGGATCGATCGCGGCGGCACCTTCACCGACGTGATCGGCCGCGATCCGGCTGGCAATCTCCATGCCAGAAAGCTGCTGTCGGAGAATCCGGGCGCCTATCGCGATGCCGCCGTCCAGGGCATCCGCGACCATCTCGGCTTGAAGCAGGGCGACGCCATTCCGGCGGGCGCGGTCGGCGAAGTCCGCATGGGCACGACCGTCGCGACCAACGCTCTGCTCGAGCGTAAGGGCGACCGCACGCTGCTGGTGACGACCAAGGGGTTCCGCGACGCGCTGCGGATCGGCTACCAGGCCCGGCCCGACATCTTCGCCAAGGAGATCATCAAGCCCGAGCAGCTTTACGACGCCGTGGTCGAGATCGCCGAGCGCGTGCTCGCCGATGGCGAAGTCGAGATTACGCCCGACGAGGCTGCGATCCGCGCCGACCTGCAGGCGCAGTACGACGCCGGTTTCCGCGCGGTCGCGATCGTGTTCATGCACGCCTATCGCTATCCGGGCCATGAGCAGGTCGCGGCCCGCATCGCCCGCGAGATCGGCTTCCCGCAGGTCTCGGTCAGCCACGAGGTTTCGCCATTGATCAAGCTGGTCGGACGCGGGGATACCGCCGTGGTCGACGCCTATCTCTCGCCGATCCTCGGGCGCTATGTCGCGCAGGTCTCGGAGGAGCTCGACATCGCCCGCACCGGCGCCCGACTGATGTTCATGATGTCCTCGGGCGGATTGACGGCGGCGGAACTCTTCCAGGGCAAGGACGCCATTCTCTCCGGCCCTGCCGGCGGCGTCGTCGGCCTCGCCGAAACCGGGCGTTCGGCCGGATTCGACAAGGTCATCGGCTTCGACATGGGCGGGACCTCGACCGATGTCGCGCATTTCGACGGCGAATATGAGCGCGCCTTCGAGACCGAGGTGGCGGGCGTGCGCATGCGCGCGCCGATGATGCTGATCCACACCGTCGCTGCCGGCGGCGGCTCAATCCTGCACTACAACGGCGCGCGCTTCCGGGTCGGACCCGATTCCGCCGGCGCCAACCCCGGCCCGGCCGCCTATCGCCGCGGCGGGCCGCTCGCGGTGACAGACGCCAACGTCATGGTCGGGAAGCTGATTCCGGCCTATTTCCCAACGATTTTTGGCGCAAACCGCGATCAAACCCTCGATGTGGAGACGGTGCGAGGCAAGTTCGCGGACCTGGCGGCCGAGGTCGGTGACGGGCGCTCGGCTGAGGAGGTCGCCGACGGCTTCATCCAGATCGCCGTCGCCAACATGGCCGAGGCGATCAAGAAGATTTCGGTCCAGCGCGGCTACGACATCACCCGCTATGCGCTGAACTCCTTCGGCGGCGCCGGCGGTCAGCATGCCTGCCTAGTGGCCGACGCGCTCGGCATCAAAACGGTGCTGCTGCACCCGTTCTCGGGCCTGCTCTCGGCCTATGGCATGGGGCTGGCGGAAATCCGCTCGACGCGGACGGCGGCGCTCGACGTGCGCGTCGACGGCGAGGCGACGGCTGCCATCGAGGCGCTCGCGGCCGGGCTGATCGCGGAGGCGAAGGCCGAGGTCGCCGGACAGGGCGTCCCGGAAGCCGACATTGCGATCCTGACCCGCGCCCATATCCGCTATGCCGGCACCGATACCGCGATCGCGGTCCCGGCCGGTCCACGGTCTGAGATGCAGTCCGCCTTCCAGGCCGCCCATAAGGCGCGCTTCGGCTTCATGGACGAGACCAAGGCGCTGGTCGTCGAGGCGGTCGAGGTCGAGGCGATCGGCGGCGGCGCGAAGTTCGAGGAGGCCGCTGTCGACGAGCAGGCGGGCGAGCCTGCGGTCGCCGAGCGGACCCGCTTCTTCGCCAAGGGCGCCTGGCAAGATGCGGCCGTGCTGCGCCGCGAGAGCATGAAGCCCGGTCAGTCGGTCGCGGGGCCGGCGATCGTCATCGAGGCCAACCAGACCGTCGTCGTCGAAGAGGGCTGGTCGGCGAAGCTCACGGACAAGGACCATCTCGTCCTGACGCGGATGAAGGCGCTCGTCCAGAACAGCGCGATCGGGACGAAGGCTGATCCGGTCATGCTGGAGATCTTCAACAACCTGTTCATGTCGATCGCCGAGCAGATGGGCGTGACGCTGCAGAACACCGCTTATTCGGTGAACATCAAGGAGCGGCTCGACTTCTCCTGTGCCGTCTTCGATCCCAAGGCCTCGCTCGTCGCCAACGCGCCGCACATGCCGGTGCATCTCGGCTCGATGGACAAGTCGGTCGAGACGGTCATCGCCAACAACCCGGTGATCAAGCCTGGCGACGTCTACTGCCTGAACGCGCCCTACAACGGCGGCACGCATCTGCCGGATATCACCGTCTGCACGCCGGTCTTCGACGGTGAGGACAAGGACATCCTGTTCTGGGTCGCCAGCCGCGGCCACCATGCCGATGTCGGCGGCACGGCGCCGGGCTCGATGTCGCCGCTGGCGACCGTGATCGAGGAGGAGGGCGTCTATATCGACAACTTCAAGATCGTCGACCGCGGCCGCTTCCGTGAGACGGAGTTGGTCGCGATGCTGAAGGGCGCGCGCTATCCAGTCCGCAACGTCGTGCAGAACGTCAACGATCTGAAGGCGCAGATCGCCGCCAACGAGAAGGGCGTCGCGGAGCTGCGCAAGATGATCGCCTCCTTCGGGCTCGACGTGGTGCAGGCCTATATGGGCCATGTCCAGGACAACGCCGCCGAGAGCGTGGCGCGGCTCGTGACCAAGCTCCACGACGCCGAGTTCACCTATCCGATGGACCAGGGCTGCGCGATCAAGGTCAGGATCACCATCGATCGCGACAGGCGCGAGGCGACCGTCGATTTCACTGGCACCTCCGAGCAGCGGCCGGACAATTTCAACGCGCCGGCGCCGGTCACGCGGGCCGCCGTGCTCTACGTTTTCCGCGTCATGGTCGACGACATGATCCCGATGAATGCCGGCTGTCTGCGGCCGATCCGGATCGTCATCCCGGAGGGCTCGATGCTGTCGCCGCGTTATCCGGCGGCCGTCGTAGCCGGCAATGTCGAGGTCTCGCAGGCGGTGACGAACACGCTGTTCGGGGCGCTCGAAGCCATGTCGGCCTCGCAGGGCACGATGAACAACCTGACCTTCGGCAACGACCAGTACCAGTATTACGAGACGATCTGCTCTGGCTCGCCGGCGGGCCCAGGCTTCCATGGCACCTCCGGTGTCCATGTCCACATGACCAATTCGCGCCTGACCGATCCGGAGATCCTGGAGACGCGCTTCCCGGTCGTGCTGGAGGACTTCCACATCCGGCCAGGCTCGGGCGGGCGTGGCGAATGGAACGCCGGCGACGGCACCTCCCGCACCATCCGTTTCCGCGAGACGATGGACTGCGCCATCCTCGCCTCGCATCGCAAGGTCAGGCCTTTCGGCGTGAAGGGTGGCGAGCAGGGACAACTCGGCAAGACGGTCGTGCGACGGCTGTCAGGCGTGGTGGAGGAACTGAAACCGTCCGACCAGACTCTGCTGCAGGCCGGCGAGGCGGTGACGGTGATCACGCCGACGGCGGGCGGCTATGGAAAAGTGAAGGCATGAGCCTTAGCTCCGGTCTTCAACACGGAGACGACCCATGCCCCAGACCTGGATGATCACCGGCGCCAATCGCGGCATCGGGCTCGCCATCACGATGGAGCTGCTGCGGCGCGGCGACCATGTCGTTGCAGCCGCGCGCAATCCCTGGGGCGGGGCTCTCGCCGAGGTCGCGGCCGAGCATCCCGCCGCGCTGACGCCGCTCGAGCTCGACGTGACTGACGAAACCAGTGTCGCCGCCGCCAAGGCCGCGCTGGCCGACAGGCCGCTCGACGTGCTGCTCAACAATGCCGGCCTGTTCGGCCCGCGCGACCGGCAATCGGGGCTCGATATCGATTTCGACGCCTGGCGAGAGGTCTTCGAGACCAATGTCTACGCGCCGCTGCGGGTGGCACAGGCCTTCCTGCCGAATGTCGAGGCCGGCACGGGCCGCAAGATCGCGACCATCACCAGCCGGATGGGATCGATCGCCAGCAATCCGTCGGGGGCGCTGATCTACCGCTCTTCGAAGACCGCGGTGAATATGGCGATGGTGGTGTTCGGCAACGCCGTGCGCGAGCGACATGTCAGCGTGCTGCTGTTCCATCCCGGCTGGGTCCAGACCGACATGGGCGGCGGCGGCGCCGACATCACCCCGGCCGAGAGCGCGAGCGGGCTGATCCGCACGATCGACGCCTCGGGGATCTCCGAGACCAACAGCTTCCGTAACTGGAAGGGCGAGACGATCGCCTGGTGAGGGGCGGCCGCGGCGTTCTCAGGGCTTCAGCCCGTCGAGAAAGGCCGTCAGCCGCTCCAGCGCCTGGCGGCCTTCCGGCCGGTCGAGGTCGAACTGGTACTCATGCGGCAGCGCGGGGTCGAGACCGGGCGGGAAAAACAGCCTGTCGACGGGCACGCCACGATCTGCGATCGCATCGGCCATCATCACCGACTGCGCCGCCAGCGGATCGCCGTTGCCCGCTGATACGAAGCTCGGCGGATAGGCATCGCCGAGATAGCGCGGTACCGCGAACTCGGTCAGCCGCCGATCGCCCGAAATGTCCTGCGTGCCGAAATAGGCCCAGACCAGATAGCGCAGGAAGCCGCCGAACGGGCCGCTCAGGTCGAGCGCGGTGATGTCGTAGACGCCGCAAAACAGCGCCGTCCCCCTGATCGCATCGACCGCTACGGCGGGACGCAGGCCGATCGTCGCGGCGTAGTCCGGCGCGGTCAGCGCGGCGGCGAGCTGGGCCGCGATCTGCGCGCCTGCCGAATCGCCGGCGAGCACGATGCGGCCGGCGTCGAGCCCGAGCCTGCCGGCCTCGCGGCGCAGGTATCCCAGCGCCTCGTTCACCTGCAGCACCGGCGCGGGATAGGTCGCGTCCGGCGCCCGGCGATAGCCCACGCCGACCACGGCGTAGCCCTTTCCCGCCAGCACCTGCAGATAGGGCGCGACGTCCTCCTTCGACCCGGCGACGAAGCCGCCGCCATGGATCCAGACGACGACCGGCCTGCCGGCTGCGGGGGCGGCCGGCGGCAGGAAGACGTCGAGCAGGGCGCCGTCATCGCCGCCATAGCGGATGTCGCGCTGAGCCCGGATGCCGGCCGGCACGTGCCTGGCCAGCGCCGCGACCCGGCTCGACGCGTCCTGCGCGAAGGCCAGCCGGATCAGCATCGCCGTCGGCCAGGGCGAGAGCGCGAAGACCGCATAGCCCGCCGCGACGATGGCGAAGAGCAGGATGACGAGGCGGATCGCGCGTGGACTCATGCCGGACAGGCTAGGGTGCGCCGAGCGTGCCGGCAACGCTCGCCTGCGGGCTGGCGTCGCTCGGACTCCCGGCCTATTCCTGCCGGCCCCTGATCCGAAGCGTCGGCCTGAAGAGGAGCCCATCCCATGATCCGCATCACGCTCGCCGGCTGCACCGGCTGGGTCGGCAAGGCGCTCGTCGCCGCGATCACGGCCGCGCCCGATCTCGAACTCGTCGCCGGCATTTCGCGCAAGGCGGCCGGGCGCGATCTCGGCGAGGCGGCCGGCCTGCCGGCCAACGGGCTCCCGGTTTTCCCGACCATGGCCGAGGCACTGTTCGTGCCGTCAGACGTGGTGATCGACTACACCAAGCCCGACAGCGTGAAGGGCAATGTGCTCGCCGCCATCTCGGGTGGACGCCATGTCGTGGTCGGCGCCTCCGGTATGACGGGCGAGGACTATGCCGAGATCGACGAGGCGGCCAAGGCGGCCGGAATCGGCGTCCTGGCGGCCGGCAACTTCTCGATCACCGCGACGCTGCTCCGGCGTTTCGCCCGCGAGGCCGTGAGATATGTGCCGGACGTCGAGATCATCGACTACGCCTCGCCCTCGAAGCCCGACACGCCCTCAGGAACCGGCCGCGAACTCGCCGAAACGCTCGGTGCCGAGCGGATGGCGGCGACCTCGAAGCCGGTGTCGGAACTCGGCGGCGTTCGCGAGACGCGCGGCGGCGCGATCGGCGCGCCGCATGCCGTGCAGGTGCATTCGCTCAGGATGCCGGGCTTCGTGCTGTCCTGCGAGGCGGTGTTCGGCCTGCCAGACGAGCGCCTCGTCATCCGCCACGATGCCGGCACCTCGGCCGCGCCCTATGTCGGCGGCACGCTGTTGGCGGCACGGCGGGTCTCCGACCGGACCGGCCTCAGACGCGGACTTGACAGCTTGATGACATGATGCGGTCACGGAATCCGAATATCCGGCTAAGCATCTGAAATTCATCGAATTATCTTCTCCGCGTTAACCTCTCGTTTGGGTCGCTGCTGCCAAAAGTCGCGGCGGGACCGACAAGGCGAGGACGATGCGCAGGCTGGGTTTGACGGCGAAGATCGTGATGGTCCTCGCCCTGCTGGCGGCAGGCGCCGGACTCGGGCTCTACAGCGGCCTGCGCGGACTCGACGACATCCGGGCGATCGAGCGGGAGGCCCTGAGCAGGCTCGCCCTTTCCAATCGCGCCGGGTTGCTGTCGAATCGTATCCTGATCGCGGCGCAGCTGAGCCGCGTCGACGACATTTCCGATGCCGCCGCCGTTCTGCGCGCTCTGGACGCGCTCGACACCGCGCTCGATCTCGTGGAATCGGCGCGGGCGAGCCTCGTCTCCGGCCTGCCACCGGAGGTCGCGGCCGCCAATCCGTTGCTCGACCCGCTGATCCGCACGTTCATGGCGTTCCAGCGTGACGTTGTCCGGATGGGCCGCGAGATTTCACCGAAGGCTGCGATCCTCGAGGCGGCCGACTGGGCCGCGCGCGAGAATGTGCGTCAGATCAGCGGGACGATCTCCAGCTTGTCGGAGGTGCTGGACCGGCAGTCGCGCACCGATGCCGAAAGAGCGGCAGCAATGGCGCGCGAGCTGCGGAGCCGGACGATCGGCGTCGCGATCGTGACGCTGCTGATCGGCGGGCTGCTCGCGATCCTGCTGCTGCGTAGCCAGCTGACGAGGCCGTTGCGCGATCTGATGACCGCGATCGCAAGGGCGGGTGCCTCCTCCTCGCCGATCGAGGTGCCGCATATCGGCAGGCACGACGAGATCGGCGAACTCGCACGCACCGTGCGTGCGCTGAGCGAAGTGCGCGCGACGCTGGTCGGGCGCGAGGCGGAGGCCGAACTCGCCCAAAGCCACGCCGCGCGACGGACCGACGAGCTCGGCGCGATCGCGCATCAGTTCGAGGCGCGCTTCGGCGCGGTGCTGGCGGAGATCGCGGAGCTCAGCCTGGTCCTGCGGGGGGCGCTTCGGGACGGAGCGATCCGCGCCGAGCAGATCTCCGAGGTATCGGGAGCCGCGGCGGTCGCCGTGGACGGCGCCGGTCGCGATGCGCGGCACATCACGGAGGCCGCGCTCCGGCTCGAGCAGGTCGTGACCCAGATCAGCGCGGAGGTGGCCCGCGTGTCACACACCGCCTCGGCCGCGACGCATGATGCGGTTGGGGCGGCGGACCTGGTCGGCCGCCTGACCGAGAATGCCGGCCATATTCGCGACGTCGTCGGACTGATCGAGGCGATCGCCCGGCAGACCAATCTTCTGGCGTTGAACGCGGCGATCGAGGCGGCCCGAGCCGGCGCGCATGGCCGCGGCTTCGCAGTCGTCGCCAACGAGGTCAAGGCGCTGGCCGGACAGACCGCGCAGGCGACGGCCGGCATCGTGGAGCGGATCGAGACGGTGGAGGGCGCGCTCTCGCGCGCCGCTGCGGCCGTCGCAGGCATCGTCGTCAGCGTCGGTGCCGTCGAGCAGGCCGGGACGGAGATCTCGACCATGGTCGCCTCCCATGCCGAACTGCTCGGCGGCCTCGGCGACACGGTCTCGCGGATCGCCGGCGTGACCGCGACGGCGGCGAGCGCCATGTCGGAGATCGCGGCCGCGAACGCCCAGGCGGTCGGCCAGACGGGCCAGGGCGCCGATGGAGCACGCGACCTCGACAGCCGGATCGCAGCCCTGCGCGATGAGGCCGACGCCTTCGTCGCACGCCTGCGCGCGGCCTGAAACGGGCTTGCATTCGGCGGGCGACTCGCGCCTTGGTGAGCAGTGATGTTCACGCTTTTCCCCATCGCATGAGCTGGTCGCCGCAACAGGACGCAGCCCTGTCGGCCGTGGCGCGCTGGTTGCAGGCGGGCCAGCCGCAGCTCTTCCGGCTGTTCGGCTATGCCGGCACCGGCAAGACCACGCTGGCGCGCCACATCGCCGAGGGCGTCGACGGCGACGTCGTCTTCGCCGCCTTCACCGGCAAGGCCGCGCTCGTCCTGCGCAACAAGGGCTGCGCCGGGGCGCAGACGATCCATTCGCTGATCTATCGCTCGCGCGGGGTCGAGGAGGAGAGCCCGACCTTCGTGCTCAACCGCGACAGCCCGGCCGCCAAGGCGAGCCTGATCATCATCGACGAATGCTCGATGGTCGACGAGGAGCTCGGCAAGGACCTGCTCTCCTTCGGCACCCCGGTGCTGGTACTGGGCGATCCGGCGCAATTGCCGCCGGTGAAGGGCGGTGGCTTCTTCACCGAAGCCGAGCCCGACGTGATGCTGACGGAGGTCCATCGCCAAGCCGCCGACAACCCGATCGTGCGAATGTCGATGACGGTGCGCGAGGGCGGAAGGCTCGCGCTCGGCGATTACGGGATGAGCCGCGTCATCCGGCGCGACGCGATCGATCCCGAGATCGTCATGGGCGCCGATCAGGTCCTGGTCGGCATGAACAAGACGCGGCGCAACTACAATGCCCGCATGCGCCAGTTGATGGGCCGGACCGACAACAACCCGGTCGCGGGCGAAAAGCTCGTCTGCCTGCGCAACGACAAGAGCAAGGGCCTCCTCAATGGCGGCTCGTGGATCGTGCAGGAGATCAAGACCTCGAAGAAGGGCCTGGTGACGATGCGGGTTTCGCCGGAGGACCATACGGGCGCGAAGGCGGTCAAGGTCTCGGTGCTGCCGAACTTCTTCGACGGCACCGAAGAAGAGGTGCCCTGGGAGTTGAGGAAGCACACCGATGAATTCACCTTCGGCTACGCGTTGACGGTGCACAAGGCGCAGGGCTCGCAATGGAACGACATCGTGCTGTTCGACGAGGCCTTCGCCTTCCGCGAGCACCGGGACAGGTGGCTCTACACCGGGCTGACGCGGGCGGCGGAGACCATCACGGTGGTGATCTGACGGGCGATCCCGGTTTCGTGACATGCCCGCCATCGTCCCCCGCGATAGATGGACGACGGCGAGGCGATGCCGTCATATCGACAGCGTTGCGCGGGGAGCCGTCATGCAGGTGGCCGAGCTGATCGTCCGGATCGTCCAGATCTATGCCGTGATCGGTTTCGCGGCAGCCGTCGCCTTCCTGACGATCGGGATCGAGCGGATCGACCCGGTCGCGCGCGGCGCGTTCGTTTTCCGGATCCTGCTCGTTCCCGGGATCGTCCTGCTCTGGCCGCTGGTGCTGTGGCGCTGGCGGGCGCTGCTGCGTGCCGGCGAGACCCGCCCGCGATGATGCGTCGTCACCGCGCCCTGCATCTGCGCATCTGGCTCGTGCTGGCGCTGGTCTTGCCGGCGGTCCTGCTCGGCGCGGCGCTGCTGCGGCGCGACCGGATCGGCGAGCCGCAGGCCGTGCTGCTCGCTCCGGTGCGGCCATGAGCCTGCGCTATCAGCCGGTCGGCTGGAACCGCAACAAGCTCGTCTACGATGCCGTGCTGCTCGGCGGCGTCGCCCTCTACATCCTGACCTTCCTGCGCATCGCGCCGATGTTCCAGGCGGTGAGCCAACCGCTCGACGATGCGATCCTGCGGATGCGCGCCTTCGGCTCCTGCGCCTTCCTGATGCTCAGCTTCATCCTCTGCATCGGGCCGCTGGCGCGGCTCGACCGGCGCTTTCTGCCGCTGCTCTACAATCGGCGCCATTTCGGGGTGCTGACCGCGACGGTCGCGGGCGCGCATCTGAATTATGTGCTGGGCTGGTATTTCGCCTTCAGCCCGACCGACCCCTGGGTCGCGCTGTTGTCGAGCAACACCAGCTTCGGCCGGCTGCCCGGTTTCCCCTTCGAGCTGTTCGGGCTCGCTGCCTTCATCGTTTTGCTGCTGCTGGCCGCGACCAGCCATGATTTCTGGCTCGCCTTCCTGACGCCGCCGGTGTGGAAGGCGCTGCATATGGCCGTCTATGGCGCCTATGGCGCGATCGTGCTGCATGTCGCGCTGGGGCCGCTCCAGGCGGCGGCGAATCCGGCGCTCGCCGTCACGGTCGTCGCCAGCGTGTTCGTGGTCGTCGGCCTGCATCTCGCCGCCGGCCTGAAGGAGCGGGATGTCGCGACCGCGACGCAGGCGGGCGACGCCGGCTGGGTCGATGCCGGGACGGTCGAGGATCTCGGCGAGGGGCGCGGCCGCGTCGTGGCCCTGCGCGACGACGAGCGCGTCGCGATCTTCCGCCATGGCGGCAGGCTCTCGGCCATCGCCAATGCCTGTGCGCATCAGAACGGGCCGCTCGGCGAAGGGCGCATCATCGACGGCTGCGTGACCTGTCCATGGCACGGCTTCCAGTATCGTCCGGAAGACGGCTGCGCGCCGCCGCCTTTCACCGAGAAGCTCGCGACCTATCGGCTGAAACTCGACGGCGCCCGCATCCTGCTCGATCCGCGCGCCAATCCGCCGGGCACCTATGTCGAACCGATCAGCATCGCGGGGCAGGTGTCGTGACGGCGTCGCGAGAGCCCGAGTTCTTCGTCGGCTACAGTGATGCTGTCGGCCGGCGCACGCGCCGCTTCACGCTGGCGGTCGCTTGCGTCGTGCTCGCGCTCGCCGGCGGGCTCGGGCTCTGGCTCGGCCGCTCGGTCGACGATCCCGGTGCCGGCGCTTATGGCGACGAGGTCAGGCTCGAGGGCGTGCTCAAGATGCAGCCCTATCCGGTCCTGCGCCTGTCGACCGGTCGCGCCGTGCTGCTGAGCGGCGACGGCAAATATGGCGTGGCCGGGCAGCCGGAGGCGCGCGACGGGGCGGCCGTCTCGGCCGGCGGCTTCATGTTGAAGCGCGGCGCGCTCGACATGTTGGTCGTCGCCGATGGTGGGCTACGGGCCGCCGCTGTGGCGATGCAGCCGACGGCGCCGGTCGCACGCGGCCGCTGGCGCGTCAGCGGCGAAATCTGCGACGGCAAGTGCTATGCCGGGGCGATGCGGCCGGGCCAGGGCCTCGCGCACAAGGCCTGCGCCAATCTCTGCGTCGCCGGCGGCGTGCCGCCCGTGCTGGTGACGAGCCTGCCGGTCGAAGGCCGGAACTTCCTGCTGCTGGCGGATGCGGCAGGGCGGACCGTTCCGCCGGTCGCTCTCGATCTCGCGGCCAGGCCGGTCGTGCTCGAAGGCGAGGTCGAGCAGCTCGACGATCTCCTGGTGTTCCGTGTCGATTGGGACAAGGCACAGCTCGAATGAGCGATGACCACGCTCCGCCACTGGCGCGGCCCATCATCGCGCTCGGCGTACTCGTCGCCGCGGCGCTGGCCTGCCTGGGCGTCTTTGCGTTTCTGCCGTCGCGGCTCGGATCGCCCCTGCTCGCCGAATTCCCGATCGTGCTGCCCGTGGTGGCGAGCTTCGTCGCGCTGACGCTGCTGGAGCGGCTGCACGACAGGCTGCGGCGCTGAGCGCCGGACTCAGAGCGTTTGCGAGGTCGTTCCCTTCGCCACCACCGGGCCGGTCGGGCGGCCGGTCGGTGAGCCCGTCGCGTTCTCGATCGTGATCTCGAAAAGCTGGTCCCTGCCGAGCGGGAGCTGGTCGAGCTTCAGAACGGTCGAGCGCGCGCTCTGGATCACGCCGACCGAGCGCGGCCCGACCGAGCGGTCCCAGAGCGTCCATATCTCGAGAGCCTTACCTTCGGGGATCGTGATGTTCTGCAGCGGTACCATCTCGACGCGGCCGTCGGAGAAGGTGTTGACCACTGCCGCGGCGACGCTGGCCTCGGTCAGGAGCACGGCCACCATCAACGGCTGGCGCTTCGCTCGGTCGAGCGCGCCGACGAGGCCGATCGCGAGCACGATCGCCGCGAGCGCGCCGGCCAAAGCCGCGCCACGCCAGACGAACAGGCTGTTCCACCAGGACGCGAGCCCGCTCTGCACGGGCCGGTGCGTCTCGGGTTGCGGCCGCACCATGGTCGCGGCGACGGGTGTGGCGGGCGCGACCTTCGCGGCGCTCTGTGAAAGGCCCGCGATTTCGCCTTCGATCCGCGGCCACAACGCTGCGGACGGATCGATCGGTCGCGCCGTAGCGTCGATCGCGGCAAAATGCCGGCGCCAGCTCTCGACGGCGGCGGCGAGGTCGCTGTCGCCATCGAGCCGGCGGACGAAAGCTGCCAGTTCCGCGCCTTCGATCAGGCCGAGCACATATTCGCCGGCGAGCGCATCGCGCTCCTGAGGGGACATCGGCATATCGGGGGAGGGGCTCATCCGAGGCACTCCTTGAGCGCGATCAGCGAGCGCCTGATCCAGGATTTCACCGTGCCGATCGGCATGTCGAGCTTGCCCGCGATCTCGCCATGGGTCAGGCCCTTGACGAAAGCGAGCAGCACGATGCCGCGGCGCTGGGCGGGCAGCGTCTCCAGGCAGGCGTGCAGCGCCTTGGCATCCGACAGTTTCAGCATCACCGTCTCGGGGTCGTCCTCTTCGCTCGCCAGTTCCTCGGCGACCGGGTCCTCATGTGTCTCGGTCCGCTTCTCGTCGCGCAGGATCGAGAGCGACCGGTTGCGCAGGATGGCGTAAATCCAGGTCGGGCCGCTGCCGCGCTCGGGATCGAAGCGCGCGGCATGCCGCCAGATCAGCACGAACGCATCCTGCACCGCCTCCTCGGCCAGTGCGCGGCGCTTCAACAGACGTTGCGCCACTCCAACCATACGCGCCGACTCGGCATCGTAGATGCGCTTGAGCGCGGATTTATCGCCCGAGGCACATGCGAGGAGCGCAGCCTCGATCGCCTGAGCCTTCGTCATCGCCGCGGCGTCGCTCGCCATTCAGATCCCCTTCGCCGGCCATCGCCCTCGCGGGCGAAAGACCGGCACGTTGTTACACCTTCACAACGCATGTGGATGCATCGCGATTTTTTATTTTTCGCCGTGCATCCGCAAGCCCTGCCCGGCGCTAACCGAGCCGAGTGCGGCGAAGCCTGTCTTCGTGCGGCACATCCGCCAAAAGCCAAGAACCGGAGGACCAGACATGACGCGGACCACACGCTTCGCCCTGATCGCATCGACCATGATCGGCGCCTCGCTCGCCATCCCGCTCGCAGCCCAGGCCGGCACGCTCGCGGCGCTGAGCGACGATAATACCCTGACCATGATCGACACCACGACGCTGAAGGCCGGCGCCTCGATGAAGGTCTCGGGCATCACCGGCAAGATCGCCGGCATCGACGTCCGCCCGGCCGATGGAATGCTCTACGCACTCGCCACCGACGGCACGATCTACACGGTCGACAAGGCCGGCAAGGCGACGATGAAATCGAAGATGGACAAGGTCCTCGACGCCGCGACGATGCCGACCGTCGATTTCAACCCGGTCGCCGACCGCCTACGCGTGATGGGGGCCGACGGCAGCAACTACCGGGTCAATGTCGACGACGGCAAGGTCACTGTCGACGGCGCGCACAAGTTCGCCGAGGCGGACATGCACAAGGGCGAGAAGCCCAACATCGTCGCGGGCGCCTACACCAACTCGGTCAAGGGCGCCAAGGAGACCGCGCTCTTCAACATCGACGCGACGATCGGCGGCCTGATCAAGCAGGCGCCGCCGAATGATGGCGTTCTCGGCGCCGTCGGCAAGCTCGGCGTCATGCCGAAATCCATCGCCTTCGACATCGAGACGGCGGCCGATGGTACGAATACCGGATGGCTCCTGGCGGACGGTGCGCTGCACAAGGTCGACCTCGCCACCGGCAAGGCCTCGATGGTCGGTAAGATCTCCGGACTCAAGGCGTCAGTGCGTGATGTCGCGGCGCTTCCGGCGTCCTGATTTCGTGACGATCTGACCCGACCGATCGGGAGGGCCGCCGCCTCGCAAGAGGCGGCGGCCCTTTTTCGTTCGTGTCCGATTTGTAATTTTTCGTTTCGATCGAGCGGGGTTAGACTCACGGCGCAATTCGGAGAGCAGCCCATGGGCCATCCATCCGACCAGAGTCGCGGTGCCATCGGGCTGCGGCGCTTCGGGCTCGGCTTCAGATCCGGCCAGCCAAGCGAGGTCGTCGAGCAGGCGCGCGACCGGCTGATCGCCGAGGCTCAGGGGCGCCTGGTGGCGCAGCCGGCGAACCCGCCTTTCTCCGGCGCGGCAGAGATCGGCGGCGCGCTCTACGCCTTCGAGGACAAGGAGCGGATGGAGCGCGAGGCCCGCCGCGTCGCGATGGCGAACGCTCAGGCGCAAGCGGTTCAAGGGCAGCCGGTTCCCGCGCAGCCGGGTCCGGGGGCGCCGGCTGCTGCCAGCCAGAACCAGATGCCGCTCTCGCCCGCGCCCAGTCCGGTACAATCCCCGGCGGCCCCGAACCAGATGCAGCCGCCGGCGGCCCGTCCGCAGAACGATCCGCCGCTGCCGTTCAAGACCTATCGCGAGGAGGTGCTGGCGCGGGTCAATCTCGCGCTCGACGCCGAGACCGGCTTCACCGAGCGGCTGGTGATGTTCTGGTCGAACCACTTCTGCATCGGTGCGACCAAGAGCAACATGTGCCGGATCATGGCCGGCGCCTATGAGCGCGAGGCGATCCGCCCGCATGTCTTCGGCCGCTTCGAGGAGATGCTGCTGGCGGCCGAGAGCCATCCTGCGATGCTCGACTTCCTCGACAATCGGCTCTCGATCGGGCCGGGTTCGCCTGCCGGCAAAAGGCGCGGGCGCGGCCTCAACGAGAATCTTGCGCGCGAGATTCTGGAACTGCACACGCTCGGGGTCTCCGGCGGCTACGGCCAAGCCGACGTCACCAATCTCGCCCGCATCATCACCGGCTGGACGGTCGTCGGGCGCGAGGGCGTGCTCGGTTTCCCTGGCTCCTTCGCCTTCAACGTCAACCTGCAGGAGCCGGGGCCGCAGCCTCTGCTCGGCAAGACCTATGACCAGGCCGGTCGGGCGCGCGGCGTCGCGGCGCTGACCGACCTCGCGCATCATCCGGCGACGGCGCGTTTCGTTTCCTTCAAGCTGGCGCGCCACTTCGTCGCCGACGAGCCTTCGCCGAAGCTCGTCTCGCAGCTCGAGCAGGCCTTCACGAGGAGCGACGGCGACCTTGCCGTCGTCGCGAAGACCCTGCTGGAATCCGACGAGGCATGGAACGCCGAGGCGACGAAGATCCGCTCGCCGCAGGAGTTCCTGCTCGCGGCCTATCGCGCCTATGGCCGCAAGCCCGATTTCGGTCAGGTCATCGGGCCGCTCGGCGTGATGGGCCAGCCCTTCTGGCAACCGTCCGGTCCGAACGGCTATCCCGACACCAACCAGGCCTGGGCCTCGGCCGAGGGCATCAAGACCCGGATCGACGTCGCGGCGAATTGGGCGCGGCAGGCGGCCGGCACGGTCTCCGATCCGCGCGCGGCGGCGGAGGTCGTGCTCGGCCCGTTGCTTTCGCCCGAGACGAGGCAGGCGGTGGCGCGGGCCGAGAGCAAGCCGCAGGCACTTGCCCTTCTGCTGATGTCGCCCGAATTCCAGAGGAGGTGAGCGATGAGCGATCACGACGATTGCGAACGCATGACGCCCTCGCGCCGAGCGGTGCTCGGCGCGGCCGGGGCGCTGTTCGCCGCCTCCTTCGTGCCGAAATTCGCCTATGCGGCGGCGGGCTCGCGCGATCCGCGCTTCCTGCTGGTGGTGCTGCGCGGCGCGCTCGACGGACTTTCCGCCGTGCCGCCGATCGGCGATCCCGCCTATGCGTCCTTGCGCGAGGGCATCGCGCTCGCCAAGGACGGGCCGGATGCGGCGCTGCCGCTCGACGGCTTCTTCTACCTGCACCCGGCGATGCCGAATTTGGCGCGACTCTATGCCGGCGGACAGGCGGCGATCGTCCATGCGGCCGCGACCGGCTATCGCGAGCGCTCGCATTTCGACGGGCAGGACGTGCTCGAAAGCGGGCAGGCGGGTCCTGGCCACACCCAGAGCGGCTGGCTCAACCGGCTGATCGCCAGCCTGCCGGCGGGCGAGGGCATCTCGCGCAAGGGCGTGCTCGGCGTCGGCGTCGTGCCGCCTCTGGTGGTCCGCGGCGAGGCGCCGGTTCTGGGCTGGGCGCCGCCGCGGATGGCGCGCGCCGGGGCCGACCTCGTCCAGCGCCTGTCGGATCTCTACGGCCAACGCGATCCCGGCCTCGCCAGGGCGCTAACCCAGGCGATCGAGACCGAAGCGATCGCGGTGCGCCAGGGCATGGCCCAGCCGGGAGGCGGCCAGGGGCCCGACAGTGTCGAGGGCATGCGCCGCATCGCCGAGGGCGCGGCCGGTCTGGTCGGCGCCGAGGACGGCCCGCGCATCGCAGCGCTCGCCTTCGAGGGCTGGGACACCCACGCCAATGAGGGGGGTGCGAAGGGGCGGCTCGCGACGCTGCTGTCCGGACTCGACGGCGCGCTCGCGACCTTCGAGCAGGGGCTCAAACCCGTCTGGAAGGACACGGTGGTGATGGTGGTCACCGAGTTCGGCCGCACCGCGCAGGTCAACGGCACGGTCGGTACCGATCACGGCACCGGCACGGTCGCGTTCCTGGTCGGCGGGGCGGTCAAGGGTGGCCGCATGATCGCCGACTGGCCGGGCCTGCGGCCCGAACAGCTCTACGAGAAGCGCGACCTCAAGCCGACGACCGACATCCGCGCTGTCGCGAAGGGGGTGGTGTCGGACCTATTCGGGCTGTCGGGGCCGGTTCTGGCGGAGAAGGTGTTTCCGGGGACGCTGGGGCTTTCGCCGGTGCAGGGACTGGTGGGCTAATCTTTCTCCCCCGCGGGCAGAAGGAAACTAGGCCCACTCCCTCTGCGCCAGCTTCGCCTCGAAGGCCTCGATCTTCGGGGCCTTCTCCATGGTCAGGCCGATGTCGTCGAGGCCGTTGATCAGGCAATGCTTGCGGAAGGGGTCGATCTCGAAGCGGACCTCGCCGCCGTCCGGGCCCTTGATCGTCTGGCTCTCGAGATCGACCGTCAGCGTCGCGTTGGAGCCGCGATCGGCGTCGTCGAACAGCTTCTCCAGGTCCTCGGGCTGCACCACGATCGGCAGGATGCCGTTCTTGAAGCAGTTGTTGTAGAAGATGTCGGCGAAGCTCGTGGAGATCACGCAGCGGATGCCGAAATCGAGCAGCGCCCAGGGCGCATGTTCGCGCGACGAGCCGCAACCGAAATTGTCGCCCGCGACCAGGATTTCGGACTTGCGATAGGCCGGCTGGTTGAGGACGAAGTCGGGGTTCTCCGAGCCGTCGTCCTTGTAGCGCATCTCCGAGAACAACGCGGTGCCGAGCCCCGTGCGCTTGATCGTCTTGAGGTACTGCTTGGGGATGATCATGTCGGTGTCGACATTGATCACCTTCAGGGGGGCGGGGGTCGAGGTCAGCGTGGTGAAGGGCTGCATGAAGAACTCCTGAATGGTCGTTTTGGCCGGACTATCGGGGTTGTCGGATGATGCGCGTCAGAGCTGCGCGGTCAGCAGCTTGAAGCTGGCGAAGGCGAAGAAGGCGGCGAGGCAGGCCTCGGCCCGGCGGCGGATGCGGCGATAGCCCGCGATCATCGCCGGCGTCGAGAACAGGACGGCATAGGTCTGGTTGAGCGCCAGCGAGATCAGCATGCAGCCGGTGACGATGGCGTAGAGGACGACGGCCGGTGTCTCCGGACGCAAGCCCAGCGCAATGATCGCAGTCCAGCTCAGGATCGCCTTCGGGTTGGTCAGGTGCATCAGGAAACCGCGCAGATAAGCGCTGCGGCCTGATAGGACGGCTCTGGGCGGCGGCATCTCGGCACGCATGGCCGAGCGCGCCGAACGCCAGGCCAGGAACAGCAGATAAAGCCCGCCGACGATCTTGATGGCGTAGAGCGCGCCGGGCTGGGCAACGATGAGGGCGGTGACGCCGATAGCAGCCAGGATGCCCCAGGCGAGCGAGCCGGTGGTGACGCCGAGACCCAGGATCATGCCCGCGTGGCGACCGCGCTCCATCGCCGTCGCCATCACGGCGAGGTTGCTCGGGCCGGGGCTCGCGACCGCGACGAAGAAGGCCGAATAGACCAGAGCGAGGTCGGGCCAATGGCTGATCAGGTCGTCGATCATGTCTGTCGCTCCGCCGCCTGCTCGATCGCGTCCATGTCCTCGTCGGAAAAGCCGAAATGATGGCCGATCTCGTGGACGAGGACATGGGTGACGACATGGCCCAGCGTCTCGTCGTTCTCGGCCCAGTAGTCGAGGATCGGGCGGCGATAGAGATGGATCGTGTTCGGCATCTGGCCGGTCTGCGGGGCATAGCCCTGCTGCGGCAGGCCGATCCCGGTGAACAGGCCGAGGATGTCGAAGGGGCTCTCGGCCTCGAGCTCCTTCAGCACGTCGTCCTCCGGAAACTCGGTGACGTTGAAGATCACATCGCTGCACAGCGCGCGGAATTCGTTGGGCAGCCGGTCGAAGGCCGCTTGCGCCATGATCTCGAAATCGTCGAGCGAAGGCGCCTTCGCCTCGCTCCAGTCGTGGCTTGCCGAGGCGCTGGCGGAGGCCGAGGCGCTCGCTGTGACCGAGGGAGCACTGCCCATCAGAGTTCCGCCATCACCAGATCTTCAACTGCTGGCCGAGCCACCAGGCGAGCACGGCGACGCCGACGAGCGACAACGCCCGCCCGACGCGCCGGCCCCACAGCTCGGCCGGCTCGCCGGGCGGCGCGTCGCCGCCCGAGAAATGCTCGGCCGCGCGCGCCATGGACGAGCCGAGAAAGCCCTCCTGGTCGCGCTTGACGCGGTCGAGGGCGTCCCTGGCCTCGGCAGCGCGGGCGGCTTCGCGGGGATCTTTCGACATGCGCTCTCTCCCCGCCTGGCCGAGATCAGCCCAGCGTCCTGACATCGACGAAGCGCCCGACCAGCGCCGCGGCCGCCGCCATCTGCGGCGAGACCAGATGTGTCCTGCCCTTGAAGCCCTGGCGGCCCTCGAAATTGCGGTTCGAGGTCGAGGCGGCGCGCTGGCCGGGCTTCAACTGGTCCGGGTTCATGCCCAGGCACATCGAGCAGCCGGGCTCGCGCCATTGGAAGCCGGCTGCGAGGAAGATCTTGTCGAGCCCTTCGGCTTCCGCCTGCTCTTTCACCAGGCCGGAGCCCGGCACGATCATGGCGTAGTCGAGCGAGCCGGCGATCTTTTTGCCGTCGACGATCTTCGCCACCGCGCGCAAATCCTCGATGCGGCCATTGGTGCAGGAGCCGATCCAGATCACGTCGAGCGGGATCTCGGTCATGCGGGTGCCGGCGGTCAGGCCCATATAGTCGAGCGCGCGCTGCTTGGAGGTGCGCTTGGTCTCGTCCTCGATCAGGGCCGGGTCGGGCACGGAGCCTGCGACAGAGACGACGTCCTCCGGGCTCGTGCCCCAGGAGACGATCGGCGGCAGGTTGTTGGCGTCGAGCTTGACGATCCGGTCGAAATGCGCGCCCTCGTCAGTGCGCAGAGTCTCCCAATAGCGCCGGGCCGCGTCCCAGGCGGCGCCCTTGGGCGCCTTCGGCCGGCCATTCAGATAGGCGTAGGATTTCTCGTCGGGCGCGACCATGCCGGCCCGCGCGCCGCCTTCGATCGACATGTTGCAGAGCGTCATGCGGCCTTCCATCGAGAAGCCGCGGATCGCCTCGCCGGCATATTCGATGACCGAGCCGGTGCCGCCGGCGGTGCCGATCTCGCCGATGATCGCGAGCGTCACGTCCTTGGCGGTGACGCCCTTGGCGAGCGTCCCGTCCACCTGGACGAGCATGTTCTTGGCCTTCTTCTGGATCAGCGTCTGGGTGGCCAGCACATGCTCGACCTCCGAGGTGCCGATGCCGTGCGCGAGGGCGCCGAAGGCACCATGCGTCGAGGTGTGGCTGTCGCCGCAGACGATCGTGGTGCCGGGCAGGGTGAAGCCCTGCTCGGGGCCGACGATGTGGACGATGCCTTGGCGCTTGTCGAGTTCGTTGAAATACTCGACGCCGAACTCCGCGGCGTTTTTCGCCAGCGCCTCGACCTGGATGCGGCTCTCCTCCTCGGCGATGCCCTTGGAGCGGTCGGTGGTCGGGATGTTGTGGTCGACGACGGCGAGCGTCTTCTCCGGCGAGCGGACCTTGCGGCCGGTCATACGCAGGCCTTCGAACGCCTGTGGGCTCGTGACCTCATGGACGAGATGGCGGTCGATATAGAGCAGGCAGGTGCCGTCTTCCTGCCGGTCGACGACATGGTCGTCGAAGATCTTGTCATAGAGCGTTTTAGGTGCGGATGCGGACGTCATGGCGTCTTGCCCTTGGTCTTTGCGTGCGAAACTGGAGAGAGCCGGCGCGGAAGCGCGGCCGATCGTGGCGCGTGAGCCTGTCGCCGGCCTCTGGCCGGTCTCAGGCGCGGCTAAGGCCCGCGGCGATCGAGGCCGTGAAGCGCCCGAAGAAGCGCCAGGGCAGGCGGGCGTGATCGTCGAGCGCGACGAAATCCTGCGTCGTCGGCAGGGGCGGCAGATGGCCTTCGCCCTGGACGGCGCAGAGGCGCGGCATCGATCGGTCGGAACGCGGTGACATGGCGAATATGTAGCAGTTCCAAGGTGGCGCGACAATCACGGCGCCAGGCATCTCCGCTGTTGCGTCGCGCGCATGGCGCAACAGCGCAGATGCCTGGCGCGCCGCATGCTGATAAGCAGGTCGGAACGCTTTGGCGGGCGCGGGCCCGGGCGGTGACGAGAGGCGATACGATGCTCCGGTCTTTTCCCTTCATGGTGCTGGCGGTGCTGGTCTATGCGGTCGTGGTAGGGGTTATGGGCCAGCCGCTCGGGCGCGAGGCCTTCGGCCTGCCGCTGCCGTCCGGCGCGCGCTTCTCGATGACGATCAGCGAGCTCCTGCTTTGCATCGCGACGATCGTGCTGTTCTTCGAAATGATGAACGCAGCCAGCGCCAGGACGAACTCGATCCTCAATCACGGCCTGTCGATGCTGGTCTTCATCGCGAGCTTCATTGTCTTCCTGATGCTGCCGGCCTTCGGCACCGGCACCTTCCTGATCGTCATGCTGATGTGCCTGGTCGACGTCATCGCCGGCTATTCGATCTCGATCCTGACGGCACGCAGGGACATGACGTTCGGCAACCAGGACTAGGATGCCCACGGCAAGCCAAACAAAAACGCGGCCCCGAGGGACCGCGTTCGAAATCCTGTCGCCCTGAAGCCGGACAATTGCTGGCCGGAGCCTTACTTGGCGGCGGCCTTGCCGCCCTTGGCTTCGACGCGCTCGGCGATGCGGGCCGACTTGCCGCGGCGATCGCGCAGGTAATAGAGCTTGGCGCGGCGGACCTTGCCCTTGCGCACGACCTTGATCGAATCGAGGTTCGGCGAGAACAGCGGGAAGACGCGCTCGACGCCCTCGCCATAGCTGATCTTGCGGACGGTGAAGCTCTGGTTCAGGCCGCCGCCGTTGCGGGCGATGCAGACGCCCTCATAGGCCTGGACGCGGCTGCGCTCGCCTTCCTTGACCTTGACGTTGACCTGGACGGTGTCGCCGGGCTGGAAATGCGGGATCTCGCGACCTTCGCTGAGCTTGGCGATCTGCTCGGCGTCGAGCTGTTCGATGATGTTCATGGGTCTCTCCATGGCCGTTGTCGCGTGTGTCCACGCGGGCGTTACGGCGCGCTGTTTTCAGTTGATGGCCGCGCATACAGCAGGAACCGGGGTTTGTCGAGCGGCAGGAAGGCCTTGCGGCCTATTTCTCCCTTCAGCCCGGCCGGCCGAGGACCTCGGCGAAGAACTCCGTCGCGGAACCGACCGCGCTCGTGAAACCCTCGCCGTCATAGACCGCGAAATGGCCGCCCGGAACCATCAGCAGCCGCTTCGGTCCGGTCGCGGTCGCGAAAGCGTCGAGCGCGTGCCGCGTCGGCGTGATCACGTCGGCATCGGCGACGATCATCAGCAGCGGCTTGGCGAGATACTGCAGCCAATGGCCCGGCTCATGGGCGCGGACCAATTCGAAGGAGCTCAACGTCACCTCGTTGCGCCAGATGCCCTGGCCGAGGCTGGTGAAATAGGCATGGGCGTCGTTGCCGGGCAGGGCGCTCATCGCGCGCTCGGGCGCCACGACCGGGATCAGGGTCGGCGCGGCGCCGGCGTTGCGGGCGCGCCTCTCGGCCATCAGCCCGGCGACGAAGGCGTCGGCATCGCGGCGGGCCTGCACCAGCCGCCAGCCGCTGACGAAGGGCGACTGGGCGACGACGGCCCGGACGGCGGGGTCGAGCGCTCCGGCCTGGATGACATGGCCGCCGGCCATGCTCGAGCCCCAGAGCCCGATCGCATCGGTCTTCACGCCGGGCTGCGTCATGACGAAACCGACTGCGTCGCGGAAGGCTCGGACCTGGCGGGCCGGGTCGACCTCCTGGCGCGGCAGGCCTTCCGACCGGCCGAAGCCCGGATGGTCGAAGACGTAGGCCGCGAAACCGGCCTCTGCGAAGGCGCGGGCCTGCGGTTCGAGCTGGGCTGCGACCGCGGTGAAGCCATGCGCCATGACGATCGCCGGCCGCTCGGATGGATCGGCCGGGCGCCAGAGTGTGCCGCGCAGCACGGTGCCGTCGGAGAGGAAGCTGAAATCCTGCTGCGTCGGCGTCATGATGCGCGCTCCCCGTCTCGGCGTCTGGTTGGTTGACGCTACGGGGCGAGGCGCCGGGTGGATGCAGGGGGCACCGCTGCGCTACGCGAAGCCGCCGGGGCGGCGATGTCGTCGTTGGCTTCCAAGACGGGCGCAGGCATGGCAATCGTCGATGCCGCCAGCTCATCGCCAACCGGATCGTGATCATGTCTGAGAACAGCGCCAGGGTCGCTCTCGTCACCGGAGCCGCGCGCGGCATCGGGCTCGCCGCCGCCAGGCGCTTCCTGACCGAGGGCTGGCGGGTCGCCTGCCTCGACATCGAGGGCGCGTTGCTGATGGAGGCCGTCGCGGCGCTGGCGCAGCCGGATGCGACGCTCGCGCTGACCTGCGACATCTCCGATCCGGCCGCGGTCGAGGCCGCTTTCGGAGCGCTCGGCGCTCGCTTCGGCCGGCTCGACGCGCTCGTCAACAATGCCGGCACAGCGGTGTTCAAGCCGCTTTTGGAGACCACTCTCGAAGACTGGAACCGCGTGCTCGCGGTCAACCTGACCGGGCCGTTCCTGACGACGCAGCTTGCCGCGCCGCTGATGGCCGAGACCGGCGGCGGCGCGATCGTCAACATCACCTCGATCTCGGGCCTGCGGGCCTCGACGTTGCGCGTCGCCTACGGCACCTCGAAGGCGGCCCTCGCCCATCTCACCAAGCAGCAGGCGGCCGAACTCGCCTCGCTCGGCATCCGCGTGAATGCGGTCGCGCCCGGCCCGGTCGACACCGCCATGGCCAAGGCGGTCCATTCGCCGGAAATCCGGGCCGATTATCGCGACGCCATCCCGCTCGCCCGCTATGGGCTGGAGGAGGAACTCGCGAACGCGATCTTCTTCCTGTGCAGCGAGCAGGCGAGCTACATCACCGGACAGATCCTGGCCGTCGATGGCGGCTTCGACGCGGTCGGGATCGGCCTCGCGACGCTGCGCGGCGAGAGGCGCAATCGCTAGGGCGCCGTCAGGCCTGCGCCGGCTCGAACTCCATCGCGACGCCGTTGATGCAGTAGCGCAGGCCGGTCGGCGGCGGGCCATCGGGGAAGACGTGGCCAAGATGGCCGCCGCAATTGGCGCAATGCACCTCGGTGCGGGTCATGAAATGGCTGTTGTCCTCGGTCGTCGCCACCGCGCCTTCGAGCGGCTGGTCGAAGCTCGGCCAGCCGGTGCCGCTCTCGAACTTCTTGCCGGATTTGAACAGCTTCTGGCCGCAGCCGACGCAGGAGAAGGTGCCCGCGCGCTTCTCGTAGTTGAGGGCGCAGGAGCCGGGACGCTCGGTGCCGTGGCCGCGCAGCACGCGGTACTGCTCGGGCGTCAGCTTGGCGCGCCATTCGGCATCGCTGAGCTCGAAGGGGAAGTGCTCGTCAGGTGCCGCTTTCGCCTTGTCGCCGCCGAACATGCTCATCAGGCCCATCTCGTCCTCCTCCAGCGCGGGATGCTTGTTTTCAGGCCCCAATATGGCGATCGTTGCGGGAATTTCAGCCCCTTTCGCCGCCGCCCGGGCTTCACGATCGCGTTGAGGCGCACCTCAGGCATTGTCGCCGGAGATCGCCGCGATCACCGCGTCGGTGACCTGGCGCGTCGTCGCCTTGCCGCCGAGATCGGGCGTGTGGAAGCGGGCATCGGCCGTCACCCGCTCGATCGCGCGCATCAGCCGGGCAGAAGCCGCCGGCTCGCCGAGATGGTCGAGCATCATCGTCGCGGTCCAGAAGGTGCCGATCGGGTTGGCGATCCCCTTGCCGGCGATGTCGAAGGCCGAGCCGTGGATCGGCTCGAACATCGAGGGGAAGGCGCGCTCCGGATTGAGATTGGCGGTTGGGGCGATGCCGAGCGAGCCGGCCAGCGCCGCGGCGAGGTCCGAGAGGATGTCGGCATGGAGATTGGTCGCGACGATGGTGTCGATGCTGCCGGGCTTGATCACCATCCGCATGGTCATGGCGTCGACCAGCATCTTGTCCCAGGTCACGTCCGGGAACTCGGTCGCGACTTCGGCCGCGATCTCGTCCCACATCACCATGGCGTGGCGCTGGGCGTTCGACTTGGTGACGACGGTCAAGAGCTTGCGCGGTCGCGCCTGCGCCAGTCGGAAGGCATAGCGGATGATGCGGGCGACGCCGGCGCGCGTCATCATCGAGACGTCGGTCGCGACCTCCTCGGGGAAGCCCTTGTGGACGCGCCCGCCGACGCCGGCATATTCGCCCTCGGAGTTCTCGCGCACGATCACCCAGTCGAGCTCCGGGCCCGAGACAGTGCGCAAAGGCGAGGTGATGCCGGGCAGAACGCGGGTCGGGCGGACATTGGCGTATTGGTCGAAGGGCTGGCAGATCGCGAGCCTGAGACCCCAGAGGGTGACGTGGTCGGGCACGTCGGGCGCGCCGACCGCGCCGAAGAAGATCGCATCGTGATGCCTGATCTGGTCGCGGCCGTCGGCCGGCATCATCAGCCCGGTACGCTTGTAGTAGTCCGACCCCCAGTCGAAATGGTCGAACGCGACCGCGAAGGAGCCGTCGCGCTTCGCCAGCGCCTGCAGCACCTCGATGCCGGCAGCGATGACCTCGACGCCGATGCCGTCTCCGGGAATGGCGGCGATCCGGTAGTTCTTCATGATGGCCCTCGCAGCCTGTCTTTATGCCCTGTCTCTGGAAGCGAAACGGTGATGAGTCAATCATCCATTGCAGCTTCCATGGAAGTTGCTAGGCTTGCGCGATCGGAGGGCGCATGCCGGCAGGGCTGAAGGCGATCGGGCAGGACGGCGAAGGCGGGCAGAGCCTCGTCGACGGCGCCTATGGTGCGCTCAAGACTGCGATCCGCGACAGTGTCTTCCCACCTGGATACCAGGCCTCGGCCGGCGAGCTCGCCCTGCGGCTGGGCGTCAGCCGCACGCCGGTGCACGAGGCGGCGCTCAGGCTGCAGGAGGAGGGCCTCGTCCGCATCCTGCCCAAGCGCGGCATCCTGATCTGCGCGCTGGCGCCCGACGACATCCGCGAAATCTACGAGGTGCTGATCGCGATCGAGGTGGCGGCGGCGGAGAATGCGGCGCGGCTTGGCGCAGGCGAGCGCAAGGCGCTGGTGCAGGCGATGTCGGAGGCGACTGGACGCATGGCGCAGAGACTGGCCGCCGACGATCTGTCCGGCTGGGGCGAGGCGGATGCCGATTTCCATCGGCTCCTGATCGAAGGCTGCGGCAACAGCCGCTTCCTGCGCATCATCCAGACCGTCAACGACCAGTCGCACCGGGCCCGGATGGTGACGCTGCGGCTGCGCCCCTGCCTGCCGATCTCGGCCGAGGAGCACGGCGCGATCAGCGACGCCATCGCCGGCGGCCGGCCGGATGAGGCGCGCGAGGCCGCCCGCCGCCACCGCATCCGAGCGCGCGACGAATTGCTGCCGCTGATCGAAAAGGTCGGCCTGCGCCACTTTTAGACGAAAACCCCAAAGACCGCGGCCAAGCGGCTTCCCGACACGGAGGATACGCATGAAACGCCTGCTCTCGCGACGCCTGTTGCTGACCCTCGCAGCCGCCTTCTCCGTCGCGGCCGGTCCCGTGCTCGGCCAAGTCTACCCCAACAAGATCATCACGATGATCGTGCCCTTCGCCGCCGGCGGGCCGACCGACGTGATCGCCCGCATCGTCGCCGACCATATGGGCCGGACGCTCGGGCAGGCGGTCGTGGTCGAGAACGTCGCCGGCGCCGGCGGCACCACCGGCTCGCTGCGGGTCTCACGGGCGACGCCCGACGGCTACACCATCATGATGGGCAATCTCGGGACGCATTCGGCCTCGGTAGGCTTGTATCCCAACCTCGCCTATGACCCGCGCACGGACTTCGCGCCGATCATCAACACCGCGGGCACGCCGATGCTGATATCGGCGCACAAGGACTTCCCGGCCAACAGCTTCCAGGAGTTCGTCGCGCTGCTGAAGGCCAATCCCGACAAGTACAATTACGGACATGGCGGCATCGGCTCGACCTCGCACCTGACCTGCGTGTTCTTCCATCACCTGATCAAGGCGCCGGTGCAGCAGGTGCCGTTCCGCGGCTCCGGGCCGGCGATGAACGCGCTTCTGGCGAAACAACTCGATTATGTCTGCGACCAGACGGTCGGCATCGTGCCGCAGATGGTGAACCTGAAGACGTATGTGGTGGCGACGCCGAAGCGCCTGCCCGTCGCCAAGGACGTGCCGACGAGCCAGGAGGTCGGTCTGCCGGAGTTCCAGGCGGTCGGCTGGAACGCGATCTTCGGACCCAAGGACCTGCCGCAGGCGCTCGTCGACAAGCTCAACGCCGCCGGCCGCGCGGCTCTGGCCGACGCCAATGTCCGCGCACGCCTGCTCGATCTCGGCTGCGAAATCCCCGACGAGGCCGGCCAGAGCCCTGCGGCCCTCGGAGCCCATGTCCGCGCCGAGGTCGACAAATGGACGCCGCTGATCAAGGCGGCCGGCGTCACGGCGCAATAGGCATCGGGCCCGAAAAAGGGGCAGTCGGTTTTCGGACGGGCCGATGCCGGTGACCACCGTCACCCCATCGTCACGCAGGTCCTCTAGGCGGCTCGCCGATATCCGGCGGGACGAAAAGGGGATTCGCCAGTGGCGCAGACGGCACGCACGGCCCGGCAGGAGACCACGCTAGGGCTTGTCTCGGCGGTCCACCGCAGCAGGCCGCTGTCGCGCGCCGGCCTGCAGGAGCGGCTCTTCACCCTGGCCTTTTCGGGGCTGGTCTATCCGCAGATCTGGGAAGACCCGGTCGTCGACATGGCGGCGCTGGAACTCCAGCCCGACGACCATGTCGTCGCGATCGCGTCCGGCTCCTGCAATATGTTGTCCTATCTGACGGCGAACCCGGCGCGGATCAGCGCGGTTGACCTCAACGGCGCGCATATCGCGCTCGGACGGCTGAAACTCGCGGCATTGGCACGGATCGAGCGGCACGAGGAGTTCCTGTGCTTTTTCGGCCGAGCCGACAGCAAGGACAATGTCGGGCTCTATGACCGCGCGATCGCGCCGCATCTCGATGCGACCTCCCGCGCCTATTGGGAGGGCAGAGGGCTCGACGGGCGGCGCCGAATCGGCATGTTCGCGCGCGGGTTCTACCGCTTCGGGTTGCTCGGTCGCTTCATCGGCACGGGCCACCTGCTCGCCCGCCTGCTCGGCTGCGATCCGCGCGTGATGCTGACGGCGCGTTCGCTCGCCGAGCAGCGCGCCCTGTTCGACACGCATCTCGCCCCGGTGTTTGAGACGCGGCTGGTGCGCTGGCTTGTGCGCCGGCCGGCCTCGCTCTACGGGCTTGGCATCCCGCCGGCGCAATACGAGGCTCTCGCCGCCGATGGCGGGGCCGGCATCCTCGCCGTGCTGCGGCAGCGGCTGGAGCGCCTCGCCTGCGATTTCGACATCAAGACAAACTACTTCGCCCGGCAGGCCTTCGGCCGCGGCTATGGCGACATGACCGACGCAGCACTGCCGCCCTATCTTCAGCGCGTGAATTTCGAGGCGGTGAAGGCGCGCAGCGGGCGGGTCGGCTATACGCAGGGCTCGGTCACCGCCCATCTCGAACGCCAGCCGGCGGAAAGCTGCGACGCCTATGTCCTGCTCGACGCGCAGGACTGGATGAACGACGCCGACCTGACCGCGCTGTGGTCGCAGATTACGCGCACCGCCAGGCCCGGTGCGCGGGTCATCTTCCGCACGGCGGCCGACGAGCGCCTGCTGCCGGGGCGGGTGCCGGCCGCGATCCTCGAGCAATGGGTCTATGAGGAGAACAAGAGCCGCGAGCTCGGCGCGCAGGACCGCTCCTCGATCTACGGCGCCTTCCATCTCTACCGGCTGGCGGAGCGCGGCGCGTGAGCGTGGCAGCCGGCGAACGTGATGCCGCGGGCTTGATGGATGCGATCTATCGGCATCAGCGCCACATCTACGACGCCAGCCGGAAGTTCTATCTGTTCGGCCGCGACGAGCTGATCGCCGGGCTCGCGCCGCCCGAAGCCGGGAGCATCCTGGAGATCGGCTGCGGCACCGGGCGCAACCTGATCGCGATCGCGCGGCGCTATCCGGGGCGGGCCTGCCATGGTCTCGACGTCTCGGCCGCGATGCTGGCGACGGCGAGGGGCAACGTGGCGAAGGCGCAGCTCGGCGACGGCATCCATCTGGCCCAGGCCGATGCGACGGCCTTCGACCCACAAGCGCTTTTCGGTCGCGTCGGCTTCGACCGGATCGTGATCTCCTATGCGCTGTCGATGATCCCGCCCTGGCGCGAGGTCGTGCGGCAGGCGCTGGCGAGGCTGATGCCGGGTGGCGAACTCCACGTCGTCGATTTCGGCGACCAGCACGGCCTGCCGGCGCCGTTCACCGTCGTGCTCAACCGCTGGCTCGCGCTGTTCCACGTCACGCCGCGCCGCGATCTTGCTGCGGTGCTGAGCGAATTGGCGCGGGAGCATGAATGCGCGATGCAAATCCGCTCTTTGCATCGCGGCTATGCCGCGCTCGCGATCGTCAGGCGGTCGGCTCAGGCATGAGCCGCTTCAGCCGACGCGAACGCCTTTCCAGAAGGCGATGCGGTCTTTGATATTGGCAGCCGCCGGTTTCGGATCGGCGTAATACCAGGCCGCGTCCCTGTTCTCCTTCCCGCCGACGAGGAGGGAATGGTAGCCTGCAAGACCTTTCCAGCTACAGACCGAAGTCGTGCCGCTTGGCTTGAACAGCTCCGCCCTGATGGCGCTGACGGGGAAATAGTGATTGCCCTCGACGACGACCGTATCGTCGGATTCGGCCAGGATGACACCGTTCCAGATCGCCTTGACCACAACCGTCGTCCTTCAGCTCGGCATGTCGAGCCCGTGATGTAGGGCGCGGCGCGCGGGCTGAAAGCGTCCGATGGCGAGCGCGGCTCAATGCCGCGTCTCGACCTCGCGCTCGCCGGTCATGCTCTCGATGGTGATCGCGGTCTTCTGCGGCATGCCGATGATGCGGCCGATCGTGGCCGGCAGCGGCATCATGCTGTGGGCCGCCTTCATCAGGGCGATGTTGGCGAGAATGTCAGGCGGGAAGGGCGCGACCTTGCGGGTCGCCATGTCGACATGCAGCGACAGGTTCTCGCTCGTCGCCGCGAGCCAGCCTTCATGGGCGTGGCGCATCTCCAGATAATAATGCAGCCGCTTGTCGTCGAAGGCGATGAGCTGGGCGGTCACCCGCACCATGTCGCCCTCGGTCAGCTCGCGCTTGTAGAGGATGTGGCATTCGGCGGCGAAGAACGAAGCGTGCCGGGTCTCGACATAATCCTGATCGAGGCCGACCAGCGAGAACACCTCGTCGACAGCGCGGTCGAACAGGACATGATAATAGGCCATGTTGAGATGGCCATTATAGTCGATCCATTGGGGCTCGACCGTCATCAGCGACGATACGAATGGCGCGAAGAACAGCGCCGGAGCGCGCATGTCGTCCTTCATGATCGCCTCCCTTGCGTCAGTGGGCTCTGGTGCGGCCCGTTCCCATCATCGGCCGCGAACGGCCGCCTCAGTCGAGCGCGTGGCGCGCTCGCACGTGTCCCATACGCGGTGACCACGTCGCATCGATGACGCCTGTGCGCCGATGACGCTTGCGGCGGAGCCATTATGGCGAGACAAGAAAGCGCCTGCCCACCAAGGTCGTCGCGTCGCAAACCCTGCGATTGCGACATGGTCGAAGTTTAAGCGCCAAAACCGGACGATGACAATGAGCTTGCCCGCCGCCGTTCTACATGCCGCCCCCGCTTCCGGCGCAACCCTGCCGCCGCCCCCCGAGGCGATCGCAAGTGTGACGCGTGCGCTCGCGGCCGCCTTCGGCAACCGCCTCGTCACCAGCCTCGCGGTGCGCCAGCAGCACGGCCACACGCTGACCTGGATCCCGAACATGCCGCCGGACGCGGTGGTGTTCCCGCAGACGACCGAGGAGGTCGCCGAGATCGTCAGGATCTGCGCCGGCCATGGCGTACCGGTCATCGCCTTCGGCACCGGCACGTCGCTGGAGGGCCATGTCAACGCCGTCTTCGGCGGCGTCTGCATCGACATGAGCCAGATGAAGCGCATCGTCGCCGTCCACACCGAGGATCTCGACTGCACGGTCGAGGCCGGCGTCACCCGCAAGGAGCTGAACGAGCATCTGCGCGACCAGGGCCTGATGTTCCCGATCGATCCCGGCGCCGACGCCTCGATCGGCGGCATGGCGGCGACGCGGGCCTCGGGCACCAACGCCGTGCGTTACGGCACGATGAAGGACAATGTGCTGGCGCTGACGGCGGTGATGGCCGACGGCTCGATCATCAAGACCTCGACCCGGGCGCGCAAGACCTCGGCCGGCTACGACCTGACGCGGCTGCTCGTCGGCTCGGAAGGGACGCTCGGCGTCATCACCGAGGTGACGCTGAAGCTGCACGGCATCCCCGAGGCGATCTCGGCCGGCATCTGCCCGTTCCCCTCGGTCAAGGTGGCCTGCGACGCGACGATCGTCACGATCCAGTCCGGCCTGCCGGTGGCGCGCATCGAGCTCGTCGACGATGTCATGGTGCGCGGCGTCAACCTGCATTCCAAGCTCGGCCTGCCGGAGACGACGATGCTGTTCGTCGAGTTCCACGGCTCGGAAGCCGGCGTAAAGGAGCAGGCCGAGCGCTTCGGCGAGATCGCGACGGAGTTCGGCGGTGGCCCCTTCGACTGGGCGACCAAGGCCGAGGACCGGACCAAGCTCTGGCAGGCGCGCCACGACGCCTACTGGGCGGCCAAGGCGCTCAGGCCCGGTTTCGACTCGGTCGCGACCGACGTCTGTGTACCGATCTCGCGGCTCGCCGAATGCGTCGAGGAGACCAAGCGCGACATCGAGGCGAGCGGACTGATCGCGCCGATCGCGGGCCATGTCGGCGACGGCAATTTCCACACCCAGCCGATCGTCGATCTCGCCGATCCAGACGAGGTGGAACGCTGCCAGGGCTTCATCGACCGGTTGGTCAAGCGGGCCCTGGCGATGGGCGGCACCTGCACCGGCGAGCACGGCCTCGGCCAGAAGAAGGGCAAATATCTCGAGGCCGAGCATGGTGCGCCGGCCGTCGCCGTGATGAAGCTCCTGAAGCGCTCGCTCGACCCGCAGAACATCCTCAATCCAGGCAAGATCTTCGTTTCGTGAGGCCGCGTGACGGCGCAACACGTCACGGTGATTGAAATGTCGTGATCTTGCCGCCACTTGCCGGCATGATCGGGCATGCCCCGCGATGTTGAGGAACCTGCGTCCCCGTGCGTGAAAGTCTGACAGTCCTGGCCGGTCTGCTGGTGCTGAGCCTGCTGGCCGCACTGATCGCGCCGGGATTCGTCGACTGGCGCGGCTACCGGCCGCAAATCGAGGCGCGGCTGACGCAGGCCTTCGGCATCGAGACGACCGTCGCCGGCGGCATCGGCCTGCGCATCCTGCCCTCACCGCGGCTGACGCTGAGCGAGGTCCGCGTCGGCAGTTCCGACGGCGCGGCGAGTTCCGCCGAGATCGAGACGGTCACGGTCGAGATCGCGCTCGCGCCGCTGGCTCGCCGGCAGATCCACATCTCGCAGACCGAGATCGAAGGCGCGACGATCCGGCTCGTCCTCGACGAGCAGGGCGCGCTGAAGCTGCCGCCGAAGACCGGCTCGGGGCCACCGGCCGAGGCGAGCCTCGACCGGCTTAGCCTGAGCCGCTCGGCGGTGATCTGGCGCGAGGCCGGACGCGAGCCGGTGACGGTGACGCCGGTCGCGGCCGAGGCTTCGGCGGTCAGCCTGGCGGGTCCGTGGCGTGTCGAGGGCGAGGCCGCCGGCGCCTCGTTCCGGCTGACGACGGGAACGATCGAAGCCGATGGGAAGCTCCGCGCCAAGCTGTCGGTGACGGGCGATGTCGTGCAGCTCGGATTCGACGGTTCCTTCCTGCTGCCGGCAAAAGGCGGCGTGGTCGGTTTCGGGCTCGACGGGGGGTTCACCCTGTCGCCCGGCGGGGCGGTGTCGCTGGCGGGGCGCGTCGGTGGCGGCGGGCGCCAGCTCGACCTCACCGGCCTGACGCTCGATCTCGGCGGCGGCGCGGCGCGGTTGGAAGGGGAGGGGCATTATCTGCCAGCGACAGGCAACGGCTCGCTCGCCCTGCGGGCGCGACGGCTCGATCTCGACGCGCTGATCGGCGCGCTCGGAGAACGCGCCGGCTTCGAACGGGCGTTGGCCGGGCTGCCGGGCATCTTCGACACGAGCCTCGATCTCGACCAACTGGTCTGGCGCGGCGAAGATTTCTCCGCTTTCGCGCTGCGCGGCAAGCTCGATGAGAGCGGCCTGAGTGAGGCCAACGCTTCGGTCCGTGTCGCTGGTGCGTTGGTCGGCGCGAGCGGCTCGGCCGATTTCAAGGGCGTCGCCGGCCGGCTCAACCTCAAGGCCGAGGATTCGCGCCGGCTCGCCTTGGTGATGGCGCGCGCTGGGCTCGATGCAGCCCTGGCCGACATGGTCGCCGGGCTCGGCCGGATCGACGCGGAAGCGGTCGGCGCCTGGGAGGGCGGTCGCCTCGCCTTCGAGCGCCTGTTCGTCACCGGCGCGTCCGGGCTCAGGCTGGACGGGTCGGGCGACTGGCAGCCGGAGCGCTTTTCGGCCCATCTCGCGCTGCAGGGCCTCGACCTCAACACCTTGCCGCCGGGCGAGAGCTTCGCCGGGCTGCTCGGGCGGCGCGATCTCGCGCTCGACCTGACGTTGACGCAGGCCCGTTTCCGCAATGCGCCGCCGGGCTCCGCCAGCCTCGACCTGCGGCGCGAGGGCGCGAACTGGCGGCTGCGGCGGCTCTCCGTCGAGGGCTTCGGCGGCGTCTCGGTCAACGGGTCGGGGGCGCTTCTGCCAGAGGGCGGCGAAATCACGGGGCGGATCGCGGCGCCGCGCTTCGAGACCCTGGCGGCGCTCGCCGGCCCCTTGCTGCCGGACGCCGTGCGCCAGCCCTTGGCGCGGGCCGGGGATGCGCTGACGCGGCTCGACGCCGGGTTCCGCGTGACCCGCACGCCGGCGGGCGAAACCGGACTGACGCTGGACGGCGCGGCGCAGGCTGGCAAGCTTTCGCTGACGGCCCGGCTCGATGCGGCAGAGACCTGGCGCGAGGCGCAGCTCGGCTTCGAGCTAGCCGACCGCCGGCTCGCCTTCGCGGCGCTCGGCCTGCCAGTGCCGGCGCAAGGCGGCGCAGGGCGGTTCGTGCTGCGCAAGGTGATGGACAGGCTGACCGGCTCGCTCGCCGGGTCCGGCCTGTCGCTCTCGGTCGAGGGTGACGGCCGCGGCACGCGGCTCGACATCCAGGCGGAACAGCCTGGCCAGATCTTGCCCGAGGGCGCGGCACGATTGCTGCCGGACGGGCTGTTCGACATGCATGCCCGACTCGGGTTCTCGGGGGATGCGATCTCGCTCGACGACCTCGTCGCCAATCTCGGCACGGCGAGCGCGCGTGGAGCCTTGTCGCTCTCGCGGGAGGCCGGCCTGAGCGGGCGGCTCGTCCTGCCGAGCCTCGACCTGCGTGCCCTGCTGGCGGCCAGCCTCGGTCAAGGCGCGCCGACGCCGGGCCAGATCTGGTCGACGGCGCGCTTCGGACCGGCGCTTCCGCTGCCGGAGTTCGACCTGGCGATCGAGGCGGATGCGGTGACAGTGACCGATGGCGTCGTCTGGCGCGGCGCAGGCCTGTCGCTGCAGGGCGGCCGGGACGGGTTGAGGATCGAGGATCTGCGGGCAGCCTATGGCGGCGGATCGGTCGCCGGCCGGCTCTCGCTGCGGCGTGAGGGTGGATTGGCGCAGATGTCGGGGCGGCTCGCGCTTGCCGGCGTCGATCTCGCGCCGCTGACGGGAGCCGCGCTCGGCGGCAAGCTGTCCGGCCAGATCGAAGCCGGCGGCTCGGGCGAGACCCCGGCCCGGCTGATCGCAGCGCTGGGCGGGGCCGGCAGCGTGACCCTCACGGCTGCGATGCTCGCCCGCTTCGACCCTTCAGCCTATGGGCGCGTCATCGCCGGAACCGGCGAGGACGCCTCGGAAAGCGAGGTCGAGCGGCTTCAAGGCCGGCTCGGCGAGGCGCTGGATCGCGGCGCCTGGGCGCTCGGCGAGATCACGGCGCCGTTCACGATCGCCGGCGGTCTGGCGCGGCTGCAGGGGGTGAGCTTCGAGCGCAACGGCCTGCGTGCCGAGGCGACCGGCGTCGTCGACCTGCGCGCCCTGACCGGCGATCTCAGGCTCGGGTTGAAACCGCTCGGCCGGCTGCCGAAGGACTGGCCCGGCGAAGCGCCGCAGATCGGCGTCGCCTGGCGCGGCCCGCTCTCCAATCTGAAGCGCGAGGCCGATGTCGGGGCGCTCTCGAACATGGTCGCGGCGCGGGCCCTGGCGCGCGAGATCGAACGGGTCGAGGCCTTCGAGGCGGATGCGCGCGAGCGCGCCGCCAATTCGCGCCGGCTGCGGGCCGAGCGCGAGACGCGGGAGAACGAGCGCAAGCTCGCCGAATTCCTCAAGGCCGAGGAGGAGCGCCGGCTCGCCGAGGAGAAGCGTGCCGAGGAGATGCGCCGGCTCGAGGACATCAGGCGCGTCGCCGAGGAGAAACGGGCGGAAGAGGCGAGGCGGATCGAGGAGGCGCGGCAGGAGCAGGAGGCGCGTCGCCGCGCCGAGGCGGAGGAGCGCGCCCGCGCCGCCGCCGCCCGCGCCGCGATCCAGCAGCCGCAGCCGGGCCCGCTGGTCCTGCCGGGCGCGCCGGCCGAGACGACGCCCGAGCAGACGCTGCAGCCGGCCCCGCCCGGCAACCTCGCCCCGCCACTGCCGCCGCCGGTGCAGATCGAGACCGTACCGCGGCCGCTCTCGCGCAGCGTCCAGCCGAATTGAATCAGGTCGCTGCCGCGCTGATCCGTCGCCCGCCAAGAGATCTCGGCAATGCGGTCCATGGCCTTGAACCTGCCGGGGCTTCGGAGCGACTATCGATCATCAGTCGAATGAGAGGTCTTCGATGCGCCTGCTGCCTGCCCTGCTACTCGCCGCCGCTTTCCTGCCCGGGGTCGCTGTCGCGGCAGACACGGCCGTCCCGCAAAAGGACGTCGCCGGGACTGATCTGCCCTGGCTCAAGCGCTATGCCGGTTCGGTCATTCTCGATGCGTCGCAGAGCGCTTTCGACGAAGCTGACTTCGTCGCCAGCCCGCTGAAGGCTCAAGAGGGCCGCGATCCGATCCTGAACAACCTGCTGCGCGTGCCGGAAACGGTGGTGACGCTGAAGGGCAAGCGCATGCGGCTCGTCTATCTGCTGCCCGAAGGGCGCAGTCCGCTCGAGGCCGTCTCCGGCTATGAGGAGGAACTGGCGGCGCGCGGCGGCCAGACCGTCTATCAGTGCAAGGAGCAGGCCTGCGGCGGCAGCATCGGCCGCGCGGTCGATTCCGGCGGCGGCGAGCAGGGCCTGATCCATTACATCTTCCCGCGCGACCAGTTGCCGAAGAAGCTATATTCGGCTGGCTGGTGCGTGCTGACGGCGAGCAACACCGCGCAGCGCTACGGGCTGTTCAAGACCGATGCGGCGCATGTCTCGGTCTTCGCGGCGCAGGTGAAGCGCAGCGACGACTGCAAGCTCTTCGATGGCCGCACCATCGCGATCGTCAGCGTAGTCGAGAACAAGGCGCGCGAGCAGAAGATGGAGCTGGTCGACGCCCGCAAGATGGCCGGCGACATCGCAGCTCAAGGCCGGGCCGTGCTCTACGGCGTGCAGTTCGACACCGACAAGGCGACGCTGAAGCCCGAATCGAAACCGCAACTCGACGAGATCGCCGCCTTCCTCAAGGCCGATCCGAAGGGCAGCTTCTTCGTCGTCGGCCACACCGACAACCAGGGCAACCAGGACTACAATCTCGACCTGTCGAAGCGCCGTTCGGCGGCCGTCGCCGACATGCTGCAGAAGACCTACGGGGTCGCCGCCGGGCGGTTGTCGGGCGTCGGCGTCGGCATGGTCGCGCCGGTCGCCAGCAATGCCGACGAGGCCGGGCGGGCCAAGAACCGCCGGGTCGAGATCGTGCCGCGCTGAGGCCCGCTCAGCGGGCTTCGGCCAGCCGCCGGTAATGCGCCAGGGCGTGCAGGCGCAGCGCCGAGGACAGGTTTTCGGTGCCACGCGCCTGATCGATCTCGGCGATCAGCCCCGCAAGCGCCACACCGTCGCCGGCGGCGATCTCCTTCAGCGCCGCCCAGAACGGCTCCTCGAGCGAGACGCTGGTGCGATGGCCGGCGATCGTCAGCGAGCGCTTGCGCTCGCGGCTCATGCGTCCGGCTCGCGGTCAGGCCGGCCGGCGTCATCGCGGCGATGGCCCTCGATGTGCCGGGTCGCCTTGTCGCGCTCGGCCTCAGCCAGTTCCCGCTCGGCCTTGCTGCGGCCGAAGCTCAGACGGTTCTGCTCGGCCTGCCTCTCGGCCGCGGCGCGGTCGCGCTGCTTGCGGGCGCGGCGCAGGTTGACGATCTCGGCCATGGCGCCGTCAGCTCGGGCCGAGCATGCGCTCGGGCCTGACCGTCTCGTCGAAGAGTTTCGCGTCGACGCCGGCGCGGAGTGCCTCCTCGCGCAGGGTGGTGCCGTTGTGGTGGGCGGCCTTGGCGATGCCTGCGGCCTTGTCGTAGCCGATCGCAGGCGCCAGCGCCGTCACCAGCATCAGCGAGCGTGAGAGCAGGTCGGCGAGCCGGTCCTCATTGGCCTCGATCCCCTCGACGCAGTGCTCGCGGAAGCTGTCGGCCGCGTCCGCGAGCAGGCGCACCGATTGCAGGAAGGCGGCGGCGATCACGGGCTTGAAGACGTTGAGCTCGAAATGGCCCTGGCTCGCGGCGAAGCCGATCGTCGCTTGGTTGCCGTGGACTCTGGTCGCGACCATGGTCAGCGCCTCGGCCTGTGTCGGGTTGACCTTGCCGGGCATGATCGAGGAACCGGGCTCGTTCTCCGGCAGGCTGATCTCGCCGAGGCCGGAGCGAGGTCCGGACCCCATCAGCCGGATGTCGTTGGCGATCTTGAACAGGTCCGAGGCCAACGCGGCGAGCGCGCCATGGGCGGCCGCGAGAGCGCCATGGCTCGCCAGCGCCTCGAACATGTTGTCGGCCGGGCGGAAGGGCAGGCCGGTCAGCGTCGCCATCTCCCTGGCGAAGAGGCCGGAAAAATTGCGATGCGTGTTCAGCCCGGTACCGACCGCGGTGCCGCCCTGCGCCAGCGCGTGAAGGCCGCCCAGCGACGCTTCGATCCGGGAGATGCCGAGATGGAGCTGCGCGACATAGCCGGAGAATTCCTGGCCGAGCGTCACCGGCGTCGCGTCTTGGAGATGGGTGCGGCCGATCTTGACCAGATCCTTGAAGGCGTCGGCCTTGGCCGCCAGCGCCTTTTCGAGCCCGCGCAGCGCCGGCAGCAGGCGGCGCGTCAGTTCGAGCGCGGCGGCGACATGCATCGCGGTCGGGAAGGAATCGTTCGAGGACTGGCCGCGATTGACCTGGTCGTTGGGATGGACCGGCGCCTTGGCGCCGAGGCCGGCACCGAGGATCTCGTTCGCCCGGTTCGCCAGCACCTCGTTGACGTTCATGTTCGACTGGGTGCCGGAGCCCGTCTGCCACACCACCAGCGGGAAATGATCGTCGAACTTGCCGGCGAGCGCCTCGTCGGCGGCCTGGCCGATGGCGCCGGCGACGCGCTGGTCGATCAGGCCGAGGCGGGCGTTGACATGGGCCGCCGCCTTCTTGACCAGCACGAGCGCATGGACGAGCGGCAGCGGCATGCGTTCGCTCTCGCCGCCGATCCGGAAGTTCTGAAGGGAGCGCTGCGTCTGGGCGCCCCAGTAGCGGTCGCCGGGCACGGCGATCGGCCCGAAGGAATCGGTTTCGGTGCGGTTGTCGGACATGGGCATCCAGGCTCGGACGTCGGATCTCGGACGTCAGGTCTTCTTGCGGAAGGCGTCGAGGCTGACGACCTGGGCGCTGCCATTGTCGTCGCCGGCTTCGGCCTCGGCCGGTTTGGCGGCGCTCGCGGCCTCGGGCTTCGGGGCAGGAGCATCGCTCTTCTGCTTGATCGCCGGCACGCCGGCCGGCGTCACCTTGGCCGGCAGCGCCGTGATCGGAGCGGCGACGCTGGGCTCGGATCCGGCGCCGCGGGGCGCCTTGGCCGCCGGTTGCGGCTCGCTCGGAGCTGCGGTCGCCGTCGCATCCTGGGTCTCGAACTTCAGGCCGAACTGCACCGACGGATCGAAGAAGGTGGTCAGCGCGTCGAAGGGCACCAGCAGCCGCTCGGGTACGCCGGAGAAGGACAACCCGACCTCGAAGGCATGTTCGCCGACGCTCAGATCCCAGAACTGGTGCTGGAGGACGATCGTCATCTCTTCGGGATGCTTATCGCGCAGGCGCTGCGACAGCCTGACGCCCGGCGCGGTGGTGCGGAAGGTGACGTAGAAATGATGGTCGCCGGGCAGGCCGTCGCGGCCCGCCTCCGTCAGGATCTTGCGCACGACGCCCTTGAGTGCTTCCTGCACCATGAGGTCGTAGCGAAGAATGTCCTTTGCCATCGTGTCCAGAGGTCCGTGCCCGCTCTCAGCCGCCTCGCAGCGCCCGTCTTGAAAAAAGTGGAGGCTTCTGTTGCCAGGCGCCTCCGGGCCCCGCCTTACGTCGCTAAACGGAAGGACTTAGGTTTGGGAACCAGCACCGCTTACGCGGCGACAGCAACCCGAGCATTGTTGTCGTTGGCAACTATGCGTTAGCCCTATAACGGCGGAACCATACCGGGCAAAAGAACGGCCTTTACACTCTCGTCGATCCTATTTCGCCCCCGCCGCAACCCTGCCTGAGTGGCCGGGCGAGCCCGCGTTCCAAGACGCGCGGGCCGCCCCGAGGCTCTCACCACGGATGTCTCCGTGCTCGCGCCGCAGGGCTGTGGTGGAGGCGCCGGGTACCGCCCCCGGGTCCGAAAAGCTTATTCCGACGCTCGTTTATCGCCATAGCCGATCTTGCGAACGGCATATGGAATATAGGCCCTGCCGCGCCGGGGGGGAAGGGAGCACGGCGCGCAATCGGCGATTTTCGGAAATGGTCGGCAAAGACCCCGCTTCAGCGCATGATTTCCGCCGATTCCGGCCGGTCGCGCTCCAGCCTGACGACATGCCCGTCGCTCGCATCGACGTCGAGCTCGATCTCGCCGTCATCGGTGTCGCGACCGTCGATCTGCCAGATCCCGTCCTCGAGCTCGATCGTCTCGATCCGGACCACGCCGTTGTCGATCGCGATGCGCCGCGCGTCGCCCTGCGAGATCGCGGGCTCGGTCGATTGGATCGGCTCCTCGGCGACGGCCGGCCCGGCGGCGATCGGCAAGGCGGCGAGATGGACGGCCAGCAGCGCGGCTGATGCCAAATGGCGGATGGTCATGGGCCAAGTCTCCGATAACGTGACCCGGTCGAGATCACCATGGCTTGATGGCGATGTTCCGGCCGTTCCGGGGCAGCTCCCGCCCAGGGTGTTGCCGCCTCTCGCGCTGTGACAAAGGACAGTCGAGAAAGCCGGGGATGGTTACATCCTCCTGCCAGCACCGACCTGAGAAATCCGCTAGAACGCTGGCCCGGAAACGGAATCGCCATGCGCCAGTATCACGAGCTCCTTCAACGCGTCCTCGACCACGGCGTCCGCAAGGACGACCGCACCGGCACCGGCACGATCGCCGTGTTCGGGCATCAGATGCGCTTCGACCTGGCGGAGGGATTTCCGCTGGTCACGACCAAGAAGCTTCACCTGAAATCGATCATCCACGAGCTGATCTGGTTCCTGCGCGGCGACACCAATGTCCGCTACTTGCAGGAGAATGGCGTCACGATCTGGGACGAATGGGCCGATGCGAACGGCGATCTCGGCCCGGTCTATGGCCGGCAATGGCGCTCCTGGCCGGCGCCGGACGGCTCGACGATCGACCAGATCGCCTGGCTGGTGAACGAGATCAGGCGCAATCCGGATTCGCGCCGGCTGATCGTCTCGGCCTGGAACCCGGCCGACATCCCGAAGATGGCGCTGGCGCCTTGCCACTGCCTGTTTCAGTTCTTCGTTGCCGATGGAAAGCTCTCCTGCCAGCTCTACCAGCGCTCGGCCGACGTCTTCCTGGGCGTGCCTTTCAACATCGCGAGCTATGCGCTGCTGACCCATATGGTGGCGCAGGTGACGGGCCTCGGCGTCGGCGATTTCGTGCATTCATTCGGCGACACGCATCTCTACGTGAATCATCTCGACCAGGCGCGGCTCCAACTCTCGCGCGAGCCAAGGGCGCTGCCGAAGCTCACGCTCAATCCGGCGGTGACGAAGCTGGAGGATTTCGTGTTCAGCGACGTCACGATCGAGGGCTACGACCCGCATCCGGCGATCAAGGCGCCGATCGCGGTATGAGCCTGACCATCCGTCCAGCAAGGCCCGACGAGGCCGGCCTCGTGCTCGCCTTCGTCCGCGAACTCGCCGACTATGAGAAGCTGTTGCACGAGGTCGAGGCGGACGAAGCCGACATCGCCGAGGCGCTGTTCGGCGACAACCCGCGCGCCTTCTGCGACATCGCCGAATGGGAGGGCGAGCCGGTCGGCTTCGCCGTCTGGTTCTACACCTATTCGACCTTCTCGGGGCGGCACGGCATCTGGCTCGAGGACCTGTTCGTGCGGCCGGGCCAGCGGGGGCGCGGGATCGGCAAGGCGTTGATGGCGCGGCTTGCGCGGCGCTGCCTCGACGAAGGGCTGCCGCGGCTGGCCTGGTGGGTGCTGAACTGGAACGAGCCGTCGCGGGTGTTCTACCGCTCGATCGGCGCCAAGGCGCAGGACGAGTGGACGGTGAAGCGGCTCGACGGCGCGGCGCTGGCCGCGCTGGCGGAAGGCTGAGGCGATGGCGGAGCCGCCTCTCGTCATCGTCGCGGCGATCGCCGACAACGGCATCATCGGCGACGACAACCGGTTGATCTGGCGGCTGAAGACCGACATGGGCCGCTTTCGCTCGCTGACGCTGGGTCGTCCGCTGCTGATGGGGCGCAAGACCTTCCTCTCGATCGGCAAGCCACTGCCTGGCCGCGAGACCGTCGTGCTGACCCGCGATGCCGGTTTCCGCGCCGACGGCGCTCACGTCGCGCATTCGCTCGACGCTGCGCTTGCGACCGGCCGGCGGCTCGCGACGGAGATGGCGGCCGATTCCATCGTCGTCGCCGGCGGCTCCGACGTCTATGCGCAGGCCTTGCCGTTGGCGGACCGGCTCGAACTGACCTTCGTCCATGCCGCGCCGGCCGGTGACGCGGTTTTCCCGGACTGGCCGCAGGGGGATTTCGTCGAAGCCATGCGCGAGGAGCATCCGCGCGGGCCCGACGACGAGCATCCCTTCGCCTTCGCGACGTTTCGCCGCCGCGGCTGATCGCGCTTTCCGTTCACGATGAACGACTTGCGCCGTTGACGAATCCGTGGCCCATGACCAAGTCAGCGCCACGCCGGCGCAGGGATGGTGACGTTCCGCGGGCTTGCTGACAGAGAGACGGGCTTCGCCTTGAGGCTTGGCCCGCCGGATAACGAGGGAACGGCGCGAGAATGCCTTGGAGCAACCAGAGCGGCGGTAGCGGGAGCGGTGGCGGCGGGGGTGGACCCTGGGGCAATCGCGGCGGAAGCGGTGGCGGCGGCGGACCTTGGGGCGGTGGCTCCGGTGGCGGAGGCGGCGGCAACACGCCGCCCGATCTTGAGGAGATTCTGCGGCGCAGCCAGGACCGGCTCAGGAACTTGCTGCCCGGCGGCAATCTCGGCGGGCGCGGCCTCGTCCTCGGCCTGCTCGTCATCGTGCTGATCTGGCTCGCCACCGGCGTCTATTTCGTCCGGCCGACAGAGGTCGGCGTCAACACGGTGTTCGGCAAGTTCGTCGGCAAGACCGGCGAGGGCGCCAACTGGAACTGGCCCTATCCGATCGGCGGCGTGGTCAAGCCGCAGGTCACCAGCGTGGTGACGACCGAGGTCGGCTTCCGCACGGTTGAATCGGTGCGCACCTCGCGCCAGACCGACGTGATCGAGGAAAGCCTGATGCTGACCGGCGACGAGAACATCGTCGACGTCGACTTCATCGTTCAGTGGCAGATCGACCCGGTCGCGCCGGAGAACTACGTCTTCAACATCCAGGATCCGCCGGGCACGGTGAAGGCCGTGGCCGAGAGCGCGATGCGCGAGGTCGTCGGCCGGCGCAACATCCAGCCGGTGCTGACCACCGATCGCGGCGCGATCGAGAACGAAGTGCGCCAGCTCATGCAGGAGACGCTCGACACCTACAAGGCCGGCGTCCAGATCCGCCTCGTGCAGATGCAGAAGGTCGATCCGCCGCAGCAGGTGATCGACGCCTTCCGCGACGTCCAGGCGGCGCGCGCCAACCAGGAGCAGTTGCGAAACGAGGCGCAGACCTATGCCAACCGCGTCGTGCCGGAAGCGCGCGGCCGCTCGGCCCAACTGATCCAGTCGGCCGAGGCCTACAAGGACCAGACCGTCGCCGAGGCGCTCGGCCAGGCGAGCCGCTTCACCGCGGTCTACAACCAGTACAAGAACGCCCCGGGCGTGACCCGCGAGCGTCTCTTCCTCGAGACCATGGAGCGCATCCTCGGCGGTGCGGACAAGGTGATCATCGACCAGCGCAATGGCGGCCAGGGCGTCGTGCCCTATCTGCCGCTCGACCAACTCCAGACCCAGCCGAGACGCACCGGGCCCGGCGGCCAGCAGCAGGGAGCGGTCCGATGAACAGCCCGATCCTGCGCGTCGGCGCGCTCATCGTCCTCGGTCTCGTCGCCGTCCTGCTCTATGCCGGCACCTTCATCGTGCAGCAGACGCAATCGGCGATCGTGCTGCAGTTCGGCCGCGTCCGCACCGTCGCGACCACACCGGGGCTCTACTTCAAGCTGCCGGCTCCGTTCGAGACGGTGACGATCCTCGACAACCGCATCCTCGACCTCGACCTGCCGGCGCAGGAGATCATCGCGTCGGACCAGAAACGGCTCGTGGTCGACGCCTTCACGCGCTACCGGATATCCGATCCGCTGCGCTTCTACCAGGCGGTCAACAGCATCCCGCGGGCGAATTCGCAGCTCGCCTCGATCGTCAACGGCAATGTCCGCAGCGTTCTGGCCGAGGCGAGCTTCACCGCGATGGTGCGCACCGACCGTTCGCGGCTGATGGCGCGCATCCGCGATGACGTGAACCGCGAGGCCGGTCGTTTCGGCATGACAGTCGTCGACGTCCGCCTGCGTCGTGTCGATCTGCCGCAGGCGAACTCGAACGCCGTGTTCCAGCGCATGCAGACCGAGCGCCAGCGCGAGGCGGCCGAGGCGCGCGCGCTCGGCGCCCAGCAGGCGCAGGAGATTCGGGCGCGGGCCGACCGCGATTCGACCGTGATCGTCGCCGAGGCGCAGCGCCGCTCCGACGAGATCCGCGGCGAGGGCGAAGGCGAGCGCAACCGTGTCTTCGCCGAAGCCTTCGGCAAGGATCCGGAGTTCTTCGCCTTCTACCGCTCGATGCAGGCCTATGAGGCCAGCATCAAGCCGGGCGACACCCGCCTCGTGCTCTCGCCCGATTCGCCGTTCTTCCGCTTCTTCAACGGGCCGCAGGCCCGGCGGGACGCAGGCGAGACGCCGGCCCCGGCCGCACCCGCGCGGCCCTGATTCGAACCCCGGGCGCCGCGCATGTGGGATTTCATCGCGGCGCTCGGTCTGGTCTTCGCCATCGAAGGCATCCTCTTCGCGGCGATCCCTAATCTCGCCAAGGACGCGCTGCGCAGCGCGGCCGAGACGCCGGTCGACCGCATGCGGCTGATCGGGGTGGGATCGGCGGTGCTCGGGGTGGTACTGGTCTGGCTGGCGCGGGGCATTGCATAGCCCGCGGATGCCGGCACGCGGCTTGCGTGGCGAGCGGCGATGCTCTTCACTCACCCGACAAGCGAATCGAAAGCGGTGGCTATCGCGCGGCGCGCCGGCGTTCGACGATGGCAGGCAGTGGCCGTGCGTCGCATTGCCCGATGACATGATCGTGCGTCGCCCTTCCGCCCTATTTTGAGCTTCAATCGTCCGTAGCGTTCACGCGACCTCCACAAGCCCCGAATTCTTCAACGAGGACCATGATGGCACTGACATCCGTTTCAGCCTACCGGGCCGCTCTGGTGGCCGGCGTCGCCTGCCTGTCGCTGTCGGGTTCTCCGTTGCTCGCGCCCGCCCAGGCCAATACGCCGGTTCTGACTGGGCAGGTGTCGCTGGCCGACCTCGTCGACAGGGTGATGCCGGCGGTGGTCAACATCTCCGCCGTCACGACCGGCGACAGCAAGGGCCGGACCCTGCCGCAACTTCCGCAGCTCGGCCCGGACACACCGTTCGGCGACCTGTTCGAGGAGTTCTTCAACCGCCGCGGCCAGGGACGCGACGGACAGAACCAGCAGGGCGAGCGCCAGGCGCCGCAGCCACGCCGCTCGCAATCGGCGGGCTCGGGTTTCGTGATCGACCCCTCCGGCATCGTCGTGACGAACAACCACGTCATTGGCGACGCCAACGAGATCACCGTGATCTTCAACAGCGGCCTTCGCCTCAAGGCCGAAGTGATCGGCAAGGACGCCAAGGTCGATCTCGCGGTGCTCAGGGTGAAGCACGACAAGCCGCTGCCGTCGGTGAAGTTCGGCGATTCCGACGCGATGCGGATCGGCGATCCGGTGATGGCGATCGGCAATCCGTTCGGGCTCGGCGGCTCGGTCTCCTCGGGCATCGTCTCGGCGCGCAACCGCGACATCAGCCAAGGCCCCTACGACACCTATATCCAGACCGACGCGGCCATCAACAAGGGCAATTCCGGCGGGCCGCTGTTCAACATGGGCGGCGAGGTGATCGGCATCAACACGGCGATCCTGTCGCCGACCGGCGGCTCGGTCGGCATCGGCTTCGCCGTGCCGTCCTCGCTCGCGACCAACATCGTCGACCAGCTCAAGGAGTTCGGCGAGACCCGCCGTGGCTGGCTCGGCGTGCGCATTCAGACCGTCGACGACGCCACTGCGGAAGCATTGGGCCTCGGCACCGCGCGCGGCGCCCTCGTCGCCGGCGTCGACGACAAGGGCCCGGGCAAGCCGGCCGGCCTCGAGATCGGCGACGTGATCGTCAAGTTCGACGGCAAGGAGGTCAAGGATTCGCGCGATCTGCCTCGCATCGTCGCGGCCACTCCTGTCGGCAAGGACGTGCCTGTGACGCTGATGCGCAAAGGCAAGGAAGAGGTGAAGACGGTCAAACTCGGCCGCCTCGAAGACGGCGAGAAGATCCAGCCGGCCTCGGCCCGCACGCCGGCCGAGCCGCCCAAGCCCGCCGTGACCACCGCGCTCGGCCTCGAATTCTCGCCCCAGACCGAGGAGCTGAAGAAGCGTTACGCGATCAAGGACGGCACCAAGGGCGTCATCATCACCAAAGTCGATCCGAACTCGAACGCCGCCGACAAGCGCATCTCGGTCGGCGAGCTGATCGTCGAGGTCGGCCAGGAGCCGGTGAACACCCCCGAAGACGTCACGAAGCGGCTCGATGCGGTGAAGAAAGAGGGCAAGAAGTCGGTGCTCCTCCTGGTCTCGAATGCGCAGGGCGAGGTTCGCTTCGTCGCCGTGGCGATGAACTGAAAGCTGTTTCCAGCGCGAGGATTGGGAAGGGCGGCCGCCGAGGCCGCCCTTTTCGTTTGTCGCATCGTGATGGCGACGATCGCGGATTTGCATTGGCGCCAGCCGTGCTGTGGTGGCAGCGTCGCCTCGCAATCGGAAGGACAGCGCCATGAAGATCAGCGACATCCCCTTCGTCACCACGGACTGGGCGAGCGTCCCGACCGAGCGGCATGCCGGCGACGCGGGCGAGGCACTCTGGCGGGTGCAGTATTTCGGCCCGGAGGAGAACCGGATCCGCGTGCGCATGGTCGAGTATTCGCCTGGCTATGTCGCGGACCACTGGTGCTCGAAGGGCCATATCATCCTGTGCCTCGACGGCGAGATGGAAACGACGCTGGCGGACGGCCGGGTGCTACCGCTGAAGGCCGGGATGACCTACCAGGTCGCCGACGGCGCCGAGGCGCATCGCTCGCGCACGGAGACGGGCGCGAAGCTGTTCATCGTCGATTAGGCGCTGACGATCTCGTTGCCTTTGTAGCCCTGCGCATAGAGCAATGCGGTCAGGTCGGCATGGTCGAGCCTGGCATGAGCCGCGGCCGCCACGGCCGGCTTGGCGCGAAAAGCGACGCCGAGACCGGCCTCGCCCAGCATGGCAAGGTCGTTGGCGCCGTCGCCGACCGCGAGCGTCTGGTCGGGCCGCAGACCGAAGCGGGCGCGCATTTCGAGCAGCGCATCGAGCTTGGCCTGCCGTCCGAGGATCGGCTCGGCGACCTCTCCCGTCAGGACCCCGTCACGGGCGATCAGGGTGTTGGAGCGGTGCTCGTCGAAGCCGATCGTGGCCGAGATCGGCCCGGTGAAGACGGTGAAGCCGCCCGAGACCAGCGCGGTGTAGCCGCCGCCGGCGCGCATCGTCCGCACCAGCGCGCTGCCGCCCGGCGTCAGGGTGATGCGCTCGCGGATGATCTCCTCGACGACCAAAAGCTTCACGCCCTTCAGCAGCGCGACGCGCTCACGCAGCGCCGGCTCGAAGGCGATCTCGCCGCGCATGGCGCGTTCGGTGATGCCGGCGACGAGGTCCTTGAGGCCGACATAGGCCGCCAGTTCGTCGATGCATTCCTGGCCGATCATGGTCGAGTCCATATCGGCGAGGAAGAGCGACTTGCGCCGCTTCGCCGCGGCCTGGACGATGATGTCGACGGCTGCGCCATCGAGTGCCGCGCGGAGCGCGGCTTCGAGCGCGCCGGCGTCGCCTGCGTCCGCGAACAGGTCGGCCGCGATCTCGCCGTCGAGGCGCGCCGTGCTCGCGCCCGGCACGGCTTGCGCCAGTCTCGCGAGCAGGGCATCGCTCAGCAGGGCCTGACCATGGGCGGAAACCAACGTGGCGACGAGTGTCATCGGAACCTGAGCAGAAGGACGGCGTGGCGGCGATCAGGGCGGTGCTCATCGCAGGTCCGACCGCCAGCGGCAAGTCCGCGCTGGCGCTCGCCTTGGCGCAACGCTCTCGCGGGACGGTCGTCAATGCCGACTCGATGCAGGTCTATCGCGATCTCCGGGTGATCACGGCTCGGCCGACCTCGGCAGAGGAGGCGTCCGTCCCACATCGGCTCTACGGCCATGTCGACGGGGCCGAGAACTTTTCCGCCATGCGCTATGCCGGGGAAGTCGCGGCGCTGCTGGCCGAGCTGCGGCGGGCCGGGTCGCTGCCCGTGCTGGTCGGCGGCACGGGGCTCTATTTCAAGGCGCTGACCGAAGGCTTCTCCGCCATTCCCGAGGTGCCCGAGGCGGTGCGGGCGGCGTTTCGGGCGCGCGTGGCGTCGCTGGAGACGGCCGTGCTGCATGGCGAGCTCGCCGGGCGCGATCCGGCGATGGCCGGGCGATTGCGACCTAGCGACCGGATGCGGGTGATGCGCGCGCTCGAGGTGCTGGAGGCGACGGGGCGCTCGCTGTCGCATTTCCAGGGCGAGCGGCAGCCCGGTCCGCTCGACGGCGCCGGACTGCTGAAGCTCTTCGTCATGCCTGAGAGGGACGAGATCAGAGCCCGCATCGACCGTCGTTTTGAGACCATGATGGCGCATGGCGCGCTGGACGAGGTCGCCGCGCTGCGCGCGCGCCGGCTCGATCCGCTTCTGCCGGTGATGCGTGCCCATGGCGTGCCCGGGCTGATTGCGCATCTCGACGGCCATGTGAGCCTGTCGGAGGCGATCGCAAGGGGGCAGGCCGATACGCGCGCCTATGCCAAGCGGCAAGTGACGTGGTTCCGGCATCAGATGCCGGGCTGGCAGGCGGTTGCGCCGGAGGCTGCGCTCGGGGTCGCCGTCGCCGCGCTGGCGTCAGGCCGCGACCGCGGTTGAGGGGCGATCGGTCTCGGCGAAGCGTATGCAGTCGCGGCCGTCGTTCTTGGCGCAATAGAGGGCGCGGTCGGCGCGCTCCATCAGGGTGGTGAAGGTCTCGCCTGGCTCGCGTGTCGCGATGCCGAAGCTCGCCGAGACCTGGAGTTCGAGGCTTTCGGAAACCGGCAAGCGCCGCGTCGCCAACGCCTCCTGGATGCGCCGCGCCAGGCGCTGCGCAATCGGTTCGCCGGCGCCGGGCAGGAAGATCGCGAATTCCTCGCCACCGAAGCGGCCGACCAGATCGCGGTCCGAACGGGCGAGGCCGAGCAGCAGGTCGGCGAAGGCGCGGATCACGGCGTCGCCGGCCGGATGGCCGTGGTTGTCGTTGACGCTCTTGAAATGGTCGAGGTCGACGATGATCAGCGCGGTCTCGTCGCCGCGATCATCGGCGGCCGCGATGACGTCGTTGGCCTTCTCGATGAAGGAGCGCCGGTTGAGCAGGGCGGTCAGCGGGTCGGTCTCTGCGAGGCGGCGCAGCTCCTGCTCGCGCTCCTCGCGCTGGCCGATCTCCTGGGACAGGGCGCGTCGCGTCGCGCGTTCGCGGCCGATCTCGAGCGCGAGCGTCGCGGCGCGGCTCTGCAGCGTCTGGTTGGCGATCATCAGGTCGGTGACGTCGGTCATGGTCATCACCAGCCCGTCGCCGAGCGGGGCGATCGCGATCCTGAGCCAGATCGTGGCGCCGTCGCGCTCGAAGGTGGTCTCTATCATGTCGGGCCGGCGCAGCTCGATCGCGTAGAGGCAGCGTCTCCAGACCATCGCGTCGGCGAGGAAGGGCAGCGTCTCGCGCGGGTCTGCGTCATGCAGGTTCTCGTCGCCGCGCCCGGCGATCAGCGCGGCGCGGCGATTGGCCGTGATGATGATGGTGCGTTCGATGTCGCCGTCATCGTCGCGGATGGCGCGGATCGCGACGATGCCGGAGGGCGACGTGTCGAGCACGGTCGTCAGCAGCTCCTCGCGGAATTGCAGCGGCCGGCTGAAGACGATCAGGAAACGCTCGCCATTCGCCGCCGTGGTCGGCATCACCAGCCGCTCCCACAGGCAGACGCGGACGGTCTTGAGCGAGCGGTGGACTGTGTAGGCCGGCTTGCCGTCGGCCAGTGCCTGATCGTAGCAGGCGATGGTGAAGCGCGCGACCTGCGGCGTCATGCCGGAGATGCGTTCGCCGAGGCGGCTGCCGCCGACATAGCGGGCGATCTCGCGGCCGTAATAGGTGTAGAGATAGTCGCCGTCACCGGTCGGCGCGACCACCATCACGTCCTCGCCGAAGCCCGCCATCACCTCGTCGCTCAGCGCTTCGTGCGGCGCGCCCGAGGTGCCTTGCGCCAAGCTGGAGAAGCGGCGCAACAGCTCGCAGATCTCCGGCGCATGCGCCCGGGCCTCGATGTTTTCGGTATGCACTTCCTGATACATTGGCTTCCCGACGCAACCTGGGAGACACTACCACCTGCTCCTTGAGAAAGTGTTCCCTTCGGTCATGGGATTTTGCGGTAATTCATGTAACCGCGGATTTCCGCCACGATTCCGGCCGCGCCCGGCATGCGAACGGGCTTGACCCGCCGCTACGGCTCGTCTAGCGTCCGGCAACTTCCGCAAAGGTTGGAACGCGTCGTGAGCAAGCTTATTCTCGTAGAGGTGCGCTGGTAGGGTCGGTTCGGACGAACCGCGGCCCGTCGCCAGCGCACGCCCAGGCCCCTTCGAGGGCCTTTTTTATTGCCTTTTTTCCGTCAACCGCCATCGAGACAGGCTGTAGGAGATCGACATGAGCGAGATGATGACTGGAGCCGAGATGGTCGTCCGCGCGCTTCAGGACCAGGGCGTCGAGCATCTGTTCGGCTATCCCGGCGGTGCGGTGCTGCCGATCTACGACGCGCTGTTCCAGCAGGACAAGGTCAAGCACGTCCTCGTGCGGCACGAGCAGGGCGCGGTCCATGCCGCGGAAGGCTATGCCCGCTCGTCCTCGGGCAAGGTCGGCTGCGTGCTCGTCACCTCCGGTCCCGGCGCGACCAATGCCGTCACCGGACTGACCGACGCGCTGCTGGATTCGATCCCGGTCGTCGTCATCACCGGCCAGGTGCCGACGCATCTGATCGGCTCCGACGCCTTCCAGGAATGCGACACGGTCGGCATCACCCGCTCCTGCACCAAGCACAACTACCTGGTGAAGAGCATCAGTGACCTGCCGCGCATCCTGCACGAGGCCTTCGACGTCGCCGCCAATGGCCGTCCCGGCCCGGTCGTCGTCGACATCCCCAAGGATATCCAGTTCGCGACGGGCTCCTATAGCCGTCCGCGCGACAACCAGCACAAGACCTACCGCCCGACCGTCAAGGGCGACCTGAACAAGATCAGGGCCGCGGTCGAGCTTATGGCCAAGGCGAAGAAGCCGGTGTTCTACACAGGCGGCGGCGTGATCAACTCCGGTCCGCACGCCTCGGCGCTGCTGCGCGAACTGGCGCGGCTGACCGGCTTTCCGGTCACCTCGACGCTGATGGGGTTGGGAGCCTATCCGGCCGCCGACAGGCAGTGGCTCGGCATGCTCGGCATGCACGGGACCTACGAGGCGAATCTCGCGATGCATGACTGCGACGTCATGATCAACATCGGCGCGCGCTTCGACGACCGGATCACCGGTCGGCTCGACGCCTTCTCGCCGCGCTCGAAGAAGATCCATGTCGATATCGACCCGTCCTCGATCAACAAGAACGTCAAGATCGACATCGGCATCGTCGGCGACTGCGCCCATGTGCTCGAGGACATGGTCCGGATCTGGCGCGAGACGAGCCCGCAGATCGACAAGACCGCGCTCACCGCCTGGTGGACGCAGATCGACGGCTGGCGGGCGCGGAAAAGCCTCGGCTACAAGAACTCGTCCTCGGTCATCAAGCCGCAATATGCGATCGAGCGACTCTATGCGCTGACCAAGGGGCGCGACACCTACATCACGACCGAGGTCGGTCAGCACCAGATGTGGGCGGCGCAGTATTTCCACTTCGAGGAACCGAACCGCTGGATGACCTCGGGCGGACTCGGCACCATGGGCTATGGCTTGCCGGCCGCGATCGGCGTCCAGATGAAGCATCCCAAGGCGCTCGTCATCGACATCGCCGGCGAAGCCTCGATCCTGATGAACATGCAGGAGATGTCGACGGCGGTTCAGTACCGGCTTCCGGTCAAGATATTCATCCTGAACAACGAGTACATGGGCATGGTGCGCCAGTGGCAGGAGCTGCTGCATGGCGGGCGCTATTCCGAGAGCTATTCGCAGTCGCTGCCCGACTTCGTGAAGCTCGCCGAGGCGTATGGCGGGCACGGCATCCGCTGCTCGGACCCGGCCTCGCTCGACGCCGCGATCATGGAGATGATCGACACGCCGGGCCCGGTGATCTTCGATTGCCTCGTCGCGAAGGAAGAGAACTGCTTCCCGATGATCCCGTCGGGCAAGGCCCACAACGAGATGATCCTCAACGATTTCGAGGGCGATACCGGCGAGATCATCGACGCCAAGGGCAAGCAGTTGGTGTGAGCCGAACCGTCATGTCCGGGCCTGGACCCGGGCATCTCCGGCAGGAGAGGGCGACCTCTTCCTGCTTAGGACACCCTGGGTCGCTGCTGCGCTCTCCCCGGGAATGACGGCATCGGCGCGGCAGGGGAAAAATCCATGGCGACAATCGGCCTGATCGGCGGGATGAGCTGGGAGTCGACGTCGGTCTATTACCGGCTGCTCAACGAAGGCGTGCGGGCGCGGCGCGGCGGGCTGCATTCGGCCGATGTGCTGCTGCATTCGCTCGATTTCGCGCCGATCGCCGAAATGCAGGCGAGAGGCGACTGGAACGCCGCTGGGCTGGCGCTCGCCGACAGCGCGCGCCGGCTCGAGCGCGCCGGCGCCGCCTGCCTCGTGCTCTGCACGAACACCATGCACAAGCTCGCCGACCAGATCACCGCTGCGACCAATCTGCCGTTTCTGCATCTCGCGGACGTCACGGCCAAAGCGATCCGCCGGAGCGCCTCGCGCCGCCCTTTGCTGCTGGCGACACGCTTCACCATGGAGCAGCGCTTCTATCGCGACCGGCTGGCGCAGTTCGGCGTCGAGGCACAGGTGCCCGAAGAGGCCGAGCGCGACGAGGTCCACCGCGTCATCTATGAGGAGCTGTGCCGGGGCCGTGTCGAACCCGCCTCGAAGGCGCGCTACCTCGCCATCGTCGAACGCAACAGGCGGGACGCCGGAGCCGATGGCGTGATCTTCGGCTGCACGGAGATCGGCATGCTGGTCTCGCAGGCCGACTTCGCGATCCCGACATTCGACACCACGGCGCTGCATGTCGCTGCTGCGCTCGACTATGCGGGCGAACTGGAGCGAGAGGCGGCGTGAAACTCGTCATAGCCAACAAGAACTATTCGTCCTGGTCGCTGCGTCCCTGGCTGCTGCTGACCGAGTTCGGCATTCCGTTCGAGGAGGTGCTGGTGCCGTTCGGCCCGAGATTCGACGACCCGGAATGGAAGCGCGCCGTCTCGGTCTTCACGCCCGGCGGCAAGGTGCCGGCGCTGGTCGACGGCGAGATCAGGGTCTGGGAATCGCTCGCGATCATGGACCATCTCGCCGATATCAGACCCGATCTCGCGATCTGGCCGCGCGATCCGGCGGCGCGCGCCATGGCACGCTCGATCGCGGCCGAGATGCATGCGGGCTTCTCCGCCCTGCGCGGCGCCTGCCCGATGAACATCGCCTGGATCCATCCCGCGAAGGACCGCGGACCGAAGGTCGCGGCCGACGTCGCGCGCATCGGCGCGATCTGGCGCGAGGCGCGGGAGCGCTTCGGCGCAGACGGCCCGTTCCTGTTCGGCACGTTTTCGGCGGCCGATGCGATGTACGCGCCCGTCGTCAGCCGCCTAGTATCCTATTCGATCCCGCTCGATCCGGTTTCGGCGGCTTATGCCGAGGCCGTGCAGGCGACGAAGGGGTTCCGGTCCTGGCGCGAGGCCGCGCTGGCGGAACCGTGGATCGTCGCCGAGGACGAACTCGCCGAGCCCGTCCTCACCGATTTCCGCCCGCATCTCGCCCGCAGCAGAGCCTCGTCATGAACACGTCTTCGCACTACCCGACTGCCCCGATCGCCCAGCCCGTCGCGCGGCACACGCTCGCTGTCATCGTCGACAACGAGCCCGGCGTTCTCGCCCGCATCGCCGGGCTGTTCTCCGGCCGGGGCTACAACATCGAGAGCCTGACGGTTTCGGAGACCGAGCACGAGAAGCATCTCTCGCGGATCACGGTCGTGACCTCGGGCACGGCCAACGTCATCGACCAGATCAAGGCGCATCTCGACCGGCTGGTGCCAGTCCATCGCGTCGTCGATCTCACCCTGCAGGGCGAGGCGCTGGAGCGCGAGCTCGCTCTGGTCAAGGTCGTCGGTAAGGGCGAGCACCGCGTCGAGGCGATGCGGCTGGCGTCGGCCTTCGGCGCGCGCACGCTCGACGCCTCGCTGACGTCCTTCGTCTTCGAGCTCACGGGTTCGACCGACGAGATCGAGCGCTTCATCAAGCTCATGACGGTGGTCGGGCTGACCGAGGTCTCGCGCACCGGCATCGCCGCGATGAGCCGCGGGCCGGAGGCGATGTGAAGGAGGTCCGATGCCCAGCGTGACCCTGAACCAAATCGCCATCGGCCTCGGCGTCCTCGGCTTTGCCTGCTTCCTTTGGCCGATTATGCAGCGCGTTTCCGGCAAGGCACAGGCGGAGACGCCGGGCAGCGGCAAGAGCCTGCGCTCGCCCTTGTGGTGGGCCGGGTTCGTGCTGACGATCGCCGCGATCTTCCTGCAGCGCCTCGCCAGCCAGCAGGGCCTCGGCTGAGAGGCTTGATGCGTGTCAGCCGCTGAAGCCGCCCTCGGCCAGGAAATCGCGTTCGGCTGGCGTTGTATCGCGCCCAAGCACCGGGTTGCGATGCGGGAAGCGGCCGAAATCGCGGATGATGTCGCGGTGAACGATCGCGTATTTGACGCCGTCGGGATCGTCGGAGGCCTCGCAGAGGGCGATGCAGCGCTCATGTGCGGCAAGATCTTCCGCATGCATGAACGGCATGTAGATGAAGCGCTTTTCCGGCGGCTTGAAGGCCGCGTCGAAGCCCTTCGCGATGGCGCGCTCGGCGATGGCCAAAGCCTGCGCATCGGTGGCGAAAGCGCGGGGTGAGCCGCGGAACAGGTTGCGCGGAAACTGGTCGAGCAGGAGCAGCAGGGCGTAGACGCCGTCGGCCGTCGCCTCCCAGGCGGCGAGGTCGCCGGCGGCCGCAGCCTCGTGCGTCGTCAGGAAGCGGTCGCGGATCGCCGCGTCGAAGGCGTCGTCCTTGGCGAACCATCTTTCCGGCCCGGCCGCACGCCAGAAGCCCGTGACGTCCTCGACCGTCGCGATTGCAGGCATCGTCCTCTGTCCTTGTCCGGTTCGGCGCCAGCGTGATTTGTGATCGGCAGGTGCAGGCTACAACCCTCTTGCGGGCAAGGCCTTGTCGCGTTAAGGAGCCGAACCGTAACGTACGGTACTGTCTTTTTCGCCTTCGACCCGGGACTCATGATCGCGACACCCGCAGCATCGCAAGGCGACAGCGCCGAGCCGACGGCGCGCCAGCAGGCCGTGCTCGATGCCGTGCTGTCGCTGATGGTCGAGGAGGGCGATGCGCTCACGATGAACGCGGTCGCGCGCCGGGCCAGCTGCTCGAAGGAGACGCTCTACAAATGGTTCGGCGATCGCGACGGGCTTCTGGCGGCGACGGTGCGCTGGCAAGCCGCCCGGGTCCGGGCCGGCGCCTATGACCGCCAGAAGCTCGACATCGCCACGCTGCGCGACAGCCTGAAGGATTTCGCCGCGAACTGGCTGATGGTGATCTCCTCGCCGACCTCGATCGCGCTCAACCGGGCGGCGATCGGCCATGCCGCCTCGGGCAAGAGCAATCTCGGCGGCATCGTGCTGGCCAATGGCCGCTTCGCCATCGGCGAGCGGTTGCGGCCGGTGCTCGAAGCCGGGCGCGACGCCAGCCTGCTCGCCTTTGACGATGCCGAGACGGCGTTCCGGACCTTCTTCGGCCTCGTCGGCCGCGACGTGCAGATCAGATTGCTGCTCGGCGACCGGCTCGGCATGAGCCCGGCCGAGATCGCGCGCGACGCCGCCCGCGCCACCGACCAATTCCTCGCCCTTCACGGGCGGCCCAAGTCCTCGACACAGGCCTCCTCGACGGAGTCCTCGACAGGCAACAGGCCTGCACCGAAAGCCTGAAGAAACCACCCGCCAACCCAAGGAAGGACCACCACAATGCGCGTCTATTATGATCGTGATGCCGACATCAACCTGATCAAGGGCAAGAAGGTCTGCATCGTCGGCTACGGCTCCCAGGGCCATGCTCATGCGCTCAACCTGCGCGATTCCGGCGTCAAGGACGTCGTGATCGCTCTGAAGGCCGGCTCGCCGACGCGCAAGAAGGCCGAAGAGGCGGGCTTCAAGGTGATGACGCCGACCGAGGCCGCCAAAGTGTCCGACGTGATGATGATGCTGACGCCGGACGAGCTCCAGGCCGACATCTACCGCGACGAACTGCACGGCAACATGAAGGAGGGCGCCGCGCTCCTCTTCGCCCACGGCCTCAACGTGCATTTCAACCTGATCGAGCCGCGCAAGGATCTCGACGTGCTGATGGTGGCGCCGAAGGGCCCCGGCCACACGGTGCGCTCGGAGTACCAGCGCGGCGGCGGCGTGCCGACCCTGATCGCGATCCATCAGGACGCGACCGGCAACGCCCATGACCTCGGCCTCAGCTATGCCTCGGCCAATGGCGGCGGCCGCGCCGGCATCATCGAGACCAACTTCAAGGAAGAATGCGAGACCGACTTGTTCGGCGAGCAGGTCGTGCTTTGCGGCGGCCTGGTCGAGCTGATCAAGGCCGGCTATGAGACGCTGGTCGAGGCCGGATACGCGCCGGAGATGGCCTATTTCGAGTGCCTGCACGAGGTGAAGCTGATCGTCGACCTGATCTACGAGGGCGGCATCGCCAACATGAACTACTCGATCTCGAACACCGCGGAGTTCGGCGAGTACGTCACCGGCCCGCGCATCATCACCGCCGAGACCAAGGCCGAGATGAAGCGCGTCCTGGCCGACATCCAGTCGGGTAAGTTCACCCGCGACTGGATGCTGGAGAACAAGGTCAATCAGACCTCGTTCAAGGCGACGCGCGCCCGCATGGCCGCTCATCCGATCGAGGAAGTCGGTACGAAGCTCCGCGACATGATGCCCTGGATCAAGGCCAAGGCGCTGGTCGACAAGACGAAGAACTGAGCCAGGGAAAGCTGTTTTTCTGACGGCCCGGCTCCCGCCGGGCCTTTGGGATCAAAGCCAAGGCGCTGGTCAACAAGACGAAGAACTGACCCGCGTCTTTTGTCGGATTGATTCAAGCGCTTCGCGATCCGATTCAGCTTCGGCTCGCAAGCATTTGTGACGGTTAACGATTTCCTGATTCTGCTAAGGGCGGGCGCCATCCGGTGTCCGTCCTTTGTCGTTTTGGTGGCGCCGATGTGGCGCGTCGTGCGGAACCGGCGGCTGCGATCGGCGTTTGATTGTCCAGACAGAGCCACAGCGGGAGCGGTACCATGGATCGGGATCGGAGCGGATACGAGCAGGCCCAGCGCGCCAACGAGCAGCGCGTCCAGGTCGCGACGCCGGATGACGGCGAGGACTGGCCGATGCTGTCGGCACTGCTCGCGGGGCTGACCGTGGCGCTGCTCGCCAACACCTTCCTCAGCCTGATCCCGGGCTGAAGTCGAAACAGAGGCCGGGGGGCTTTCAGGAGGCTGTCATGGCCATCGAGACGCAAGAACGCGCCGCCGAGGCGCGTGCCAGGACTCAGTCGGAAAGCCCTGATAATGGAACCAAAGTCCCGCCGATGCGGGCCGACGACACCTCTGATGGCGAGCCCGTTGTCGAGACCCCGGTCGAGGCGCGCCAGGGCTTCCTCGGCAAGCCTGTCCTGATCGTACTGGTGACGGCTCTGATTCTGGCCGTGATCGCGGGCATCGCGATCGGCTACATCCCGATGTGACGGATAGCGACCATATCTGCTGACTTTGAGGGAGGGTGACATGACGGTTTTGAAGCTCGTCGATGCGCAGACCTTCGCGAGGATCGCCATGGTGCTGTCGTTCGGACTGACGGCAGCGGTGGTGGCGGGGCTCTTCGGCATCTGAACCACCAATTGAAAGACAATGAAGGCCCGGCGCATGGCGCCGGGCCTTTTTCGTCGCGGGCTCGTATCGTCGCCCGATCAGAAGGTGATTCTGTCCTTGATCTCGGCCTCGACATTGGCGGGCAGGACATTGCGCTTCTGCAGGTCGGCGAAGTCCTTGAACTTCGCCTTGCCGCGCTCCTCGATGATCTTCTTGGCGCGGGCCTCGCCTATGCCCTTCAGCGTGTCGAGCTCGGCAGCGGTGGCCGTGTTGATGTTGACCTTCGTCGTCTGCGCCGGCTGCGCGGCGACGGGCGTCGCGGGCTTGGCCGGCTGGGCTGCCGGAGCCGCGACCGGCGCCGCGGGCTTCGCAGGAGCGGCGGGCGTGGCCGGGGTCTGGGCGAGGGCGCCGCCGGCCGTCAAGGCGAGCGCGGCGAGCGGCATCATCAGGCGGGACATGATCATGGTGGACCTCTTGGGTCTGCCCGGAGAGAGCTGATCCCATGACCGCCGGGCCGGCCTAGGGACGCCGCGATATCGCGCCCCGGCCATTGAACGCGCTCTGAATGCTGCGTTCAGCCAATTGTCGGTCTTCTCGGTCAGCGCGCCATGAACTCGGCGATGCGGCCGGCACCGTAAAGCAAAGCGAAGCCCCAGGCGATCGAGGCCGCCCAGTTGGCGAGCTGGAACGGCCAGAACGGCATCTTGACGATGCCGGCGACGATCGCGATCACAGCCCGCAGCGGTCCGAAGAAATGGCCGATCAGGATGCTGGCGACGCCCCATTTCTCGAAGAAGTCGTGGCCGCGCTTGAGCATTTCCGGGTTGTTGCGGAAGGGCCAGTACTGGTCGACCCTCGGCCCAAGGATCAGGCCGGCCCAATAGGACACCCAAAAGCCGCAGCCAGCACCGACCGAGGCCGCGATCGCGAGCGGGATCAGGTTCAGGCCGGACGCGCCGGCCGCCGCGCCGAAGGCGGTGAAGAACACCGTCGCCGGCACCAGCCAGGACAGGATCGCGACGCATTCGCAGAAGGCGACCAGGAAGACGATCGGGATCGCCCATTGCTGGTTGGCGCGCATGAACTCGACGAGAGCCTGCATCCAGAGTTCGAGTTGCTGCATGGCGGCTTTCGGCGTGGCTCGATGGCGGTGCGCCTTCGTGTCCCAGTCGCGCAGGCAAGGCAAGAGCCGCCGTCCGCCGGCCAGCTTGTCAAGCCACGGTCCCGACTCTAGCATCGCCGAAAAGGTCAGCAAAGCTGCCATTTAGGGAGTGGAACGATGATCGGGAAGGATACGCCGGCCGTGGCGCTCGGCGGGATCGAGATCACGTTCCATCTCGACGGCGGCAAACGTTATACGGCCGTGCGCGGCATCGACCTCCAGGTCTCCGCCGGCGAGTTCGTCTCGGTCGTCGGCCCGACCGGCTGTGGCAAGTCGACCCTGCTCAATGCTGCGGCCGGCCTGCTGGCGCCGTCAGCCGGCACGGTCTCGATCTTCGGCAAGCCGCTCGCGGGCCTGAATCGGCGCGCGGGCTACCTTTTCCAGGCCGATGCGCTGATGCCGTGGAAGACGGCGCTGCAGAACGTCAAGGTCGCGCTGGAGCCTATGGGCGTGTCGGACGCCGACGCCGATCGCCAGGCGCGCGACTGGCTCGGCCGGGTGGGCCTGCGCGCCTTCGTCGACCGTTACCCGCACATGCTCTCGGGCGGCCAGCGCAAGCGCGTGTCGCTCGCGCAGATGCTGATCCGCAATCCCGAGATCCTGCTGATGGACGAGCCCTTCGGGCCGCTCGACGCGCAGACGCGCCAGATCATGGGTAACCTCCTGCTCGATCTCTGGTCACGCGACCGCAAGGCGCTGATCTTCGTCACGCACGATCTCGAGGAGGCGATCGCGCTGTCGGACCGGGTCGTGGTGATGTCGGCCGGTCCGGCCGCGGGCATCGTCGCCGACTACAAGGTGCCGCTGCCGCGTCCGCGCGACATCGCCGAGATCAGGCTGGAAAAGGCCTTCCACGAGATCCATCGCGACATCTGGTCGTCGCTGCGCGTCGAGGTGCAGAAGGCCTATGCGATGGGCGAAGGCAAGGAGCTGGTCGAGGAGGCCGCGTCATGAACCGCGCCAAGCTGTTCGGGCTGCAGGCCCTCGTCATGGTCGCCTTCCTGGCGATCTGGCACGTCGTGACCGCCTATCCGCTGTTCGGCGAGGTCAAGACGATCCAGTTCTTCTTCTCGACACCGGCCGCTGTGCTCGGTCGGACCTGGACGCAGCTCACCGGCTCGGAAATCTACTGGCATCTCGGCATCACCCTGACCGAGACCGTGCTCGCCTTCGTCATCGGTTCGGCGGCGGGCGTGTTCTTCGGCTTCACCTTCGCAAGGCGGGAGCTGCTGGCGGCAGTGTTCGATCCCTACATCAAGGCGGCGAACGCCCTGCCGCGCGTCGTGCTGGCGCCGATCTTCGCGCTCTGGTTCGGACTCGGCATCTGGTCGAAGGTCGCGCTCGGCTTCACGCTGGTGTTCTTCATCGTCTTCTTCAATGTCTACCAGGGCGTGCGCGAGGTCTCGCCGACCGTGCTGGCGAATGCCCGCATGCTCGGCATGAACGAGCGCCAGCTCTTCCGCCACGTCTATTGGCCCTCGGCGCTGACCTGGATGTTCTCCTCGCTGCACACCTCGGTCGGCTTTGCGCTGGTCGGCGCGGTGGTCGGCGAATATCTCGGCTCGTCGGCGGGTCTCGGCTACAAGATCCACGAGGCCGAGAGCGTGTTCGACGTCACCGGCGTGTTCTCCGGCATGCTGATCCTGGCGATCTTCGTGATCGTGATCGATTCCCTCGTCAGCTTCGTCGAGAAGAAGCTCCTGGTTTGGCGGCCGGGCCAGAGTTCGACGACGGCGACGACCTAACGTCAACATCGCTTGATCGCGGGCCACTGGAGGATCATTGTCGGCTCCGCGGTGGCGGGGGCGTGCCATGGAACTCGACGTCAACGGTCGCGTCATTGAGGATGCCAAGCCCGAGGACATCGTCGCCGCCGTCGTCGAGTCCGGCTCCGATCCCGACTGGTGCGTCACGCTCTCCGACGATGACGGCTATGTCGAGGCTTCCCGGCAGGACGATGGCTCGTTCCGGCTGGTCCGTCACGACGGCACGACGAAGTTCGACGCGACCGAGCCGGTCGACGTCGAGGCGCTGAAGCGATTGTTGCTCGCCTATCTCGGCGGCGACAAGCGTTGGCGCAAGCAGCAGGACTGGGTACGGGCGCCGTCGCCGTCGAAGGCCGCGACGGCCTCCGGCGAGCCGCCGGCCTGGGCGATCGCGGCCGTCGTCGCCTCGGTCGCCCTCATCGTGGTGGTGAGCAATCTGCCGCGCAACTGGCTGCCCTTTCTCGACACCACGGCCGGCACGATCGCGCTCTTCGCACTGCCCGTCGTCGTGATGATCGGCGCGATGGTCGCCAATGTCGCGCTCAAGATGCGCAAGGCCAGCACCTGGCTCGAGGTCGAGGGCCGCATCACCCGCTCGAAGCTGATGGTGCGGCGGCCGCCCGCCGGCAACGACATCGGCACCGCCGTCAACGTGCCCGACATCGCCTACAGCTTCATGGCCGGTGGGCTGAGCTATCAGGGCAGGCGGGTCAGCCTCGGCGACATCAGCGGCACATTCGCCGAGGCGGCGGTGCGACGCTACCCGGTCGGCAGCGTGGTGACGGTCTATTACGACCCTGCCGACCCGACCGATTGCGTGCTGGAGCGCGGGCTCGTGCTCGATGCGCCGGATGCGGTCGATGCTCATCCGGCGACGATCCGCTCGGATCCGGCTGCGCCTGCTGCCCAAGCGTCGACGCCGGCCGCGCCGAAGGCCAATGCCTCCGGCTGCGGAGTCGCGCTCGCCGTGCTCGCTGCGTTCGGCTCCGCCGGCTGGTGGCTGGCGCATGGCGGCGTTCAGGAGATCCAGACGCGGATGCCGCGCGCCGAAGTGCCGGTGATGCTGTGCGCGATCGGCTTCGGCCTCGCGCTGCTGCTGTTCTTCGTCGGCTATCGCCGCCGCCTGATGCGGGCCAATGCCTGGCCGGTCGTGCCTGGGCGCGTCACGGTGAGCCGCGTCGAGCAGCGGGGCGGCGGCTATGACGGGGGAACCCACAAGAGCTACGAGGCGATCGTCGAGTTCCGCTATCAGGTCGGCGACCTGCATTACAGCTCGCGCCAGATCGCGCTCGGGCTGGAGCGGTCCGGCTCGCGGAAAAGCGCGGACGCGATCGTCGTGCGCTATCCGGTCGGCGCCGCGGTCGAGGTCCATTACGATCCGGCCAACCCGTCCGAGGCCGCCCTGGAGAACCCGACCGGCACGAGCTGGCTGATTTTGGGCGCCGCGATCGCCTGCTTCGGAGTCGCAGTCTATGCCAGCCGCATTTTCCGCTGAGAGCTTGCGACGAAGGCGGGGTTGGCGCTCGGCGGCGTGCTGCTCTAGAACTGCGTCCCAACAACGCTTTCGAAGCAAAGCATTCCCAGGGAAGGAAACCCGATGAACCGCAGGAACCTGATGCTGGCGGCCGGCCTCGTGCTGGCGGTCTGGAGCGCGCCGGCCTTTGCCCCGATCGCCTTGGCCCAGAACGCCGAGAAGCCGAAGCTGACGCTCGGCGTCGGCGGCAAGCAGCTGCTCTACTACCTCCCGCTGACGATCGCGGAGAAGAAGGGCTTCTTCAAGGAGCAGGGGCTCGAGGTCGAGATCAACGATTTCGGCGGTGGTGCCAAGTCGCTGCAGGCGCTGGTCGGCGGCTCGGTCGACGTCGTCACCGGCGCCTATGAGCACACCATCCGGATGCAGGCCAAGGGCCAGGACGTGCGCGCCGTGGTCGAGCTCGGCCGCTTCCCGGCGATCACCATCGCGGTCCGCAAGGATCTCGCCGGCAAGGTCAAGTCGGCCGCCGATTTCAAGGGTCTGAAGATCGGTGTCACGGCGCCGGGCTCCTCGACGGCGCTGACGGCGCAATACGCCATGGTCAAGGCCGGTCTGAAGGCGAGCGACGCGCCGATCATCGGCATCGGCGCCGGCGCCTCGGCGGTCGCGGCGATCAAGCAGGGCCAAGTCGACATCATCTCGCATCTCGATCCGGTGACCTCGAAGCTGGAGGCGGACGGTGACGTCGTCACGCTGATCGACACGCGCACCGAGGCCGGCACGCGCGCTCTCTTCGGCGGCTCGAACCCGGCGGCGGTGCTCTATCTCAAGGGCGACTTCGCCGAGAAGAACCCGGTGACGACGCAGAAGCTCGTCAACGCTTTCGTGAAATCGTTGAAGTGGCTGGAGACGGCCAAGCCCGAGGATGTCGCCGACCTGGTGCCGCCGGAGTACCTGCTCGGCGACAAGCCGCTCTACCTCGCGGCGGTGAAGAACTCGCTGGAGAGCTATTCGCGCACCGGCATTTCGCCGCCGGAAGGCCAGCAGAGCGTCTACGACGCGCTGAAGCTGCTCGATCCGGAGCTGTCCTCTTCCAACGTCGACCTGAAGAAGACCTTCATCGATACCTTCGCGAAGAAGGCCGCTGCCGGCTCCTGACCACTCGACATACGCGCATGGCCCGGTCACACTCGCCTTCGGGGATGGGGAGGGCGAGATGACCGGGCGCATGGCGATCGAGAGCTTGATCAAGGATGCGTATGAGGCGCGCCATCGCGGCGACCTCGATGCGCTGATGGGGTATTTCCATCCGGATTGCCGCTACCGGTTCGCGGGAGCGGTCGCGCCGGATGCGATGTTCACGCAGCCCGTCGGCCGTGCCGCGGTGCGAACGCAGATGCAGGGCCTGATCGCGGCCTTCGTCTTCAGCAATGTCGAATGGCTGTCGCTGGTCGTCGAGGCCGACAAGGCGGCTCTCTACTGGCGCGCCGACGTGTTCTGCGCGCCGAGCGGACGCAGCGGCTCGTTCGAGATCATGGACCTGTTCGAGATCGCGGACGGCAAGATCGCGAGCCTCGTCCAGTTCACCGACACGGCTGGCGTCGCCATGCTGACGGGTGCGTGACCGCCAGCGACTGATCGCGGGCATCACCGCTTTCAATTTGCCGCGGAGCGGGGCGAGCGGCTAGAGCTTGCCCTCCCGCCGCGAAGCAGCCGTCTCCATGAACATCCTCTCGATCCAGTCGCATGTCGCCTATGGCCATGTCGGCAATGCCTCCGCCGTGTTTCCGATGCAGCGGCTCGGCGTCGAGGTCTGGCCGATCCACACCGTGCAGTTCTCGAACCACACCGGCTACGGCGCCTGGAAGGGGCGGGTCTTCGAGGGCGGCATGATCGAGGAGGTGATGGAGGGCATCTCCGAGCGCGGCGTGCTGCCGTCCTGCGACGGCGTGCTCTCCGGCTATATGGGCTCTGCCGATATCGGCCACGCCATCCTGCATTCGGTCGAGCGCGTACGGGCGGCCAATCCCAAGGCGGTCTATTGCTGCGACCCCGTCATCGGCGATGTCGGGCGCGGGGTGTTCGTGCGGCCGGGCATCCCGGAGTTCATGCGCGAGCAGGCGGTGCCGGCGGCCGACATCGTCACGCCCAACCAGTTCGAGCTGGAATTGCTGACCGACATCCAGATCACCACCATCGCCGATGCGCATCGCGCGGTCGAGGCGCTGCGCGATGCCGGGCCGAAGGTCGCGCTGGTGACTTCGCTCGTGACCGAGGAGACGCCGGAGGACGCGATCGACTTGATGGCTGCCGACGAGAAGGGGACATGGCGGGTGCGCACGCCAAAGCTCGAGGTCAACGTCAACGGCGCGGGGGATGCGATCGCGGCGCTGTTCTTCGTGCACTACCTGCGCGAGCAATCGGCAGCCGAGGCGCTCGCCAAGGCGGCCTCTTCGATCTACGGCCTGCTCAGGCGGACCAAGGAGGCCGGTTCGCGCGAGATCCTGACGGTCACGGCGCAGGACGAGTTCGTGACGCCGTCGCGCCTGTTCGTGCCGGAGAAGATCTGATCTTCGGTCGCGCCGCCTTCCGCTCCAATCTCGCCGCTCAAGGGTGAAGTCATGAAACGCCGATTCGTCACGCTCGACGTCTTCACAACGCGGCGCCATGCCGGCAATCCGCTGGCGGTTGTGCTCGACGCTGAGGGACTCGACACCGAGGCGATGCAGGCGATCACCCGCGAATTCAACCTCTCGGAGACGGTGTTCGTGGCCCCGCCGCAGAAGCCGATGCACCGGGCCGCGATCCGCATCTTCACCCCGGGCCAGGAACTGCCCTTCGCCGGCCATCCGACGGTTGGGACGGCGGTGCTGCTCGCCTTGCGCGACGCGGCCGAGGGCCGGGCCGTCGATCTGCTGACCCTGGAAGAGAAGGTCGGGCTCGTGCCCTGCGCCGTCACCGTTTCCGGCGAGCGACAGGGGCACGCCCTGTTCACGTTGCCGAAGCTGCCGGAGCGGTTGCGCCAGACGATCCCCGAGGCCGAGCTCGCCGCCGCGCTCGGGCTCGATCCCGGTTCGATCGGTTTCGGCGGCCATCTGCCGAGCGCCTTCAGCGCCGGCGTGCCTTACACATTGGTGCCGGTCGCCCGGCGAGCCGCGGCGGCGCAGGCAGCACCGTCAGGCGCCTTCACCGAGATCTTCGCCGTGGCGCCGCAGGGCAACGCCTTCGTCTATTGCCGGGAGACGACCGAGAGCGGACATCATTATCACGCGCGGATGTTCTGGCCCGGAACCGGCGTGACCGAGGACCCGGCCACGGGCTCGGCCGTCGCAGCCTTCGCCGGCGCGGTCTTGGAATTCGACAGGCCGGGCGACGGCGAGCATCGGCTCGTGGTCGAGCAGGGCTACGAGATGGGCCGGCCCTCGCAGATCGCGCTGGAACTGACGGTCGCCGGCGGCGCGCTCGTCTCGGCCCGGATCGGCGGCTCGGCCGTGCTGGTGAGCGAGGGTGTGCTGCTGTGAGCGACGGCCACCAGCCTGGCGTCGTCAACGACACCATCGTCGCGCTGACCAGGGTCGAGGCGCTGGTCGAGCCCTATGACTGGACCTTCGCGCGCCAGAACGAGGCGGACATCGCCGCGCATTGGGCTGAAATCAGCGCCGGCAAACCGGCCATGTTCAATGGCCGCGTCATGCTGCAGCACCGGGCCGCGATCAAAGACGGCGTCTTCCGCGCCGGCTATTTCGAGACCGACTATGCCGCCTTCATGACCTGGCGCGATTTCGGCTACCCCGGCCCGGTGGTACGCAACGGCTTCGCGATGGCGGCGTTGCGAGCGAGCGACGGCGCCTTCCTCTGTGGCGTGATGGGGCCACACACGGCCAATCCCGGCAAGGTCTATTTCGCCGCCGGCACGCCTGACCGTGATGATCTGCGGCCCGACGGCAGGCTCGATCTCGCCGGCAGCGCGACGCGCGAACTCTGCGAGGAGACCGGTCTGACGCTGGGCGAGATCATCGTCGAGGAGCACTGGGACGCGGTCATCCAGAAGGGCCGTGTCGCCTTCATGCGGCCGGTCGCCATCCCCCTTCCGGCACGCGAGGCGCGTGAGCTCATCCTGTCGCGGATGGCCCGGCAGAGCGAGCCGGAGCTGTCCGACATCGCCATCGTCACCAGCCTGGCGCATGCCGAGCAATTCGACATGCAGCCCTTCATGCGGCCTTATCTCGCTCATATCTGGAAGCGAGAATGATCCGCCCGCGCCGCTGCCTGAATGGATGACACGATGACGCTCGCTCCCGAAGCCCTCGACCTGCCCGCCGACAATCCCTTCGCGAAAGCCTGGGAGACGCCGTTCGGCCTGCCGCCCTTCGCCGCGATCAGGCCGGAGCATATCCGCGCCGCTTTCGACGTCGCGCTCGCGAAGCACAAGGCCGAGATCGACGCGATCGCCACCGAGACGGCCGCGCCCGATTTCGCCAATACGATCGAGGCGCTGGAGCGGGCCGGGCGCGGGCTGATGCGGCTCGGCGGCGTGTTCTACAACCTGACCGGGGCCGACACCAACGAAGCGCTGCAGGCGATCGAGCGCGAGATGTCGCCGCTGACCTCGCGGCATTGGTCGGCGATCATGATGAACGAGGGCCTGTTCGCGCGGGTCGATGCGGTTTTCGCCAAGCGCGACAGCCTCGGCCTCGACGCCGAGCAGCTTCGCCTGCTGGAGCGGACGCATCGCAGCTTTATCCGCTCGGGCGCGCAACTCGGGCCGGAGGACAAGGCAAGGCTCGCCCAGATCAACGAGCGGCTCGCCGGGCTCGGCACGCAATTCGGCCAGAACGTGCTCAAGGACGAGTCCTCCTACGCGCTGGTGATCGAGAACGAGGCGGGGCTCGTTGGCCTGCCGGAGTTCCTGAAAGCGGCGATGGCGCGCGCCGCCGCCGATCGCGGGCATGACGGCAAGCATGCCGTGACGCTGTCGCGCTCGATCATCGAGCCTTTCCTGACCTTCTCGACCCGGCGCGATCTGCGCGAGGAGGCCTTCACCGCCTGGAGCAAGCGCGGCGAGACCGGCGGCGACACCGACAACCGCGCCATCGTCGCCGAGATGGTCCAGCTCAGGGCCGAGAAGGCCAAGCTCCTCGGCTTCAGGACGTTCGCCCATTTCAAGCTCGACGACGCCATGGCCAAGACGCCGGACAATGTCCGCGAGCTGCTCGAACTGGTCTGGGCGCAGGCCAAGGTACGGGCCGGGCAGGAGGCCGCCAACCTCGCGGCATTGGCGCAGAGCGAGGGCGAAAACGCCGCGATCCGCCCCTGGGACTGGCGCCATTATGCCGAGAAGGTGCGCCAGAAGACCTATGCGCTCGACGAGGCCGTGCTGAAACCCTATCTGCAGCTCGACCGCATCATCGCAGCCGCCTTCGATGTCGCCGGCAAGCTGTTCGGGCTGAGTTTTGCCGAGAAGCCGGAACTCGCCGGCTACCACGCTGACGTGCGCATCTTCGAGGTCACGGAAACGGCCAGCGGTCGCCATATCGGCCTGTTCCTCGGCGATTATTTCGCGCGCGCCTCAAAACGCTCCGGCGCCTGGATGAGCGCCTATCGCGGCCAGCGCAATTTCGACGGCGAGACCCGGCCGATCATCGTCAACGTCTGCAATTTCGCCAAACCGGCGGAGGGCAAGCCGGCGCTGCTGTCGATCGACGATGCGCGCACGCTGTTCCACGAATTCGGCCACGCCCTGCACGGGCTGCTCTCGGATGTGCGCTACGGCTCGCTCGCCGGAACCTCGGTCGCGCGCGATTTCGTGGAACTGCCGTCGCAGCTCTACGAGCACTGGTTCCTGACCAAGGAAGTGATGCAGGACTATTGCCTGCATGCCGAGACCGGGGAGCCGATCCCCGAGGCGCTGATCGACAAGATCAAGACGGCGCAAACCTTCAACCAAGGCTTCTCGACGGTGGAATACACCTCATCGGCGCTGGTCGACCTCGCCTTCCATTCGCTGGAGGATGGCAGCGACATCGATCCGCTCGCCTTCGAGGCAAAGGAGCTGGCGCGGCTCGGCATGCCCCCCGAGATCACCATGCGCCACCGCACGCCGCATTTCGCCCATGTCTTCTCGGGCGACGGCTATTCGGCCGGCTATTACAGCTATCTCTGGTCGGAGGTGATGGACGCCGACGCCTTCAACGCCTTCCTGGAGGCAGGCGACGTGTTCGCGCCCGAGGTAGCGGCCAGGCTGAAGCGCTACATCTATTCCGCCGGCGACACCCGCGATGCGGCGGAGGCGTACACGCTGTTCAGGGGCAGGTTGCCGACGCCGGGCGCGCTGCTGGAAAAGCGGGGGTTGGCGGCGTAAGCGGGCCGCCATTCTCGGGCGAAGCTATCCTTCGACCCGGGAATCTCAGGACGAGAAAACGCAGATTGCCGAGATGTTCGGGTCGAGCCGGAGCATCACGACTATCGTCACCCGGGATAGCCGAACTTCGCCTTCGTGGCCTTGATCTGGCCGATCGCTCCGCCCTCGTTGCCAGCGGCGCAGCTCTTGCGGGCGCTGTCGATCTCGGAGGAGACGCGGGTATGCACGCCCTTGGTCGTGTGGCCGCTGGCGAGGTCGTTGTCCATCACCGCCTGAAAGCGCTCGACCTCGCCGGAGCAGCCGCTGCCGGAGGGCAGGCGGAAGGTCGAGGGCGTCACGCCCGGCACGGTGTAGTCGGAGGGGGCCGGCGGCGCGGGCGGGGCCGCGCTCTGGCAGGCGGCGAGGGCGAAGCCGCAGGCGGCGAGAAGGAAGGGGGCGCGCATCGCAGCGGTCTCCGGGTATCGAGGCCGCGACCATGGCCGATTCTGGTGACGAGGCCAATCGTGTCGGTCTGCCGGGCTTCAATCGACATCCTGCGGCAGCGTCAGCGAGCCCAGCGCCAGCAGCGCGCTCGCTCCGGCGGCGAACCAGATCGCCCGGCTGCCGACGGCGTCATAGGCGGCCGCGCCCGCGACCGCGCCCAGCGCCAGGCCGAACCAGAGCGAGAAATTGCGCAGCCAGGCGAGCTTCGGGCCGCCCAGGAGAGCGTTGGCGATCTGTTGGCCCAGCTTCACCAGCGTTCCGGTCATGTAGGTGACGCCGATGGTGACCTCGCCATGGCGCTGGAACACCGAGTTGCAGGCCGCCATCGCCAGGACGAGCGCGCCGACGCTCGGCGCGATCTCGGCCCGGCCGTCGAAGATGGCGCCAGCCGCGAGGCAGAGCGCGACCCAGAGCAGGACGGCGGCGCGGCGCCATGTCCCCGCCGCCTTGGCGATCAATGCGCCGATCACGACTCCGCCGACGAAGATCGCGATCACGCCACCGGCGACGGCGATGCCCTGCCAGTTGCCACGTGCGATCTCGATGCCGAGCCGCGTCGTGTTGCCGGTCATGAAGGAGACGAAGAAGCCGCCGAGGCTGATGAAGCCGATCGCATCGATATAGCCGGCGAGCGCCGATAGCGCGGTCGCGAGGCCGATCGTTCTTCGGACGTAAGGGGCCATCGCGCGCTCCAGACAAGGAGGTTCCGGCTTGCCGCTTCACTTGGGCGCCTGCAAGAGCCGCCTTGCCACCGCCCCCCGCAATCAGCTATGCAGATTCCCAGTCGAAGAGGAACGTTCGTGGCCGCATCCGCCACCCATGCCCGAGTTCAGAGCCGCGCCGTCGCGCGGGCCCTCGGCATGTGCGTCTCGGATTTGCGCGCTTCCTCCGGTCTTGGTCTGCTTCTTCTCCTTAGCCGCCCCTGAGGGCCGGCCGGGCATGCATGCCTGGGCGCTCAGGGGAGTGACGAGAACCGCCTTCCAGACTTAAACCGTGCCTGACGAGAACGACGCGGGCACGAGCCTTCCCAGGATCGACATCATGACCGACACGACACAGGCCGGCTCCGCCAAGGACCGCGTGCTGATCTTCGACACCACCCTGCGTGACGGCGAGCAATGCCCCGGCGCGACCATGACCTTCGAGGAAAAGCTCGAGGTCGCCGATTTCCTCGATGCGATGGGCGTCGACATCATCGAGGCCGGCTTCCCGATCGCGTCGGACGGCGATTTCGAGGCGGTGTCGGCGATCTCCCGGCGGATCAAGCGTGCGACCGTCGCAGGCTTGGCGCGCGCCGGGCAGAAGGACATCGACCGGGCCGGCGAGGCGGTGAAGGCGGCGGTGAAGCCGCGCATCCACACCTTCCTGTCCACCTCGCCGGTACACATGAAGTACAAGCTGCAGAAGTCGCCCGAGGAGGTGCTGGAACTGGTGCGCTCCTCGGTGACGCGGGCGCGCAACTGGGTCGAGGACGTCGAGTGGTCGGCCGAGGACGGCACCCGCACCGAGATGGATTTCCTCTGCCGTTGCGTCGAGACCGCGATCAACGCCGGCGCGACCACGATCAACATCCCCGACACGGTCGGCTACACCACGCCCGACGAATACCGCCAGTTGTTCCGGACCGTGCGCGAGCGCGTGTCGAACTCCGACAAGGCGATCTTCTCGGTGCATTGCCACAACGACCTGGGTTTGGCCGTCGCCAACACGCTGGCCGGCATCGAGGGCGGGGCGCGCCAGGTCGAATGCACCATCAACGGCATAGGCGAACGGGCCGGCAACGCGGCGCTGGAGGAGATCGTCATGGCGATCCGTACCCGCGGCGACGTGCTGCCCTACGACACCGGCATCGAGGCATCGATGCTGAACCGGGCCTCGAAGCTCGTCGCCACCGCGACCTCCTTCCCGGTGCAGTACAACAAGGCGATCGTCGGCCGGAACGCTTTCGCCCATGAGAGCGGCATCCACCAGGACGGCATGCTCAAGCACACCCAGACCTACGAGATCATGACGCCGGAATCGGTCGGCGTGTCCAAGACCTCGCTGGTGATGGGCAAGCATTCCGGTCGCGCCGCCTTCCGCTCCAAGCTGAAGGAGATGGGCTACGATCTCGGCGACAACCAACTCGAGGACGCCTTCACCCGGTTCAAGGCGCTCGCCGACCGCAAGAAGCATGTCTATGACGAGGATATCGAGGCGCTGGTCGACGAGAACATCGCCTCGGCGCATGACCGGGTCAGGCTGGTCTCGCTGACCGTGATCGCCGGCACGCGCGGTCCGCAACGGGCGACGATGAAGCTCGAAGTCGAGGGCCGGATCGTCACCGAGGAGGCCGAAGGCAACGGCCCGGTCGACGCCGTCTTCAACGCGATCAAGGCGATCGTGCCGCATGAGGCGACGCTCGAACTCTACCAGGTTCATGCGGTTACCGAGGGTACCGACGCCCAGGCCGAGGTCTCCGTGCGTCTGTCGCAGGAAGGGTCTTCGGTGACCGGGCGCGGGGCCGATCCCGACACGCTGGTCTCCTCGGCCAAGGCCTATCTGGTGGCGCTGAACAAGCTCGTGGCGAAAGGCGACCGTCTGCATTCGCAGGCGGCGGCGGAGTAGGCCGGCTTCGCCAAACGGCGGCGCGGGAAATCCTGATCTCAAGGGACAGGTCCCGCGCCGGCAAATTCCCGCTTGCGCCCATCCGCGAACAGCGCGAACCTCCCCCTCGACATCCCTCTTCGACGGCCGCCCGACCTCTGTCGGGCCGGAGCGACCGCCGCCTTTCCGGCGTGGGCGCTCGACCTGATCCTGCCTGTGCCGGTCCCTGCCGCGTCGGTGCCGCGAGCCTCGAGGTTCGCCGCACCGCCTCGGCCAGCACCCGAAGGAGGACAGCATGGCTGCGACATCCCGCACCGACGGAAACGCCAGCGGCGTCAGAGGCAAGGGGCCGCGATGCATCGCGATCGTCGGTCCCTTCCAGAGCGGCAAGACGACGCTGCTCGAAAGCATCCTGGAGCGCTGCGGCGGGATTTCGCGGGCGGGCTCGGTCAAGGCCGGCAACAGCGTCGGCGACGCGGCGCCAGAGGCGCGCGGCCACCAGATGAGCACCGAGCCCAACGTCGTCAGCGTCGAATTCCTCGGCGAGCGCTTCCATTTCGTCGACTGCCCCGGCTCGGTCGAGTTCCTGCACGAGATGCGCCACATCCTGCCGGCAGTCGACGCCGCGGTCGTGGTCTGCGAGGCCGACGAGCGCAAGACGCCGGCGCTCGAACTCGTGCTGCGCGAGCTGGAAGAAGCCGACATCCCGCGCTTCCTGTTCCTGAACAAGATCGACAGCGCGACGCGGCGCGTGCGCGAGACGCTCGCCATGCTGCAACGCGCCTCGCGCACGCCGCTGCTGCTGCGCCAGATCCCGATCTGGCAGAAGGGCATCGCGGTCGGCTTCATCGACCTCGCGCTGGAGCGGGCCTTCATCTACCGCGAACATGCGGCGAGCGAGGTCGTGCCGCTGGCCTCTGAAGAAAGCGGCCGCGAGAAGGAGGCCCGCTTCTCGATGCTGGAGCGGCTCGCCGATTACGACGATGCTCTGATGGAGGACCTGCTCGGCGACATCGAGCCGCCGCGCGACCGGGTGTTCGACGATCTCGCGCGCGAATTGCAGGATCGCCACGTCGTCCCGGTGCTGATCGGCTCGGCCGAGCGCGGCAACGGCGTGACCCGGCTGCTCAAGGCGCTGCGGCACGAGGCGCCCGGCCTCGCTGAGACGCGCGGGCGCATCGGCGTCGTCGAGGACGGCGTTCCGGTCGCCCAGGTGATGAAGACCTGGCATTCCAGCCATGGCGGCAAGCTCTCGTTGGTCAGGATGCTGCGCGGCGCGCTGACCGAGGGCGACGTGGTGACCTCGTCCGGCGGCGTCGAGGCGCGCATAGCCGGCGTGGTCGGGCTCAAGGGCGCCGAGCAGCAGCGCCGTCAAAAGCTGGAGGAGGGCGACGTCGCAGCCTTCGCCAGGCTCGACGGCATCAGGACCGGCGAGGCGCTGGCGCTGGGCAAGGCACGCGCCGGGCTCGTCAGTTCGATCGCGCCGCCGGAGGCGGTGCATGCGCTCGCCGTCTCGGTCAGGGACCGCAAGGATGATGTCCGGCTCGCCGCCGCGCTGGCGCGGCTCTCCGAGGAGGACCCGTCGCTGACAGTGACGCATCTGCCCGAGCTCGGCGAGATGCGGCTGTCGGGGCAGGGCGAGATGCATCTGCGCGTCGCGCTCGAACGCCTGGCGGGGCGCTATGGCGTCGCCGTCGAGAACCGGCCGCCACAGGTCGGTCATCGCGAGACGATCCGTGCCAAGGCCGGCGCACGTGGCCGGCACCGCAAGCAGAGCGGCGGCCACGGGCAATATGGCGACGTGGTCCTGGAGGTTGCGGCGTTACCTCGGGGGGATGGCATCCGTTTCGTCGACAGGACGAGCGGCGGCGTGGTGCCCAAGCAGTATATCGGCTCGGTCGATGCCGGGGTGCGCGATTTCTGCCAGAACGGGCCGCTCGGCTTCCCCGTGGTCGACATCGAGGTGACACTGACCGACGGCTCCTACCATACCGTCGATTCCTCCGACATGGCCTTCCGGCAGGCGGCGCGGATCGCCATGGCGGAGGCACTGCCGCAGGCAAAGCCCGTGCTGTTGGAGCCGATCCTGGCGGTCGAGGTGGTGATCCCGTCGGAGGCGATGTCGCGGGCTTCGGCCATCGTCTCGAGCCGGCGCGGCCAGATCCTCGGCTACGATGCGAGACCGGGCTGGCGCGGCTGGGACAAGATCGACGCCTTGATCCCGGAGGCGGGGATGGCGGGGCTGATCGTCGAGCTGCGCTCGGCGACGGCCGGCGTCGGCTCGTTCTCGGCCTGCTTCGACCACCTCGCCGAACTTGCGGGCAAGCCGGCGGAAGCGATCGTCTCGGCGCATGCGCTGGCCCAGGCCAGATGAGGCGAGCCTGTCGCGACAAGGTGAGGCCCGGTTTTTCGACCGAGCTATACGCTTATAAAAAACTGTGACCCAGAAGGTTCATATGTAAACCTTTTATGGTATTCGGGGAGGCGGGCGCTTGCGCCCGCCTTTGCATTTCCGCACTGTAGGGCCAGCAAAAAGCATCGGGTCGCCGGCTCAGGCCGGCGAAAACCGGTATCCGGGAGGATGAGGATGACCATGACGAGCGCCGCGCCGGCGAAGGCCGACCCGCGACCCTGGCTGGCGCATTATCCGGCGGCCGTGCCGCCCGCGCTGGACGAAGCCAAGGTCGGCACGCTCGCCGATCTCATCCGCACGGCCTGCGCCGACTTCGCCGGCCGTCCGGCCTTCGAGAGCTTCGGCAAGTCGATCTCCTTCGCGGAGACCGGGCGCGCCGCTCAGGCCTTCGCCGCCTGGCTACAGGGCAAAGGCTTCAAGAAGGGCGAACGCATCGCCCTGATGATGCCCAATGTCCTAGCCTATCCGGCGACGATCTTCGGGGCGCTGATCGGCGGCTACACCGTCGTCAACGTCAACCCGCTCTACACGGCGCGCGAACTCACCCACCAGCTCAACGATTCCGGCGCGCGCGCGCTCGTGGTGATCGAGAACTTCGCCCATGTCGTCGAGGAGGCGAAGCCGAACCTGAAGCTCGACGCGATCGTCATCGCCACCGCCGGCGACCTGATGGGCTTCAAGGGCCAGATCGTCAATTTCGTCGCGCGCAAGATCAAGAAGGTGGTGAAGCCGTTCCACCTGCCGGGTTCGGCCATGCTTTCGCGCATCCTGTCGGGTCCGACCGCGATGACGCCGGTGACGATCACGCCCGACGACGTCGCCTTCCTGCAATACACCGGCGGCACAACCGGCGTCGCCAAGGGCGCGACGCTGACGCATCGCAACGTCGCATCGAATGTCGAGCAATGCGTGCTCTGGCTCGGCTGGGCGCTGGAGCCGCCGCTCGGACGCTCCGACTACCAACACGTCATGGTCACGGCGCTGCCGCTCTACCATATCTTCGCGTTGACCTGCTGCTGCATGTTCATGCTGCGCATCGGCGCCAAGGGCCTGCTGATCGCCAATCCGCGCGACATCGCCGGCTTCGTCAAGACGCTGAAATCGACCCGCATCACGCTCTTCTCCGGCGTCAACACGCTCTACAACGCGCTGGCCCTACATCCCGAGATGAAGGATGTCGACTTTTCCGAACTGCGCTTCGCCGTCGCCGGCGGCATGGCGACCCAGGCGGCCGTCGCCCGGCGCTGGAAGGACGTCACCGGCCGGCCGATCGTCGAGGGCTACGGCCTGTCGGAGACCTCGCCGGTCGCCTCGATCAACCGGCCGGACATCACCGAATTCTCCGGCACGATCGGCTATCCGCTGCCCTCGACCGATTTTGCGATCCGCGACGCCGAGGGCAACGACATGGCCGCGGGTGAGCCCGGCGAGATCTGCATCCGCGGCCCGCAGGTGATGGCGGGCTACTGGAACCGGCCGGACGAGACCGCCAAGGTGATGACGCAGGACGGCTTCTTCCGCTCGGGCGATGTCGGCGTCATCCTGCCCGACGGACAGCTCAAGATCGTCGACCGGATGAAGGACATGGTCTTGGTCTCCGGCTTCAACGTCTACCCCAACGAGGTCGAGGACGTGCTGGCGAGCCATCCAGGCGTCGTCGAGGCCGCCGTGATCGGCCTGCCCGACGAGCATTCCGGCGAGGCGGTGACCGCCTTCGTGGTCAAGAAGGACGAGACGCTGACGGCCGAGGCGCTGCGGAGCTTCTGCAAAGACAGCCTGACCGGCTACAAGGTGCCCAAGCAGATCGTCTTCCGCGAGAGCCTGCCCAAGACCAATGTCGGCAAGGTGCTGCGCCGGGCGCTGCGCGAGGAGGTCGCCGCGAACCGGTGAACCTGGTCGTCGGTTGATCGCCGCAGGCGGCCTCGCTACCCTGACCATCCAGGGCCGACGGCGCGAGGGCAGGGCCCATGCGCCGGCTCGCCCGTCGAGAAGGTCGCCGATTGTCCCGCCGCCTGACCGAATTGCCCTTGCTGCGCCGCCTGAAGCCGGGGCTCTTCGTCCATGACGAGCCGGCGCTGAACTGCGAGCCTGCGCTCGATCTGCTGTCCGAGCCGATCACGCCGATCGACGCCTTCTTCATCCGCAACAATGGCGACCTACCGGAGACCGGCCGCGCGGAGGACTGGCGGCTGACGATCGACGGCGCGGTCGAGCGGCCGGCCGTCTGGTCGATCGCTGAGCTGCGCGCGCGCTTTGAGACGGTCACGGTCACCGCTGTGCTGGAATGCGCCGGCAACGGTCGCTCGCTCTTCGCGCCAGCGACCGACGGGCTGCCCTGGCGGCTCGGCGCGGTGGGCTGCGCGCGCTGGACGGGGGTGAGGCTCGCCGATGTGCTGCGCGCCTCGGGGATCAGGCCGGGGGCGGTCTATACCGGCCATTTCGCGCCGGACCGGACGATCGCCGATCCGACCAGGGCGGCGCTCTCGCGCGGGCTGCCGCTCGCCAAGGCGCTCAGCCCGGAGACGCTGATCGCCTTCGCGATGAACGGCGAGCCACTCCCGGCGCTGCATGGCGGGCCCTTGCGCGTCGTCGCGCCGGGCTTCCCGGGCTCGGCCTGGCAGAAATGGCTGAACCGGATCGCGCTGCTCGACCATGAGCATGACGGTGAAAAGATGCGCGGCACCGATTACCGCCTGCCGCTGGCGCCGGTCCGGCCCGGCGAGGCGATCGAGCGGGCGAATTTCACCGTCATCACCGACATGCCGGTGAAGTCGCTGATCCACGCGCCGGTCGAGGGGTTCACGGCTGCGGTTGGCGAGGCGTTGGTCGTCGCGGGCTTCGCCTGGAGCGGGGCGATCCCGGTCGCGGGCCTGCGCCTGTCTTGCGACGGCGGAGGACGCTGGCGGGAGGTCGAACTGGCCGAGGGCGAGGGGCCGTTCGCCTGGCGGGCATTCAGAGCCGAATTCCCGATCGAGCGGGCCGGACCGTTGACGCTGATCGCGCAGGCACGAGACATCGCGGGCAATATCCAGCCGCTAGCGGCGGAATGGAATCCGCGCGGCTACTGCAACAACCAGGCGCAACGGGTGCAAGGCGTGGCGCGGTAGGGACCGGCCTCACGCCGCCAGCAGCGCCCGCCCGTCCATCGCCTCTGCCGCCACCGTCACGATCTCGCCCGGCGTCACATCGCGTCCGAACCGGACCAGCGTGAAATCCTCGGCGCGGCCGGTCTTGCCGCGCTCGGTCAGCACCGTGAGCGGGCGGCCGATGCGCGCCTGGAGATGGCCGGCATGGGCGGCGCGCGCCGTCTCGCGTAGCCTTGCGGCGCGCTCCGACACGACGGGTCCGGGTAGCTGCGGCATGCGGGCGGCCGGCGTGCCCGGCCGGGCCGAGTAGGGGAAGACGTGGACGAAGCTCAGCCCGCATTCGGCGACCAGCGCGAGCGAATGGGCAAACATCGCCTCGTCCTCGGTCGGGAAGCCGGCGATCAGGTCGGCGCCGAAGACGATGTCGGGGCGAAGCGCGCGCATCTCGGCGCAGAAGCGGATGGCGTCGTCTCGGCCGTGGCGACGCTTCATGCGCTTCAGGATCAGGTCGTCGCCGGCCTGGAGCGAGAGATGCAGATGCGGCATCAGCCGGCTTTCCGTCGCGATCGCCTCACGCAGATCGTCGTCGACCTCGACGGCGTCGAGTGAGGAGAGGCGCAGGCGCGGGAGCTCGGGCAGGTCGCGCAGGATCGCCTTGACCAGCCGGCCGAGGCTCGGTGCGCCGTCGCGGTCGCGGCCATAGCTCGTCAAGTCGACGCCGGTCAGCACGATCTCGCGGGCGCCGGCCTCGACCAGCTCGCGGCATTGCGCCACGACGTCGTCCTCCCCGAGCGAGCGCGAATGTCCGCGTCCGAACGGGATGACGCAGAAGGTGCAGCGATGGTCGCAGCCGTTCTGGACCTGGACGAAGCCGCGCGTGCGGTCCTGCGGCCGGCCGATGCGTGGTGAGAGCAACGCCGTCTGCGCCATGATGTCGGAGACGGCGAGTTTTTCACCGATCGCGATCTCGCCGCCATGCAGGCTGTTCGAGCGCGCCAGCGCGGCCCAACTCTGTGCCTGCATCTTCTCGGTGTTGCCGAGCACGCGCGCAGTCTCCGGCATCGCTGCGAAGCGTTCCGGCTCGATCTGGGCGGCGCAGCCGGTGACGACCACCGGCCGTTCGGGCCGCTCGCGTTTCAGCCGCCGGATCGCCTGGCGCGCCTGCCGCGTCGCCTCGCCGGTGACGGCGCAGCTGTTGACGACGGCGATGTCGGTAAGGCCTGCCGACTTCGCACGCTCGCGGATCGCCTCGCTCTCGACGATGTTCAGCCGGCAGCCGAAGGTCTGGACCTCGACCGGCATCAGGCCGCCTGCTCGAACCAGCCCGGCTCCAACACGCCGTCATGCTCGAACGCGACCGGGCCGGTCATCAGGACATGGCCGTCGCGCTCGCGCCATTCGATGATCAGGTCGCCGCCGGGCAGGCTGACGACAGCCTTGCGCTCGCAGAGCTCCCGGCGCACGCCCGCGACCAGCGCAGCGCAAGCGCCGGAGCCGCAGGCTTGCGTGATGCCGGCGCCGCGCTCCCAGACGCGCAGCACGATATGGTCGGGCGCCGTCACGGCCGCAAGCTCGATATTGGCGCGGTCGGGGAAGATCGGATGGTTCTCCAGCAGCGGGCCGATCTGGGCCAGGTTGAAGCGATAGGGGTCTTCGACGAAGAAGACCGCATGGGGATTGCCCATGTTGACGGCGCAGGGCGTATGCAGGATCGGCGCGTCGATCGGCCCGATCTGCAGCTCGAAATGGGCGGTGTCGTGGAAGGGCTCGGCGAGCGGAATCTCGTCCCAGGCGAGCTTCGGTGACCCCATGTCGACGGTGAAGACGAGCTCGTTCTCGCGCACGGCCGGGAGCAGCCCCGCCTTAGTCTGGAGCGTCAGCCGGGTCTTGGCCGGATCGCCCATGACGGGGTCGGCCAGCATCGCCCAGGCGACGCAGCGCGTGCCGTTGCCGCAGGCGCCGGCTTCCGAGCCGTCGGTGTTGTAGATGCGGATGAAAGCGTCGGTGCCGGGGGTGACCGCGTCGTGCAGGACCATGAGCTGGTCGAAGCGCGCGGCGGCTTGCGCCGCGATGGCGCGCGCATCGCTCTCACCGACGCGTAGCCTGGTGCCACGCAGATCGAGGATGGTGATCTCGTTGCCGAGACCGTTCATCTTCAGGAACCGGCGATTTGCGAGAGCGTTCATCGAAAGGCTCTTGTCACGGGGGCGTTGGTCACATGGCGATCACGGCGCGGTTCTATGCGGGAACCGACGCGAAAAAGCCACCCTTGACAGGCCTCTTCGTCGTTCCCTGCGTGAAGGTGGACATTCTATGCTGCAACGCAAGGGCGCGAATCGTTCCGTTCGGTCAGGCGTTCTTCAGGATTGATGATGATGCGGTATTTCCGGTTCGGCGCTTTCGCGCTTTCGGCGCTGCTCGCTGCGGCCTCGCCCGTGTTGGCGCAGACACGGGTCGCGCCGCCTTCCGCCGTGGATTCGCAGCCGCTCGCGCCGCCGCCCGGCGCTGCCGTGCCGGCGCAGGCCCAGCCTTCGGCTCCGGTGCCGCCGCAGGCGGTCTCGCCGCCGGGCGGAGTGCAGCCCGTTCAGCCGCCCCCAGCCCTTCAGGGCCCGGTGACGCCGCAGCCGGTCCAGCCCGCTCCGGTGCCGCAGGTGCCGCTCGAACCGCAGCCGGTGCAGCCGCCGCCGAGCCTGCCGGCGCCGGGCCAGCAATTGCCGGTGCCGCCAGTGACGCCGCAGCAGCAGACCGAAGTGCCCGATCCCAATTCGACGCTCGCCGGCAAGAGGGGCGACCCGAGCGACGTCGATCCGGTGCTGCTGGTCTCCAGGCCGGTGCTGATGCTGTCAGGCCAGTCGAGCTGGGACCAGGGATTCCAGCAGCTCGTCCAGAGCTTCAAAGTGCTGCGGGCCGAGGCCGGCAAGGCAGGCCTTCCGATCGCCGGGCGGCCGCTGACGCTGTTCGTCGAGACCGACGACAACGGCTTCCGCTTCCAGGCGATGCTGCCGGTCGGGCAGGCACGCGAGGGCTCGCGCTCGTCCGAGTTCGGGCAGGGGGTGAAGCCAGGCCTGACGCCGGCCGGACCGTCCCTGCGCTTCGTCCACGTCGCGCCCTATGACGACATCGATTCGACCTATGAGACGATCACCGCCTATCTCGAGGCCAAGAACATCGTCGCCAAGGACGCTTTCCTCGAGGAATATGTCAGCGACCTGATCGATCCCGGCGATCCCAATCTCGAGATCAACGTCTACGTCCAGCCGCGGTGATCAGGCACTCCAGCTCAGCCCCGGCCGCATCGGCCTGAAGCGCTCCTCGGCCAAGCCGGCAGCGGCGAGCGCGGCCTTCAGCGCCTCGGGCGGGTGCTCGATGCCCTCGTCGGTGAGCTGGAAGGTGCCCCAATGATGGCCGAGCGCCTGTTTCGCCCTGAGCGAGGTCATGACTTTGACCGCCTCCTCCGGGTTCATGTGGTTGTCCGACATGAACCAGCGCGGCTCGTAGGCGCCGATCGGCAGCACCGCGAGGTCGAACGGGCCGTATTTCGCTCCGAGTTCGTCGTAGAGCGAGCCGTCATGATAGCCGGTGTCGCCGACATGGAAGATTTTTGCCCGTGGGGTCTCGATCACGAAGGAGGCCCACAGCGCCATGCGCCGGTCGAAGGCGCCGCGCGCCGACCAGTGATAGGTCGGCACCAGCGTGATCGCGACCGCATCCGACAGGGCGACGCGATCGCCCCAGTCATGGGCTTCCGTCCGCGCATCGGGGATGCGCGCCCTGACGATGGTGTCGTTGCCGAGCGGCATGATCATGCGCGGCGCATCGCGTCGGTGGATGCGCTCCAGCGTCGCCAGGTCGAGATGGTCGTAATGGTTGTGGGTGACCAGCACCGCGTCGATCTTCGGCAGGTCGGCGAAGGCGACGCCGGGTTCGTTCACGCGCTTGGGGCCGGCGAAGGAGAAGGGGCTGGCGCGCTCGGCATAAACCGGGTCGACCAGCACGTTGCGGCCGTCCATCTGGTAGAGGAAGGAGGCATGGCCGAGATGGACGATGCGCAAGCCCTCGACGCTCGCCGGCGGCTTGTCCTGCGGCGGGGCCGGATAGTGAGCCGGGAAGGTCTCGCGCTCGCGCTTTGAGGTCTGCCAGCGCCAGATGTCGATCAGCCCCTTTGTGACCGGGCGGCCATCGGTGAAGGAGAGGCCGTCGAAATGGTCGGTGACCGGGCCCTGGTAATAGGGGTTGCGCGAGCGCGACAGCGTCGCCCAGGCGACGCCACCCGAGCCGGCGAGGGCGGTGAGACCAAGGAGCGAGAGCAGGGTACGGCGGCGCATGATCCGACAGGTGGTCCGGGCTGGCGAGGCGTCAAGGGGCGATCGCGCGCAAAGGCTCGCGTCGCTCACCGCCTTGTGTAGAGACCTTTGCGGCAAAATCACCATCGTCACGGCGAGTATGGAGAGGCGAGGCCTTGCCGCAGCACGCAATGACGTCGTTCTCACCGTATCCTGTAAAGGCGGGCCTGATCGCCGCGACTGCCGTCGTGTTCGGTCTCGCGGGTGCGGAAGCGGCAGAACCTTGCGGCAATGCCGCGACGCCATGCACCGTACCGCTCGGCAGCTACCATGCGGCCCTGCCTGATTCGTTCGTGAAGCTCGGCGAGACCCGGCCGGCGGTGCTGTTCTTTCACGGCGCCGGCGGCCTCGGCCGCGACGTCCTCGACCCCGGCTCTTATCTGAAACCCTTTATCGAGGCCGGCTATGTCGTGCTCGGCGCCAACGGGCTGATGCGGCCGGGCAACGCCTTCGGCACGGGCTGGTCGTTCCGGCCCGAGAGCCCACAGCAGCGCGACGAACTCGCCTTCGCCAAGGAGGTGCTCGACGACGCGGCGCAGCGCTTCGCGATCGACCGCCGGCGCGTGCTGGTCTCCGGCTTCTCGATCGGGGCGTCGCTGGTCTGGTATCTCGCCTGCCGCGAGCCAGGACTCGGCATGGCCTACGCGCCGATCGCAGGCGGGTTCTGGCGGCCGCATCCGGCGTCCTGCGCCGGCCCGGTCGACCTGTTGCAGACCCATGGCTGGCGCGACCGCACCGTCCCGCTGGAGGGCCGGCCGCTGCGCGGCGGCGAACTCGTGCAGGGCGACGTCTTCGAGGGGCTGCAGCTCTGGCGCAAGGTCGATGGCTGCGACGCGATCAGGCCAGATGTGTTCGAGACCGGCGCCGTGTTCTGGCGGCGCTCCTGGACGAGCTGCCGGAGCGGGCGTGAGCTTTCGCTGGCGCTACACCCCTCCGACCATGACGACGTGCCGAAGGAGTGGGCCGGCATGGCGCGAACCTGGTTCGAGGAGCGGCTGAAGGCCCGCGGGACGAACTGAGACGGACTACTGTCCCGAGCGCACCGCGACCGTCGCGACGCCGGCGCCGATCAGGAGGGTGCCGCCGGCCTTGTTGAACAGGCCGATCGCGCGCGGATTGCGCACCAGATTGCGGGCCCGCGACGCGACCAGCGCGTAGCCGAAGGCATTGGCGAAGGCGAGCGTGATGAAGGTCGCCTCGAAGATCAGCATCTGCGTCCAGAAATCGGCCTTCGGATCGAGGAACTGCGGCAGGAAGGCAACGAAGAAGGTGATGCTCTTCGGGTTCAGCGCCGTCACCAGCCAGGCATGGGCGAGCATGCGCCAGGGCGAGGCCTTGTCCTCGCGCGGCGTCGCGTCGAGCGTGCCGCCGGCGCGAAAAAGCTTGACGCCGAGCCAGACGAGATAGGCAGCGCCGGCCCATTTCAGCGCGGTGAAGACCGCCGCCGAGGTCGCGAGCAGCGCGCCGACGCCGAGCATCGACAGCGTCATCGCGGTGAAGTCGCCGAGCGCGACGCCGACCGCCATCGGAAACGCCGTGCGCCAGCCCTGGCCGAGCGCATAGGAGATGACGAGTAGGATGGTCGGGCCGGGGATCACCAGCAGGACTGCGGTGGCGGCGGTGAAGGTGGCCCAGGATTCGAGCGTCATGGCATCAGGCTCCGGTGGCCGAGGGCGGAGCAATCCTCAAGGAAAGCGGGTTGTAAAGCGCGTTCTATCGCACCGGCGGCCGGTTCGAGCCGAACCAGCCCACGACCGGCCCGGTATCGATTTCGCGGCGCCTCTCCGGCTCGCCGGCGATCACCAGCGCCCACCAGGCGCGATATTGCGTCTGCGGGTCCTTGGCGAGCGCGATGCCGAAACGGGTCGCGTCGGCCAGGCGCAGATTGGCGTCGTGGCCGCTCGAGGCCTTCCAGCCGGTGAAGGCTTCCTCGGTCGAAAAGTAGCCCGCGCCGAGATTCTCGGCCGCATGCGCGGCGTCCAGCCCGGCGGCGTGGACGCGCGACTGGAAGCTGCCGCCGGCATCGTGCGAGAGCGCGTTGGCCGCGACCATCGCATTCGCCTGGTGCTGAGCCATGGCATTAAGCATTGGGTCGAGCCGGACGGGTCCGAGGCCCCTGCCGGCGCGATAGGCGTTGAGAATGCGGCTGGCCGCGGCCGGATCGAGCCTGACGCTCTCCAGCCGGGCGACGGCCTTAGGGTCGGGCGGCCCGGCGCGGCGTGGCTCTCCGGCGCAGCCGGCGGTGAAAAGGGCGATGGCGCCGAGTGCGACGATGGTCTTGTGCATGATGGCAGCTTCAATCCGGCTGGTTCGCGGGGTGGCCGGAGCTAAGCGACAAACGCGGCGAGAATGCCGTAAGCCCCGCCAACCTTGACTTTCGCCACATTCTCCCGCTTTAACCCGCAATCCGTTTCGCCGACATCGACGAGACCGCATCCGCCGACCGGGCCGCTCAGCGAGCATTTCGAGCCCGGAGGTCAACGCCCGACAGCGCGTCTGCGCCCTCGGGCGCGAAACCGTTTGGCGATAGGGTCGCGACGATGAAGGCTGGTTGAGGCAACGCAGGCAGGGTCCGGAATGTTCGGCACGCTCAGCGACAGGCTTTCAGGCATCCTCTCGGGGCTCACCCGTCGGGGTGCGCTGACCGAGGAGGACGTCAACGCCGCGCTGCGCGAGGTGCGCAAGGCGCTGCTCGAGGCCGACGTCGCGCTCGAGGTCGTCCGCAGCTTCACCGAGAAGGTGCGCGAGCGCGCCGTCGGCGCCGAGGTGCTGAAATCGGTCACGCCCGGCCAGCAGGTCATCAAGATCGTCAACGACGTGCTGATCGACACGCTCGGCGGCGAGGGTGAGGGCATCACGCTCGACGCCGTGCCCCCCGTTCCGATTCTGATGGTGGGTCTCCAGGGTTCGGGTAAAACCACCTCGACCGCGAAGATCGCCAAGCGCTTGACCGACCGCGACAAGCGCAAGGTCCTGATGGCCTCGCTCGACACGCGACGGCCTGCCGCGATGGAGCAGCTCGCCATCCTGGGCCAACAGGTCGGTGTCGCGACGCTGCCGATCGTCGCCGGGCAGAGCGCCGTGCAGATCGCGCGGCGCGCGATCGAGGCCGGCCGGCTCGGCGGCTACGACGTCGTGATGCTCGACACCGCCGGCCGCGTCACGCTCGACGAGGCGCTGATGGCGGAGGTCGCCGAGGTCAAGGCCGCGACCAATCCCCACGAGGTTCTCCTCGTCGCCGACGCGCTGACCGGCCAGGACGCGGTCAACACGGCGCGCGCCTTCAACGCCCGGGTCGAGCTCACCGGCATCGTCCTGACCCGCATGGACGGTGATTCGCGTGGCGGTGCGGCGCTCTCGATGCGCGCCGTCACCGGCAAGCCGATCAAGCTCGTCGGCACCGGCGAGAAGACCGACGCGCTGGAGGATTTCCACCCCTCGCGCGTCGCCAACCGCATCCTCGGCATGGGCGACATCGTCTCGCTCGTCGAGAAGGCGGCGCAGACGGTCGATGCCGACAAGGCGCAGGCCCTGGCGCAGCGCCTCGCCAAGGGCAATTTCGATCTCTCCGACCTGAAGATGCAGCTCCAGCAGATGGAGAAGATGGGCGGTCTCGGCGGCGTCATGGGCATGCTGCCCGGCATGGCGCAGATGAAGAATCAGCTCGCCAACGCCAAGATGGACGACAAGATGATCGCGCGGCAGATCGCGATCATCAACTCGATGACCGCGGCTGAGCGCAAGAACCCGGACCTGCTCAAGAACAGCCGCAAGAAGCGCATCGCCGCGGGTTCGGGCACCTCGCCTGAGGCGATCAACAAGCTGCTCAAGATGCATCGCGGCATGGCCGACATGATGAAGGCGATGGCGCGCCAGAAAGGTGGCATGCTCGGCAAGCTCGGCCAGATGTTCGGCATCGGCGGCGGCATGGGCGGCCTACCGGCGGGCTTCGATCCTTCCAAGATGGACCCGGCCCAGCTCGCCGAACTGCAGAAGCAGATGGGCGGCGCAGGCGGCGGCATGGGGGGTGGCCTGCCGCAACTGCCGCCGGGCGGCTTTCCGGGGATGCCGAAGGGCATCACCCCGCCTGCCGGCATGATGCCGAAGCTGCCCGGCCTGGGAGGACTTCCTGGGCTCGGGGGCTCCAATCCTTTCGGAGGCAAGAAGAAATGACCAAACCGACCGAAATGCGCGTCGGCATGTTCGATGTGTTCAAGCAGGTCAAGGCGCGCCTCGACGACGCCAACCTGTCCTACGAGACCTCGTCCTATCGCGATGACGCCTTCTCCTTCTTCGTCCATGCGCCCGGGGAATACTGGGAGATCGACATCCTCGAAGACGGCTCGATCGACCTGGAGATCTTCACCTCGACCGGCATGAAGGACGATCCCTGGGCCGCGATCGACCAACTCGTCGACGACAACAAGCCTTAAGTTCCACCGCAACCAAGCCAGACGCTCAATTCAGCCAAAGCCAAACCCAGCAAGGAAGACCGATGTCCCTCAAGATCCGCCTGACCCGTGGCGGCGCCAAGAAGCGCCCCTATTACCGCATCGTCGTCGCCGATGCCCGCTCGCCGCGCGACGGCCGCTTCATCGAGAAGATCGGCTCCTACGACCCGATGAAGGCGAAGGATTCGCCCGAGCGCGTCGTGCTCGACCTCGAGAAGGCCAAGGACTGGATCGCCAAGGGCGCCCAGCCGACCGACCGCGTGCTGCGCTTCCTCGACGCCGCCGGCATCGCCAAGCGCCCGGCCCGCAACAACCCGAACAAGGGCGTTCCCGGCGACAAGGCCAAGGAGCGCGCCGAGAAGAACGCCGCCAAGAGCGCTGCTCCGGCCGAAGCCGAGGCGTGAGCCTGACCGCGAGCGCGTCATTCTCGGGCGAAGCGCAGCTTCGACCCGAGAAACTCCTGCCGGAGGTGGTCGGGTCAAGCCCGACCGTGACGTGCCATGTCCGCTGACCCGACCCTCATCCTGCTCGGCGTGATCGGCGCCGCGCATGGCATCAAGGGCGAGGTCCGGATCAAGGCCTTCACCGGCGATCCGCTGGCGATCGCCGGATACGGCCCGCTCACCGACGCCAAGGGCCGCCGCTTCGAGATCGCCGAGGCGCGCACCGCCAAGGAGGTCGTGGTCGCCCGGATCAAGGGCATCACCTCGCGCGAGGCGGCCGAGAGCCTGAACGGCGTCGAACTGTTCGTGGCGCGCGACAAGCTGCCGCCGCCCGACGACGAGGACGAGTTCCTGCAGGCCGACCTGATCGGCTGCGCAGTCGTCGACCCCAGCGGGGCGGTGCTCGGTACCGTGACGTCGGTCGACAATTACGGCGCCGGCGACCTGCTCGATGTCGAGACGCCGGACGGCCGATCCGTCCTGATGCCGTTCACCAAGGCCTTCGCGCCGCGGATCGACATCACGGCGCGGCGGATCGAGGCCGAGCCTCCGGCTGGACTCTTCGAGGTCGGCGATGACGCGTGAAACTCCCGCGCATGCCCTGATCTTCGACATGGACGGCACCATCGTCGACAATATGGGCTATCACGAGGATGCCTGGGCGCATCTCCACGAGACGCACGGCCTGCCCTTCGACCGCGCGAGCTTCTTCCATCGGACCGCCGGCATGGCGGTCGGCGAGATCGTCGGGCCGCTGTTCCCGCAGGCGAGCGAAGCCGAGATCGCCGAACTCGGCCATGAGAAGGAGGTCTTCTACCAGGAGATCTACCGGCCTCACGTCGTGGCGATGCCCGGCCTGCTCGACCTGATGGCGCGGGCCGATGCGGCCGGGGTGCCGATGGCGGTCGCGACCGCAGCCCCGCCCGGCAACATCGCGATCGTGCTCGACACGCTCGGCATCCGCGCGCGCTTTTCGACGATCATCGCGCCGAGCCAGGGTTTTCGCGGCAAGCCCAACCCCGATCTGTTCCTGGGCGCAGCTGAGCGCATGGGCGTGGCGCCCGATTCCTGCGTCGTCTTCGAGGATGCACCCAACGGCATCGAGGCTGCCAGGCGCGCCGGCATGCGCGCGGTCGCGATCCTGACCATGCTGCCGGCCGAGGGTTTCGCCGCCTTCGACAACGTCATCGCCTCCGCCCGGGATTTCACGGCGCTGGACGATCTGCCGGCGCTGCGCTTTTCTGGCGCATGAGCTTCCGCGCCTCCGTCCTGACGCTCTATCCCGAGATGTTTCCCGGCCCGCTCGGCGTCTCGCTGGCGGGGGAGGGGCTGCGCAAGGGCCTGTGGGCGCTGGAAACGCACCAGATCCGCGAGCATGGCATCGGACGGCATCGTACCGTCGACGACAACCCGGCCGGCGGCGGCGCCGGCATGGTGCTGCGCTGCGACGTGCTGGCGGCGGCGATCGACGCGGCGGTGCCGGCGGACGACCGGCGGCCGAGGCTGCTGATGTCGCCGCGAGGCCGCCGGCTCGACCAGGCCTTCGTCCGGGAGCTTTCGGCGGGCGAGGGCGCGGTCGTCGTCTGCGGCCGGTTCGAGGGGGTCGACGAGCGCGTCATCGCGGGGCGCGGGCTGACCGAGGTCTCGGTCGGCGACTACATCCTGTCGGGCGGCGAGATGGCGGCGCTGACCCTGCTCGATGCCTGCGTGCGCCTGATCCCGGGCGTGATGGGCAAGGAGGCTTCAGGCCAGGACGAGAGCTTCGAGAACGGGCTGCTCGAATATCCGCATTACACCCGGCCGCGCGAATGGGAGGGCCGAGGTTTGCCGGAAGCGCTGCTTTCCGGTGACCATGCCCGTATCGCCAAATGGCGGCGGGAGGAGGCGGAGCGGCTCACGCGCGAGCGGCGGCCGGATTTGTGGGCGCAGCGGCCGGCCGACAAAGGCTGATCTTTCGGCGCTCGACTTTGCTAGGGTGGCGAGGGCAGCCGCGCCGCGGTCGCGAACGGGAGAGCGTCGTGATCAGAGCATGTGCCCTTGCCCTGGCGGTGGTATTCGCAGGCGCCGCGCATCCAACTGCCGCTTTCGCCGTCGAACCGGCTCTCGCGCCGACGGGGACGCTGCGCGCGATCTATATCGAATCGAACCTGGCCCAGATGAGCCGCGACCCTGCGACGGGCGTGTTCAAGGGCGTCTCGGCCGATATCGCCCGCGAACTGGCGCGGCGCGCGAACGTGCCGCTGGTGATCGCCCCCGCCGCCAGTGCCGCGGTGGTGCTTGATGCGGTCCGGGGCGGCACGGCCGATATCGGCTTCGTCGCGCCCAATCCCGACCGGACCGGTCTCGTGCTCTATTCGCAGACTTACATGCTGGTGCAGCAAAGCGCGTTGGTGCGCGTCGGTGCGGGCATAGGCTCGGTCGAGGAACTCGACCGGCCGGGCCGGACGATCGGCGTCAACACCGGCGATTCCGTCGGGGTCTGGCTGCGCGGCCGCCTGCAACACGCCAGGCTGCGCGAAAGCCCGGATTCGTCGCTCAAGGAAGCGGCGGCTTGGCTGCTCGACGGCACCGTCGATGCCTTCGCGGGAAATCGCCAGCGCCTCGCCGTGGGCACCAGGCATCTGCCAGATCTGCGACTGCTGCCCGACAATCTCTATGGCGTGCCGCAGACCGTGGCGGTCGCGCTCGAGCGTCCCGAGGTGCTCGCGAGCATCAATGTCGCCCTGGACGAGATGCGGAATTCCGGCTTCCTGGCGCGATCGGTCGCGGACAGCGGCGTGGACGGCATCTCCGTCGCGCCGGCCCCCAAATAGCCGAAGCCATCACCGCGCCGGGCGCACCCGCAGCACCCGGCCGTTGTCGGCGTCGCTGAGCAGATAGAGGAAGCCGTCCGGCCCCTGCCTGACGTCGCGGATGCGTTCGCCGAGATCGGTGAGCAGGCGCTCCTCAGCCGTTACGCTCTCGCCCGATGTCGTCAGGCGGATCAGCATCTGCCCGGCGAGCGCGCCGACGAAGAGCGAGTTCTTCCAGGCCGGCCAGACCGGGCCTGTATAGAAAGCTGCACCCGAGGGCGCGATCGAGGGATCCCAGTAGAACAGCGGCTGCTCCATGCCGGCCTTGGCCGTGCCCTCGCCGATCTTGGCGCCGGAATAGTCGATGCCATAGGTGATCACCGGCCAGCCATAATTCAGGCCTGACTTCGGCGTGTTGATCTCGTCGCCGCCGCGCGCGCCATGCTCGGCCGTCCAGAGCTGTCCCGTCTCGGGATGGAGTGCCGCACCCTGGACGTTGCGGTGGCCGATCGACCAGTTCTCCGGCGCCCAGCCCGGCTTCTTCGGGTTGTCTGGCGGAGCGCCGCCTTCTGGCTTGATACGGATGACCTTGCCGATGTGGTTTTCCGGGTTCTGGGCCTGATCGCGCTGGCTGTACCGATCGCCGACCGTCACGAAGAGCGCGCCCGTCCGGTCGAAGACCAGTCGCGAGCCGAAATGCATCTGGCTATTGATCGTCGGCATCTGCCGGAAGATCACCGCGACGTTTTCCAGCGCGGTCTCGTTGGCGTTGAGCCTGCCGCGCGCGACGCTGGTGCCGTTGCCGCTCGAACGCGGCTCGGAGAAGGAGAGATAGACCAGCCGGTTCTCGGCGAATTTCGGATCGAGCACGACGTCGAGCAGGCCGCCTTGGCCGCGCGCCGCCGTGCTCGGAACGTTGGCGATCGGCCGAGAGAGCTGGCCCTGGGCGGAGACGATGCGCAGCCGGCCCGGCCGTTCGGTCACCAGCATGCGCCCGTCCGGCAGGAAGGCGAGGCCCCAGGGATGCTCCAGCCCGCTCGTCACCGTCTCGACCGCGAGCGGCCCGGCGCTTGAGGGGAAGCGTTGCTGGGCGCTTGTCGGAACCTCCGTCAGCGCCAAAACGACTCCCAGAGCGAGCGCGAGGCCGGAACGATGCATTGGTGTCTCCTGATCTGACGTCACGGGTCAGATAGGGAGAACGGCGCGATACGCCAGACGGTTGCCGTCCTCGCGCCGAAGTGACGTCACGCCTACTCCGGCTTCACTCCGGCATCGGCGATGATCTGCTTCCAGGTCGCGATCTCCTGGAGATGGTAGGGCTTGAAGGCGGCGGGGTCGCGGACTTTCAGGGTGAAGCCGAGCTTCAGGATCGATTCGGTGACCGCGGGCTTGGCGATCGCCGCGATCACCGCCTTGGACAGCGCGTCGAGGATCGGCTCGGGCGTCTTCACCGGCGCGAAGAAGGCGGCCCAGCTGTCGGCGTCGGCATTGCTCACGCCTTGTTCGCGCAGGGTCGGGATGTCGGCAGCGCGCGGATTGCGCTCGGGGCTGGCGATCGCGAGCGGCCGCATCTGGCCAGCCTTGATCTGTTCGAGCACGCTCGGCAGGGTCGAATTGGCGATGTCGATGCGATCGCCGATGATCTCCTGGACGAGCGGCGCCGCGCCGCGGAACGGCACATGCGTCATCTTGATGCCGGTGCGCTGCATGAACAGCTCCATGGCGAGATGCGAGCCGGAGCCGACGCCGGTCGAGCCGTAATTGAGCTTGCCCGGATCGGCCTTGGCGAGCGCGATCAGCTCGGCGATCGACTTCACGGGCAAGCCGTTGCGGACGACGAAGGCGTGCTCGAAGGCGCCTACGCCGCAAAGGGGGCTGAAATCCTTGACCGCGTCGTAGCCCGGCTCCCTGAGCAGGAACATGTTGTTGCCATGCGTCTGGTTGTTGCCGAACACGATGGTGTAGCCATCGGGCTCGGCCTTCGCGACGGCCCGGGTGCCGACTGCGCCCGAGGCGCCGGCGCGGTTGTCGACGAGCACGTTCTGGCCGAGCGCGCTCGCCATCTCCTGCGCGACGAAGCGGGCGATGGCGTCGGTGGGGCCGCCGGCCGGGTAGGGCACGACGAGGTTGATCGGCCGGGCCGGAAAGTTTTGGGCGCTAGCGAGCGAGGGCGCGAAAACGGTCCCGGCGAGAAGACCGAGCGTGGAACGGCGGGTCAGCGACATGAACATCCTCCCGGACGCCCGCTCTGGAGACGGGCCTTGTTGTCCCGAGGATTTACGGAGAAAGCGGCCATGCGTCCAGCGGCTGATGGCGCAGCGGAGAAGCCGCGCTAACCTGCAGCGCAAGAACGACAATCCGGGAGAACGCCATGAGCATCCGCATCGAACGCGACGGTGCCGTCGCGACCGTGATCCACAGCCGCATCGAGGCGCGCAATGCGATGGATCCCGACAGCGCGGTCGAACTGACGCAAGCCTTCGAGCGGCTCGATGCCGATCCCGCGACGACCGCGATCGTGTTCTGGGGCGAGGGCGGGGCGTTCTGCGCCGGATGGGACCTGAAATACGCCCAGGCCTTCACCGACGCCGGGCGCTTCGAGCGCGAGATCGTCGAGGGACTGGCCTTTCCGCCGGGTGGTGCCAAGCCGCCGCGCGGGCCGATGGGGCCATCCCGACTGGAGATGTCGAAGCCGCTAATCGCGGCGGTGGAGGGGCCTGCGGTCGCCGGCGGCATGGAACTCGCGCTCTGGTGCGATGTCCGGGTGATGGCGGAGGACGCCTATTTCGGGGTCTATTGCCGGCGCTGGGGCATCCCGCTGATCGATGGCGGCACGGTCAGGCTGCCGCGGCTGGTGGGGCAGGGGCGGGCGCTCGAGATCATCATGACCGGCCGCAAGGTCCAGGCCGACGAGGCGCTGCGGATCGGGCTCTGCGAAAAGGTCGTGCCGTTGGGGCAGGCGCGGGCGGCCGCCGAGGCGATGGCGCAGGAGATCGCGCGCTTCCCGCAGGGCGCGATGCTGGCCGATCGCCGTAGCGCGATCGAGGGCCACGGCTTGAGCGTGCGCGAGGCGCTGGCGCGGGAATGGGCCGGCGGCGTCGCGACGATCGCGACCGAGGGGGCGGCGGGGGCGGGTCGGTTCGCGGCGGGCAAGGGCAGGGGCGGAGATTTCTCCAGTATCTGACGGCCCGATATGCTCGGATCGAGCCCGAGCATGATGCCGCTCACGCTCCGAATCCCGCCCGCTTCAACCGCTGGACCGCCACATCCAGCGCCTGCAGGAAGGCCGAGCGATCCCTTGCCGAGAACGGCTTCGGCCCGCCCCCTGCCGTGCCCATGGCGCGCAGATCCGCCATCATGTCCCGCGTCGCCAGCGCCATGCCGATCGAGGCTTCGGTGAAGGGTTTTCCGGTCGGGCCGATGACGTCGGCGCCGGCCTTTATGCAGCGATCGGCGAGCGGGATGTCGGAGGTGATCACGATCGCGCCGCGCGCGGCGCGTTCGGCGATCCAGTCGTCGGCAGCGTCGAAGCCGGAGGAGACGATCACCCGCTCGATCCAGGGTTCGCGCGGCACGTTGATGAAACTGTTGGCGACGACGAAGACTTTCAGCCGGTTGCGGCCGGCGACCTTGTAGATCTCGTCCTTCACCGGGCAGGCGTCGGCATCGACATAGATCGCGATCGGGGCAGGGACGGTCGTCATCGTCGCGCTATAGCAGGCTGGCATGCGCCGCGCAGCGATTGCATCGCAGCCGCCGCGATGTCATCGCAAGGACCACGCCGCTCTGATTCCGGAACCTCCATGCAGCCCGCCACGATCGAATTTATCGGCTTCGCTGCGGCCGTGCTGACGACGCTGTGCTGGATCCCGCAGGCGGTCCACACCATCCGCACACGCGACACCAGCGGCATCTCGCTGTGGACGCAAAGCATCTTCGCGCTCGGCATCGTGCTCTGGCTGGTCTACGGACTGATGCTGATGTCGTGGCCGCTGATCAGCGCCAACGGCGTCAGCCTCTGCCTCGTGCTCGTCATCCTGACGATGAAGCTGCGGCATGGCTGAGGATGACGAGCCTATGACCCGGATACCCTCGCCCGGCAGCGAAGCCGTTTCTGCCTATCTCGATGGGGGCTACGACACGGTCGTGGGTATGTCCTCGCGCTTCGCCGCGGCGGTCTGCGCGCGGCTGCTGCGGCTGCAGACGGAGCAGGGCGTTTCCGGTCCGCTCGCGGAGATCGGTGCCTTCGAGGGTCGTTTTTTCATCGCGCTGGCGCATTCGCTGGAGCCGGGCGAGGTCGGGGTCGCGCTCGACATCTTCTCCTGGCCAGACGAGGGCGTGAAGGACCGCTTCGAGAGGAATTGCCTGAAGCACGGCATCGGGCCGGAGCGCCGCGTCACCGTCAAGGGCGACAGCGGCGCGATGGCGCCGGCCGAGCTGATGGAGCATGCGGCCGGCCGGCCCTATCGCCTGATCCATATCGACGGCGAGCACTCGCGCGCGGCGCTGACGAAGGATCTCACGCTCGCCACCGCCTGTCTTGCGGAGGGCGGGCTGATCGTGCTCGACGACATGCTGCACCCCGGCTACCCCACGCTGATGGTCGCGGTGCAGGCCTATCTCGAGGCCAATCCGGGGATCGTGCCGCTCTGCGTGATCGACCGCGAAACCATCGTCGGCGCGACCAAATTCGTGCTCTGCCAGTGCGCCTGGTTCGAGCGCTGGCAGGAGCGGCTACTCGCCATCTTCGCGGATTTCATCTGGCCGCTGGGCGCGGATTTCGAGCCGCATTGGTGCTTGGTGCTGTCACAGGACACGCGGCTGGCGGAGATCGTGTGAGGGCGGCAATGCGCTTTGGCTAAGCGGCTACGCCGATCTCGGTTGCAACGATCGTCATCTCTACCTTGCGCCCGAGCCGGTAGGCGACCTTAACTAGGCGGTCGATGGTGAAACGGGACAGGTCGCCATTGCGGATGCGCTGGATGTCGGCAGCATCGACCTTCGCCAGCTTGGCGCCCTCTCGCGTGCTACAGGCACGCTCGTCGAGCACCGCGATGATTTCGGCGGCGATCACGGACTTCATCTTCTTGGCCTCTGCATCGGCATCGCCGAAATCGGCGAAGACATTACCGCTGCCGCGCACTACTTCGAATGGTTCATCCATCATCAGAACTCCTTGAGGCGCTTCAGCCGTTCACGGATGACGTCGATCTCATGCTGCGGTGTCTTGATCCCCTGCGTCGACTTCTTTTGGAACGCATGCACCACCCAGAGATCGTCGCCCAGCTTGACCGCATACACCGCGCGATAGGCGTTGCCGCGATTCGGCAGCGCAATCTCGTATACGCCGCCGTCGAGCCCCTTCATCGGCTTCGCGATATCGGCCGTCCGGCCGGCGGCCGCGATTTCGAGAGCGAACTTGATCTGCTCCTGCACGGCCTGCGGAAAGGAACCAAACTCTTTCCACGCCGCCCGAACCCAAGAAATCCGCCGCACGGTCGGATGTTGGCAGATATGCCAACGGGCCGCAAGAGTGCTAGGGCACCACCGGCAGTTTCTCCGCCAGCCAGCCGCCCGGTCCGAGCAGGCCGCCGCGGACGATGACGAGGTCGCGCCAGCCGCGTGCGGCGAGCTTCGCCTGGACGGAGGCCGCCAGACCGCCGGCGCGGTCGATCAGCGCGATTCGCTTGCCGGGATAGTCGAGGCGGATACCGGCGAGCCTGACCTCGAAGCCGTCGCTCTCGGCATCGAGCCTGAGCGCGCCCGCGGGCACGCCGGTGTCGGCCCATTCGGTCGGCGTACGGATGTCGATCAGGACGAGCCGGCCTGCGCGCAACCCGTCATGGGCTTCGCGGGCCGGGAGGGGCGATGCGATCGTCTGCGCGCTGGCCGTAACCGTCATCGCGACGAGCGCAGCGACGAAGCACCCCCGGAGGGCATGAAGGATTGCCGGCCCCGGGTTGCTTCGCCGCGCTCGCAATGACGGTGTGGTCCCCTGTCTCAGCGCAGTTCGGCGCAGAAGCGCTGGATGCGGCGGCAGGCCTCTTCCAGCTTCTCGTCCGAGGTCGCGTAGGAGATGCGGAAGTTGGGGCCGAGGCCGAAAGACGAGCCGTGCACGGCGGCGACGGCCTCGGCTTCGAGCAGGCCGATGACCAGATCCTCGTCAGTCTCGATCTTTTTGCCGTTCGGCAGCGTCTTGCCGATCAGGGCCGAGCAGTCGGGATAGACGTAGAAGGCGCCTTCGGGCGTCGGGCATTTCAGGCCACGGGTCTGGTTCAGCATGGAGACGACGAGGTCGCGGCGGCGCTCGAACGCCTTTCTGAACACCGGGATGTGCGCTTGAGTGCCGTCGAGTGCCTCGACAGCCGCCCATTGCGAGATCGCCGAGGTGCCCGAGGTCTGCTGGCCCTGGACGAGGTCCATCGCGTTGATCAGGTGCTGCGGGCCGGCGGCATAGCCGATGCGCCAGCCGGTCATGGCGTAGGACTTCGAGACGCCGTTCATGGTCAGAGTGCGCTCGTAGAGGGCCGGCTCGACCTGCGCCGGGGTGACGAACTTGAAGTCGCCATAGACCAGATGCTCGTACATGTCGTCGGTCAGCACCCAGACATGGGGATGGCGCATCAGGACGTCGGTCAGCGCCTTCATCTCGGCATGGGTGTAGGCGGCGCCGGACGGGTTCGAGGGCGAGTTCAGGATCAGCCACTTGGTCTTGGGCGTGATCGCGGCTTCGACATCGGCCGGTTGGAGCTTGAAATTGTTCTCGATCGTCGCTTCGCAGAAGGTCGCGGTGCCGCCGCAGAGCGCGACCATCTCGGGATAGCTCACCCAGTACGGCGCGACGCAGATGACCTCGTCGCCGGGATTCAGCGTGGCCAGCAGGGCATTGTAGATGACGTGCTTGCCGCCGGTGCCGACGATCGTCTGGCTCGGCTTGTAGTCGAGCTCGTTCTCGCGCTTGAGCTTGCGGGTGATCGCCTCGCGTAGCTGCGGAATGCCGGGGACGGGGGTGTACTTGGTCTCGCCGCGCCGGATCGCGGCGATCGCCGCTTCCTTGATGTTGTCGGGCGTGTCGAAATCGGGCTCGCCGACCGAGAGCGAGATCACGTCCTTGCCCTGCGCTTTCAGGTCGCGGGCCTTCTGCGTGATGGTGATGGTCGCAGACGGCTTCACGCGCTTCAGGGCGTCGGCAAGGAAGGCCATGGGACAAGTCTCCGGGTTTCGACGGAATGCGCCTTTCGCAGGCGCGAGCGTGCTTTAGGACCGAAGAAGAGGCTCCGCAAGCGAGAGTGCTTGATCCGTCGCAGAAGCCGCGTGAATTGAAGAGCGGTTCTGGCCGAAAAGATGCATGGTGTCGGCCAAGGCTGAGGGGCCACCCGCGTCCGCGCTGTTCGACAGCGCAGAAAGACTTTCGTGAAACTCAGGATCGGTTACGAGCTCGACTACGATTTTCCGCAACCCACCCCGGTCATCCTGCTGCTGAACGTGCATTTCAGCCGCGTTTCGGACCTCGTCTCGCCCGATCACATCCGGATCCAGCCGCCAGTTCCGCTCACCGCCTATCGCGACGGCTTCGGCAACTGGTGCACCCGCATGCTGGCGCCGCAGGGCCGGATGCGCATCTCGACCGACGCGGTCATCTCCGATCCGGGCCTGCCCGAGGCGTTCGACCGCAGCGCCGGTCAGGTGCCGGTCGAGCGGCTGCCGGAGGAATGCATCGTCTTCCTGCTCGCGAGCCGCTTCTGCGATTCAGACCGGCTGCTCGACCTCGCCTGGCAGCTCTTCGGCCATACCCAGCCGGGCGCACCCCGGGTGCAGGCAATCTGCGACTTCGTCAACCAGCGCATCGCCTTCGACTACAACGACGCCAGCGTGACGCGCAGCGCCACCGACGCCTATCGCGAGGGCCGCGGCGTCTGCCGCGACTATGCCCATCTCGCCATCGCCTTCTGCCGCGCGATGAACATCCCGGCGCGCTACTGCACCTGCTATCTCGGCGATGTCGGCACGCCGCCGCCCTATCCGCCGGGCGATTTCGCCGCGTCCTTCGAGGCTTATCTCGAAGGCGGCTGGCAGATGTTCGATCCGCGCAACAACGTGCCCCGGATCGGCCGGGTGCTGATCGCGCGTGGACGCGATGCGGCCGACGTCGCCATCGCCACCACCTTCGGGCCGAACACGCTGACCGGGTTCAAGGTCTGGACCGACGAAGTGATCGAGGCGGCCTGATCGTCGCCTCCCGCCTCAATCCCGGAACAGCCTCGCCGCTGCGGGCGTCTTCGCCCGCAGCGGCGTCTTGCGCGTAAGACCCTTGCCCTTGCCGGCAGGAGCTTCCTCTGCGGCGATCTCCTCGACGACCACGGGCGCGAGGGCCGGTGTCGCGGACTTCGCGACCGGTTTCTCGGACGTGACGGGCTCGACTGTCCTGAAGCGGATCACTTCTTCTTGGGTCCGCTGGCCGTCTTGGCGACTGCCGCAGCCAAGCTCGACGGCGCTGCCGCGCTGACCTTCGGCTTTTCTTTTTTCGGCTTCTTGGCTTCGCGGTTGCCGCGCTGCTCGCCCTTGGCCATGATATGGCTCCTTCGACTGCTGCGGCCGGGCCCGGCAGGACGCCGAGCCGCCTCCTGTCGAAGCAGAGACCGAGCCTAGGGCAGGGCGCTGCCGAGAGCACGCGGTTTCTTCAGGCGGCGCGGTCCGCGTGCAGCCGGCGGCGGCAGATCGCGGCGACCGCGCCCGCGCTCCAGCGCTTGCGGTCGAAGCAGGGCAAGCCGCGCCGGTTGAGCCGGCGCGCGATGTCGGCCGGGTCGTCGATGCCGACGCCCTGCAATTGCGCGATCAGGGCGTCGGCCGCGTCGTGGACGATCCGCGCGAGATCGCGGTCGAGCCGGCGTGCCTCGCTCGCGAGCCGGGGATGCCTCAGCCGATCCTGCGTCAGCGGACGCCGCGGCCGAAGCTGGGCTCGACCAGACTCGGCGACAGCATCACCGCATTGTCGTGGCCGCCCTCGCGCATGGCGAAGCGGACCGCGTCCTTCTTGTCGCGGAAGATGCCCTCCGCCGTGCCTTCGAGGTCGCGGGCGACCCAGAAGCCGGCCTTGGACGGGCCGACGAGGAAGAGATGGCCGACCATTTCCGACGACGGAAAGGGAGTGGACTGGCCCATCGCTGTCACCCTGCGATGCCGGTCAGGGCGCGCAAGCCGACGACGCCGGCCACGATCAGGGCGAGCAACGCGAAGATCCCGAGCTCGGCCGCGATCAGCCTGACCATCGGGCGCTTCGTCCGCAGCGTGCCGTAGACAGCCCTGGCACGCTGTTGCTGGCTGGTGCGGGGATAGGGGGAAAAGGCGTTCATCTTCGTCTCCATCGATGGAGACGAAGATGAGCCAGCGCCGCTAAGCTTGCGATCCGGGAGTGACGCGCCGTGCATAAGGCGGCCATAAAGATCGGAGCCGCCGCGCCATGGTTAACTCCCGTTAACCGCTCCCGCCCTAGATTCGCGCCATTCCTGCGATTCGGTGGCGAAGGTTTTCCGGTGAGATGATGCGCGCAACGATCCTGGCACTGCCCCTTCTCCTCGCCGCCGGCGGCGCTCAGGCGGATTTCCAATCCTGCCTCGCCGGCCTGCGCGCGGAAGCCGCCGGCAAGGGCGTCTCGACCGCGACCTTCGACAGCGCCATGGCCGGCGTCACGCCGGACATGAAGGTGATCGAGGCGATGAACAACCAGCCGGAGTTCAAGACCCCGATCTGGGACTATCTCGGCACGCTGGTCGACGACGAGAAGGTCGCTGAAGGCCGCGCCATGCTGCGCCAGCACGCAGCCACGCTGGCCGCCGCCGAGAGCCGCTTCGGCGTCGACCGCCACACCATCCTCGCGGTCTGGGGGGTCGAGAGCGATTTCGGCAAGGCGCGGGGCAAGATGCCGCTCGTCCAGGCGCTCTCGACGGGCGCCTGCCTCGCGCCGCGGCGCAACGCCTTCTTCCGGGGCGAGCTGATCGCGACGCTGCAGATCATCCAGCGCGGCGACGTCCGCCCCGAGCGGCTGTTCGGTTCCTGGGCCGGGGCCTTCGGGCACACCCAGTTCATCCCCTCGACCTATCTCAGGCTCGCCGTCGACGGCGATGGCGACGGCCGGCGCGATCTCGTCGATTCGATCCCCGACGCGCTGCATTCGACCGCGAACTTCATGGCCAAGGCCGGCTGGGTCACCGGCGCGCCCTGGGGCTATGAGGTACGCGTGCCGGACGGCTATTCCGGCGCGACCGGCCGGAACCCGAAGCTGCCGGTCTCGACCTGGGCGGCGCGCGGCATCGTCAAGTTCGACGGCGCGGCGCTGACGGGATCGGGCAATGCCGGGCTCTTGATGCCCGCCGGGCGCAACGGCCCCGCTTTCCTCGTCTTCAAGAACTACGATGCCGCCTACAGCTACAACGGCGCGGACTCGTATGCGCTGGCGATCTCGCTCCTTTCCGACCGCATGCGCGGCCGGCCGGGCGTGCAGGGTGAGTGGCCGACCGACGACCTGCCGCTGTCGCGCGAGCAGCGTCGCGAACTCCAGCGCCTGCTGATCGCGCGCGGCTACAATGTCGGCGAGCCGGACGGCGCGGTCGGCGCGCTGACGCGGACCGCGATCAAGGAGATCGAGGGCAAGATCGGCATGCCGCAAACCGGGCGGCCGGGCGAGAAGGTGTTGAGGGCTCTGAAGGGCGGGCGGGTCTGACCGCGCCGAGCGTGACCACCAGCAACATCCCTGTCCTGGAAAAGCCTGAAACAGGCCGCGTTTCCGCGTTGATCCACGATGAGATAGGCCGCCGCGGGCATGGGCTCGCGTGGAGGCGGTCTTGCGGATATCGGGTCGGACGGATTTGTCGTCCAGGACGTCTCATTGTTCGTCCAGCATGTCTCTCGGCATGCTCGCGCTCGCTGCCTTCGGACTCTCGGCCTGCGCCGACAAGAGACTGACGCGAAGCGGCGCCCTGTCATCCTATGACCGCCTTCAACGAAGCGATGGCGTCCTGACCAAGGCGGGCTTCCGCGTCGACCGCAACAGCGTCCTTGCGGCCAGGACGGTGGCGATCCTGCCGGCAGACCTCTCTGCTCCGGCGCGTCGGGGCGGTTTCAGCGCCGAGCAACTACGTCTCGTCGGCAATGCGCTCGATCGCTCGCTCTGTGCGGGGCTGAGCGAGCGCCTCCGGATCGCAGCGCCAGGTCAAGCCGATCTGACGGTTCAGGTCTTCGTCACGACGATGGAGGCGACCGACGTCGCCGCCGCGGCGATCTCGACGGCCGCCGGCATCGGCGGCTCGGTCGCGGGCGCGGCGACCGGCCTGCCCATCCGCGTGCCGCGGCTGCCGATCGGCCTCGGCGCGCTGTCGGTCGAGGCGCAGGCTTCCCTTCGCAACCGCGAACAGGTCGCCGCGATGGTTTGGGCGCGGGGCGCCGACATCGTGACGACCCGGGCGCGCGCTTCCGAGGAGGCGGATGCCTATGCGCTGGCGAGCGAATTCGGCGAGGATTTCGCAAGGCTCGTCGTCACCGGCGAGGATCCGATCAAGCTGTCACGGGCCTCCATCCCGAGCGTGCAGCGCATCGGTGAAACCCTGGGCATCAAATCCAAGGACGGTGGCTGCGCGCGCTATGGCCGCGATCCGGGCCTGGTCGGCCTCGCCGGGCAGATGGTCGGCTTGCCACCGAAATGGACCGATGCCGCTCCGGCGCAGTAGCGTATGAGTCCCGTTGCCTTGTAAGACGGCCTGCCGCGATGCCGAAAAGGAGAATCCATGGCCAGCCCGACCCGCCGCCTGATCTCCACCAGTTCCCCCTTCGAGACCGCCTTCGGCTACTCCCGCGCGGTGATTGACGGCGATCTCGTCTTCGTCTCCGGCACGACCGGCTACGACTATGTCAGCATGACCTTGCCGGAGGATGCCGCCGAACAGGCGCGCAATATCTTCAAGACGCTCGACGCGGTGCTGACCGAAGCCGGCTCCTCGCTCACCCATGTCGTGCGGGCGCAGTATTTCGTCACCGACCGGAGCTATTGCGAGCCGGTCCTCGGTGTCTGCGGCGAGGTTTTCGGCGAAGTCCGGCCGGCGGCCGGCATCTATGTCGTGATGGGGTTGCTCAAGCCCGAGATGAAGGTCGAGATCGAGGTCACGGCGCGGCTGCGCGTCGCGTGACCCGGCTGGCCCGGGTCGGCCGGTGCGGATGCGGCAATCCGCGCTTGGCCGATCGGCCGGTTTACAGCGCGGCCCGGCGGGGTCATCCTGCCCCCATAGAACAAGAACAGTTCAAGGGAGGCGACGATGTGCCGTATCTTCTCGGCCCAGACGGCCGAACGCTACGCCTACCAGACGCGCTCGATCCGGCTCGGCGGACACGCCACATCGATCCGGCTCGAGGCCGCTTTCTGGGAGATTTTGGAGGAGATTGCGCTGCTCCAGAACGTCACGCTCGGGCGCTTCCTCAGCAAGCTGCATGACGAGGTGCTGGAGTTCAACGGCGAGACGATGAACTTCACCTCGCTTTTGCGCTGCGCCTGCCTGACCTACCTCTCCGACGTGCGCGGGCAGGAAGAGGGCGAGACGATGAGGCGCGAGGCGGTCATCGCCTTCCATCACGCGGCGGAGTGAGGCGCGCGGCCGACGCGTCGATCAACTTTAGTTTGTAGTAATCCTATACTACCCGCTGCCGGGATGGCGCTTCTAGGCTGGCTCGACCTGTCCAAGAGAGGTCGAGCGCCTTGCCTTTGTATTCCGCCGGTCGCGCCCTGCGCGTCGTCGCAGCCCTCGCCCGCAGAAGCCCGTTCGCCGGTGCGCTCGCGTGCGGCCTTGCAGCCCAGGTGAGCATCGGTTCGGCCCAGGCGCAGGATGTCGACCTCGCCAAGGCCAGGCAGCTCTTCGTCTCCGCCTGCGGCACCTGCCACACCGCCGAGAAGGGCGCGCCCAACCGGCAAGGCCCCAACATCTACGACATCGTCGGCAAGCCGGCCGCGGCCAAGGACGGCTTCAAGTATTCGGACGCCATGAAGAGCTCCGGCTTCGTCTGGGACGAAGCGACGCTCGACCGCTGGATCGAGGACGCCCAACTGATGCGACCGGGCACGATCATGGCCTACCGCCAGCGCGACCCGGATCGGCGCAAGCTCGTGATCGCCTATCTGAAATCGCTCGCCGAGCCGAAATAGGGACGACCCGCCGTGGCCAAAGCCATCCACATGATGATCCGGGTTCTGCAAGAGGCCCGCTCCGTCGCCTTCTACGAGACCGCCTTCGGCCTGACGGTCGCCGACCGCTTCGAGTTCGACGGTTTCACGCTGGTCTACTTGCGCAATCCCGAAATCGATTTCGAGGTCGAGCTGACAATCAACCACGACCGCACCGAGCCCTACCAACTCGGCGACGGCTACGGCCATGTCGCCTTCGCGGTCGACGATCTCGATGCCGAGCATGCCCGTTTCACCAGCGCCGGCCTCACTCCGAACCCGGTCAAGGAGTTCCACCGCGAGGGCGCGCTGCTCGCCAAGTTCTTCTTCGTCGCGGACCCCGACGGCTACAGGATCGAGGTCCTTCAGAAATACGGCCGCTACCGCTGAGCGTCACAAGACCGGCGCAGCGGACCAACGCGCCGGAACACACTGGAGGAAAGCAATGGCTCAATTCCACGAAGCCGAGACCGCCGCGGCGGACAGGCCTGCACTCGACCGGCGCCGCTTCATCGCCGGGAGCGCAGCGACCGCCGCCATCGTCGTCTCGGGCGGCGCGCTGATCCACCCCGAAGAGGCCTGGGGACTGGAGGTCAAGGCGCTGAAGCCCGAGACGATGGCGACGCTGATCAAGATGGCGCGCGACATCTATCCGCATGACCGCCTCGCCGACCGCTTCTACGCCGTTGCGATGAAGTCCTATGACGAGAAATCGGCCAAGGACGCCGCCTTCAAGACCGATGTCGAGAAGAACGTCGCCGAGATCGACGCCGCCGCGATCAAGCAGTTCAAGCTGCCCTACGCCCAGGTCGGCTGGGAGAGCCAGCGGGTGAACCTGCTGCGCGCCGTCCAGAAGGGCAAGTTCTTCCAGGGCGTGCGCTCGGGCCTCGTGGTCTCGCTCTACAACCAGCCCAAGGTCTGGCCGACCTTCGGCTACGAGGGCGAGAGCGCCTCGCAGGGCGGTTACATCCAGCGCGGCTTCGGCGACATCGCCTGGCTCTGACGATCATAAAAACCGGGAGGATACAGCCATGGCAGCCAAGTTTGACCTGACCGACGACAGTGTCGTCGTGGTCATCGGGTCCGGTGCGGGCGGCGGCACGCTCGCTACCGAACTCGCCCTCAAGGGCATCAAGGTCGTCTGTCTCGAAGCGGGCAAGCGCTATGAGACCGAGGATTTCGTCAACAACGAGTGGGAATCCTTCACCCAGCTCGCCTGGACCGACATGCGCACCACCTCGGGCGCCTGGCGGGTGGCGAAGGACTTCGCCAACCTGCCGGCCTGGATCGTCAAGGCGGTCGGCGGCTCGACGACGCATTGGGCCGGCGCCTCGCTGCGCTTCCAGAAGCACGAGTTCAAGGCGCGCACGACCTATGGCGAGGTCAAGGGCGCGAACCTCCACGACTGGCCGATCGATCTCGCCGAGATGGAGCCCTGGTACGCCAAGGCCGAGGACCGGATGGGCGTGACGCGCACCAACGGCATCCCCGGCCTGCCCGGCAACAACAACTTCAAGGTGCTGGAGAAGGGCGCGAGGAAGATCGGCTACAAGGAGGTCCACACCGGCCGGATGGCGATCAACTCCGAGCCGCGCGACGGCCGCGGCTCCTGCCAGCAGATCGGCTTCTGCTTCCAGGGCTGCAAATCCGGCGCGAAATGGTCGACGCTGGTCGCCGAGATACCCAAGGGCGAGGCCACCGGCAAGCTCGAGGTCAGGCCGGAATCCTTCGTCCAGAAGATCGAGCACGATGCCTCGGGAAAGGTCACCGGCGTGGTCTATCTCGACGCCAAGGGCGTGCAGCAGCGCCAGAAGGCCCGCATCGTCGCGGTCGCCGGCAACTCGATCGAGAGCCCGCGCCTGCTGCTCAACTCCGCGTCCGGTCAGTTCAAGGACGGGCTCGCCAATTCGTCTGGCCAGGTCGGCAAGAACTACATGCGCCACCTCACCGGCTCGGTCTATGGCGTGTTCGACAAGCCGGTCAGGATGTGGCGCGGCACCACCATGGCCGGCATCGTCCAGGACGAGGCGCATCACGATCCCAAGCGCGGTTTCGTCGGCGGCTACGAGCTGGAGACCCTGTCGCTCGGCCTGCCCTTCATGGCGGCCTTCCTCGACCCCGGCGCCTGGGGCCGCGAATTCACCACCGCGCTCGATTCCTACGAGAACATGGCCGGCCTGTGGATCGTCGGCGAGGACATGCCGCAGGAGAGCAACCGCATCACGCTGTCCGACAAGAAGGACAAGGGCGGCATGCCGGTGGCGAACGTCCACTTCAACGACCACCCCAACGACATCGCGATGCGGGCCCATGCCTACAAGCAGGGCTCGGCGATCTACGACGCGGTCGGTGCGACCCGGACCTTCCCGACCACGCCCTATCCCTCGACGCACAACCTCGGCACCAACCGGATGTCGGAGAAGGCGCGCGACGGCGTCGTCAACAAATGGGGGCAGGCGCATGACGTGAAGAACCTGTTCGTCTCCGATGGCAGCCAGTTCACCACCGGCGCGACCGAGAACCCGACGCTGACGATCGTCGCGCTGGCGCTGCGCCAGGCCGACTACATCGAGAAGCAGATGGCGCAGAAGACGGTCTGAGCACTTTCTGCCCCGTAGGGACGATCCTCCCCGTCAACGCTGCGGGACTGAACTGCCCGGCCGTCACAGGCCGGGCTTTTTTGCGCGCGGCGCCATGTCAAAGCGCGGCAACGGGAATCGCGCGACGTCAGATCGAGCAGGAGCAGAGGCCAGCTCGCACCACCTCTTGCCACTCTGGTATATCTCTTGCTTGATCTAGGTAGGCTCACGCGCCGCCATGACAACAGGAGGACATGCCATGCCCATCACCCGCCGCCACGTCCTGTCGGGAGCCGGTGCGCTCGCGGCATCCGGTTTCATGCAGGGAAAGCCTATGGCGCAGTCGCGCGCCGCCACCTTGCGCTTCATCCCGTCGACGCCGCTGCCTTCGCTCGATCCGATCACGGCGACGAGCTACGTCATCCGAAATCACGGCTATCTGATATATGATACGCTGTTTGCGACCGATGCGCAGTTCGGTATCAAGCCGCAGATGGTCGAGGCGTGGGAGACCGCGTCCGACGGCCTGAAATGGAGCTTCCGTCTGCGCGAGGGCTTAAGCTTCCATGACGGCGAGCCGGTCAGGGCGCAGGACTGCATCGCCTCGATCGGGCGCTGGTCGAAGCGCGATGCCTTCGGCCAGACCTTCGCCACCTTCGTCGAAGGCTACGACGTGCTCGATCAGCGCAGTTTCGCGATCCGGCTGAAGAAGCCGTTCCCGATGATGACGGCGGCGCTAGGCAAGCTCTCCTCCAACGTGCCGTTCATCATGCCCGAGCGCGTGGCGATGACCGACCATCTCAAGAACATCACCGAGGCGGTCGGCTCCGGTCCATGGCGCTTCATGGACAGGCAGTGGGTGCCGGGCCAGAACGCGGTCTATGAGCGCTTCGCGGCCTACAAGCCGCGCGAGGAGGCGCCGTCATGGGCGGCCGGCGGCAAGGTCGCGAAGATCGACCGCATCGAGTGGCTGGCGCTGACCGAGGCCGCCGCCGCCTCGGGCGCGCTGCTGCAGGGCGAGGTCGACTGGTACGAGCAGCCGCCGGTGGATCTGCTGCCGGTGCTCAAGGCCAACAAGGACATCCAGATCGAGAACGTGCCGCTCGGCCTGTTCCTGCTGATGCGCTTCAACCAGTTGCAGCCGCCGTTCAACAACCCCGGGATCCGCCGCGCCGTGATGATGGCGGTGAACCAGACCGACTACATGGAGGCCGTGGTCGGCGATCCCGCCTACTACAAGGAGGCCAGGACCTTCCTGACGCCGGGCTCGCCGATGTCGACCGGGGCGGGCGGGCAGGCAGCGATGCAGGCCAATCTCGACAAGGCCAAGGCGATGCTGAAGGAGGCCGGCTACAAGGGCGAGAAGATCGTGCTGTTGGCGCCGGCCGACCAGCCGATCGCCTATCAGCAATGCCTCGTCACCGAGGACTTGTTCAAGAAGCTCGGGATGAACGCCGAGCTCGTCGCAACCGACTGGGCGAGCTTCATCGGGCGCCGCGCCAATCGCGGCCTGCCCGAGCAGGGCGGCTGGTCGGCCTTCCACACGCTCTGGTCCTGCGCCGACACGCTGAACCCGGCGCTGCATCCGCTGATGCGGGCCAATGGCGGCACGGCCTGGTTCGGCTGGCCCGACGATGCCCAGATGGAGGGCTTGCGCGACCAGTGGATCGCCGAGCCCGACGTCGCCAAGCAGAAGGAGATCGCGGCCTCGCTGGAGCGGCGCGCCTTCGAGTTCGTGCCCTACGTCCCGGCCGGTCTGGTGCAGCAGCCGATGGCCTTCCGCAAGAGCCTGACCGGCATGGTGCTCTCGCCAGCGCAGTTCTTCTGGAACATGGAAAAGAAGGTTTGAATCAAGGACGCCCTTGCGATCGGTTGCGTCCTGGCCGTCATCGTTCGCGGGGGTGTCAGGCCATGGCGACGCATTCGATTTCGATGTCGAACTCCATGGGCCAGGAGGCAACCGGCACGAAGGTGCGAGACGGCGGATTTGAAGGGAAGTAGCACCCATAAATCCGGTTTATGGCGCCGTAGAAGCCTGAGTTGACCGCGTAGATCCTGACCATCACGACGTTCTCGAGCGAGGTTCCGGCGCTTTCCAGACAGTGTTTCACGGCCAGCATCGACGCATTCGTTTGTGCTTCGATGTCGCCCTTGACCAATTGTCCGGTGGCGATGTCGAAAGGCGGCGTGCCCGAGACGAAGACGAAGCCATTGGCGCGCGTGACCAGAGAGAGGGGCACTCCGATCTTTCGGATCGCCTCCGACAAGACGGGCACCTCGATGATCTCTTTCGGCATGGCTCCGAACCTCCGGTTTCGATCGGCATCGTAGCGTTCGCGTGCTGACCAGCGCACGCGTCGCCGCCTCGTCCAACGCTTGCGCGCAATGCCTTGTGCTCGTAATCACGCGCACAACTTCAAAACCGCGCGCGAGGCGACGACCATGGCGACCCACAAGCTCCTGCTGCTGCCCGGCGACGGCATCGGTCCCGAGGTCATGGGCCAGGTCGAGACCATCGTCTCCTGGTTTGGCAAGCAGGGCTTGGCTTCGTTCGAGATCGAGAAGGGTCTCGTCGGTGGTGCGGCCTTCGACGCGCACAAGCAGGCGATCTCCGAAGGCGACATGAAGCTCGCCCAGGACGCCGACGCCGTGCTGTTCGGCGCGGTCGGCGGGCCGAAATGGGCCGACGTTCCCTATCAGCACCGCCCCGAGGCCGGCCTCTTGCGCCTGCGCAAGGATCTCGGCCTGTTCGCGAACCTGCGCCCCGCGATCTGCTACCCGGCGCTGGCCTCGGCCTCTTCGCTCAAGCCCGAGGTGGTCGAAGGCCTCGACATCCTGATCGTGCGCGAACTCACCGGCGGCGTCTATTTCGGCGAGCCCAAGGAAATCGTCACGCTGGAGGACGGCAGCAAGCGCGGCATCGATACGCAGCTCTACACGACGCCCGAGATCGAGCGCATCTGCGCCGTCGCCTTCGAGCTCGCCCGCACGCGCCGCAACAAGGTCTCCTCGGCCGAGAAGCACAACGTCATGAAGACCGGCGTGCTCTGGAAGCAGACGGTGACGGCGCTGCACGCCAAATCCTATGCGGACGTCGAGCTCGAGCATGTGCTCGCCGACAATTGCGCCATGCAGCTGGTGCGCTGGCCGAAGCAGTACGACGTCATCGTCACCGACAACCTCTTCGGCGACATACTGTCGGACGTGGCGGCGATGCTGACCGGGTCGCTCGGCATGCTGCCGTCCGCTTCGCTCGGCGCCGAGGACGCCGCCACCGGCAAGCGCAAGGCGCTCTACGAGCCCGTTCACGGCTCGGCTCCCGACATCGCCGGCAAGGGCCTGGCGAACCCGATCGCGATGATCGGCTCCTTCGCCATGGCGCTGCGCTATTCCTTCGGCGCGATCGAGGCCGCCGACCGGCTGGAGGGCGCGATCGCCGACGTGCTCGGCTCCGGCACGCGCACGAAGGACATCGCCGCGCCCGGCGCCAACGCCGTCTCGACCAGCGAGATGGGTGCGGCGATCGTCAAGGCGTTGGAGGCGAGGGGCTGATCGACGCACGCCATGCTCGGGCTCGACCCGAGCATGGCGTGCCGAAAAATCCTTCTGCGCGGGATGGCCGGGTCAAGTCCGGCCATGACGCGTCGCGCCCACGCCTCTCCCCCTCGTGACTTGCACTTGATCCCCGGCCATGGACTAGACTTCGCGCATCTGAAACGGAGCATGTCCGTCCGATGCTGATCAAGAACCGTCCTGGCTGGGAAATGCCCGAGAGCCAGGCCACCCCCGAATCCATCTTCATGAACCGTCGCGGGTTCATGGGCGCGAGTGCCGGGCTCATCGCCGGTGCGGCGCTGCCGCAGATCGCGGCCGCGCAAGCCGCCGACCCGACGCTCGATCTCTACCCGGCCAAGAAGAACGCCGCGTATACGCTCGACCGGCCGGTGACCGAGCAGGATCTGGCGGCAAACTACAATAATTTCTACGAATTCGGCACCTCGAAGGATGTCGTCGGCGCGGCCAAGCGGCTGCAGACGCGGCCCTGGACGGTGTCCATCGGCGGCATGGTCGAGAAGCCGATGGAGGTCGGCGTCGACGACCTGATCCGCAAGCTGCCGCTGGAAGAGCGGCTCTACCGCTTCCGCTGCGTCGAGACCTGGTCGATGGCGGTGCCTTGGACCGGCATCCCGCTCAAGGCCTTCGTCGATTTCGCAAAACCGCTTTCGGGCGCGAAATACATCCGCTTCGAGACCTTCATGAATCCGCGTATGGCGCCGGGGCAGTCGCAGCGCTGGTATCCCTGGCCCTACACCGAAGGGCTGACGATCTCGGAGGCGACGAGCGAATTGCCGCTGCTCGTCACCGGCATCTACGGCAAACCGATCGCCAACCAGCATGGTGCGCCGCTCCGGCTGGTGACGCCATGGAAATACGGCTTCAAATCGGTCAAGTCGATCACCCGCATCACCTTCGAAACCGAGCGGCCGAAAACCTTCTGGGAGGGGCTGCAGGCTTCGGAATACGGCTTCTGGGCCAATGTGAACCCCGAGGTGCCCCATCCCCGTTGGAGCCAGGCGAGCGAGCAGGTGCTGGGCACCCGCGAGCGCCGGCCGACGCTGCTGTTCAACGGTTATGCCGAGCAGGTCGCCGGGCTGTACAAGGGGCTGGAAGGCGAGCGCCTCTACGTTTGAAAGGGCGGTATCCCGCCAGGAATCGGGTTGTTCGCATGCGATCATCCGGGGGATAGTTCGGGACACGGCTCGTTTGCCGCAGCCCGGAGCGATCCCCGGAGGATACCATGCAGAATTTCTGCCTGTTCGAGACCGCTATCGGCTCATGCGCTCTGGCCTGGAGCGGTGAGCGCATCATCGGCGCGCAACTGCCCGAGCGAGACGAGGACGCGGCGCGCCATCGGCTCGATCGTCGCTTCCCGGACGCGACCGAGGCCGCGCCGCCGGCCTTCGTGCAGAAGGCGATAGTCGACATCGTCGCATTGATGGCAGGCGAGAAGCGCGACCTGGCGCATCTCCCGATCGCACTCGACGAAGTTCCGACCTTCAACCGCAGGGTCTACGAGGTCGCGCTGACGATTCCGCCGGGCGAGACGCTGACCTATGGCGAGGTCGCGGCCCGGATCGGCGATCCCGGTGCAGCAAGGGCCGTCGGCGTCGCGCTCGGGCAGAATCCATTCGCGCCGATCGTGCCCTGTCACCGCGTGCTCGCGGCCGGCGGAAAGACCGGCGGTTTCTCGGCCGATGGCGGGGTCGAGACCAAGCTCAGGATGCTGACGATCGAGAAGGCGCGCACGAGCGCGGAGCCCGGATTGTTCGAAGCGCTGCCGCTGGCGGCGCGGCGGCGCTAGCATCTCCATCATGCTCGGCCTTGCGCCGAGTATCTCCGTCTTTGACCCCGCACTCGACCGGCGGAGGCTCGGATGGTCGGGACAAGCCCGACCGTGACGGAGCGAGCCGCTCAGACCACCGACCGCTCGAGCAAAAAAAAGCCGGCGTCCCGAGGGAGCCGGCTTTTGAAGTTTGAAACATCCAGCGCAAGCGCCAAACATCTCAGAGGGGAACGGCTGCAACGAACTCGACGCCGGGAGGAGATAGCGGAGCCCGTTGCGAACAACCGTGTCTGCAATATTGGGCACCGCCTGCCTTTTTGCAATGCAGCATGGATTGGGTCAGTCATGCAGTCAGTGCATGATGGCTCCAAAAATTGACGCAAATCGCCTTAAATCATTGATATTGATGCGTTCGCTGCGGAGCCGGATGGCAGGTTGATCCAACTGCCTGCTTTTTAGGCGCGCCTATCAATCAATCATTTACGGATATGTTAACGTCTCAGTAAGTCCAGCGCTGGGCCTTCTGGATCAGGAAGTCGCGGAAGACCTGAACGCGGGCGACCGACTTCATCTCCTCCGGATAGACCAGATAGCTCTCGAGCTGCGGCATCTCGGTCTCGCGCATCAACTGCACGAGCGTCGAGCCGGTCTCGATCAGGTAGTCGGGCAACACGGCGATGCCTGCGCCCGAATCGACCGCGCGCTTCATCGCCGTGATGTTGTTCACGGTAAGATGGATCGGGCGCGGATTGCGCTGGTCGCGGCCGAGCGTGCCGAGCCAATGCACCGCCGTCAGGTAGGAGGGCGAGGTGCCGCCGAAGGAGAGGATGCGGTGGTTGTCCAGCTCCTCATAGGTCTTGGGTTCGCCGAAGCGCTTCACATAGGCCGGCGAGCCATAGACGTGGAAATGAACCGTGAAGAGCTTGCGCTGGATCAGGTCGGGCTGCTGCGGCTGGCGCAGCCGGATCGCTATATCGGCCTCGCGCATCGAGAGGTCGAGTTCCTCGTCGGTCAGGATCAGCTCGACCTTGATGTCGGGATAGAGATCGAGGAACTCGGCCAGGCGCGGCGTCAGCCAATGGCCGCCGAGACCGCGCGTCGCCGTGACCTTGAGCTCGCCTGAGGGATGCTCGCGCGTCTCGGAGAGCTGGGCGCGGGTGCGCTCCAGCCGCTGCGTCATCTCGCGCGCGGCGCGCCAGAGCAACTCGCCCTGCTCGGTCAGGATCAGGCCGCGGGTATGGCGATGGAACAGCGGCGCGCGCAACTCGCGTTCGAGCGCGCCGATCTGCCGGCTGACGGCGGACTGGCTCAAACCGAGGACGTCGCCAGCCTTTGTGAAGCTGCCGGACTCCGCGACCGTATAGAAAATCCTGATGCGGTCCCAATCCACCGCGCTTCCCCCGTTATGCGTTTGGTGCATGTTGGGGGATAAAATCCTTCAAGGTCAACGCCTACATGTCAGGAAGGCTGACTTTTCGCACTGAATCTCGTTGCGGAACTTATCAATATTGGTGATGCGTTGTCCGCATGGCTCGGCTGCCCCCGCAGGGCGATCCTTCATTCGGCCGCTTGACGCTGCTCAAGCTCGTTCGCCTGGAGCCAGCGCTCGGCGTCGAGTGCGGCCATGCAGCCGAGGCCGGCAGCGGTGACGGCCTGGCGATAATGCTCGTCGGTGACGTCGCCGGCGGCGAAGACACCGGGAACGTTGGTGTTGGTCGTGCCGGGCGTGACATCGAGATAGCCTGATTCGCGCATGGCGAGTTGGCCCGTGAAGAGCTCCGTCGCTGGCTTGTGGCCGATGGCGATGAAAACGCCGTCCGTCTTTAGCTCGCTTTGGGTGCCGGTCTTGAGGTTCCTTAGGCGCAGATGGGTGACGTTGGGCGGCTGGGTGCCGCCGCAGATCTCGGTGACCTCGCTGTCCCAGACCAGGTTGACCTTGGGGTGTTTGAACAGCCGATCCTGCATCACCTTCTCGGCGCGAAGCGTATCGCGGCGATGGACGAGCGTGACCTTGCTCGCGAGATTGGCTAGGTAGAGCGCCTCCTCGACGGCGGTGTTGCCGCCGCCGACGACGACGACCTCCTTGTTGCGGAAGAAGAAGCCGTCGCAGGTGGCGCAGGCCGAGACGCCGAAGCCCTGGAAGATCTGCTCGGATGGGAGACCCAGCCATTTCGCCTGCGCACCGGTGGCGACGATCAGCGCATCGCAGGAATAGGTCTCGCCGCCGTCGCCCCACAGCCGGAACGGACGCTGCGAGAGATCGACCCGCGAAATGTGGTCGGAAACCATCTTCGTGCCCATGTGCTCGGCCTGGCCGCGCATCTGCTCCATCAGCCAGGGGCCTTGGACGGCATCGACGAAGCCCGGATAGTTCTCGACGTCGGTCGTGATCATCAGCTGCCCGCCGGCCTGGATGCCGGAGATCAGCACCGGCTCCAGCATGGCGCGGGCGGCGTAGATCGCGGCGGTGTAGCCGGCCGGGCCGGAGCCGACGATCATGACGCGAGCATGGGTATGGGCCATGGTCTGGTGTTCCTGTTGGCGCAGCTTTCGGCCGCGGCTTCATCGGTCAGATACGGGCTCTCCGAGGCCTTGCAAGGCCTTGGCCCGTTCAAGATCAGGCGAGGCCGAGCTGAATCCGGTGGCGAAGCCAGCCGGCCAGCACGGCGTCCGCGATCGTCTGTGTCGAATCTAGCGGTTCGTAGGGCGCCCCTTCAAGCCGGCCCTCGAAATGATGCACAGCGCCGTGGCGCTTCAGCGCCTCGAGGAACTTCGCCAGCTTGCCGTGGCCGCCATGCGGCTCGAACACGAGGACCGGTTTTCCCGTCGCTGTGGCCTCGCCGATCATGTTGGTCGAATCGGCGGTCGTGACGATCGCGTCGGCATTGGCGAGAAGCGCGACATAGGGGTTGTCGCCGCTGCCGTCCCACCACCAACCGCCATGGCGCGCGAAGACCTCCGCGATCGCCGTGTCGAGCGCCGGTGACGTGCGGCGCGAGCGCGAGCCGACCAGCGCGACGCCCGAGGCGGCGAGCGCGTCGAGGAGAGCGGCGAAACGGGCGATATCGTCCGGGCGGAAGCGGTGATGCCGGCTGTCGCCCCCGGCGAGTACGGCGGCCCGCGGGGCGCGCAGCCCCGCGGCCCAGGCGGGCGGGGGCATGCGCGCGGCCGTCAGCCGCTCCGGCGCGAGGCGATGCGGCGAGGTGATCGTCACCAGCACGTTGTCGCCGCGCAGCCGATCGTGCTCTGCGACCCAGATCAGGTCGGCGGCGCCAGTGCCGGTACGGGGATCCTTCAGGATCACGGTGAAGACCGCGCCGTTGGAGGCCTTCTTCACGGCGCGGACGTAAGGGACCGCACGGCGGCCCGAGGCGATGAGGATGTCGGGAAAGGGCGGGCGGATCGGGCTGCCCTCCCTGTCGGGCGCGTCTCGCGGATCGATCGGCCCGCGCGGCATCAGCCAGACGAAGGGCGCGCGCGGCGCCACCCGCCTGACCTCCGGCGTCGCGCCGAGCCGCTCGGCGACACCAAGGCACTGGACCTCATCGCCTGCCTTGCCGTCGCTCAGCACCCAGACTGTCGGGAGGGGATCGGCGGGCAAGGCAAAGCTCCGTGGCATAGTCGATGCCTTGTATCGCGCGGTGGCGGCGTCTACACCAGCGCGACCTTTCCCGGAGCCTTTCGTGCGGTCCAAGCTCGACGACATCGACCTGCGCATCCTGCGCGAACTCCAGGCCGATGGCCGCATGACCAATGTCGAGCTGGCGAGCCGCGTCGGCATCTCGCCGCCGCCCTGCCTGCGCCGCGTCAGGGCGCTGGAGGAGGCCGGGCTGATCACCGGATACCGGGCGCTGCTCGACGAGAAGAAGCTCGGGCTGGAGGTGGTCTGTTTCGCCTTCGTGCATCTCGCCAGCCAGGCGGAAGCCGATCTCGCGGCGTTTCAGGCGCGGATGCGCGACTGGGACGCGGTGCGCGAATGCTGGACACTGTCGGGCGACATCGACTTCGTGCTGAAATGCGTCGCGCCGGATCTGAAGGCGTTCCAGGATTTCGTCGGCGAGCTGACCGGCCTGCCCAATGTCCGCAATGTCCGCACGGCGCTGGCGCTGGACCGGGTCAAGGATGCCCCAATCGTGCCGTTCGGCTGATCAGGCAGGCGGTCCTTCAACCGCCGACATAGCGCCTGATCCAGCCGGCATTGGTTTTCGCCATCGCCTCGAGCCGGAGCTTGTCGATACCCGGGGCATACCAGGGTCCGGCCATGGTCGGGGAGGAGGAGGACTGGATCGGATAGGTCGCGATGACCCGCCCGCCGGGCCCGATCACACTGACCTCGCTGTCCATGCCGTCATCGGCGCCGCCGCCGCCGATCATGCCGGCATTGCCGCTATAGCTCGGCATCGAGATGCCGCGAACGGTGACGACGAGGGTGGTGCCAGGCGCTGCGGCTCCCGCAAGCTCGCGTTCGAGCGCCGCCTGGATCAAGCTCGCATTGGGGCCAAGGCCTTGCGCCCGCAACCGCGAGACGTCGACCCTGACGGGGCTACCGAGGGCGGCCGAGGCCTTGCGTGTAGCGAGGAGGGCAGGAGCCGCCAGGGCGGCGGCGACGAAGGCGCGGCGATCAAGCATCGGATTGTCTCCCTCATATCGCGCGTGCCATGTTTCGGCGGCTACGCGATGATCCCGAGGAGATAATCAGCGTGGCGCTACTCCGCCACGACGCCGTAGCGGCGGTCGCGGGCTCGTGATCGCGCCTCAGCCGGCGACGTAGCGCTTGATCCAGGCAGCATTGTGCCGGATCAGCCCTTCGAGCCGGCGGTCGTCGATATCGGGCAGATACCAAGGCCCGGCGGCGCTCGCCGGCACCGTCGAAAGCACCGGCCAGGTCGCGATGATGCGGTTGCCGCGCCCGACCAGCGTCGCCTCGCTGTCGAAGGAATCCGAGCTCTGGCTCGCGCCGCTGCCGACGCGCCCGCCACCCCCGCCGCCGCCGGCGTAGCTGTTCAGGAAGACGTTGCGCACGGCGACATTGAGCGTCGGCCCGGCGCCGCGGCGCAGGGCGGGTCCAAGCGCGTTCGCGAGCTCGCGCTCCATGCCGAGCTTGATCGCCAGGGCATTGGAGCCCCAGCCCTGTGTGGCGAGGCGCGAGACGTCGACGCGGATCGCGCCGATCGCAGGCGTCTGCTGCGCGCTCGCATGCCCGCTACCGAGGGCCGCGAGCGCGGGCAGGGATAGAGAGCCGGCGAGGAAGCTGCGACGTGTGGTCATGACCGGCTCTCCTGCTACAAGGCCCTCGATGTCGGCATCTATAGCGCGATTCCCTGCCGTCGCGGAACAGGCCCGTCGTCTCAGCGGAACTGGACGCTGACGACCTCGTAGGACTTGCCGCCGCCGGGCGTGTTGACTTGCACGGAATCACCCACCTTCTTGCCGATCAAAGCGCGCGCGATGGGCGAGCCGATCGAGACCTTGCCGGACTTCACGTCGGATTCCGGCTCGCCGACGATCTGGTAGGACTTCTCCTCCTCGGTGTCGTCGTCGATCAGCTTGACGGTCGCGCCGAACTTGATCGTGTCGCCGCCTAGCTTGGCGACGTCGATGATGTCGGCCCGGCCGATCAGCGATTCCAGCTCCTGGATGCGGCCCTCGTTCAGCGACTGCGCTTCCTTGGCGGCATGGTACTCGGCGTTCTCCGAGAGATCGCCGAGCGCGCGCGCTTCCGAGATCGCGGTGATGATGCGCTGACGCTGCACCTGCTGGCGGTCCTTCAGCTCCGCCTCCAGGGCGGCGAAGCCGCCCGCCGTCATGGGAACCTTTTCCATCGTCTCATCCCGTATTCGTCAAGCGATGAGGCGCCGGCTGCGCGAAAGCGCCACCAGCGTCTCTCGTTTTTCGGTCGTCTTCTGAACTGCCGAATTCGATCCCGGACGCGCCGTTTTCAGGCTGCGCGCTCGAAATAGGATTGCAGCGAGCGTACCTCGAGATCGCCGCTGCAATAGGCCTTGATGCCTTCCGCGGCTGCGATCGCTCCGGCCAAGGTGGTATAATAGGGCACCTTGTGCAAGAGGGCCGTGCGCCGGAGCGAGCGCGAATCGGCCAGCGCCTGCGGCCCGTCGGTGGTGTTGAAGACGAGTTGGATCTCGCCGTTCTTGATCGCATCGACGACGTGCGGACGGCCTTCCAGCACCTTGTTGATCTTGGCGGCGGCGATGCCCTCGTCCTGCAGCAGGCGCAGCGTCCCGCCGGTCGCCAGCACGCGGAAGCCGAGTTCGGCGAGCATGCTGATCGAGGGCACGATGCGCGGCTTGTCCTCGTCGCGCACCGAGACGAAGACCGTGCCCTTGATCGGCACCTTGGAGCCCGCGCCGAGCTGGCTCTTGGCGAAGGCGATGTCGAAGGAGCGGTCGAGCCCGATGACCTCGCCGGTCGAGCGCATCTCCGGCCCGAGCAGCACGTCGACACCGGGGAAGCGGGCGAAGGGGAACACCGCCTCCTTGACGCCGACATGGTCGAGCTTGCCGGCCTTGAGGCCGAAGCTCGCCAGGCTCTCGCCGGCCATGATCCGGGCCGCGATCTTGGCGACTGGGACGCCGATCACCTTGGCGACGAAAGGCACGGTCCGCGAGGCACGCGGATTGACCTCGAGCACGTAGATCACGCCGTTCTGGATGGCGTACTGCACGTTCATCAGGCCGCCGACGTCGAGCGCGAGCGCCATCGCCTTGGTCTGACGCTCCAGCTCGGCGATGGTCTCAGGGCTGAGCGAGCGCGGCGGCAGCGAGCAGGCCGAATCGCCGGAGTGGATGCCGGCCTCCTCGATATGCTCCATGATGCCGGCGATGAAGGCGTCCTTGCCGTCGGCGAGGCAGTCGACATCGACCTCGATCGCATCCGAGAGATAGCGGTCGAACAGCAGGGGGTTCTTGCCGAGCACCGTGTTGATTTGGCCGGTCTTGTCGTTGGGGTATTTCGCCTTGACCTCGGAGGGGATCAGCGAGGGCAGGGTGCCGAGCAGATAATCCTCGAACATCACCTCGTCGCGGATGATCGCCATGGCGCGCCCGCCGAGCACATAGGACGGCCTGACGACGAAGGGCAGGCCGAGCTCGCCGGCGATCATGCGCGCCTGCTCAACCGAATAGGCGATGCCGTTCTTGGGCTGCTTCAGATGCAGCTTGTCGAGCAGGCGCTTGAAGCGGTCGCGGTCCTCGGCGAGGTCGATCGCATCTGGCGAGGTGCCGAGGATCGGGATTCCGGCCTGCTCAAGCGCATTCGCCAGTTTCAGCGGGGTCTGGCCGCCGAACTGGACGATGACGCCGTGCAGCGTGCCGTTCTGTTTCTCGGTCTCGAGGATCTCGAGCACGTCCTCGGCGGTCAGCGGCTCGAAATAGAGCCGGTCGGAGGTGTCGTAGTCGGTCGAGACGGTCTCGGGATTGCAGTTGACCATGATGGTCTCGTAGCCGGCGTCGCGCAGCGCGTAGCAGGCATGGCAGCAGCAATAGTCGAACTCGATTCCCTGGCCGATGCGGTTGGGCCCGCCGCCGAGGATGACGACCTTCTTGCGATCGGAGGGATTGGCCTCGTCGGCCGCCTTGCCGGCGAAGGGCATGGCATAGGTCGAGTACATGTAAGCCGTGGGCGAGGCGAATTCGGCGGCGCAGGTGTCGATGCGCTTGTAGACCGGGCGCACGTCGAGCGATTTGCGCAGCGCCTTGACCTCGGCCTCGGTTTTGCCGGCCACGGCGGCGAGCCGCTTGTCGGAAAAACCCATCGCCTTGACCTGCCGGAAGGCGCCGGGCGTCTGCGGCAGGCCGAACTGGCGGACCTTCTCCTCGGTGTCGACGATCTCGCGCATCTGGGCGAGGAACCATGGATCGATCTTGCAGCTTTCGTGGATCTGTTCGTCGGTGAAGCCGAAGCGCATCGCCTGCGCGACCTGGAGGATGCGGTCGGGCGTCGGTGTCGAGAGCGCGGCCTTGATCGCGTTCTTGTCGTCGCCATGGCCGAGGCCGCCGACCTCGATCTCGTCGAGGCCATCGAGCCCGGTCTCGAGCGAGCGCAGCGCCTTCTGCAGCGATTCCTGGAAGGTCCGGCCGATCGCCATGGCTTCGCCGACCGACTTCATCGCCGTGGTCAGCGTCGGCTCGGCGCCGGGGAATTTCTCGAAGGCGAAGCGCGGGATCTTGGTGACGACATAGTCGATCGTCGGCTCGAAGGATGCCGGGGTCGCGCCGCCGGTGATGTCGTTCTCGATCTCGTCGAGCGTGTAGCCGACCGCGAGCCGGGCCGCGACCTTGGCGATCGGGAAGCCGGTCGCTTTCGACGCAAGGGCGGAAGACCGCGAGACGCGCGGGTTCATCTCGATGACGATCATCCGGCCCGTGGCGGGATCGACCGCGAACTGCACGTTGGAGCCGCCGGTCTCGACGCCGATCTCGCGCAGCACCGCCAGCGAGGCGTCGCGCATGATCTGGTATTCCTTGTCGGTCAGAGTCAGCGCCGGCGCGACCGTGATCGAATCGCCGGTGTGGACGCCCATCGGGTCGATGTTCTCGATCGAGCAGACGATGATGCAGTTGTCCGCCTTGTCGCGGACGACCTCCATCTCGTACTCCTTCCAGCCGAGCACGCTCTCCTCGATCAACACTTCGCTTGTTGGCGAGGCGTCGATGCCGCGCTCGACGATGTCGATGAACTCGCCCTTGTTGTAGGCGATGCCGCCGCCGGTGCCGCCCATGGTGAAGGACGGGCGGATGATCGCCGGCAGGCCGATGTCGTCGAGGGCGTCCAGAGCCTGGCCGAGCGTCTTGATCTGGTGCGAGCGCGGCGTATCCAGCCCGATCTTCGTCATCGCGTCGCGGAAGAGCTCGCGGTCCTCGGCCTTGTCGATCGCCTCGGCGGTCGCGCCGATCATCTCGACGTCGAACTTCTCGAGGGTGCTGATCTTGCTGCCATCGGGCTGGACGATCGATTTCTTATTGAGCGAGAGCGCGCAGTTCAGCGCGGTCTGGCCGCCCATGGTCGGCAGCAGCGCGAAGCCGCCGGGCAGGACGTTGCGCTCCTTCTCGATGATCTTGGCGACGACCTCGGGCGTGATCGGCTCGACATAGGTCGCATCCGCCAAGTCCGGGTCGGTCATGATCGTCGCCGGGTTCGAATTGACCAGGACGATGCGGTAGCCCTCGGCCTTCAGGGTCTTGCAGGCCTGGGTTCCGGAATAGTCGAATTCGCAAGCCTGGCCGATGATGATGGGGCCCGCGCCGATGATCAGGATCGTCTTGATGTCTGTGCGCTTGGGCATGGTCTCGACCGGATGTTCGCAGGCGCGCGCCGACTCCATCCGATCGAACGAGCGGAGACGAGCGAAGCGCCTGAATGAATGCTAGGCGCTCGCTATAGAGGGGAGGAGCGGCGCAGGGAAGCGGAAAGCGCGCTTGCCCGGCCTCAGCGCACAGGCGTCGGTGCGATCGCGATCTCGCTGAGTTCAGTGGTGCGGCGGGTCGCCACGCGTCTGCGGCGCAGCGAGAACCAGAGCAGGCCGAGCGCCGCGACCTCGCAGACCGCACCGATCAGCCCGAGGGGCCAGGTGCCGAGATGGCGCAGCGCCTGCTGGCCGATCGCGGCCCCGGCGGCGATGCCGAAATACAGCGCCGAGGCGTTGAGCGAGAGCGCGATCACCGTCGTGTCCGGGGCCATCGCCGCCAGCCGCGACATCTGCGCTGGATGCCCGGCCCAGCCCGCGCCGCTCCAGACGAACAGGATCAGCGGCAGCACGAAGATGGCCGTTGCCGGGGGTAGCGCGAACGCGGCCAGTGAGGCTGCGGCAAGCGACGTCGCGAGGACGGCAAGCGCGATCGTGAGCGCCCGCTCCGGCCCGAGGCGATCTGCCGCGCGGCCGCCGAGTTGGTTGCCGACCGCCGAGCCCAGGCCCGCGACCACCAGAAGCGCGCCGAGCCAAGGGCCGGAGATCCCGGCATGGACCGTCAGGAACGGCGCGATGAAGGTGTAGAGAACGAAGACGCCGGTGGTCCACATCAGGGTCGTGGCGAGCGCGAGCAGGACGTCGCCGCGACGCGCCACGGCGAGCCGCTCGGCCATGGTGTTGGCGCCCCGCGGGAGCCCGGCCGGCAGCATGGCGACGATGCCGGCGAAAGCGAGCGCGCTGACCAGCGTCACCATCAGGAAAGCGAGGTGCCAGCCGCCGAGGCCGGCCGCAGCCGTGCCGAGCGGGACGCCGAGGATGAGCGAGACCGTGACGCCGCCATTGACCAGCGCGATCGCACGGCCGCGCCGTTCGGGCGCGACGAGTGCGACCGCGACGGCATTGGCCGCGGGCATGTAGACGCCAGCCGCTGCGGCCATGGCGATGCGCGCGAACAGCAGGTGATCGAAGCTGCCGGCGAAGGCCGCCCCAAGATTGGCGAGGCCGAAGACGGCGATGGCGCCGGCCAGCACGACCTTGCGTTCGCGACTGCCGAGCAGGGTCGAGAGAACGGGGGAGCTGATCGCATAGGCGATGGCGAAGACCGAGATCAGCAAACCGGCGGCGTCGACCGACACGGAGAAGTGGGCGGCGAGATGGGGAAGGATGCCGGTGATGTTGAGGCTGCCGGTGCCGATGGCGAAAGCGCCGCCGGCGAGCCAGAGGAGACGTGCGTCCATGGGACAGGTCCTTGGGTTGCATCGCGGCCGGCGCGACGGGCCGGTCAATTTCAATATTTCAATGATCGTTGAATTATGATCGTTGGGTGTGATCCGTCAAGACTAATTTCAAGGAATGTTGAAACTTGTCAGGGGCGAGCCGATCGCCTATCTCGGCAGGAGCATGAAACCGGTGTTCCATCCCGATATCGACGACGTCGCGCCTGCGGATGTGTTCGCGGCGCTGGCCGATCCGATCCGGCTCGGCATCCTGGTCGCGCTCGCCGACGTGCCGGAGGTCGACAAGGCGCGCTGCGGCAGCTTCACCGAGTTCGGCTCGCCCTCGCTGCTGTCCTATCACTTCGCCAAATTGCGCGAGGCCGGGATCACGCGGTTCAGGGTCGAGGGCACCTCGCGCTATCTCTCGATCCGGCGCGAGGATCTCGACCGGCGCTTCCCCGGCCTGCTCGACAGCGTGCTCGAGACGGCGCGGCGCGACCCGAACCTGCCGCGCCTGTCGACCGGGCCGCTGCCGGCGGCTTGAGCGCGCCGCCGTTCAGGCTTCATTGGGATTGGGGCGCTATGGATGGCCGATGCCGTCTCGCCCCTATCCGCGCCAGTTCCGCCAGTTCGCCGCCTATGGCTTGTCCGGCCTCATGGCCGCGGTCGCGCATTACGGCATGCTGATCGGCCTGGTCGAATTCGGCGGCGTCACGCCCGTGCCGGCGACGCTCGCCGGCTTCGTTGCGGGCGCGATCGTCTCCTACGGCTTCAACCGCTGGCTGACCTTCGAGGCGACGCGCAGCCATGGCGAGGCGGGCTGGCGCTTCGGGCTGATCGCGGCGGGTGGCTTCGTGCTCACCGGCGCGCTGATGCATGTCTTCGTGACGCGGGCCGGCTTGCCCTATCTGCCGATGCAGCTCGTCACCACGCTGATTGTGATGGTCTTCACCTTCGCCGGGCACAAATTCTTCTCGTTCGCCGACCGGGCGGGGCCGTCCTAGCAGACGCGTCCGCGCCTCACGCCTTCGTCGCCGACAAATAAGCCAACATCGTCTCCGCATCGGAGACCTCGACGCTGACGCCGGGCGGCTCGTCGCGGAAGCCGGGCTCGGGGAAGACCTTGCGGATCTGCCCGTCCTCGACATGCATCGAATAGCGCCAGCTGCGCAGGCCCATGCCGTGCTTGGAGCGCTGGACCAGCATGCCCATCAGCCGGCTGAACTCTCCATTGCCGTCGGGCAGCATGACGAGCTTTTCGATGTCGCGGCTCTTGGCCCATTGGAACATCACGAAGGCGTCGTTGACCGACAGACAGTAGATCGCGTCGACGCCGAGCGCGCGAAACGCGTCGTAGTGGCGCTCATAGCCGGGCAAATGGCTGTCGGAGCAGGAGGGCGTGAAGGCGCCGGGCACCGCGAAAAGCACGACGTTCTTGCCCCCGAAGAGCTCCTGCGTCGAAACGTCCTTCCATTCGAACGGGTTGGGGCCTCCGAGCGCGTCGTTGCGGACGCGGGTGTGGAAGACGATGTCGGGTACGGTCTGCGGCGTCATGGAACCTCGCTCCTCTGGTGGTCCTCGCCGGATGGGAGGTCGCGGGCCCCTGCCGGCCTCAGCGCGGTGAACGTCAAGCGATGGGGATTATGGCCAAAATTCCGGGCGGGCGTCACATGCTCGAAACCGGCCTGCCCGATCAGCGCGGCGATCTCCTCGGGCCGATAGGTCGAGAGCCCGTATTCGGTCCTGAGCTTGCGGTAGTCGGAGAAGGCGGTGCGCACGAGGCCAGCCAGCGCAGCGGTCAGGAAGCCGCCGCGCCAAGCGAAGGCCAGGAGCTGCGAGGCGTCGGTCAGCGGGCTGACATCGGGCGGGATCACATCGGCGATCACCAGCTTGCCGCCGGCATGAAGCTTGGCGCGCCAGGTCTGCAGCGCGGCGGCCAGTTCCTCGCGCTTCAGGTACTGGATCAGCGAGTTGGCGACGACGAGGTCGAGCGTTCCGTCGGGCAGGGCCTCGACCTCCTCGGGCGAGACCACGGCGAGATTGGCGATCCGTCCGAACCGGGCGCGCAGCTTCTCGCGGACGTTCGGCGCGGCCTCGCAGAGATAGAGCCTGCCGCAGGCGGCCGCGACGAGATCGGCGGAGAGCGCCTCGCCGCAGCCGACATCGAGCACGGCGGCACTGGGCGAGGGGATGTGGGTGACGATGTCCCGGGCGATACCGCGATAGTGCAGGGCCTTGTGGCGCGGCGAGACATAGATCGCATGCTCGCCGTTCCAGAAATCGCGCCAGGACATGTGCCGGTCGGTCGCCCCATGATGCCGCCAAGGCGGCGTATCGATGGGTTAGAGCTAGAACATCCGCCGGCGCGATGGAACGGCGTTGTCGCTTGGTTGCGTTCGACGCGCTCGATCTCGCGCGCTCAACGAGTGAGCACGGCAATGTGACGTCGCGCTCGGATTCGTCATTTCGCCGTCCGGTCGATCCCGCCTAATTCTGCGGGTAGTTCATCAGGAGGCCTCGTCATGACGTTCTCGCGCCGCCAATTGGCACTTGCCGGTCTCGTTCTCGCTGGCGCTTCGCCGATTCGCCGCGCCTTGGCGTTTTCGGCGCATATGCCGTTCGACGCCAAGGCCTTCCAGGCTGCCCAGGCCGCCGGAAAGCCGATTCTCGTCGAAGTCAGCGCGCCATGGTGCCCGACCTGCAAGGCGCAGAAACCGATCTTGTCCTCGCTTGGGACGAAGCCCGATTTCGCTGAGCTGACCGTATTCGAGGTCGATTTCGACAGCCAGAAGGATGTGCTGCGTCAGCTCAAGGTCCAGCAACAGAGCACGCTCATCGTCTTCAGGGGGGCGCAGGAGGCAGGCCGCTCGGTCGGCGACACGAACGCCTCGTCGATCGAAGCCTTGCTCAGGAAAGGCGTCTGACCACGATGGCGACGACGGCGCTGGCCTTTCTGGCGGGACTGCTCTCGACGCTCTCGCCATGCGTGCTGCCATTACTGCCGATCGTTCTCAGCACGGCGGCATCGCAACATCGCTTCGGGCCGGTCGCGCTGGCGGCCGGGCTTGCGCTGTCTTTCGTCACGATCGGGATGTTCATCGCGACGATCGGCTTTTCGATCGGGCTCGACGGCGGCGTGTTTCGCCTGAGCGCCGCGATCACGCTGATGCTGATCGGTCTCGTGCTCTTGGTGCCGCGGCTGCAGGCGCAGGTCGCGCTCGCCGTCGGCCCTATCGGCAATTGGGCCGACGAGCGTTTCGGCGGGATGTCCGGCCCGGGGTTGTCGGGCCAGTTCGCCGTCGGGCTGTTGCTCGGCGCGGTCTGGAGCCCCTGTGTCGGTCCAACGCTGGGCGCGGCGTCGGTGCTGGCGGCGCAAGGCGAGGATCTCGGCCGGGTCGCCTTGACCATGACGGCGTTCGGCGTCGGCGCGGCCCTGCCGCTTCTCGCGCTCGGCCTGTTGTCGCGTGAAGCGATGCTGCGCTGGCGCGGACGGATGATGGCGGCCGGTCAGGGTTCCAAGATCGCCCTGGGAGCGATCCTGATCGCGGTCGGCCTCCTGATCGCCACCGGTTATGACAAGCGCGTCGAGGCTGTGCTCGTGGAATCTTCACCGGATTGGCTGACGGCGCTGACGACCCGTTTCTGAACTTCGTTCGGCCTCTTGGGCCGCCCGCATGGACCGAGCCGAAACGCGCATTTCGGGTTCCCCTGGTGCGTTGACTGCCTCTAAGGTCTGGTCCCTGCCGGGGGATATCGTATGCTGCTCTTGCCGAAACTGCTGAAACGCTTCGTCAGGCTGGGCCGCCTGACCGTGATCACCCCCGACAATCAGCGCCATGTCTTCGGAACCGGGCCGGCTGAGATCCTGTTCGCGGGCGTGATGAAGACGGCGCCCTCGGTCACCGTTCGCTTCCATGACGACAGGATCGAGCGCGAGATCTTCCTGAACCCGGAGCTGGCGCTGGCCGAGGGCTACATGGACGGGCGGATCGATTTCGAGGACGGCTCGATCCACGACCTGCTGAGCCTGTTCTGGATGCAGCGTAAGGAACTGCGCAAGCATCCGATCCAGAAGCTGGTGCGCAATGTCCGCTTCCGTATCAGGCGCTTCCGGATGCACAACCCGCTCGGCGTCGCCGGGAAGAAGGTCAAGCACCATTACGACATCCCCACCGCGTTTTACCGGCTCTGGCTCGACGAGACGATGACCTATAGCTGCGCCTATTGGCATAGCCCCGATGTCGGGCTGGAGGCGGCGCAGAAGGCGAAGCTCCGGCACATCGCCGCCAAGCTCAAGATCGAGCCCGGCATGAGCGTGCTCGACATCGGCTCCGGCTGGGGCGAGCTCGCGATCTACCTGGCCAAGGCCTGCGGCGCGAAGGTGACGGGGCTCAACGTCTCGCCCGACCAGATGGCGGCGGCGCAGGTGCGCGCCGAGGCGGCGGGCGTCGGCGAGGCCGTGACCTTCGTCAACAAGGACTATCGCGAGCTAGCCGGCACCTTCGACCGGATCGTCTCGGTCGGCATGATGGAGCATGTCGGCGTCGCGCATTACCTCGAATACTTCGAAAAAATCCGTGACCTGCTGACACCGGACGGGATCGCGCTGGTGCATTGCATCGGGCGCGTCGGGCCGCCGGGCTTCACCGGGCCGTTCTTCGACAAGTACATCTTTCCGGGCGGCTATGCGCCGGCGCTGTCGGAGGTGTTCGCCGCGGTGGAGCAGACCGGGCTGTGGCATTCAGACTGCGAGTTCTGGCGCCGGCACTATCACTGGACGCTGGAAGCCTGGCGCGAGCGATTCATGGCGCATCGGCCCGAGGTCGTGGCGATGCTGGGCGAGCGCTTCGCCCGGATGTGGGAATTCTATCTTTGCGCCTGCTCGATCTCCTTCGACATCGGTGGCGACATGGTCTTCCAGTTGTTGCTCGGCCCGCACAAGAGCGCCGTGCCCGTGGTGCGGGATTACATTGCCGATGACGAGAAGGCGCTGGCGGCGCAGGGATTCTGAGACGATGCCGCGCCGGCTCGACCGGTCCTGGCTGGTTTTCGACAGCATCGAGAATGACGATCACGACCACTGCGTCGACCTGTTCTCGCGCCCCGATAGCAGCTTCGGCTTCGAGGTCTTTCGACGCGATGTCGAGGATCGCGGCGCCTGGACCCCCGTGCACCACTATTCCAGCCTGAGCTATCCGACGCAGGCGGATGCCCTCAAGGCAGCTTCAGGGGCCGTGGGCTGGCTCGATGCAGCGCTCGGACGCCGTCGGGTCCGATGACGCGTCAGGATTTTGCCTGGGGGAACTCCAGCGCGATCAACGCCTCGTCGTAGAACACTTCCCCGACGCGCAAAGCCTTGGTCTCGATGCCGTAGTCGCGAAAACCGAGTCGGGCGTAGAGGGCGCGCGCGGCTAGGTTGGTCGTCACGACCCTGGCTTGCAGCACCAGCACATGCTGCTCCGCGTGGCCGATGACGGCCGCGATCAGGTCCTTCGACAAGCCGCGTCCGCGCTGGTCCCGCGCGAGATGGACACCCCAGAGCGTACTGCGGTGCCTCGTCTTCTCGGCCGTTCCGACAAGAAAGCCGGCTATGCCGATCAGGCGTTCGCCGGCGAAGGCGCCGAAGACGCAGCTTGGAGGTGGCGGAGAAATCCGTTCCGCGAAGGCGGCAAGCGGCCGCGCCGCCTCCTCGTCATGGCTGGCGCCGAAGGCCTCCGGCGTCTCGGCGAGCGCCGCCAGCCGCAGGCCGCGATAGGCTTGCGCATCGGCAGCGGAGAGCGGGCGGATCGTCACGGCGGCTGTCATGGCGCGACCACGCAACACGACCAGCCGCCGCGACGCAAGCCCGGCTCAGCGCCGCAGATTGACGATCACCACGCCGCCCAGCGCCATCGCACCTCCGAGGATGCCAAGCGGCGTCGGCACCTCGCCGAGCCAGAGATAGCTGATCGCGACCGCGATCGGCGGGGCGGCATAAAGCAGGTTCGAGGCGCGGCTGGCCGGCAGGCGCGAGAGCAGCATCGTCCATGTCGCATAGGTCAGCAGGCTCGGCACGATCGCGAGATAGAGCATCGCGCCGAGGCTCGCCGTCGAGGCGGTCTGCGCCTGCGCGATGCCGGACGGCAGGAAGGGCGAGAGCAGCAGCCCGCCGACGATCATGTTCCAGGCCGTCACGGTCAGCGGCTTGTGCTGGGCGAAGAGCGGCTTCTGGACGATGGTGGTGAGCGAGTTGCAGAAGGCCGCGCCGAGCACGAGCAGCACGCCGATCCCGAGTTCGAGCGCCGGCCCGTCCTGCCCGAAGGCGATCAGTCCGATGCCCGAGAGCGAGACCGCGCTGCCGAACCATTGGCTCGCGCTGAAGCGCTCGCCGAGCACGAGCATGGCGAGTGCCGCCGTGATCAACGGATTGATGTTGATGATGAAGCTCGCCGCGCCCGCCGGCACGGTCTGCTGGCCGAGATTGAGCAGCACGGTATAGCCGGCGACGAAAACGAGACCGCCGAAGCCGAAGCGCCAGGCGTCCCGCAGAGCCGGCAGCGTCGGGCGGGTCGTCAGCAGGAACAGGCCCGCCGGCACGGCCGCGATGGCGAAGCGCGTCGCGCCGAGTTCGAGCGCGCCGAACCCGCCGAGCGCGGCGCGGATCGCCGGGAAGGACGAACCCCAGGCGAGGATGGTGAAGATCGCGAGCCCGAGCGTCGTCGCATCGAAGGCAGGCTTGGCATCGAAGGCGGGCTTGGCGGGGGTGGGGCAGGTACAGGCGGCGGTCATGGCCGAACTCTCTTGTTGCGGAGACATGACCGCCCAGAGATACCCGATCGAGCTGATTGACAAACGAGGAATTCGAGGATGAGCTGTGATGATGGATCACAGCTTGACCCTGCCACCGCTCGAAACCCTGCGCGCCTTCGAGGCGGCGGCGCGCACCGGCAGCTTCTCTGCGGCTGCCGAGGCGCTGAACCTGACCCATGGTCCGATCAGCCGGCAGGTGGCGCGGCTCGAGCACTGGCTTGGCCTGCGCGTCTTCCTGCGGCAGGCGCGCGGGGTGGCGCTGACGCCGGAGGGCACGCGCCTGCTCCAGCGCACGCAGGAGGCCTTCGCGCTGATCGCCGACACCTCGGAACGCTGGCGCGAGCAGCGCGGCGCCGCCGTGGTGCGTCTCAGTGCGCCGCCCTCGGTCTGTTCGCTGTGGCTGATGCCGCGTTTGAGCCGGCTCGAAGGCGGCGATGCGCCCTTGCGCGTCGTGCTGCAGGTCGAGCACCGTAAGGTGGACTTTGAAGAGGAAGGTGTAGACCTCGGAATACGCTGCGGGCGCGGCGGCGCGCCGGGGCGGGTCTCGCTGCAGTTCTTCGAGGAGTGGTGTTTCCCGATCGCCTCGCCGGCGCTTGCCACCGCGGTCGGGCAGGGGCCGCCGGAGCGCCTGCTCGACCAGCCGCTGATACACGATTCCGATGCCGCCGGCTGGAAGGCCTGGTTCCTGGCGCAGGGGCTCGACTATCGGCCGCGCCCGCAGGACCGGCGCTTCGAGGACTACAACCTCGTACTCGACGCCGCCGCGCACGGGCTCGGCATCGCGCTCGCCCGGCCGCCGCTCGCGCAGGAGCAGGTCGATTCGGGCCGCGTCGCGGCTGTCGATCCCAGGACCGCGCTGAATCCGGTGTCCTACTGGCTCGACCGGCCGCTCGGCGGCATGCGGCCGGCCGCCAGGACGCTGGCCGAGCGCATCGCGGCGGAGGCCGGCGTCGCTGGCGAAGCGCTGGCAGGGTTTGTGCGGAACGAGCCGAAGGCGGCGTGAGGCCGGCGCGACAACGGGGCCGGCTGCTCAGGCTGCGCTTTCGAGGCGCCTGAGTTCATCCGCCAGAACCTTGAGCTGCTCGAACTGCCGGGCATGTTCCTGGGTCCGCGCGATATCGGCGTTGAGGTTCTGCACCCTGTCGCGCAGCACGACGATCAACGAGCGTGCATCCTCCAGGATGCCCTGATTGGCCAGTGTCGAATCCCGGTAGCTGTGCACGGCCTGCGTGACCCGACGATCGAGCACGGAGATGTCGCTGAGGATCGTCGAACTCGAGCTGTCGCCGGAACTGCCGAAGGACCCGCCCTTCGCGACCTTCGCCAAGGCCGATTTCGTCTGGTTCGACAGGGCGCGGACCTCTTGGGCGACGACCGCGAAGCCGCGCCCGGCATGGCCGGCGCGGGCCGCCTCGATCGTCGCGTTCAGCGAGAGCAGGTTGGTCTGGTCGGCGATGTCGCGGATGACGTGGAGCATCTCGTCCAGCGTTTGGCCGAGCGCCCGGAAATTGTCGAAGCTGCGCGCGAGGTCGGAGGTGTCGTCATGCGCCGCCAGCGTCGTTTCCCGGCTCGCGCCGAGCCGGGCCTCGATCAGGACGATCTCCCGTTCCAGTTCCGATGCCACCGCAGTGATCGCACCGAAGACGCCGTCGGCGCTGCTGCGTTCGCCGAGCTGTTCGCTCAGGGATTCGATCAGGTCGCGCCGCGCCACGCCCAGGAAGGAGCTGTGGGTCAGGCGGCGTTCCTGGAAACACATCGCATAGCGCGCATAGTGGACCGGGAACTGTTCGCTCAGCGCATCCGAGAATGACTGGCCCTCGGGCACATCGTAGAAGAGCAGTGCGCAAAGCGTCTCGTTGATGTTGATGCCCTTCAACTCGCCGAAGGTCGAGAAGCCGGCGCTGGGGCAGCCCTTGAGGATGCCGAGCATGTCCATTCCGGCCGGGCGGTTGAACCGCCGCGTGATGCAATCGGAGAGGATCGCGCCGACCGGCGCGGGCTTGCCGGCGCTGAAGGCCGCGTAGTCTTTCTCCGTGCTGGCGGCGAAATCCCCTGCTTTCACCAGCGTCAGGCGGTCACCGCGCCCGATGTCGCAATAGGACGAGATCGTGCCAGCGACGAGATCGATCTGCGCGATCGAACGCAGATAGCTGTCCTCGCCGATCGCGACCGAGAAGGCATGGCCTTTCAGGCGTGCCGCGAGCTCGCCGCTGCGACAGCGCAAGGCGCTCGCCAGCGCGTCGAGGATATTGACCGGGATCTTGCGGACGGGATCGAGCACTTTGGAGATCGTGCGCCTGGCGGCATCGGACTCGACCACGACGAAGCCGTGCGGCTCCGGGCGATAGGCATCGGTCTTGAAGACGGCGAAACGCTTGCCGGGCCGCAGCTTGATGAAGACGATCACAGCCGCCATCTGGCGGATGGCGGCGCCGTCGAACAGCATCGTCGCCTTGAAGTCGAGCTTGCCGCCGGCCGAGCCGCCGAAGAAGATGCAGGGAAAGCGACCGCTCCTGTAGACCGCCTCCATGAACAGGTTCTCGCAGCGCGAGAGGCCGTCGAACCAGGTCAGCGCGACCGTGTCGCGGAAATCGATCGAGAATTGCGGCAGCAGCGCCGGCAGCCTGTCCTGGACTCCGGCGACATAGGCCTGCTCGTCGAAGCCGCTCTCCAGGACCAGCAGGGCGAAAGTCGCGACATGGACGGAGGCGATCAAGGCCTGAGCGAAACTCTGCAGGACGATGGTCTGCCACGGCCCGTCGGCATCGAGATAGCGAATGCCCGTTCCGTCTACGGTCGAACTCAGCTCGCCTGCGGTGGTGACCGCGACGACGCGCGTCGGCGCGGGAAACAGGGCGGTCAATCGCGCCGTGACGCCGACGAAGTCGAGATGAGGCGAGACATAGGCCATCACCAGCGCGGGAGGCTCGTCTGCGAAACACAGGCGGTCGCGGTCGAACTCGGCGAGCGTGGCAGGCGTCACGATCGCGACCTTGACGAACTCCTTCGGCATCGACCGGGAGGATTCGTCAGGCGCGATCATCGGAGCGGGGACAGGAGGATCCGGGCGTCTTCGAAAGAGCGAGCTGAGCATTCAGAAGACGCCGCGGCCATAAAGCATACCGTACACAGGCGCCTAAAATGATTTCTGTTTGGTTTCCAACGAAGGTGACGTCGGGATGATCTTGCCGTCGAGACATGGGCTGCATGAGCTTCGGCTCGGCCATATCCTGCGATGTCAGATAGACGCCGAATTGCCGTCCCGGCCGGTGGGTGGCGCGGCCGAGGGCCATTTCGCCAAGGCCTCGCGACCGGCTTCCGTCAATTCGTAGACGCCGCGCCCGGAACGTTCGAACCAGCCATAGACGTTGCGGCGCAGAATTTTCTGCGCGTCGGGAAAAGCCTGTTTCAGGTCGCGCGGGCGCCGCGGCGCCGCCGTCATCGCCGCGGCGCAGGCGAGCGCCTGCTGGCGATAGGCGGTCATGATCGGCTTTCGCGTGCTGCCACCGGCGGCGGGATCGCCCTGGCGGCGCTTGTGTTCCTCGACCAGCCGCGAGCGGCGTTTCGGATCCTTGCGCGGCGTTGGCGCGGTTGGGGAGACCAGCACCTCGACATGGCCGGACGGCGCGATGCCGAGAAGCCCGAATCCGAGCCGCCGACAGAGATTGCGGTAGCGCGGATCGCGCTCGCGGCCCTTGCCCGTGGCGGAGAGCTGCGCCGCCAGCCAGATCTCGTCGCCGAGGCTCATGCGGTCGACACCCTGCAGCACGAGTTCGAGGTTGAAGCTGAGCTTCAGCTCGCCGATCACCACCAATGCTGGATCGTCGTCGCGGAGCGCGACGAGATCGCAGCGGCCGATCTCGCCCTTGACGCTGTAGCCGAACCCTTCGAGGAAGCGCTTGACCGGTAGATAGAGAGACGTTTCCACGCGACACCTCGGGACGCTTCGATGGTGCAATGTGCCCGGCCAGTGGTTTCGAAGCCGCAAACGCGTGCGATCGCGGCCCTTCTCACCCGGCCGCCACGGCTTCACGGGTCGGTCGCGTCTCCCGCGGCTCGGCATGTTCGCCGTGCTCCAGCCCCGTCATGATCGCCTCGGCATGGGCGAAGAACCGCTCGCGCACCGCGCGGGCATGCGGGTTGGCGCGCTCGATCGCATGGAAGACGCCGGGCGCGTCGTAGCGGACCATCTCGGTCGCCTGCATCAGCAACTCGAAGCTCTTCGTCGTCATCCGGCGCGGAACCGGCTCCATCCGCACGAGGATTTTTGCGACGAGATGGGTCAGGCCCTGAACCAGCGCCATGTCGCGGTCATGCGCGTCGGGAGTCGTCAGGATCACGTCGAGCTTCAGGACATGGCGCACGAAGGCGGCGATCCGACGGACGCTGCCGCCCCGGAGCGGGCAGAGCGCGATCTTGAGACCGCTGAGCCCATCCCGGGCGCTTTGCGGGCCGAACAGCGGATGGGTGCCGATGATCTCGACATCATCAGGCAGCCCGGCGAGCAGCAGGCGGGCCGGCTCGATCTTGACCGAGCCGACATCGAGCACGACGGTTCCCGCGCGCAGATGCGGTCGCAACGCCGCGATCGCGTCCGCCATACGGTCGACCGGGACGGCGAGGACGACGATGTCGCAGGCGGCGACGGCCGCGATGCCGCCGGGAATGAGGCCCTTGCCCGCAAGGTCGGGCGTGGCCGGGCTCGCGGGATCGAACACGACCAGCGGCAGATGCGGCTGGAGATGCGTCGCCATCAGCCGGCCGAAGGCGCCAAAGCCGATCAGACCGATGGAGGAGAAGGATTTGCGCTGGACAGGCATCGTCTTGGTCCCTGGAAGGGCCGCGATGCCGGGTGATAGATCGAATTCAACCGCCAGCGCGGCGGTTGAAGCATGAGAATGCGACCCGCCTTATGGAGACGGGGCGTAATAGATCCGGGCGAGGCAGGTCGCTTGGTTCATCGGCCGCTTCAAGCGCAGCGGGATCGGGCTGTCAACCGGGCAGGGCCGGCGAATAGTCGGTCAGCGTCATCAGCCGGTCCTCGATCGCGCCGACGAGGTCGCCATGCTCGGCCGAAGTGACGCGCTTGATCTCGATCCATTCGGGATCGGCCATGAAGCTCGCCCAGCGCTGAGTCTTGGTCTCGATATCCGGCCAGGCCTGGATATAGGCGAATTCGGTGCGGCTCGCGCTCCTGGTCTCCCACATCGCCACGATATGGAAGCCGTGCCGCGCCATGATCCGCATGGCGTGGTCGCGGAAGCGATCATGGAAGGCCGCTTTGTTGGGCTCGAAGATCTCATAGATGCGCAACTGGTGGATCATGCGCGCCTCCCTGTCCTGAGGGCGAATGCCTCAGGCTGCGCTCTTGGCCTTCTCGCTCTCCATCAGCTCGACGAAACGGGCGAAGAGGTAGTGGCTGTCCTGGGGACCGGGCGAGGCTTCCGGGTGATGCTGGACGCTGAAGGCCGGGCGGTCGGTCAGCGCGATGCCGCTGTTGGAACCGTCGAACAGCGAGACATGGGTCTCGACCGCATTCGCCGGCAGGCTCGCGGGATCGACGGCGAAGCCGTGGTTCATCGAGACGATCTCGACCTTGCCGGTGGTCTTGTCCTGGACCGGATGGTTGGCGCCGTGATGGCCCTGCTTCATCTTCATCGTCTGGCCGCCGATGGCTAGCGCCATCATCTGGTGGCCGAGGCAGATGCCGAAGGTCGGGATCTTCCGATCGAGCAGCGCCTTGATCACAGGCACGGCGTATTCGCCGGTCGCCGCCGGGTCGCCCGGGCCGTTCGAGAGGAAGATGCCGTCGGGCTTCAGCGCCAGGATGTCGTCCGCGCTCGCGGTCGAGGGCACCACGGTGACGTCGCAGCCGGCCTTCGACAAAAGCCGCAGGATGTTGCGCTTCACACCATAGTCGATCGCGACGACCTTGTGGGCCGCCGTGTCGCGCTTGCCATAGCCGGCCGGCCAGACCCAGGGCGTCTCGTCCCAGTCGTAGCGCTGGGCCGAGGTGACCAGCGGCACGAGGTCGAGGCCGGCCATGTCGGGCAGCGCCGCGGCTTCGCGCTTCAGGCGCTCGACGTCGAAGATGCCGTCGGGGCTGTGGGCGAGGATGGCGTTGGGCATGCCGCAGTCGCGGATCAGCGCCGTCAAGGCGCGGGTGTCGACGCCGCAGATGCCGACGATGTTGCGGGCCTTGAGCCAGGCGTCGAAATGCCGGTTGGCGCGCCAGTTCGAGGGCTGGGTGATGGCGGCGTGCAACACGCAGCCGCGCACGCCGGAGGAGGCGGCGGCGTTGACCGTCTCGGTGTCCTCCTCGTTGACGCCGACATTGCCGACATGCGGGAAGGTGAAGGTGATGATCTGCCCGGCATAGGAGGGGTCGGTCAGGATCTCCTGGTAGCCCGTCATCGCCGTGTTGAAGCAGACCTCGCCTGGCGCCTCGCCGGTGGCGCCGAGCCCGAAGCCCTCGAGCACGGTGCCGTTGGCCAGCACCAAGAGCGCGGTCGCGCGCGGCTCGCTCCAGCCGCCGGCGGCGGGGTTTCCTTCGGATGCGGTCATGTCTATGTCTCGGTCCAGGCCGCTGGGAGAGGCGGCAGAATGTATAGGCGGGCAGCGATGTCGTCGCTCCGCCGGTCTGGAGCGCGAGCCTTAATGGGGCGCCTCCACGCCGTCAATCGATGCGGGCGCAGAGCTCGCGACATAAAAGGAATACCCGGATGACGAGTCTGCGCGAGCGCTTCATGGCCGATCTCAAGGAGGCGATGAAGGCCGGGGACAAGGCCAAGGTCTCGACCATCCGCCTGATCACCTCGGCCCTGAAGGACAAGGACATCGAGGCGCGGGGCCTCGGTAAGGGCGAGACCACGCCGGACGAGCTGCTCGCGCTGCTGCAGAAGATGATCAAGCAGCGCCAGGAATCGATCGCGATCTACGACGCCAACGCCCGCCCCGAACTCGCCGCCGGCGAGCGCGCCGAGGTCGAGGTGATCTCGTCTTATCTGCCCAAGCAGATGTCGGACGAGGAGGTGAAGGCCGCGATCGAGGAGGTCATCGCCGAGACGGGTGCGGCCAGCGTCAAGGACATGGGCAAAGTGATCGGCGCGCTGCGCGGGGCTTACGCCGGACAGATGGATTTCGGCAAGGTCAGCCCGATGGTGAAGGCGCTGCTCGGCGGGTGAAGCGCGTGATCGCGAGCGCTGCGAGAATTAGGACGCCGGCAAGCGCGAAGGTCGTCCGCATTCCGCTGGCGATCGCGTCGGGCGCCGCTCTGGTGATGTCGGGCGCCGCTGCGGCGAGCGCGAACACCGCGCCCATCAGCGAGGCTCCGGTGACGAGGCCGAGATTGCGCGACAGGTTGAGCATGCCGGATATGACGCCACGCTGATCCGGGCGGATGTCGGCCATGACAGCCGTATTGTTGGCGGCCTGGAAGAGTTGGTAGCCGGGCGTCAATATCGCGATGGCGATGATATAGCCTGCCGTGCCGAACCGCACCGGCAGGCCGGACATGGCGAAGGCGCCGGCAGCCATCGCAACGAGCCCGGCAGAGGTCAGGGAGGACGCGCCCAGGCTATCGACCAGACGCCCGGCAGGGATGCCGCTGAGCGTCGAGATGACCGGTCCGACCGCCATGACCAGCCCGACGCTCGCCGCATCGAGCCCGAGTGCTATTGAAAGATGGAACGGCCCCACGACCAGCGTCGCCATCATGACCGTCGCGACAATCGTGTTCATGGCAAGGTTTGCACCCAGGCCCGCGGCGCGCAGCAGCGCGAGGTCGATCAAGGGAGACGCCGCTCGCATCTCGACGAGCTTGAATAGGCCGGCTCCGGCTGCGGCGGTGAGCAGGAGTGCCAGGTTGAGCGGACCCGGCTGACCGCGCCCCAGCGTCATGGCGAATGCGTAGGCCGCGAGCGTCAGCGCCAGTACTGCCGTTCCGGCATGATCGAAGTCTGCGTGACCGGCCGTCGGTGCAAGCTGATCGCTCGGCAGACCGCGATGCGCCAGCCAGAGGGCCAAGGCACCAAGTGGGACGTTGGCCAAGAAGATCGCCCGCCAGCCGAGCCAGGCGAGCAGTAAGCCACCGAGCGAAGGGCCGAGCGCGGTGCCCACTGCCGACATGGTTCCAAGCAATCCCATGGCGCTGCCGACCCTGTCCTTGGGCATGGTGTCGCCGACAAAGGCCATCGTCAGCGCCATCATAGCGGCTGCTCCCAAGCCCTGCAGCGCCCGTGCGGCGATCAGCAGTGGAAGCGCCGGAGCGAGGCCGGCCAGCACCGAGGCGAAGGTGAACAGGGCAATGCCGGCGAGCAGCAGCCGGCGCCGGCCGGCGATGTCGCCGAGCCTCCCGGCGCTGACGATCAGCGTCGTGATGGCGAGGAGATAGGCCAGCACGACCCATTGCACCGACTGGAAGGAGGCGTCGAAGGCTTGCGCCAGTGTCGGCAGACCGACATTGGCGCTGCTGGTGCCGAACGCGGAAAGCAGCATCGAAAGGGACAGAGCGGCCAGTGCCAGGTGGATCGAGGGCGTCCGCTCGGCGGGTTCCAGATCGGCCTTGTCCGACGCCGCGATCATCGTTTTCGCCATGAACTATGGCTCCGCCGGTCCTGAAATGGGTGGCCGAGAGCTATCGCTCGATTGGAGATGGCGGAAGGCGCAGCATTCGCATTGTGTTCGTGCGCCAGACGCCACATCAGGCCCAAGCGCTGCTAAGATGGCTGCATGTCGGTGCCCGATCTCAACCTGCTCGTCGCTCTGGATGCGCTGCTCGCGACGGGCAGTGTCGCGCGCGCGGCGAAACGCCTGCGGCTCAGTCCGTCGGCGATGAGCCGGACATTGGCGCGTTTGCGCGAGACGACTGGCGATCCGCTGCTGGTCAGGGCCGGGCGCGGTCTCGTACCCACGCCCCGTGCGGTCGCATTGCGCGATCGGGTCGGCGGGATCGTGGAAGACGCGAGGGCAGCGCTCGGTCCCGCCGATAACCTCGACCTCGAGGCGCTCGTGCGGACATTCACGGTGCGGGCCAGCGAAGGTTTTGCTGAGACGTTCGGGCCGGGTCTCATTGCACGGGTCGCGAGCGAGGCTCCCGGCGTGCGGCTGCGCTTCGTGCAGAAACCGGACAAGGACAGCGCCGCGTTGCGCAGCGGAGTCGTCGATCTGGAGACCGGCGTCGTCGGCAAAGAGGCCAGCCCGGAATTGCGGGCGCAGGTGCTGTTCCGGGACCGTTTCGTCGGCGTCGTGCACCTCGGACATAGGCTGTGCGAGGGTGCGATCACGCCGGCCCGTTATGCGGGTGCCGGGCACGTCCTCGTCTCGCGTCGCGGTCTCGACCGCGGAGCGATCGACGAGGCACTGACCCTGCTCGGATTCGAGCGGCGGATCGTCACGATCGTCGGAGGCTTTTCGACAGCCTTGGCGTTGGCGAGAACGACCGATCTCGTCGCCAGCGTTCCCGAGCGGCACACCGAGGCGTTGCGGACCGGGTTGTGCAGCTTTGATCTTCCCGTGGTCCTGCCGGAGGTCACGGTCTCGCTGCTCTGGCACCCCCGGCTCGATGCCGATCCTGCGCATCGCTGGCTGCGCGGCTGCATGCACGCGGTCTGTGCCGAGCGATCTACGACTGACGCGGCTGTGGATAGCGCCGATAAGCGCCACTCCTGACAGCCGCATGGTTGGCTTCCGCTGCGCTTGCGCCCACATAGAAGCCGATGAAGTTCCCGCCCTCCATCCTGGAAGAGATCAAGACGCGCCTGCCGGTCTCGGCGGTCGTCGGCAAGCGCGTGCGGCTGGCCAAGGCGGGGCGGGAATGGAAGGGGCTCTCGCCCTTCAACGCCGAAAAGACGCCGTCCTTCTTCGTCAACGACCAGAAGGGCTCGTTCTTCGATTTCTCCTCGGGCAAGAACGGCGACATCTTCAAGTTCGTGATGGAGACGGAAGGGCTGTCCTTTCCCGAGGCCGTCGAGAAGCTGGCCTCGGAGGCCGGCGTCGCGCTGCCGAAGGTCACGGTCGAGGCGCAGGCACAGGAAGAGAAGCGCAAGGGCCTGCACGAGGTCGTCGAGCTCGCGGCTAAATTCTTCGAGGCCGAACTCGCCGGCGAGCGGGGCGGGCCGGCGCGGCGCTATCTCGCCAATCGCGGGCTCGAGGGCGAGGCGCGCACCCGATTCCGGCTGGGCTACGGGCCGACAGATCGTTTCGCGCTGCGCGACCATCTCGCCGGCAAGGGCGTCTCGGCCGAGCTGATGATGGAGGCGGGGCTGCTCGTCTATGGCGAGGAGATCGCCGTGCCCTATGACCGCTTCCGCGACCGGATCATGTTCCCGATCCACGATCAGCGCGGGCGGGTCGTCGCCTTCGGCGGCCGGGCGATGAGCTCGGAGGTCGCGGCGAAGTATCTGAACTCGCCGGAGACGCCGCTCTTCCACAAGGGCTCGCTGCTGTTCAACCATCACAATGCCCGGAAAGCCGCCCATGACAGCGGGCAGGTGATCGTGGTCGAGGGCTATGTCGACGTGATCGCGATGACGCTTGCAGGCTTCCCGCAATGCGTCGCGCCGCTCGGTACGGCGCTGACCGAGGACCAGCTCGCTTTGCTCTGGCGCATGGCCGACGAGCCGGTGATCTGCCTCGACGGCGACAAGGCCGGCCGGAAGGCCGCGAGCCGCGCGATCGACCTCGCCTTGCCGCAGCTCGAACCGGGCAAGTCGCTCGCCTTCGCGCTGCTGCCGGACGGACAAGACCCGGACGATCTCGCCCGCGCGGGCGGGAAGGCGGCGGTCGGCGAGGTGTTGGCTGCGGCGCGCCCGCTGGTCGACATGCTGTGGACGCGCGAAGTCGAGGCCGGGCCGCTCGACACCCCGGAGCGCCGCGCCGCCTTCGAGCGGAGGCTGAAGGAGCCGCTCGGCCAGATCCGCGACGAGACCACGCGCAAGCATTATCGCCGCGAGATGGAGGAGCGGCTGGCGCAGCTCTTCGCCAGCGCCGCCCCGGCACGGCCCGAGCGCGGCCGCGTACTCCAGTTTCCGCGTGGGCGTGGTGGCAAGGGCGCCTGGCAGCAGCCGGCGCCCTGGGCGAGCGGGCCGCTCAAGGCCTCGACCAACCTGTCCCAATCCCGCCTGATGAGCGCGCGGCGCGGCGAGGATGCGCGCGAGGCCTTCATCTTGCTGGCGCTCGCTTGCCATCCAGGCCTGATCCTGCGCTGCGCCGACGAGATCGCGGAGCTTGCCCTCGACGGGCCGGCCGCCGAGAGGTTCCGGCAGGCCCTGTTGTCGGCGGCGCTCGACGACGGCCTCGACGAGACCGAGCTCCGCGAGCGCCTGGCGCAGCCGCGCGTCCGAGAGGCCCATGTCCATCTGATGGCCGTCACCGGGCCGGCTGAACGACTGAAGCTCGCACAAGGCGCTGATCCTGAATCGGTTTTCGACTCGATCAGGCAGGCAATTGTCTTGCATCAGCGCGCGCGAACGCTACATAGCGAGCTGAAGGCAGCCGAGCGCGCATTGGCTGACGAAGCGACCGAAGCCAATTTCGCCTGGATCAAGGACGTCAAGGCCCGCCTCGAGACGATCGAGGGGACCGAGGCGATGTCCGGGGATTGATGCGTTCCGGCGGCGATCGTCACAGTGGGCGCGCGCGGCGACAGGTGGTTCACGATTCCTCAACGGGAGGGCGTCCATCTGGCCAATGGGAACCAGGTGGGGGTGAGCGTGCCGGACCAGCGGCCGCTGCGCCCTTTTATGCGTCGGCATGATGCCCTCCCGGGCAGCAGCGGCGCGGATGTGCGGAGCGCTGATTGATGGCGACGAAAGCGAGCGAACGGGAAAAGACCGATCAGGTCGTGCCGGATGCGCCCCCGACGACCGATGGACCGTTGCTCGATCTGACCGATCAGGCCGTGAGGCGGATGATCAAGCTGGCCAAGAAGCGCGGCTATGTCACCTATGACGAACTGAACGAAGTGCTGCCCTCGGAGGAGTTCTCCTCCGAGCAGATCGAGGACGTGCTCGGCCAGCTCAGCGAGCAGGGCATCAACGTCGTCGACAACGAGGACCCGGAAGCCGCCGGCGAGGAGCGTGCGGCGCGCGGCAAGGATGGCGGCGACGAGGACGAGAGCGAGGGCGGCGAGCTCGCCGAGACGCAGCGCTCGGCACTCCCCGTCGAGGTCAAGCGCAATCTCGAGCCGACCGAGCGCACCGACGATCCGGTGCGGATGTATCTGCGCGAGATGGGCTCGGTCGAGCTGCTCTCGCGCGAGGGCGAGATCGCGATCGCCAAGCGCATCGAGGCCGGCCGCGAGGCGATGATCGCCGGGCTCTGCGAGAGCCCGCTGACCTTCCAGGCGATCATCATCTGGCGCGACGAACTCGTCGACGCCAAGGTGCTGCTGCGCGACATCATCGATCTCGAAGCCACCTATGCCGGCCCCGACGCCAAGAATCCGGTGCAGGTGCCGGGCGAGGGCGGGGAGGTCGTCGAGGGCGGCCCGCAACCCGAGGCCGCAGCAGTCGAGGGCGAGACGCCCGAAGGCGAGCTGCCGCCCGATCTCGACGACGACGACATGGAGAATAACGTTTCGCTCTCGGCCATGGAGGCCGAGCTCAAGCCGCGCGTGCTGGAGACGTTCGATTCGATCGCCGACAACTACAAGAAGCTGCGCCGCCTGCAGGACCAGGACATCGCCAACCGGCTGGAGAACACCAAGCTCTCGCCGTCGCAGGACCGCAAATACCGGAAGCTCAAGGACGACATCATCACCGCGGTGAAGTCGCTCTCGCTCAACAACAACCGCATCGAGGCGCTGGTCGAGCAGCTCTACGACATCAACAAGCGGCTGATCGGCCACGAGACCCGCCTGCTGCGCCTGGCCGAAAGCTACGGCGTCGGCCGCGAAGACTTCCTCAAGCAGCATGTCGGCGGCGAGCTCGATCCGAAATGGCTGCTGCGCGTCTCCAAGCTCGGTTCGCGCGGCTGGAAGGAGTTCGTCGCGGTCGAGAAGGATCGGATCAAGGAGCTGCGCGAGGAGGTACACACGCTCGCCTCCGAAACCGGGCTCGAGATCCAGGAGTTCCGCAAGATCGTGCTGATGGTCCAGAAGGGCGAGCGCGAGGCGAGGCAGGCCAAGAAGGAGATGATCGAGGCCAATTTGCGCCTCGTGATCTCGATCGCGAAGAAATACACCAATCGCGGCCTTCAGTTCCTCGACCTGATCCAGGAGGGCAACATCGGCCTGATGAAGGCGGTCGACAAGTTCGAGTACCGCCGGGGCTACAAGTTCTCGACTTACGCGACCTGGTGGATCCGCCAGGCGATCACCCGCTCGATCGCCGATCAGGCCCGCACCATCCGCATCCCGGTCCACATGATCGAGACGATCAACAAGATCGTGCGGACCTCGCGCCAGATGCTTCACGAGATCGGCCGCGAGCCGACCCCGGAGGAGCTGGCCGAGAAACTCGCCATGCCGCTGGAGAAGGTGCGCAAGGTCCTGAAGATCGCCAAGGAGCCGATCTCGCTCGAGACCCCGATCGGGGACGAGGAAGACAGCCATCTCGGCGACTTCATCGAGGACAAGAACGCGATCCTGCCGATCGACGCGGCGATCCAGTCCAACCTGAGGGAGACCACCACACGCGTGCTGGCCTCGCTGACGCCGCGCGAGGAGCGCGTGCTGCGCATGCGCTTCGGCATTGGCATGAACACCGACCACACGCTCGAAGAGGTCGGCCAGCAGTTCTCGGTGACGCGCGAGCGCATCCGCCAGATCGAGGCAAAGGCGCTCAGGAAGCTGAAGCATCCGAGCCGGAGTCGGAAGCTCAGGAGCTTCTTGGACAATTGATCGACGGAGGCGGGCTGCGAGGCCCGCCTTTTTGCTGAAGGGAGCAATCGTGCCGACGATCTCGATCTTCTTCGGTTTCGTCGTGCAGATGTATTGGCGCGATCATCCGCCACCGCATATTCATGCTTTCTATCAGGGGCATGAGGCTTTGATCGCCATCGAAACCGGCGACGTGGTGGCAGGCGCCATGCCGCCCGCTGCCTTGCGTTTGCTACGCGGCTGGGTCCGCCGTCGCCAGGCGGAGTTGCTGGTGAACTGGGAGCATGGAAGACTGCGCCAGCCGTTTGAGGCGGTACCCGGAGCCGACGTGGAATGATCGCACTCTTCAAACTGGTCGAACTGAAGGTTCTGGATCATCCCAGGCTGTGGCTGCGGTTCTCCGATGGCCGGGAGGGCATTTGGGATTTTTCCGAGCTGCTGGCAGAGGGCGGCCCAATGGTCGAACCGCTTGCCAATCCTGCCATGTTCGCGCGCGTTTTCGTCCAGATGGGCGTTCCGACCTGGCCCAACGGCTTCGATCTCGATGCAATCGCGCTGCATGATGAGATGGCCGAAGCAGGCGCGCTCAAGACGCCGGAAGCGGCTTGAGACGACAGGAGGAACTGCACCATGTCCCCCGAATTCCTCCTGACCTCCCTTATCATCGTCGCCTCGCCCGGCACCGGCGCGCTCTACACGATCGCCGCCGGGCTCACGCGCGGGCCGCGCGCCAGCGTGCTCGCGGCCTTCGCCTGCACGCTCGGCATCGTGCCGCATCTCGCGGCGGCGATGATGGGGCTGGCGGCGCTGCTCCATGCCAGCGCGCTCGCCTTCGAGATCGTCAAGTATGCCGGCGTCGCCTATCTGCTCTGGATGGCCTGGCAGACCCTGCGCGAGCATGGCGCCCTCAAAGTCGAGGAGAAGGCCGATCCGCGCTCTACCCGGCGCGTACTGGTCGACGGCATCGCGATCAATGTGCTGAATCCCAAGCTCTCGATCTTCTTCGTCGCCTTCCTGCCGCAGTTCATCGCGGCGGACGAAGCCTCGCCACTGGCGCGGATGCTGGAGCTGTCGTCCGTGTTCATGGCGATGACCTTCGTCGTCTTCGCACTCTACGGGCTGTTCGCGGCGGCGATGCGCGACAAGGTCGTCGGCCGGCCGCAGGTGATGGCCTGGCTGCGGCGCAGCTTCGCCGCCGCCTTCGTCGCGCTCGGGGCCAAGCTCGCCTTGACCGAGCGCTGACCGGCGCGATGGCGCGGCAGTCCGTCCTGCGGCTGGAGACGCGGGGGCAGGGGCTCTACGAGTTCACGGACCGGGTCGCGGGCTTCATCGCCGAGGCTGGCGTCGAGAGCGGCCTCCTGACGCTGTTCGTCCGCCACACCTCCTGCTCCTTGCTGATCCAGGAGAATGCCGATCCCGATGTCCGGCGCGATCTCGACAACTTTTTTCGTCGGTTGGCGCCATCGGCGGACGATCCGGCGATGGACTATCTCGTCCATCGCGCTGAGGGGCCCGACGACATGCCCGCCCATATCAAGGCGGCACTGACGCCGGTCTGCCTGTCGATCCCGGTCATGCAGGGCAGGCTCATGCTCGGCACCTGGCAGGGCATCTATGTGTTCGAACATCGCGATGCGCCCCATCGCCGCGAGGTCGTGCTGCACCTGGCATGACCGGCTCCCGGCTCGAGCTGCCCTTGGCAGCGCTGCCTCATGGCATTACCTCTGCCGCAGCCACCCGCCAGCCGTTCGCGCCATGAGGACAAGCCGATGTCGTTCCTGAAATCCCTGTTCGGCGGCAAGAAGGAGCCGGCCGTCCCCGCCGGTCCGCTGAAGAGCCTGGAGCACAAGGGCTTCACCATCCATGCCACGCCTTATCAGGAGGGCGGGCAGCATCAGCTCTGCGGTGTGGTCGAGAAGGAGATCGACGGGCAACTGCGCCAGCATCGCTTCGTCCGGGCCGATCGTTTCCCGAGCGCGACGGACGCCGCCGATTTCGCCCTGGTCAAGGGGCAGCAACTGATCGACGAGCGCGGCGAGGCCTTGTTCAAATAATTTTTCGCGACGGGCGGCGAAACCGGCCTGAGCGATGACCTTAAGGCAGCGAATGCGAAGACTTGGTCGTCCCGGCGGCGATGTTGCGGATCGTTTTGGCGAGAGAAAATTTTTCTGCCAGACGACGCCGTTGTGCTTGCCGCGCAATCCACGTCGACAGTATGCGGCATCCTAACCGAGTGCTGCGCTTTTTAAGCTTTTGTTGTCACCTGTCCCTTCTCTATCGAACGAGGTTTCCAGTCGGGTTTTGAGAATGTCGCAGGCTGCCACCAGCCAGGACGCCGGTATCGAAAGCGGATCGCGGATTCGCGGCCGCATCATGCCCGGTCTCGCCGCTTTGGTCGAAGCCGGAGTGATGGTCGAGACCGCGACACGGCCCGATGGCGTCTGGTTTGCCGGTGTGCTCGACCAGTTGCCAGCGGCAGTCTACATGACCAACGCCGAGGGGCGCGTGACCTACGCCAACCGCGCCGCTGCCCAGCTCGCGGGCCGGGACGCGCGGCTCGGCGAAGATCTATGGTGCGTCACGCACCAACTCTACACCAGCGACGGCGCGCCCCTGGCGCATGGCGACTGCCCGATGGCGGTGGCGCTGCGTGAGCAGCGACCGGTCCGCGGCGTCGAGGCGGTGCTGGAGCGGCCCGACGGCACGCGCGTGCCGTTCATGCCGTTTCCGACGCCGCTCTTCGGCGATGATGGCCGGCTGGTCGGCGGCTTCAATCTGCTGGTCGACATCAGCGACCGCAAGCAGGCCGAGGAGCGGTTGGCCGATGCGCGCCAGCACGATGCACTGACCGGCCTCGCCAACCGACTCGCTCTCGGCGCGCATCTCGCCAGCCAGATCGCCCAGGCGCGCGACGAAGGCGCCGGCTTCGTCGTGATGCGGCTCGATCTCGACGGATTCCGCGCCCTCAACGACGAAAGCGGCCATGCCGTCGGCGACGCCGTGCTGATCGAGGCGGCAAGGCGCCTGCGCGCCAGGGCGGGAGACGTCTTCCTCGCCCGCATCGGCGGCGACGAGTTCATGCTGGTCTCGCGCTGCGGCGCCGCCGAGGGCGAGGCGGCGGCGATGGGCGAGCGCGTGCGTGCCGCTTTCGCGCCGGAGTTCCGCGTCGGCGATGGGCGCCATCTCGTCAGCGTCAGCGCCGGCTGCGCCCGGTTCCCGCAGGACGGCGAGGACGAGACCCGCCTCGTCGCCTGCGCCAATGCGGCGCTGCATCTGGCCAAGGGCGAAGGGCCGGGTGCGATCCGCATGTTCGACCTCGCAGAGCAGGCGCGCGAGCAGGAGCGTCTCGCCTTCCGCCGCAACCTGCGCGAAGCGATCGAGGCGGGTGAGATCAAGCTGCACTACCAGCCGCTGTTCCGGGCCGATGGCACGGCGGCCGGCTTCGAGGCGTTGGCGCGCTGGCGGGACCCGGTCCGCGGCGTCGTCTCGCCCGCGACCTTCATCCCGGCGGCGGAAGAGGCGGGGCTGATCGCGGCGCTCGACGCGCATGTGCTGAGCAGTGCCTGCCGCGAGGCCGCGACCTGGGCCGAGCCGCTGCGTATCTCCGTCAATATCTCGGCGATCGAGTTCCAGTCGGGCGATCTCGTCGGGCGCGTCGAGGCGGTGCTGGCCGAGACCGGGCTCGACCCCGAGCGGCTCGAGCTCGAAATCACCGAGGGCGTCATGGTCACCGATGCCGACCGCGCCATGGCGACCTTCGCCAAGCTCAGGGCGCTCGGTGTGCGCATCGCGCTCGACGATTTCGGCACCGGCTATTCTTCGCTCTCCTATCTCCACCGCTTCCCGCTGACGACGCTGAAGATCGACCGCAGTTTCGTCGCCAAGCTCGGCGTGACGCTGGAATCGGTCGCGATCACCCGCGCCGTCATCCAGCTCGGCCATGCGCTCGGAATCGAGGTGGTGGCCGAGGGTGTCGAGACGCCGGAACAGCTCGACTTCCTGATCCAGGAAGGCTGCGACCTGACTCAAGGCTTCCTGCTCGGCCGGCCGCTGGAGGCGCAGGCCTATCGCGAGATGACCGGCGGCTGAGGCGACGTCCCGGTGCACCGGGCGAAAAGTAGCAGTGTCACGCTAGGCTGCATTGCAGCCCATGCGCTTGCCGCCTCCGGTATGCCCGCCTAATCCTCATCGCAGAACGTCGTTCCCGAAACGGCGCGGCGAGGAAACATGGCTTCTTCTGACGCGCGCTATGCGCCCGATTCCTCCTATGCCTGGCTTCGATTGGCGGTCTCGCTGCTGCTCGGGACCGTGGCCTGCGTCGGCACCTGGTCGGTCGTGGTGGTGCTGCCGGCGGTGCAGGCCGAGTTCGGCACGCTGCGGGCCGGCGCGGCGCTGCCCTATACCTGCGTGATGATCGGCTTCGGTTTCGGCAATATCGCGCTCGGCCGGATCGCCGATCGCTACGGCATCGTCGTACCGGTAGTGATCGGAGGCTTGTGTCTCGGCGCGGGCTATATCTTCGCCGGCCTGTCGAGCACGCTCTGGCAGTTCGCGCTCGCGCATCTCTTCCTGATCGGGATCGGGGGTGGGGCTGGCTTCGGGCCGCTGATCGCCGACCTCTCGCACTGGTTCCGGCGGCATCGCGGGCTCGCCGTCGTGTTCGGCGCGTCCGGCAGCTATCTCGCCGGCGTCGTCTGGCCGCAGGTCATAAGCTGGGGCCTCGCGCATCATGGCTGGCGCGCGACTCATATCGGCATCGGCTTCGTCGCGCTCGCTGTGATGCTGCCGCTGGCGCCTTTTTTCCGGCGCCGGCCGGCCGCAGCGACGCTCGCCGCTGCGGATGCAGCAAGCGCCGGCGCGCGCGGCGATCTCGGCCTGTCGCCGAACCAGTTGCAGTGGCTCCTATCGATCGCGGGTTTCTGCTGCTGCGTCGCGATGTCGATGCCGCAGGTCCACATCGTCGCCTATTGCGGCGATCTCGGTTACGGCGTGGCGCGCGGCGCGGAGATGCTGTCGCTGATGCTGCTGCTCGGCATCGTCAGCCGGATCGGCTCGGGCTTCGTCGCCGACCGGATCGGCGGGGCGGCGACGCTGGCGCTCGGCTCGCTGATGCAGGGGCTCGCGCTCTTCCTCTATCTCTGGTTCGACGGGCTGACCTCGCTCTACATCGTCACCGGCATCTTCGGCCTGTTCCAGGGCGGCATCGTGCCGATGTATGCAGTGATCATCCGCGAATACCTGCCGGCCAAAGAGGCGGGCGTGCGCATCGGCCTCGTGATGTCGGCGACGATCCTCGGCATGGCATTCGGCGGCTACGTCTCGGGTTGGATCTACGACCTGACCGCGTCCTACCGCGTGGCGTTCCTGAACGGGCTCGCCTGGAACATGGTCAACCTCGCGGTGGTGTGCTGGCTGATGATGCGGTTGCGGCCGAAGGCGCTGGGACATTCTACTCCGGCGGCCGTCTGACGCGACCTTCCGCGCTTCCGGTGCTCACGGACAAAAGTCCGCTCCGCTCCGGTCCTCGAAGAGCACACCAGCCGACTCGCCGGAGCGAATTCCCAGCACCTTTGGCTTGGGCTTTGGGGTACCCGGACCTTACAGGTCATGCGGCGGCGAGCCCCGGCCGATAGGTTCCGAAGCACCAGACGTGCCCCTCAGGGTCCTTGCAGATGAAGTCGCGGCTGCCATAGGGCTGGTCGCGCGGTTCCATGCAGATCTCGGCGCCGGCCGCACGCGCTCGCTCGCAGCGGGCGTCGATGTCGTCGGTGGCGATATAGGGTGAGGCGGTGGTGCCGCCGAGCTCGGCCGGGCGGGCGACGAGCTTGCCGAAGTCGTTGTTCTCGGACGAACCGAGCATGACGACGCTGTCGCCCATCCGCAATTCGCCGTGGAGCAGCGTCTGGCCGTCGTCGGAGTAGTAGGCTGCGAGCTTCTCGAAGCCGAAGGCGCGGATCAGCCAGTCATACATGCCGGGGCCGTCCGCATAGCGCAGCGAGATGCAGATCATCGCGGGCGTCGTGGTCATGGCATCCTCCTGCCGTTGGGCTTGACGGCAGCCTGCCGCGCGGAGGATGTCGGCTCAACGACAAAAACGCTGACCCGAGGATGAGCCATGCTTCAGACCACCATCGCCGGCAGCCTGCCGAAGCCGCTCTGGCTCGCCGAGCCGGAGAAGCTATGGGCGCCGTGGCGCCTCCAGGGCGAGGCGTTGGAGGCGGGCAAGCGCGACGCCACCATCCTCTCGGTCAAGCTGCAGGAGGATGCCGGCCTCGACATCGTCGGTGACGGCGAGCAGGCGCGGGTGCATTTCGTGCACGGCTTCCTCGTCAATCTCGACGGCATCGACTTCGACAGGAAGACGATCATGGGCATCCGCAACAACCGCTACGAGGCCGAGGTGCCGACGGTGACGGGGCCGATCCGGCGCAAGGGCGCGGTCCATCGCATGGAGGCGGAAGCGGCGCGGGCGCATACCTCGCGCAAGCTCAAGTTCACGCTGCCGGGGCCGATGACGATCGTCGACACCATTGCCGACGTGCATTACGGCCGGCGCGAGGACCTCGCCATGGCCTTCGCCGAGGTGCTGAACGAGGAGGCGAGGGAGCTAGAGGCGATCGGCGTCGACGTCATCCAGTTCGACGAGCCGGCCTACAACGTCTACATGGAGGCGGTCGCGGATTGGGGCATCGCCTGCCTGGAGCGGGCGGCGCAGGGGCTGACCGCGACCACCGCCGTCCACATCTGCTACGGCTACGGCATCAAGGCGAACATCGACTGGAAGGCGACGCTCGGCGAGCAGTGGCGCCATTACGAGCAGACCTTCCCGGCGATCGCGAAGAGCTCGATTGACCAGGTCTCGCTGGAATGCCGCAACTCCAAAGTGCCGCTGGAGCTGATAAAACTGCTCGACGGCAAGGACGTGCTGGCGGGTGCGATCGATGTTGCGACCAGTGCGATCGAGACGCCGGAGGAGGTCGCCGCCTCGATCCGGGAGGTGCTCAAGTTCGTCGCGCCCGAGAAGCTTTACCCCTGCACAAATTGCGGCCTCGCGCCGATGTCCTTCGAGGTCGCCTATGGCAAGCTCGCGGCGCTGGCGCAGGGCGCGGCGCTGGTGCGCGGGGAGTTGGCGCGGGGCTGATCCGAATCCGCCCCGTCATCCCGGATCCGCACCTCGCTTGCCCGCGATGACGGGGCGTGTTTGCTAGCGGCATCGAACTGGAGACCAAGCCACGATGACCGAACCCGGCCTGACATCCGAGGAACAGCCACGCGGCAATCTGACCGTGCGCGTCAACGCCATGCCGGCCGACACCAATGCCAATGGCGACATCTTCGGCGGCTGGGTGATGTCGCGGATGGACGCGGCCGGCGGCATCGCTGGCGTCGACCGGGCGCAGGGGCGGGTGGTCACGATCGCGGTCGACGCGATGACCTTCATCCGGCCGGTCAAGGTCGGCGACGTGCTCAGCGTCTATACCGAGGTCGAAACGATCGGCCGGACCTCTATGAAGATCCATGTCGAGGCCTGGGCGAGGCGTTTCCGCACCACCGTCAACGAGAAGGTCACCGACGCGACCTTCACCTTCGTCGCGATCGACGAGGAGGGTCGTCCGCGCCCGGTACCGAGGCTTCCGGAAGGCTGATCGCGCCTTGTTCCGGACTCGGATCCGCCGCAGCCGCTAATGGCTGGTAAATCGCTCGTCAGGGCAATTGATTCAAAAGAATCCGCTTGCTTAAGCGTTTTTTAAGCGCGTCTCCGCAATCTTGACGGTCGAGGGCCTATGCCGACCGACCTGACAAGAAAACCCGGGGGAAGACCCATGCTCGATCGTCGCGACATTCTGACTGGCCTAACGACCGCCACCCTGGCGTCGCTCCTTCCCCTTCGCGCTTTCGCAGAGAGCGGCGTCATGGCCGACAAGGTCGTGCTCGGCCAGGCGGCCGTGTTCGATGGTCCCGCCAGCGCGCTCGGCCTGGGCATGCGCGACGGCCTGATCGCCGCCTTCGCCGAGGCCAACGCCAAGGGCGGCGTCCATGGCCGCAAGCTCGAACTCGTGACCGAGGACGACGGCTATGAGCCCAACAAGTCGATCGAGGCGACCAAGGCGCTGATCGCCAAGGACGTGTTCGCGCTCGTCGGCCCCGTCGGCACGCCGACGGCGATGGCCGCCCATCCGATCGCCAAGGATGCGGGCCTGCCCTTCATCGGCGCCTTCACCGGGGCCGAGGGCCTGCGCAATCCCTACCTGCCGCACGTCGTCAACGTGCGCGCCTCCTATTTCCAGGAGACCGAGGTCTGGATCGAGCGCCTGACCAAGGACAAGGGCTTCAGCAAGATCGCGATCTTCTACCAGGACGACGCGTTCGGCCGCGCCGGTCTCGCCGGCGTCAAGAAGGCGATGGACGCCCGCAAGATGAGTCTCGTCGCCGAGGGCACCTTCGAGCGCAACACCGTCAATGTCCGCTCGGCCTTGCTCGAGATTCGCAAGGCGTCTCCCGAGGCCGTCGTCATGGTCGGCCCCTACAAGCCCTGCGCCGAATTCATCAAGCTGTGCAAGCAGCTCAAATTCGAGCCGACCTTCATGAACATCTCCTTCGTCGGTTCCGACGCGCTCGCCTCCGAGCTCGGCGAGGCCGGCAAGGGCGTCTACGTCACGCAGGTTGTGCCGCTGCCGAGCGACGGCTCGATCCCGGTGGTCAAGGCCTATCAAGCCGCGCTCGCCGCCAGCGAAGCCAAGGACAAGAAGCCCGGCTTCGTCTCGCTCGAGGGCTATCTCGTCGGCCGTACCGTGATCGCAGCGCTCGACAAGGCCGGCAAGGACCCGACCCGCAAGGCCGTGATGGAGGCGCTGACCAACGGCTCCTTCGATTTCGGCGGCTTCAAGATGAGCTTCGGCCCGAACGACAATCAGGGGTCCGACGACGTCTACCTGACCATGATCGGCCCGGACGGCAAGTTCGTCTCGGTGCAGTCGCTGACCGCCTGATCCTTCTCCCCGCGTTGCGTAGAAGTCCGGAGAACCATCGATGACCAAGGCCAAGAAGCCAGCGCGCGAGCGCACGCCGCTTCGGATCGGAATCGCCGCGCGCATCTACGCCGCACTCGGCGTGCTGACCGTTCTGACGATCGTGGCGTCGGGCGTGGCTTGGTACTCGTATGACCGGATCAGTAAGACGGTCGATGACATGGTCGGTCAAAAGATGCCGATGGTGGAGTTGGCTCTCGAACTGTCGCAAGCGGCAACGGCCTCGACGGCGCTGGCGCCGCGCTTCATGCAGGCACAGACCGTGCAGCTGCGCGCCGCCCTGACGGGTGAACTCGACAAGATCGAGGCCCGTCAGTTCGACATCGTCCGCAAGATCGCACAGTACGGCAGCGTCGAGGCCAAGCGCGCCCGCGAGTTGATCGACGGTTTGTCGCGCCCGATCAACGACATCAACGACCTGACCGGAGAACGTCTGCGCAATGGCTCTGCCATGCAGGCGGCGCTCGCACAGCTGAACAAGGCGCGCGAGGACTTCGTCAAGGCCGTAGGGTCCGAAGCCGACGAGGCGCAGTTCAATGTCGCGATGGGCATCGAGACGGTCAAGGGCCTCGACGGTGCCGCGATGGAGCAGGAACTCAAGACCCTGGGCGAGGTCAACTTTCCGGCTTTCGATCTCGCGCGCAAGCTCGAGGCGCAGGTCAACGAGCTGCTCGGCCTGCTGCGAGAGATCGCTCAGATCGACGACAAGGCGCTGCTCGGCACGGCGCGCGACCGGTTTTCGGCAGTCGTCCTGCGCATCCGCAAGGACATGGCGGCGGCCGAGAAGGTCAACGCCAGCAAGCCGCGCACACAGACGGTAAACGCTGTCATCGATTTGGGCGAAGGCAGTGAGGGTATCGTCGAGATTCGCCAGCGCGATCTCATGACCCGCGAAGCCATCGCCAACAGTCTCAAGGATGTCGACAATGCCGCGAACATGCTGCGCAAGGAGGTCGAGAAACTCGTCGACGACTCGCGCGCCGAGGCCGTGGCCGCGAGCCACTCGACGAGCGTGCTAATCGAGCAGAGCAAGATGTGGCTGGGCATGATCGGCGTCGGTTCGCTGCTGATCGCGCTTGCGCTCTCGCTGCTCTATGTCCGCCCGGCCATCGTCGGCCGCCTCAACCGGCTCTGGTCGGCGACGCGCGCCATCGCCAATGGCGAACTCGAAACGGTCGTTCAGACCAAGGGCAATGACGAGATCGCCGACATCTCGAAGAGCGTGCTGCTGTTCCGCGACAATGCGGTGGCATTGCGCGCGGCCGAGGCCGCCAAGGTCGAAGACGACCAGCGCGCCCAGGAGCAGCGCCGCCAGATGATGGCGGAACTCGGCGAGGCCTTCGGCGTCGTCGTCTCGGCGGCTGCCGCCGGCGATTTCAGCCGCCGGGTCGAGGCGAATTTCGCCGACACGGAGCTGAACGCGCTCGCAGGCTCCGTCAACTCCCTGTTGGAGACCGTGCAGACCGGTCTCACCGAGACCTGCGAGGTGCTCGGCGAGTTGTCTGCCGGTCATCTCTCGGCCCGCATCGAGGGGATGTATCAGGGCGCCTTCGCCGAGCTCAAGCAGGGCACCAACAGCCTCGCCGAGGAGTTCGAGAGCACGCTGGCGCGCCTGTCCGACACGGTCGCCGCCGTGCGCAGCGCGACCTCGGAGATCCTCGACGGCGTCACCGACCTGGCCGAGCGCACCAGCGAGGAGAGCAACGCCGTCTCGATGGCGACGAACCAACTCGGCGCCTTCGCCGGCACGGTCAAGAAGACCGCGACCGAGGCCGCCCAGGCGATGGGCATGGCCGAGGGCGCCGAGAAGCGCGCTCATCAGGGTGAGCAGGTCGTGGCCTCGGCGCTGCAGGCGATGCAGCGCATCCGGACCTCGTCCAGCAAGATTTCGGAGGTCATCGCGATGATCGACGAGATCGCCTTCCAGACAAACTTGCTGGCACTGAACGCCGCGGTCGAAGCCGCCCGCGCCGGCGACGCCGGCAAAGGCTTCGCCGTCGTCGCCTCGGAGGTGCGCAGCCTCGCCAAGCGCTCGGCCGATGCCTCCAACGACGTCAAGAAGCTGGTCGAGGCGGCCCATGGCGACGTCAAGGTCGGCGTCGGGCTGGTCGAGGAGACCTCGGCCATGTTCGAGGCGATCGTCGCCTCGGTGAACGAGCTGACCGGGCTGATGAACGGCATCTCGCAGACGGCCCGCAGCCAGGCCAGCGATGTTTCCGCGATCAACAACGAGATCGACGGCATCGGCACCATGGCGCATCAGAACGCGGCACTGGTCGAGGAGACCAATGCGGCGCTGGCGCTGACCGACGAGCAGACCCGGGCGCTGACCGAGCATATCGGCCGCTTCAAGTTCCGCGAGGGCCATGTCGCCGACCATGGCGCAGGCCTCGACGAGGCCGAGGAGATCGCCGAGGCGGCGTGACGCCGTTCTCCGGCGCGTGACAACGAAAGCTCCGCCGCAATCCGCGGCGGGGCTTTTTCCTTTGAAGACAAGGGGCTTGGCGCCAGAGCGGCGGCGCCGGCGAAAAATGCGCCGGACTGTTCAGCCCGCGCCGCGACTATGCTATCCAGCGCCGCGCCGGGGGCGTAGCTCAATGGTTAGAGCCGACCGCTCATAACGGTCTGGTTGCAGGTTCGAGTCCTGCCGCCCCCACCATCATCCTGGCGATGCGCCACGCGTGATCGGACCCCCCACGATCGCCTGGCATGGCCCTGATCTTGCTCTTCCTTGCCGCGGTGCCGAGGGTTAGGCTCTCGCCGGCACGGACGGCATGCACCGACCTTCGGCATGAATGCCGGCGCCAACGAGCAGGGGATCACCATGATATCGCGTCGCAACATCGCCAGCGCCATCGGCGCCACGGCCGCGGGTCTCGCCGCCGCCGGGCTCGTTTCGTCGGCGCAGGCCCAGACGACCCCGGCCGAGACCGCCTTCGAGCGCATCCGCCGGACCAAGAAGCTGCGCATCGGCGCGGTCGCGGGCGCGGCGCCCTACTACAACAAGGACATTTCGTCGGGCCAGTGGGGCGGGTTCTACATCGACCTGTCGAAGGCGCTGGCCGAGGAGCTCGAGGTCGAGCTCGAGATCCTGGAGACGACCTGGGGCAATTCGGTGCTCGACCTGCAGGCCAACAAGATCGACATCTTCTTCGGCCTGAACCCGACGCCCAAGCGCGCGCTCGTCGTCGATTTCTCGGTGCCGGTGTTCAACAACGCCTTCACGATGATCGCCAAGAAGGGCCTCGGCAAGAAGAGCTGGGACGATTTCAACGATCCGAAGGTCAAGATCACCGTCGATGCCGGTTCCTCGCAGGACCAGGTCGCGACGAGGCTCTGCTCCAAGGCGCAGATCTCGCGCTTCAAGGCGGTCGACGAGGCCGCGACCGCGGTGATGACCGGCCGGGCCGACGCGCAGTGCATCGTGATGATGCTGTCGCTGACCATGCTGAAGAAGAACCCGGCGCTGGGCGAACTCGTGGTGCCGACGCCGGTCTTCGCCACGACTTCCAATGCGGGCTTCCGCCGCGAGGCCGACAAGACCTGGCGCGACTACGTCAACACCTGGCTCGAATTCAACCGGGGCCTGGGCCTGATCCGCAGCGTCATCATCAAGAACATGGAATCGGTGGGGATCACCGAAGCCGACATGCCGGCAGGCGTGCAGCTCTGATCGGCTCTTGTCCTTGACCTGAACCGCGCCGTCATCCTGGACAAGCCGCGCAGCGGCGCAGATCCGGGATCCATCATCGGGCGCGGCGTTGCTCCATGATGGATCCCGGGACGAAGCTGCGCTTCGCCCAGGATGACGGTGCGTCTTCCAAGCAGCCTACAAAGCGTGAACCCGGCGCGCTGCCTGCCGGGCGCCCGCACTCCCCGGACCCGGCCTCATGTATCAATGGGACTTCCAGTTCCTCTGGAGCTATCGCTGGCTCTTCCTGAACGGGCTCGGCGTCACCGTCGGCTTCACCATCGCGATCGTCGTGCTCGGGCTCGTCATCGGTCTGGCAGCGGCGCTGGCGAAGCTCTCGCCGATCGCGCCGCTGCGCTGGCTGGCGCTGGGCTATATCGAGGTCTTCCGCTGCACGCCGGTTCTGGTGCAACTGGTCTGGTTCTACTACGCGCTGCCGATCCTGACCGGCATCGACATCTCGGCGATCACCGCCTCGATCCTGGCGCTGTCGCTCTATGGCGGCTCGTTCTATGCCGAGATCATCCGGGGCGGCATCGTCTCGATCGATCCCGGCCAGCCGGAGGCCGCGGCCGCGCTCGGCATGACGCCGTTCCAGACGATGCGGCGCATCGTGCTGCCGCAGGCGCTGAAGCGGATGGTGCCGCCGCTGATGAACCAGTCGATCATCCAGTTCAAGAACACCTCGCTGGTCTCGGTGCTGGCGGTGCCGGACCTGCTCTATCAGGGCCAGATCGCGGCGCATGACAGCTATCGCCCGCTCGAGGTCTACAGCGCGGTGGCGATCGCGTATTTCGTGCTGCTCTTCCCGCTGACGATCATCGTCCGGCAGGGCGAGAAGAAGCTCGCCAGCAGCGATTGAGGGTCAAGCGATGTCAGAAGCGCCCAAGATCGAGATCGCCGGGTTGCGCAAGCAGTTCGGCGAGCTGACCGTGCTGAAGGACATCAACCTCAGCGTCGCGCCCGGCAGCGTGGTGGCGCTGATCGGGCCTTCGGGCTCGGGCAAGTCGACGCTGCTGCGCTGCATCAACCTGCTGGTCACGCCCAATGGCGGCAAGGTCCGGGTCGGCGGCGACAGCTTCGCCTTCGGGCCGGGCACGACACTGCCGGGCACGCGCGCTCTCGCGGCCTTCCGTGCCAATACCGGCATGGTCTTCCAGCACTTCAACCTGTTCCCGCATATGAGCGTGCTCGGCAACGTGATGGAGGCGCCGGTGACGGTGCGCGGGCTCCCCAAGGCGCAGGCGCGGGAGAAGGCGCTGGCGCTGCTGGCCAAGGTTGGGCTCACCGACAAGGCCAACGAGTACCCGAGCCGGCTCTCGGGCGGCCAGAAGCAGCGTGTCGCGATCGCGCGCGCGCTCGCCATGGAGCCCGCGGTAATGCTGTTCGACGAGGCGACCTCTGCGCTCGATCCCGAACTCGTCGGCGAGGTGCTCGGCGTGATGAAGCAGCTCGCGGCCGAGGGCATGACCATGGTGATCGTCACCCACGAGATCGCCTTCGCGCGCGAGGTCGCCGAGCGCGTGATCTTCATGCGCGATGGCGTCGTCGTCGAAGAGGGGCCAGCGCGGCAGGTGATCGACCAGCCGCGCGAGGCGGCGACTCAAGGTTTCCTCAGCCATTTCCATCGCGGCGGCGCGGCACCAGTTCCAACAGGCGCGGTCTCGTGACGGCTGCGCCCGACCGCGTCCATCTCGTCACCGGCGCCGGCAGCGGCATCGGCCGCGCGACGGCGGATGCGTTGGCCGCGCCCGGTGTCGGGCTCCTGCTGCACACCCGCGCGAACCACGCTGGGCTTGATGCGGTCGCAGCGAACGCTCGCGCGAAGGGCGCACAGGTGGAAACCTGTCTCGGCGATCTCGCCGAGGAGGGGCTGGGCGAGCAGGCTGTGGCGCTGGCGGGCGAGCGCTTCGGCCGGCTCGACGGGGTCGTCGCGGTCGCCGGTGCGGCCCATCGCGGCGGCATCATGGGTCTCGCCGATGCCGATCTGCGCGCGATCATGGAAGGCTCGGTGATCGCCTTCACCCATCTCGTGCGGGCGGCGCAGCCCTTGCTGAAGCAAAGCGGCAGCGGGCGTGTCATTGCCGTCTCGTCCTTCGTGGCGCATGCGCTGCGCACGGACCTGCAGCCTTTCGCGGCGACCGCGACCAGCCGGGCAGCGCTGGAGACGGTGGTCAGGCTGATGGCGCATGAGCTGGCGGCGGACGGCATCACCGTGAACGCCGTGGCGCCGGGCCTGATCCGCAAGGATGACGGGCGGGGCAGCAAGCTCGATCCGCAAGCGATCGCCCGGATGGAGGCGATCATTCCGCTGGCGCGGCGCGGCGCGCCCGAGGAGGTCGCCGCGGTGATCGCCTTCCTCGCCTCGCCGGCCTCGTCCTACGTCACCGGCCAGACCTGGCACGTCAATGGAGGGCTGGTGTGACCACGGCGATCGTCGAGCGGATCAGGCTGTTCTTCATCGAGAGCCCGATCAAGATGGCCCGCTTGCAGGGCGTCGGCAACGTCAAGGGCACGGTCAAGCGCGTGCTGGTCGAGCTGACCGCCAGCGACGGCATCACCGGCTGGGGCGAGGCCGCGCCCTGGGAGGTCTTCACCGGCACGGCGGAGGCGGCGCTTTCGGCGCTCGACGTCTATCTGCGTCCGGTGCTGATCGGGCGGCCGGTGAAGCGCATCCGCGAGACCATGGCGCTGCTCGACAAGGCTTTGGTCGGGCATGGCGAGGCCAAGGTCGCGATCGAGACGGCGCTGTTCGACATCCTCGGCAAGGCCTCGGGCCTGTCGGTCGCCGATCTGCTCGGCGGGCGGGTGCGCGATACGATCCCGCTCTCCTTCTCGATCGCCGATCCCGATTTCGCCGCCGATCTCGAGCGCATGCGCGTGATGGTCCCGGCCGGCAACGTGATCTACAAGGTCAAGACCGGGGTGAAGCCGCATACGGAAGACCTCGCCCATCTCGAAGCGATGCGCTCCGAATTCGGCGACGCGATTGATCTCAGGCTCGACTACAATCAGGCGCTCCAGCCTTTCGGGGCGATCAAGATCCTGCGCGACGTCGACCAGTTCAAGCCGAGCTTCATCGAGCAGCCGGTGCCGCGCGACAATCTCGCGGCGATGGCATCGTTCGTCGCCGCGCTCGACACGCCTATCCTGGCCGACGAGAGCTGCTTTGACGCGCGCGATCTCACCGAACTGATCCGGCTGAAGGCGGCCGACGCCATCTCGGTCAAGCTGATGAAGGCCGGCGGCCTCTTGAAGGCGCAAGGCATCATGGCGATCGCCGATACGGCGGGCTTGCCCGGCTATGGCGGCACGCTCTGGGAGGGCGGCATCGGGCTCGCCGCCGGCACGCAGCTCATCGCCGCGACGCCGGGCATCTCGCTCGGCTGCGAGTTCTACATGCCGCACCACGTCCTGACCGAGGACGTGCTGGAGGAGCGCGTCGCCAATCGCGACGGCCATGTCGTGGTGCCCGACGGGCCGGGGCTGGGGATCGCGGTCAGCGAGCGCTCGGTGCGGGCCAATGCGCGGGTGCTGGCGGCGCTGTGACGCGCCGTCAGATATCCAGCGTCGTGTCGCGCTCCCACTGCGTCAGGTGGCGGGAATAGGCGTTCCATTCCTCGGTCTTGAGCTTGAGGAAGCCATCGACCAGCGGCGCGCCCAGCGCGGCCCGCAGGATGCTCGACTTGTCGAGCGCGCGCATCGCGTCGAGCAGGTTCAGCGGCAGGCGCTTGGCGCCGCGGACCTTGTGGCCGTCGGTGTACATGTTGATGTCGAGGCGCTTGCCGGGATTGCGCCCATTGCGGATGCCGTCCATGCCGGCGGCGAGCACCGCGGCCGGCAGCAGATAGGGGTTGGCGGCGCCGTCGGCGAGGCGGAACTCGAAGCGCCCGGCATCCGGGATGCGGATCATGTGGGTGCGGTTGTTGCCGGTATAGGTCACGGTGTTGGGCGCCCAGGTCGCGCCCGAAATGGTGCGCGGCGCGTTGATGCGCTTGTAGGAATTCACCGTCGGGTTGGTGATGGCGCAGAGCGCGTCGGCGCTGTGGATCAGCCCACCGATGAAGGCATAGCCGAGCTTCGAGACGCCGAGTTCGCCCTCGGGATCGGAAAAGGCGTTGTCCTTCCCCTGCCACAGCGAGACATGCATGTGGCAGCCCGAGCCGGTCAGGTCGATGAAGGGTTTCGGCATGAAGGTGGCGCGCAGGCCGTGCTTCTCGGCGATCGAGCGGACCATGAACTTGAAGAAGACGTGCCGGTCGGCGGTCTTCAGCGCGTTGTCGTAAGTCCAGTTCATCTCGAACTGGCCGTTGGCGTCCTCATGGTCGTTCTGGTAGGCGCCCCAGCCGAGCGAGAGCATCGCGTCGCAGATCTCGCGGATGACCTCGTAGCGTCGCATCAGGGCCGACTGGTCGTAGCAGGGCTTCACCGCGTTGTCGGCCGCATCCGAGATCGCCGCGCCGTCCGGCGAGATCAGGAAGTACTCGCATTCGACGCCGCTCTTCATCTCGTAGCCGTCGGCATTGGCGAGCTGGTTCCTGAGCACCGTGCGCGGCGCCTGGGCGACAGGCTTGCCGTCCATGACGAGGTCGGACGCCAGCCAGCCGATCTCGGGCTTCCAGGGCAGCTGGATCAGGCTCTCGGGATCGGGCACGGCAAAGAGATCGGGGTCGGCCGGGCTCATGTCGAGCCAGGTCGCGAAGCCGGCGAACCCCGCGCCGTCGCGCTGCATCGGGCCGATCGCGCTCGCCGGTACCAGCTTGGCGCGCAGGGAGCCGAACAGGTCGACATAGGAGATCAGGAAATACGTGATGCCGCGTTCGCTCGCGACCTTCGCCAGATCGGTGGCCATGGTGGTCAAATCCCCTCGAAGGCCCGTTTCGGGCTCGTTCACATGATGTTGTCTGCGGCGGTCGAACGCGTTGGCCTCAGAACCGCCCGTCCGAACCCGGAATCCAGTTCGTCCCCGCAAGCGGGACTCGTGCCATCGCGGCGGCCTCGATTGTCAGGGCGACCAGATCCTCGGGCTCGAGGTTGTGGACATGGCTCTTGCCGCAGGCGCGGGCGATCGTCTGGCACTCCAGCGTCAGCACGGCGAGATAGTTGGCGAGCCGCCGGCCGGCCGCGACCGGATCGAGCCGCGCCATCAGCGCCGGGTCCTGCGTGGTGATGCCGGCCGGGTCGCGGCCCTCGTGCCAATCGTCATAGGCGCCGGCGGTCGAGCCGAGCGCCTCATACTCCGACTGCCAGTGCGGATCGTTGTCGCCGAGCGCGACGAGTGCCGCCGTACCGATCGAGACCGCGTCGGCCCCCAAGGCCAGCGCCTTGGCGACATCGGCGCCGTTGCGGATGCCGCCGGAGACGATGAGCTGGACCTTGCGGTGCATGCCGAGCTCCTGCAGCGCATCGACCGCCTGACGCACGGCGGCCAGCGTCGGGATGCCGACATTCTCGATGAAGACTTCCTGCGTCGCTGCGGTGCCGCCCTGCATGCCGTCGACGACGACGACGTCGGCGCCGGATTTCACCGCGAGCGCCGTGTCGTAATAGGGCCTGGCAGCGCCGACCTTGACGTAGATCGGCTTCTCCCAATCGGTGATCTCGCGCAGCTCGCCGATCTTGATCTCGAGGTCGTCGGGCCCGGTCCAGTCGGGATGCCGGCAGGCCGAGCGCTGGTCTATGCCGACGGGCAGCGTGCGCATCGCCGCGACGCGCTCGGTGATCTTCTGGCCGAGCAGCATGCCGCCGCCGCCGGGTTTCGCGCCCTGGCCGACGACGATCTCGATCGCGTCGGCGGCGCGCAAATCGTCGGGGTTCATGCCGTAGCGCGAGGGCAGGTACTGGTAGACCAGAATCTGCGAGCTCCTGCGCTCCTCCTGGGTCATGCCGCCGTCGCCGGTCGTGGTCGAGGTGCCCATCGTCGAGGCGCCACGCCCGAGCGCCTCCTTGGCATTGGCCGAGAGCGAGCCGAAGCTCATGCCGGCGATGGTGATGGGGATCTTCAGTGCGACCGGCTTCTTGGCATAGCGCGTGCCGAGCAGCACCTCGGTCGAGCATTTTTCGCGATAGCCTTCGAGCGGATAGCGCGAGATCGAGGCGCCGAGGAACAGCAGATCGTCGAAATGCGGGAGTTTCCGTTTCGCACCGCCGCCGCGGATATCGTAGATGCCGGTCGCGGCGGCGCGGCGGATCTCCGACAGCGTGTAGTCGTCGAAGGTGGCCGAGCCGCGCGGCAGCGTGCGGGGGGCCTTGCTCGGGTCGCTCATCGCATCAGGCCTCAATAGCTCGACACGTTGTCGACGTGGAAATGGTAGAGCGTGCGGGCCGAGCCGTAGCGGCGGAACTCGGCGACATCGACCTCGCCCGCCATGCCCGCGTCCGCGAGCTTCTGCGCGAGCGCGGCGCGATGCTCGTCGCGCATCTCCTTCTCGATGCAGTCGGCGCCGAGGCTCGCGACCGAGCCGCGCACGAACAACTTCGCCTCGTAGAGGCTGTCGCCCAGCGCCTCGCCGGCATCGCCCAGCACGACGAGATGGCCGGCCTGCGCCATGAAGGCCGACATGTGGCCGATCGAGCCCTTCACGACGATGTCGACGCCCTTCATCGAGATGCCGCAGCGGGCCGACGCATTGCCGTCGATCACGATCAGGCCGCCGCAGGCGGTGGCCCCGGCCGACTGGCTGGCGTCGCCCTTCACATGGATGAAGCCCGACATCATGTTCTCGCCGAGCCCCACGCCGGCATTGCCGTTGACCACGATGCTGGCCTGCTTGTTCATGCCGCCGCAGTAATAGCCGACCGGGCCGTCGATCTCGATCGCGACGGGCGCATCCACCCCGGCCGCGATCGAATGCAGGCCGCGCGGATTGGCGACGCGCCAGAGCGTGTCGTTGGTCGGCTTACCCCGCAGATCGTGCAGCGCCTGATTCAGCGCGCGCACCGTGCCGCTTGCGAGATCGATGGCGTTGTGGCCGCTCATTGCAGATGTCCGGTTTCGGGCCGCGCCCAGAAATAGACTTTTGCCGGCTCGGGCTCCCAAAGCCTGGCCGTGGCGATGCCCGGCAGGTCGGCAAGCGCGCGGTATTCCGAGCCGAACGCGACGTAAGCATCCGTCTCGGCCATGACGGCAGGCTTGCAAGCGATCGGATCGCGCAGCACGCCAAAGCCCGATTCCGTGCCGACGACGAAGGTGTAGAAGCCGTCGAGATCGCTCAGCGAATGCTCCAGAGCCTCACGCAGCGTGTCGCCGCCGCGCATGCGGGCGGTGAGATAGGCCGCCGCGACCTCGCTGTCGTTGTCGGTCGAGAAGGCAAGCCCCTGCCGCTCCAGCCCGCGCCGCAGTCCCCGATGGTTCGAGAGCGAGCCGTTATGGACCAGGCACTGGTCCGGCCCGGTCGAGAAAGGGTGGGCGCCGTCGGTCGTGACAGCGCTTTCGGTCGCCATGCGGGTATGGCCGATGCCGTGGCTGCCGGCCATGCGCTCCAGCCCGAAGCGGACCGCGACCTCGCTGGGCAGCCCGACCTCTTTGTAGAGTTCCATGCGAGTGCCCGTGCCGACGACGGCGATCTCGGGGGCGAGCGCGGCGAGCTGCGCCCTGATCGGGGCTTCCTGCTCGGCGGCGACGCTCAGCACGGCGTGGGTGTCGCGCGCGACGATTTCGGCATCGAGCTTTCCGCCGAGCGCCTCGAAGTCAGTGCCGGCCGGCCCGCGCAGGGTCAGCTTGATCGCGCCGGGCGTCCCCGCGCCATAGACCGCGAAGCCTGCAGAATCCGGCCCGCGGTCGCACATCACGCCGAGCATGCTCGCCAACAGCGCGCCAAGCTCGGGTTCGAGCTTCGGGTCCTTGATGAACAGGCCGACGATGCCGCACATGGCGTTGATCCCGGAAGAGGGCGCCTCGCGGCGTGCCCGAGTCTTAAGTCGTCTCCCGACATAGCGTCAATATCGAAGAATAAGTTTTTCTTGACAGGAAATCAGCCACCAGCTGGCTGGCGGCCATAGATGATGATCGACAGATAGGTCATCGGCCGCACCAGAAGCTCTTCCGGGCCATGTGTCGCGGCGGAATCGAACAGCAGCGAGTCGCCGGGCCGGAGATGGTAGCTGCGCTCGCCATGGCGATAGATCACCTCGCCCGAGAGCATGTAGATGAACTCGACGCCGGCATGGCGGAAGCCGGTATAGGGCACCGCCTCTTCGCTCAGCGTGATCAGATAGGGCTCGACCGCGACGTCGCCGCCGAGCGCATGGCCGAGCAGTTCGTAGATATGGCCGACCTTGGTGCCGCGCCGGTCGATGCGCACACCCTGGCCGGCGGCGACATAGGAACAGTCGCGTTTCTCCTCGAAGCTGGCGAAGAGCGAGCTGATCGGCAGGTTCAGCGCGGTCGCGATCGCCTGCAGCGTCGCCAGCGAGGGCGAGATCAGCCCGTTCTCGATCTTGGACAGCATGCCGACGGAGATCGAGGCGGCGCCGGCGAGATCCGAGACCGTCAAGTCGAGATCACGGCGGATCGCGCGGACGCGCTGTCCCAGCGCTTGCTCCAGCGTGCGGCCGACCCCGGGCGCGCCGGAGCCGGTGCGCAATTCGTCGGCCTGCGGATCGGGAAGGGCGGCCGGTGCACTCTTCGGGCGCTTCGCCAAGGCTGTCTCCGCGTGCCGGTCGGCGACTGCGGGACGGCCGAAAAAGGCGATCCCGATTTGCCTGTGAGGAAAACAGTTACCGTGGCGGGATCGGCGAGGCTAGAGTGGTACTGCGTACCGGCCGGCTTCGCGCGGCTTCCCCAGTCCGAGGACCATCCGCTTGACCAAGCCTCTCGATGCCTATGTGCCGCCCGCCGATGGCGCGTCCTGGGAAGCCGTCGCGCCCATCCAGGCGGGATTCGACCCTGCCGGACTCGAGGCGACGATCGCCTTCGCCAGGGAGAACGAGAGTTCCTGGCCGCGCAGCCTGTACTACCCCGACGGCCGCTATGTCGGCATCGTCGAGTGGAACGAGACCGGGCCGTGGAGCGAGATCGTCGGGCCGGTCAAGGAGCGCGGCGGGCCGGCGGGACTGATCCTGAAAAGCGGGCGGGTCGTGGCCGAATGGGGCGACACCGCGCGCACCGACATGACCTTCTCGATCGCCAAGAGCTATCTCGCCGTGCTGGCCGGGCTCGCGGTCGCCGACGGGCTGATCGCCGATGTCGGCGAACCTGTTGGGAAGACCGTCGACGGGCCGTGGTTCGAGGGCGCGCACAACGCCGCGATCAGCTGGCGGCATCTGCTGCAGCAGTCGAGCGAATGGCAGGGCGAGATCTTCGGCAAGTCGGATCAGGTCGATCACAACCGCCAGATCGGGCCGGGCGCGGACAACAGCCGCAAGGGGCAGTTCCGCGCACCCAACCCGCCTGGCAACCATTATGAATACAACGACGTGCGGGTGAACCTGCTCGGCTATTGCCTGCTCAGGCGCTTCGGCCGGCCGTTGCCGGAGGTGCTGCGCGAGCGGATCATGGACCCGATCGGCGCGTCGCCGGATTGGGAATGGCAGGGCTATCGCAATTCCGTCGTCGAGATCGGCGGCGAGAAAATGCAGTCGGTTCCCGGCGGCGGGCATTGGGGCGGCGGGCTGTTCATCGGCGCGCGCGATCATGCCCGCTTCGGCCTGCTGGTGGCGCGCGGCGGCGTCTGGGACGGGCGCGAACTGCTCTCGCCCGCATGGATCGAGGCGATGACGACGCCGTCGCCGACGCTGCCGAATTACGGCTATCTCTGGTGGCTCAATCGCGGCCCGGGAGCCAATCCGGCGGTGCCGGCGAAGGCGGTCTATGCGCTCGGCGCCGGCGTCAACGCGATCTGGATCGACCCGGAGCACGACCTCGTCGTGGTCTTGCGCTGGATCGACAAGAGCGCCTTCGACGGCGTCATCGAGCGGCTGCTCGCGGCGTTGCGCTGAGGCTGCGCCGACGCGCCGTCACATCACGAATTCGCGCACCAAAGACCGGAGTAGTTTCGACTTATTATAAAGAGAAAACATAATAATTGACAGGGGTTAGGCCCGGTAATCTAACCCGCCTCATCGGTCCGGTCGTTCTCGGACCGGAACCGAAGAGGTCGTCATGACGCCGAAACCCGCGCTTCTCGCCCGCGCCGCTGCACTTGCCTTGTTGCTGTCCGCCGGGGTTGCCCACGCCCAGGAGGGCATCACCGTCTACAATGCGCAGCATGAGAGCCTGACGCGGGCTTGGGCCGACGGCTTCACCAAGGAGACCGGCATCAAGGTGACGATCCGCAAGGGCGGCGACACCGAATTGGCCAACCAGATCGTGCAGGAGGGCGCGGCCTCGCCGGCCGACGTGTTCGTCACCGAGAATTCGCCGGCCATGGTGCTGGTCGAGAAGGCCGGTTTGTTCGCGCCGCTCTCCAAGGAGACGCTCGCCGAGGTGCCGGCGAACTTCAATCCGGCAAGCGGGAAGTGGATGGGTGTCGCGGCCCGCAGCACGATCTTCGTCTACGACAAGCGCAAGCTGAAGGAAGCCGACCTGCCGAAGTCGATGCTCGATCTGGCCGACGCGAAGTGGAAGGGCCGCTGGGCTGCCTCCCCCACCGGAGCGGATTTCCAGGCGATCGTCGGCGCGCTGCTCGAGCTCAAGGGCGAGACGGTCACCGCCGACTGGCTCAAGGCGATGAAGGCAAATTCGACCGCTTATCGCGGCAACAGCACTGCGATGAAGGCGGTCAATGCCGGCGAGGTCGAGGGCGCGGTGATCTACCACTATTACTACTTCGGCGATCAGGCCAAGACCGGCGAAAACAGCGGCAATATCGGCCTGCACTATTTCCGCAACCAGGATCCGGGCGCCTTCCTGAGCACCTCGGGCGCCGGCGTGCTCGCCTCCAGCAAGCACAAGAAGGAAGCCGAAGCCTTCGTGAAGTGGATGGCCGGCAAGCATGGCCAGGCGGTGCTGCGCGACGGCGATTCCTTCGAATACGCGATCGGCAACGGCGAGGCGTCCAACCCCAAGCTCGAGCCGATCGCCAAGCTCCAGGCGCCCAAGGTCGAGCCTTCCAAGCTCGACAGCAAGAAGGTCACCGAACTGATGACGGCGGCCGGGCTGCTCTGACCTCCCGCCGGCGGGTCGGCGATGGCCGCATCCCTGTCGATTCCCGCAAGACCTGCGCTCGGGTCGCTGTCGGCGCTGCCCCTGCGCCGGCAGCGCCATATCGCGGGCCGCGCGATGCTGGCGCTCGCCGGCCTCGTCGCGGCGCTCGCGCTGTTGCCGCTCGGCTTCATCGCCTGGATCGCGATCGAGACCGGCTGGGCCACGGCCTCCGCGCTGATCTTCCGCCCGAGGGTCGGCGAACTGCTGGTCAACACGGCGCTGCTCGAACTCTGCACCCTGCCGCCATCCATCGCGCTCGCGGTGACGCTGGCATGGCTGACCGAGCGCAGCGATCTGCCGGGTGCCAAGCTCTGGTCCTGGCTCGCAGTCGCGCCGCTGGCGGTGCCGGCCTTCGTGCAGTCCTATGCCTGGGTCGGCGTCGCGCCGTCCTTCCACGGTCTTCCGGCGGCGGTCACGGTCTCTATCCTGGCCTATCTGCCTTTCCTCTATCTGCCGGTCGCGGCGCAGCTGCGGAGGCTCGATCCGGCGCTGGAGGATGTCGCCGCCTCGCTCGGCGAACCGCCGCTGCGCATCTTCGTCAGGGTCGTGCTGCCGCAATTGCGGTTGGCGATCTGCGGCGGGTCACTCCTGATCGGGCTGCATCTCCTGGCCGAATTCGGCCTCTACGCGATGATCCGCTTCGACACCTTCACCACCGCCATCGTCGACCAGTTCCAGTCGAGCTATAACGGGCCGGCGGCGAACATGCTGGCTGGCGTGCTCGTGGTGAGCTGCCTTGCGCTGCTAGGGCTCGAATGGCTGCTGCGCGGGCAGGCGCGTTATGCCCGGCTCGGTTCGGGCGCGCCAAAGCCGGCGGGCCTGCGTCCGCTCGGCCGTTTGCGTCATCTATGCCTGCTGCTGCCGCTGGGACTGGCCGTGCTCGGGCTCGGCGTGCCGGCCCTGGCGCTCGGGCGCTGGCTCTGGTTCGCGGGCTTGCCTGGCTGGAATGACGGCCTCCTCGTCGAGGCCTTCGCGCAGACGCTCGGTTATGCTGCGGCCGGCGCGCTCGTTGCGGCGCTCCTGGCGCTGCCGGTGGCCTGGCTCTCGGTCCGGGCGCCCGGCCGTCTCCCGACCGTGCTCGAAGGCTGCCATTCCTATACCGGTGCGTTGCCCGGCGTCGTCGTGGCGCTGGCGCTGGTGACGATCACGGTCAAGGTCGCTCTGCCGCTCTACCAGACGGTCGGGACGGTGCTCCTGGCCTATGCGCTGATGTTCCTGCCGCGCGCGCTGGTCGGCCTGCGTGCCGGCATCGCACAGGTGCCGGTCGAACTGGAGCGGGCCGCGATGGCGCTCGGCCGCAGCCCGGCTCAGGCGATTCTCGGTGTGACCCTGCGGCTGGCGGCACCGGGCGTGGCCGCCTGCATGGCGCTGGTCGCGATGGGCGTCGCGACCGAGCTGACCGCGACGCTGATGCTCGCCCCCAACGGCACGCGGACGCTCGCGACCGAATTCTGGTCCCTGACCAGCGAACTCGACTATGCCCGGGCCGCGCCCTATGCGGTGCTGATGGTCGCGCTCTCCCTGCCGATGACGATACTGCTCCACAGCCAGGCCCGGCGGGCTACGGGTCGATGAGCATTCTGTCGATCGAAGGCGTCAGCAAGCGCTATGGTGAGACCGCAGCGCTGGACGGCGTGTCGCTGTCGGTCCCGGCCGGTAGTCGCACCGCGATCGTCGGTCCTTCCGGTTCGGGCAAGACGACGCTGCTGCGCATCATCGCCGGTTTCGAGGCGCCGGACGCCGGGCGCGTGACGCTGGATGGGACCGTGCTGGCCAACGGCCCGGCGATCGCGGCCGCACATAAGCGCGGCGTCGGCTATGTCCCGCAGGACGGGGCACTCTTCCCCCATCTCGGGGTGGCCGAGAACATCGGTTTCGGGCTGCCGAAGGCGGAGCCGGACCGCGCTGCGCGCATCGCGGAGCTCGCGGCGCTGGTCGAACTGGACCAGGCGATGCTGGTGCGCAAGCCGCACGAGCTTTCGGGCGGCCAGCAGCAGCGGGTCGCTCTGGCCCGTGCGCTTGCCCGCAAGCCGGCGCTGATGCTGCTCGACGAGCCGTTCTCCGCGCTCGACACCGGCCTGCGCGAGAGCGTGCGGCATGCGGTGGCGCGTGTGCTGGAGCAGGCCGGCGTCACCGCGATCCTGGTGACGCACGACCAGGCCGAGGCGCTCTCCTTCGCCGACCAGCTCGCGGTGATGCGGCGCGGGCGGCTGGTGCAGGTCGACACGCCGAGCGGGCTGTACTGGCGCCCTGTCGACCGGGACACCGCGCTGTTCCTGGGAGATGCCACCGTGCTCGACGCCGAGATCGGCGACGGCTTCGCCGATTGCGCGCTCGGCCGTGTCGCGGCTGAGACCGGGACACGGCGCGGCCCAGGTCAGATCATGCTGCGGCCCGAGCAGATCCAGCTCTCGGTCGTACCGGTCGCCGAGGCGCGCGCGCGGCACGGCCTCGTCGAGGAGGTCGAGTTCAGCGGCGCGCTCTGCGCGATCGTCGTGGCTGTCACCGGTTCGCCGGCCGAAGCGCCCAAGCGGGTGCGGGTCCGCTCCTCCGGGCTCGAGCTGCCGGAGGTGGGAGCGAGCGTGCGCCTCGTCGTGCGCGGCCAGGCGCATCTCCTGGCTCTACACGATGACGATCAATAACTGTCAAGTGAATACAAAATAGGCGCCTCTGGGCTTATTGCATGCAAGATGCATGCGCGTGGCGTTGGATGGCTTCGGGCACCGATCTCCCAGCAATCGCCCTCATTCGCGTGGCAATGACCGGCGTTTCCCTCGTTTTCTGCGATCTTGGCATTGCGGTGCACAGCGGCATGCTCTGTGCATGACGCATCAATGCTCGCTGCCGCCCGTCTTCGCGGTGCGACGGCCGATTTGCACATCGAGGATCTGCGCATGACGATCACCCGCCGTACCGCCATCGCCGCCGGCCTCGCCGCGCCCTTCGTGATGCAGGGCCGGGCCGAAGCCCAGGCGCCCGGACGCAACGAGACGCTGCTGCTCGTGCAGGAATACGGCCCCAACAGCCTCGACATGCAGGGCATCGGCTCGTCGCAGCCGGTCAACGGCGTCGCGCTGAACTGCTATGACCGGCTCTTGCGTTTCAAGCCGGTGCCGATCCCGGCCGGCGGCGGCAACACCATCGCGATGGGCGAGCTCGAGGGCGAGCTCGCCGAGAGCTGGCAGCTCGCCTCCGACGGCATGAGCTGCACCTTCAAGCTGCGCGACGCGAAATTCCACTCGGGGCGCACCGTCACCGCTAAGGACGTGAAGTGGTCGCTCGACCGCGCCTGCTCGATCGGCGGTTTCGCGACGACGCAGATGAACGCCGGCTCGCTGGAGAAGCCCGAGCAATTCGTCGTCGTCGACGACAAGACCTTCCGCGTCGATTTCGTCCGCAAGGACAAGATGACGCTGCCGAACTTGGCGGTGACCATCCCCTTCGTGTTTGATTCCGAACTCGCCATGGCCAACGCGGCAGGCGACCCACACGCCAAGGAATACCTGAAGAACAACATCGCCGGTTCCGGCGCGTTCAAAGTCGAGAGCTGGAAGCCCGGCGTCGAGACGATCTATGTCCGCAATGACGCCTGGACCAGCGGGAAACTGCCGCAACTGCGCCGCGTCATCGCACGCGACATCGCCTCGCCCTCGACAAGGCGCGCTTTGATGGAGCGCGGCGATGCCGACGTGTCTTACGGGCTGCCGCCGAAGGACTTCAAAGACCTGCTCGACGCCGGCAAGGTCAACGTCGTCGGCGTGCCGATCCCCAACGGCGTCTGGGGCTGTTATCTCAACACCCAGGTCGGCCCGTTCAAGGATGTCCGCCTGCGCCAGGCCGTGGCCTGGGTGATGCCCTATGAGAAGATCCTGCAGGCCTCGCTCTTCGGCCGCGGCGTCTCGATGGCTGGCGGCACCACGCCGAAGGTCGCCTGGCCGCAGCCCTTCCCCTACGCCTCCGACACGGCCAAGGCGAAGGCGCTGGTCGACGCCGCCGGCGGCCCGTTCTCGACGACACTCTATTTCGACGCCGGCAACGCCACCGTCGCCGAGCCGATGGCCGTGCTGATCAAGGAGGCGCTGGCCGGGATCGGGATCACGGTCGAGATCAACAAGGTGCCGGGCGCGAACTTCCGCACCGAGATCGCCAAGAAGACCAATCCGATGGTGCTGAACCGTTTCGCCGGCTGGCTCGACTATCCCGACTACTACCTGTTCTGGACGATGCACGGCAACAACTCGATCTTCAACATCGCCGCCTACCAGAACCCGGCGCTGGACAAGCTCGTCGACGCCGCCCGCTTCGCGCCCGACAAGGCGAGCTACGACGCCAACGTCATCGACTTCATCAAGCTGGTGGAAAGCGAGGTGCCGATGGTGCCGATCAACCAGCCGACCCATGACGTGGCATTGCAGAAATCGATCGGCGGCTACCAGTTCCAGCCCTGTCGTGAGCCGGATTTCCGCTACCTGACCAAGGGCGCGTGACGTCGGGCAAGGAGACGACGCCATGCTCCGCATGATCGGCCAGCGGCTGATGACGACGATCCCTTCGGTGATCGGCGTCATCATCGTCACCTTCCTGCTGACCCGTGTGCTGCCGGGCGACACCGCCGCCTATTTCGCCGGCCCGGCCGCGACGCCGCAGGCGATCGCCGAGATCCGCAGCAAGCTCGGGCTCGACCAGCCGCTGCCGGTGCAGTTCGTCTCCTATGTGACGGCGCTGGTGAAGGGCGATCTCGGCACCTCGCTGACGACTGGCCAACCGGTGACGAAGGATCTCGCGGCGCGGCTGCCGGCTTCGGCCGAACTCACGCTCGCCGGCCTGCTGCTCGCGATGAGCGTGGCGCTGCCGCTGGGCGTGCTCGCGGCGGTGAAGCAGGGTTCTTGGATCGACCATCTCTGCCGGGTCGTCGCGACCGCGGGCGTCTCGCTGCCGGTGTTCTTCACCGGGCTGCTCCTGGTCTATGTCTTCTACTTCCTGCTCGGCTGGTCGCCGGCGCCGCTCGGGCGGCTCGACATCTTCGCCTCCGAGCCTCCGCGGGTCACCGGCCTGATGCTGATCGACACAATGCTGGCTGGCGATGTCGCGACTTTCCGCGCGGCCTTCGCGCAGTTGATCCTGCCGGCCGTGACGCTCGGCATCTTCTCGCTGGCCCCGATCACGCGGATGACGCGCGCCTCGATGCTCGCCGTGCTCGGAGCCGATTTCGTCCGTACGGCCCGCGCCAGCGGCCTGACCAACGCCAAGGTCATCGGCACCTACGCCTTCCGCAACGCCATGCTGCCGGTGGTGACGACGCTCGGCATGGTGTTCTCCTTCCTGCTCGGCGCGAACGTGCTGGTCGAGAAGGTCTTCGCCTGGCCGGGCGTCGGTTCCTATGCCGTCGAGGCGCTGATCGCCTCGGATTACGCGCCGATCCAGGGCTTCGTCCTGACCATGGCGATCCTCTACGTCGCGCTGAACCTGATGATCGACGTGCTCTACGGCGTGATCGATCCGCGCGTCCGGCTGGAGGGCTGAGCCGGTGAACGACATGAGCAAGGTGGAGCCCGTTCCTGCGCTCCGCTTCGAGGCGCCGCCCTCGACGAGCCTCTGGGCCCATGCCCGGCACATCGTCGCCGAGAACCCGGTGACGGGGCTCGCCTTCGGGCTGTTCGCGCTGATCCTGCTCGCGGCGGTGCTCGGCCCCTCGATCGTGCCCTACGACCCGCTGATGAGCGATACCAACGCTGCGCTGCAGGGGCCGAGCGCAAAGCACTGGTTCGGTACCGACCAGCTCGGGCGCGACATCTTCAGCCGGGTGGTCGCGGCGACGCGGCTCGATTTCTCGATCGCTGTGTTCTCGGTCGCGCTGGTCTTCGCCATGGGCGGGCTCGCCGGCGTGATGGCCGGCTTCTTCGGCGGCTGGGTCGACAAGGTGGTCGGGCGCATCGCCGACACGATCATGGCCTTCCCGCTGTTCGTGCTGGCGATGGGCATCGTCGCTGCACTCGGCAATTCGGTCGGCAACATCGTGCTGGCCACCGCGATCATCAATTTCCCGCTCTATGCCCGGGTCGCCCGGGCCGAGGCCAATGTCCGGCGCGATGCCGGCTTCGTGCAGGCGGCCAGGCTTTCGGGCAATTCCGACTGGCGCATCCTGCTGACCCAGATCGTGCCCAACATCATGCCGATCATGGCGGTGCAGATGTCGCTGACCATGGGCTACGCCATCCTCAACGCGGCCGGCCTCTCCTTCATCGGGCTCGGCGTGCGCCCGCCGACGCCGGAATGGGGGATCATGGTGGCCGAGGGGGCGAGCTTCATCGTCTCCGGCGAATGGTGGATCGCCTTCTTCCCCGGGCTCGCGCTGATGATCGCGGTGTTCTGCTTCAACCTGCTTGGCGACGGCGTGCGCGACCTCGTCGATCCGCAGCGGAGGAATTGAGGCATGACCGCGCCCCCGCTCCTCGACATCAAGAACCTCACCGTCGAGTTCGCCACGCGCCGCGGCACGGTGCAGGCGGTCAAGGCGATCGACATCCAGGTCGGCAAGGGCGAGACGGTCGCGATCGTTGGCGAATCCGGCTCCGGCAAATCGGTCACCTCCTATGCGGTGGTGCGCATCCTCGATCGCGCCGGCAAGGTGGCCGAGGGTTCGATCGCGTTTTCCGGCATCGATCTGGTCGCTGCCGACGAGGCGCAGATGCGCGACCTGCGCGGGCGCGAGATCTCGATGATCTTCCAGAACCCACGCGCTGCGCTGAACCCGATCCGCAAGGTCGGCAGGCAGATCGAGGACGTGCTGCTCCAGCACGTCCAGGCGACGCGGGCGACCGCGAGGGAAAAGGCGATCGAGGCCCTGACCAAGGTCAAGATCGCCCGTCCCGAGGAGCGCTACGATGCTTATCCGTTCGAACTCTCCGGCGGCATGTGCCAGCGCGTCGTGATCGCGCTCGCGCTCGCCTGCCAGCCGCAGCTGCTGATCGCCGACGAGCCGACGACGGGTCTCGACGTCACCACGCAGAAGGCGGTGATGGACCTGATCGTCGAGCTGACCCGCGAGCGCGGCATGTCGACCATCCTGATCACCCATGATCTTGGCCTCGCCGCCGCCTATTGCGACAAGGTCGTGGTGATGGAGAAGGGCAAGGTCGTCGAGACCGCGCCGGCCGCCGAGATCTTCCGCAATCCGCAGCACCCCTACACCCGCAAGCTGATGCAGGCGACGCCGCGGCTCGGAATGAGCCTGGCCGATCTGCTGCCGGATGCGCCGAAGGCGACGCCCGCCGAGGCGAAGGCGCTGTCGATACCTCCGGCCGGCGCAGCGCCGCTGCTCAGCGTCGAGGCGCTGGTGAAGGAATATCCGCGGCCTCAAGCCGGCGCGTTCTTCGCGAGATTCATGGGCAAGGGCGAGCCGGAGAAACCCGCCTTCCGCGCGGTCGACGGGATCAGCTTCAGCGTCGCCAAAGGGGAGACGCTCGGCCTCGTCGGCGAATCCGGCTGCGGCAAGTCGACGACCTCGATGATGATCACGCGGCTGATCGACCCGAGCGGCGGCCGCATCGTCTTCGACGGCACCGACATCGGTGCGATTCCCGCGAAACAATTCGCGGCCTCGCCGCAGCGCCGGCGCATCCAGATGGTCTTCCAGGATCCGACCGACAGCCTGAACCCGCGCTTCACCGCCGAGCGCGCGATCGTCGATCCGATCCTGCGGATGGGCTCGGTCAAGGGCCGCGACGCGCTGCGTGCCCGTTGCGAGGAGCTGGCGCGGCTGGTGGGATTGCCCGTCGAACTGATCGACCGTTTTCCGCACCAGCTCTCGGGCGGGCAGAAGGCGCGCGTCGGCATTGCGCGGGCCATCGCGCTCGAACCCGATCTCGTGATCCTCGACGAGCCGACCGCTGCGCTCGACGTCTCGGTGCAAGCGGTGGTGCTGAACCTGCTGGAGGAGCTGAAGGGGCGGCTCGGGATGAGCTATCTCTTCGTTTCGCACGATCTCAACGTGGTCCGGCTGCTCTGCGACCGGGTGATCGTGATGAAGACCGGACAGATCGTCGAGCAGGGCACTGCCGAAGAGGTTCTGGGCGATCCGAAGGCGGAGTATACGAAGGAGTTGCTGACGGCGATTCCACATCCGCCGCTGTGACACCCCTGTCATCCCGGGGCTTCGCATAGCGAGGCTTCGGAATGACAATGGTTTGGAGACCTCAGTGAAAATCAACGATCCCGCCGTGCTCGCCGAAGTCGAGGCCGCCTTCGCGGCTTACGAGAAGGCACTGACCACCAACGACGTCGCGGTGCTGGACACTTTGTTCAAGGATGCGCCCGAAACCCTGCGCTATGGTGTCTCCGAGAACCTCTATGGCTATGCCGAGATCGCGGCCTTCCGCGCGGCGCGCTCGCCTGTCGGCGTGATGCGGACGATCGAGCGCACGGTGATCACGACCTATGGCGATGCCTTCGCCACCGCCAACACGATGTTCCGGCGCGAGAGCATGGTCGGCAAGGTCGGACGGCAGAGCCAAACATGGGTCAGGTTCCCGGAGGGCTGGCGCGTCGTCGCCGCCCATGTCAGTGTGATCGTCGAGTGAACGGCCGTCCATATTCAGTCCCGTTGCGTTGCGTCATGTTCCCGAAGCGCATGCTGCGATCGAGGACGCCATGAGCCCGCTGCGACGATCCTGATATGCCGTTCCCCAACCGCCTCCCACGCCGACCCAAGCCGAAGGCCGAACCATCGGCCTCGCCTCGTACCCGCACCGAAACCTTGCGGCTGCAGATCGCCGACGAGATCGTCTCGGGCATGCTGGAGCCGGGCGCGCCGCTCGATGAGCAGGCGCTTGCCGTGCGCTTCGGCGTCTCGCGCACGCCGGTGCGCGAGGCGATCCGCCAACTCTCCGCCTCCGGGCTGGTCAATGTCAGGCCGCATCGTGGTGCTGTGGTGGCGCTGCCGACGCCGCGCCAGCTCGACGACATGTTCGAGGCGATGGCCGAGCTCGAAGGCCTTTGCGCGGGCCTGGCCGCGCGCAACATGACGACGCCGGAGCGACGTGAGCTCGAGCGCCTCCACGAGGACCTGCGCCTGCTCGTCCATCAAGGCGATCCTGGCCGCTATCACGAGGCGAACGAGGCGTTTCATGCCGCGATCTACGCCGGCTCGCAGAACGGCTATCTGGCCGAGCTGACCTTGATGACGCGGACCCGTGTCGCGCCGTTCCGGCGTGCGCAATTCCGCGCCACAGGGCGGCTCGGCGGCTCCTATCAGGAACACGACGCGGTGGTGCAGGCGATCCTGCGCGGCGACCAGGCGAGCGCCACTGAGGCGATGCGCGCCCATATCGGCATCGTCAAGGATGCCTTCCGGAGCTATGCCGAGGCGCTCTGAGCCTCACGCCGCGGTCGCGAGCGAAGCCACATAAGCCCGCCAGCCGCCGAAGCTCGTCACGTCCCGGGCGCCCTGCGTCGCGATCGCCTCGCAGAGGAAACCTTTCACCTTCGTGCCGTCCGCCAGAGCCAGCGTACCGATACCGAGCGGCGAGGGGATGCCGGCGACGAAGCGGCCGAACCCTTCTGCCGGCAGCGACCAGACCTCTAGCGCGATCGCCGCGCCTTCGCCCGATGCGACCCGGATCAGGCCCGGCCGGGCCGGCGGGCCGCCGGGCAGGGCGTAGAGATGGTAGTCGGGCGTCGTCGTCGTGGCGCGCAGGAAGGTGCCGCCGAGCGTCGTCAGCTCGCCGTTCAAAGGCATGCCCGAGAGATGCGCGCCGACGACGGCGATCTCGATGGTGCCGGGCGCAGGCGACAGCGGAAGGGGGGCGAAATCCGGCATCGGCTGACCGGTCGCGCCTAGCGTCAATCCCGACGCTATGTGGAAGGCGCGGCCGATGCCGGCGAGCACGGCGTCCTGTCCTGCCGGTGCGATGAAGGTCACGCCCGTCGCCGTGCTGTCGGCGGTGACGCTGACCGGGACCGCGAGCGCGCAGAGATCGAGCAGGTTCACGAAATTGGTGTAGCGGCCGAGCATCGAGTTGGCGCCGATCGGATCGGCCGCCATCTCAGCCAGCGTCACCGGGCGCGGCGAGGTCGGCACCATCAGTGCGTCGATGCCCTTCAGCGCGCCTTTCGCAGCCAGCGCGAGCTCTGCAAGACGATAGCGTGCGGCAAACGCCGCGGCGGCGTCGGGCAAGGGCTTTCCGGCGATGACCTCGCGGATCACCGGCAGGATGGCGTCCGGCTCGCGCTGGTGCAGGTCGCGGATCGCGAGCCAGCGCTCGGCGACCCAGGGACCGTGATAGAGCAGCGCGGCGGTGTCGTTGAATGGCGCCATGTCGAGCGGCACGAGCGTTGCTCCGAGCTCTTCAGCGCGGGTCATGGCGAGGTCGAAGGACGCTTGCGCGCCCGCATCGCCGGCAAAGTCACGATCCTCCGCGCGGGGCACGCCAAGCCTGAGCCTGGGTGGCATGGCGCCGAGACGACCGAACGGTAATTTGCGCGAGAACGGATCGGCGGCATCCGGCCCCGCGATCACGTCCAGCACCGTCCAGGCGTCGTCGACCGTCAGCGCGAAGACGGAGATGCAGTCGAGCGTGCGGCAGGCCGGGACCGTGCCAACACTGGGCACGAGCCCGACGCTGGGTTTGAGGCCAACCAGGTTCTGCAGGCCGGCCGGCACGCGGCCCGAGCCCGCCGTATCGGTGCCGAGCGCGACCGGGACGATACCGGCCGCGACCGCGCAGGCCGAGCCGGAACTCGAACCGCCCGGCACGAGATCGGCGCGCAGGGTGTTGCGGGGCACGCCATAGGGCGAGCGCGTGCCGTTCAGCCCGGTGGCGAACTGGTCGAGATTGGTCTTGCCGATGATGATCGCGCCCTGCGCCCTGAGCCTTGCGACCGCGCTGGCATCAACGGCGGGCTCATAGGCATAGGCCGGGCACGCGGCCGTGGTCGGCAGTCCGGCGACGTCGATGTTGTCCTTCACCGCGAGGGGCACGCCCCAGAGCTTTCGCCCGCGCGCGCCTTCGGCCTGAAGTCGGGCTGCCTCGGCCAGGACCTCCGCTTCCGGGCGCAGGGCGATGAAGATCGCATCGTCTCCGTGTGCACGCAGCCGGGCATAGCAGGCGGCGATGGTCTGCGGGATCGTGGTGCGGCCGTCGAGATGATCGGCGAGAAGGCTGGTCAGGGTCGGCACGATCGCGCTCTCATGTCAGCGGCCCAATCCGTGGGCAGATTTTTCAAACATGCATACAAAGATTATGCAACTCGGCATGATGCTCCTGGCAGAAGCGCGGTTGGGGCGATGTCGGCGCAAGAGCTGAGATTTCGATTCATCCGTCTTCGGTCGCGTTTTCAATCGCTTGGCCACTGTTCCTGTTTTGCCGATTCCACTCGGGCCGCATCGGCCCGCCTCAGGCACAGCCCTTGCAAAGCTCGTTCCGTCAGCCAGCGACGGAGCGCCCGCGTGAGCCGGTTCGAGATCGAAGCCAAGCCTTATCCGCTGAGCGTCGATCCCGCGCGCGCCGCCCTGATCATCATCGACATGCAGCGCGACTTCCTGGAACCCGGAGGGTTCGGGGCTGCGCTCGGCAACGACGTGTCGCTGCTGGCTGCGGCGATCGGCCCGTGCAAGGCCATGCTCGCCGGAGCGCGGTCAGCCGGCATGCTGGTGATCCACACCCGCGAGGGCCACCGCCCCGATCTCTCCGATGCACCACCGGCCAAGGTCGAACGCGGCCCGGCCGACAAACGCATCGGCGCCTGCGGCCCGATGGGCCGAATCCTGATCCGCGGCGAGGCCGGCCACGACATCATCCCGGCGCTGGCGCCGTTGCCGGACGAGCCGGTGATCGACAAGCCCGGCAAGGGCGCCTTCTACCAGACCGATCTCGACCTGATGCTGCGCAATCGCGGCGTCGAGACGCTGCTCGTGGCCGGGGTCACGACGGAGGTCTGCGTCCACACCACGGTGCGCGAGGCGAACGATCGGGGCTATCGCTGCCTCGTGCTGTCGGACGCCTGCGCCTCCTATTTCCCGGAGTTCCACAAGGTCGGCTTGGCGATGATCGCGGCTCAGGGCGGCATCTTCGGCTGGGTTTCGACGACGGGGGATGTGCTCGCGGCGCTGGGGGCGCGGGAGCGGGCGGCTTGAACCATCAGCAGGGGGAGATGGCGATGACGACGACGACCGCTTCACCGAAACTCTGGACGCCGGGCGACTGGAACGCGCTGTTCGGCTTCGGCACCAACATCCTGGTCAACCTGCTGGTGCTGACCGGGCTGCTGCAATTCGTGCTGAAGATGCCGGCACCGATCGTGTTCGGGCGCATCCTGCCGGCGCTCGGGCTGATGATGGCGCTGTCGACCGGCTACTATGCCTGGCTCGCCTGGAAGCTCGCCAAGGAGACCGGGCGCGACGACGTCTGCGCGCTGCCGTCCGGCATCAGCGTGCCGCACATGTTCGTCGTCACCTTCGTGATCATGCTGCCGATCGCCTCGATGACCGGCGATCCCATCAAGGGCTGGGAGGCGGGCCTCGTCTGGGTCTTCTTCCAGAGCTTCATCCTGATGATCGGCGGCTTCATCGCGCCTTATATCCGCAAGATCACGCCGCGCGCAGCACTGCTCGGCACGCTGGCGGGTGTCTCGATCGCCTTCATCTCGATGCGGCCGGCGCTGGAGATCTTCCTGACCCCAGCGATCGGCCTGACCTGCCTGGCGATCATCCTGGTGAGCTGGTTCGGCGGGGTCCGCTATCCCAGGGGAATTCCGGCTGGGCTCGTCGCCATCGCATTCGGCATGGTCATCGCCTGGGGCGCCGCCGCGTTCGGGCTCGATGTCGGCGGAATGTCGCTCGCTAGGCTTGGCGCGGCCTTCGCCAATTTCGGCTTCGCGCTGCCGCTGCCGGCCGTCGACCACGTCTTCTCGGGCTTCAGCTATCTCGGCGTCATCCTGGTCACGGCGATCCCGTTCGGCATCTACGACCTCGTCGAGGCGATGGACAATGTCGAGAGCGCCGAGGCTGCGGGCGACCATTACCCGACGACACGGGTGCTCACCGCCGATGGCGTCGTCTCGCTGATCGGCTGCCTGATGGGCAACCCCTTCATCAATGCGGTCTATATCGGCCACCCCGGCTGGAAGGCGATGGGCGGGCGCATCGGCTACTCCGCCGCGACCGGGCTGATCGTCGTGGCGTTGTGCTGGTTCGGCGTCGTCGCGCTCCTCTTGGCGCTGGTGCCGATCGTCGCGATCTCGCCGATCCTGCTCTATATCGGCATGCTGATCGGGGCGCAGGCCTTCCAGACCACCCCAGTGGGCCACGCGCCGGCGATCGTGCTGGCGCTGACGCCGCATCTCGCGGCCTGGGCCAAGGTGCTGATCGACGGGGCGCTCGGCGCCGCCGGCACCAATGCCGCGGCTGTGGGCATCGACAAGATGGCCAATATGGGCGTGCTCTATCACGGGCTCGAATTGATGGGTGGCGGCGCAATCCTGTCGGGGCTGGTGCTCGGGGCGATCGCCGTCTTCGTGATCGAGAAGGAGTTCACCAAGGCCGCGGCCTTTGCGGCTGCCGGCGCCGTCCTGACCTATTTCGGGCTGATGCATGGCGAGGCCATCGGCATCGGCAAGGGCCTCGGCGTGACGCCTTCGATCAGCCTGGCCTATGCGATGGTGGCAGGCTTCCTCTATCTTTGCGCCCGTTCGCTCGCTGGCGAGACCTCGGCGACGAGGCTCGCCCCGCAACCGCATGGCAAGCTGGAGCCGGCCGAATGAGCGCATCCGACACCGAGGGCTTCGACGCCGCCCGCCATTGCGACGCGATGGCGGCCGCGCTGCGGCTGCAGATCACGCCGGCGCAACGGCCGGGCGTGCTGCAGTTCCTGGCCGTGGCGCATGCGATGTCGGAGGTCGTGCGGATCGCCCCGATCCCGGACGGCTCCTTCGAGCTGGCACCGGCCTTCCGGCCCGGGACTGCGGAGGCGGCCGAGTGAGCATCGACGTCTTCGCGCCGGCCCACCGGATCGCGGCGCAGGTCAGGGATGGTTCTGTCACGGCGGAGTCGGTCACCGGCGCGTTCCTGGCGCGGATCGCGCGGGTCAATCCTCAGGTCAACGCCTTCACCGATTTCACCGCCGAACGCGCGCTGGCGCAGGCCAAGGCTCTGGATGCGGCGCGTGGGCGCGGCGAGACGCTCGGGCCGCTGGCCGGCGTGCCCTTCGCGGCGAAGAACCTGTTCGACATCGCCGGCCTGCCGACCAAGGCGGGCTCGAAGATCAATCGCGAGCGCCCGCCGGCCACCCGCGACGCGGTGTTGATCGAGCGCCTGACGGCGGCCGGTGCGGTGCTGGTCGGCGGGCTCAACATGGGCGAATACGCCTATGACTTCACCGGCGAAAATGCCCATGACGGGCCCTGCCGCAACCCGCACGACCTTGCGCGCATGGCGGGCGGCTCGTCCTCCGGCTCGGGCTCCGCGACGGCGGCGGGTCTGTCACCGATATCGCTCGGCTCCGACACCAACGGCTCGATCCGGGTGCCGGCCTCGCTCTGCGGCGTCTTCGGGCTGAAGCCGACCTATGGCCGGCTGCCGCGCACCCGCTCCTTCCCGTTCTGCGATTCGCTCGACCATCTCGGCCCGTTCGCGCGCGACGTCACCGACCTCGCCATGGCCTATGACGCGATGCAGGGACCGGACGCGCATGATCCGGGCTGCGCGCAGCGGGCGGCCGAACCGACGCTGCCATCGCTGGCCCAGGGCATCGGCGGCCTGCGCATCGCCGTCGCCGGCGGGCATTTCGCGACCGCCGGAATGCCGGAGGCCGAGGCGGCTGTCGCCGCCGTCGCGAAAGCGCTCGGCGCGAGTCGGACGGTCGAGCTGGCGGGCGCCGGCATCGCGCGCGCAGCCGCCTTCCTGATCACCAATGGCGAGAGTGCGGCTTTCCATCTCGAGCGGCTGCGCCAGCGGGCGGACGATTTCGATCCCGAGACCCGCGACCGTTTCCTGGCCGGGACGATGCTGCCGGCGGCCTGGTACATCCAGGCGCAAGCGGCGCGGCGCTGGTTCCATGACCAGATGATGAAGCTCTTCGCCGATGTCGACCTGATCGTCGCGCCGGCGATGCCCTGTTCCGCGCCGCTGGTTGGGCAGAAAATGCTGGAACTGCGCGGCGAGACGGTGCCGCTCAGGCCCAATCTCGGCCTCTTCACCCAGCCGATCTCCTGCATCGGCCTGCCCGTGGCCGCCGTGCCGGTGTTCGGGACGGGCCTGCCGATCGGCGTGCAGATCATCGCCGCCCCCTGGCGCGAGGATCTCTGCCTGCGCGCGGCGTTTTCGCTCCAGCAGGCGGGCGTTTGCGAGGCGCGGGCGCCGGCGCTGGCCTGAGGCCTCACGCGCCGCCGATCAGGATGCCTGCCGCCAGGACGAGCCCACCGCCGAGCAGGATTTGGAAGGCGGCCCGCAGGAACGGCGTGTCCATGAAGCGGTTCTGGATCCAGACGATGGCCCAGAGCTCGATGAAGACGACGGCGAGAGCGATCGCCGTCGCCGTCCAGAAATGCGGGATGAGATAGGGCAGGGCGTGTCCGAGGCCGCCGAGCGCCGTCATCAGGCCCGAGGCGAGGCCGCGTTTCCACGGCGCCCCGCGGCCGGAAAGCTTGCCGTCGTCATGGGCGGCCTCGGTGAAACCCATCGAGATGCCCGCTCCGACCGAGGCCGAGAGGCCGATCAGGAACGTCGTGTGCGGGTCCTGCGTCGCGAAGGCGGTGGCGAAGATCGGCGCCAGCGTCGAGACCGAGCCGTCCATCAGCCCGGCGAGCCCGGGCTGGACCCAGGTCAGGACGAACTGGCGGCGGGCGGCTAGATCCTCCTGGTCGCGCGTCTCGCCGTCGAGATGGGTCTCCGCCAGATCCCGGGCTTTGTTCTCGTGCCCGGCCTCGGCGGCGGCGAGCTCGCCCAGCAGCTTGCGGGTGTCGACATCGCGCGTACGGCCGGCCGCCGCGACATAGAAGTCCGCCGCGCGGCGCTCCATGTCCTGCGCCTCCTCGCGGATGCGGTCGAGGCCGAGATTCTCGACCAGCCAGACCGGCTTGCGCGCGTAGAAGTCCGCGACATGCTCGCGACGGATCGGCACGATGACGTCGCCGAAACGGTGCTGGTAGAGGTCGAGCAGGCGCCGGCGATGCTCATCCTCCTCGGCCGCCATGCCGTCGAAAACCGCAGCCGAGGCCGGATAGTCCGCACGAAGTTTCTGAGCATAGATCGCATAGATGCGGCCATCCTCCTCCTCGGCGGAGATGGCGAGCGCCAGGACATCGCGTTCCGAGAGGTCGTCGAAGCGGCGCTTGCCGGAGAAGCCGGGCAGGGAAGGGCGCGACAGCATGGTTCATCTCTTTCATTAGAATAATTCTAAATTAAGATGAGGGCCCGCGGCTCGCAAGCGTCGATCGCCGAGTGTGTCGCAGCAGGATGTCGCGTTCCTCGGATCGGAACCGCAGATGCTGCCGTCACGAAAAAAGCCCGGTCTTTCGACCGGGCTCGGGGATGTGGCGGAAAGTGGCGGCTCAGACCGTGAGCGTACCACCCTTGGCGGCCGCGTAGCGCTCGTTGACCTTGGTCCAGTTGACGACGTTCCACCAACCTTTGAGGTAGTCGGCGCGGCGGTTCTGGTATTTCAGGTAGTAGGCATGCTCCCAGACGTCGTTGCCGAAGAGAACCATCTGCTTGTCCATCAGCGGGTTGTCCTGGCCGGGCTTGGTGACGATGGCGAGCTTGCCGTCGGCCGCGACGGTGACGAAGACCCAGCCCGAGCCGAAGACGCGCAGGCCACCGGCCTCGAAATCAGCCTTGAACTTGTCGAAGCCGCCGAGATCCTTGGTGATCGCGTCGGCGACGGCGCCGGTCGGCGCGCCGCCGGCGCCGGGCCCCATCACCTCCCAGAACATGGTGTGGTTGGCATGGCCGCCGCCGGCATTGCGCACGGCGGTGCGGACGCCTTCGGGCACAGACATCAGGTCGCCGATCAGCTTGTGGATCGGGGTCGAGGCGACGACGCCATTGTCCTTGGCGGCCGCGTTGAGGCCGGCGATGAAGGCCGCGTGATGGCGGGTGTAGTGGATGTCCATCGTCATCGTGTCGATATGGGGTTCGAGCGCGGCCGCCTCGTAGGCACGCTTGGGCAGCGAGAACGGGCCGGCGGCAGGGGCAGGCGCTGCGGCTTGGGCCCAGACCTTGGGCGCGGCCGAGACGGCGATGGCGGCGGCCCCGAGGCCGAGGAGCGAGCGGCGGTTAAACGAAGTCGCGTTGTGCATGACATCCTCCATGGGCCGCCGGTTCGTCACGGCCGGCCTTGCCGCTAGGTTAAGCGATCAGGGACTCTACGGATGCGCTCCGGCGGTGACTTTTTCGTGATGCCTGGTCCGCGGTCTAACCAAGTCGCCGCCGCTTGCGTCGCAGGCCGATCCGCCCAGTTCGCATGACGCTGCGCAGCGCGGCTCTGCCATAATCGCGCGATGACTCCGACCGATACGCGCACGCTGCTCCTCGTCCCGCTTCTCGGCGTGCTCTGGGGCTTCAACTGGCCTTCGGTCAGGATATCGCTGACAGAGATCGCGCCGTGGACGCTGAGGGCCGGCGGGATGACCTTCGCTGGGCTCGCGCTCGTCGCGATCGCCTTGGCCAGACGGCAGTCGCTGGCGGTGCCGCGCCGCGATTGGTTGAGGCTCGGCGTCGCCGGCTTCCTTTCGATCGCGGCTTTCAACGTGCTGCTCGCCTTCGCGCAGTTGAGCGCGCCGACCTCGCGCGCCGCGATCCTGACCTTCACCATGCCGATCTGGTCGGTGCTGCTCGCCCGGATATCGCTCGGCGAGGCCTTCGACCGGCGCCGCCAACTCGGGCTCGCACTAGGCGTCGCCGGCCTGAGCGCACTCGGCCTGCCGCTGATCGCGAGCGGCTCGTTCAGCCTCGGCCTGGTCTTCGCCCTGACGGCGAGCGTGAGCTGGGCGCTCGGCACGGTCGTGACCAAGCGCTGGCCGGTCGCGGCGCCGGCGCTGACGGTCGCGGCCTGGCAATTGCTGATCGGCGGCGCGACCGCCGGCATCGGCATGCTGGTCTTCGAGGGGCTGCCCATACCCAAGATGCTGTCGCCTCGCGTGCTGGCGGCGCTGACCTTCCACATCCTGGGGGCGCAGGCGCTGGCCTATTTCCTCTGGTTCACCGTGATCGAGCGCCTGCCGGCCGGCATCGCCAGCATCGGCACGCTGATGGTACCGGCGGTCGGCGTCCTCGGCTCGGTGCTGCTGCTCGGCGAAAGGCCGGGCGCGACGGATTGGGTCGGGCTCGTATTGGTCGTGGCGGCTGCCGGTGCGATCCTGCTGCCCGCCGGCGGCACCAAGACCGCGATCGCGCCGGCCAAGCCGCGTTGAACTAGCATTAACCGGGGATTTACCGCGTTTTCGCTAAGGTTTGCGTTGGGGAACGCCAACCGAAAGCCGATCCGCCATGCATGCCCAGGCCCTCAGGGCGCCGGAGCCAGCGAATGAGGACGCGCCGCAGGATGCCGGCGCGGCGCGTGCCGTGCGTGAGATCGCCGAGCGCTTCGGCAAGCTCGGCGCCGAGATCACCGACATCTCCGGCCGCATCGGCGACGTGACGACGCAGCTCGAAGGCCAGACCGATGGTCTGCATCGGGTGGTTGGCGCGGTCGAGCAGGTGTCGCGGGCCAACCGGGCGATCCAGCAGGCGGCAGAGGGCGCGCAGCAGACCGCTTCCGTGGTGCGCAGCGGGCTCGAACGCGTCACCGGCGCGGTGCGCAGCGGCCTCAACGCCGCGCAGGCCGACATCGAGGCGCTCTCGGACGGCGCGCAGACGATCTCGAAGGCGCTCGCCGGCGCCGTCGCGGAAGCCCAGAAGGTCCGTGCTTCCAGCGACGCGATCCAGTCGATCACCCGCGAGATCCAGTTGCTGTCGGTCAATGCCGGCGTCGAGGCGGCCCGCAGCGGCGTCGCCGGGCGCGGCTTCGCCGTCATCGCGGCTGCGGTCAAGCATCTCGCCGAACAGACCCGCGAGGCGACGACGGCAAGCGCCCGGCAGCTCGATGCGCTGCTCAACACCGTCGACGCGCTCGCCCATAAGAGCGAGGCGAACGCCGAGGCCGCGCGCCGCGCCAGCGAGGGCAGCCAAGGCATCGCCGAGCATGTCGGCGAACTCGACAGCTTCGGCCGCTCGGTCGTTGGCCTGATCGGCGATATCGACGCCATCTCCAATCCGACGCGCGAGAACGCCATCGCCTTCGCCGGCGTCGGCCAGGACCTGAAAGCGCTGGTCGAGGGCGTCGCCCAGTCGAGCGAAAACCTCGACCGGGCCTCGCAGCGCACGAGTTCGCTGATCGCGATCAGCGAGGGCATCCTCGGCTCGATCGCGGCCTCGGGCGTGCGCACGGCCCAGTCCGAACTGATCGCGACCGCGATGGAGACGGCGCAGACCATCGCCGGGCTGTTCGAGCAGGCGCTCGAGCGCGGCGAGCTGACGATGGCCGACCTGTTCGACGAGGCCTATCGCCCGGTCGCAGGCTCCGATCCGGTCCAGCACATGACGCGCTTCGTCGCGCTGACCGATCGCATCTTGCCGCCGATCCAGGAGAAGCTGCTCGGCTCGAACAAGCGCATCGTGTTCTGCGCGGCGGTCGACCGCAACGGCTTCCTGCCGACGCACAACCAGAAATACTCGCAAGCGCAGGGGCGCGACCCGGTCTGGAACAACGCCAATTGCCGCAACCGGCGCATCTTCAACGATCGCACCGGCCTGGCGGCGGCACGCAACCAGAAGCCGTTCCTGTTGCAGAGCTATCGCCGGGACATGGGCGGCGGGCAGTTCCTGGTGATGGAGGACCTGTCGGCGCCGATCCGGGTCAAGGGCCGGCACTGGGGCGGTTTCCGCTTCGGGCTGAACGTCTGAAGGCGGCCCGGCTCGTCGCCGGGCCGGATTTGCTCAGGTCCGCGCCATGTCGGCGCGACCTCGTCGCGTCGAGTGAGTTGTCGAGTACGCCACCATGCATATCGCGCCATCATTCCCGAACCTGTCGGTGCTGCTGATCGACGCCAGCGCGCATTATCGCCGCATCATCCGCACGATGCTCTATCAAGCGCAGCTCAACCGCATCTTCGAGGCCTCGGACCTCTCCTCGGCGGCGACCCTGTTCATCCAGAAGCAGCCCAACATCGTCATCCTCGACTGGGACCTGCCCGATGCCGGTAGCGTCAAATGCATGGCCTCGATCCGGTCGTTCAAAACCTCTCCCTTCGCCAAGGCGCCGGTGCTGGTGATGATGGAGCGGCCCGACCGCCGCTCGGTCGTGCAGGCGACCAGGCTCGGCGCGCATGAGATCGTGACCAAGCCGATCTCGCCGAACAATCTCTGGGCGCATCTCTCCGGCATCATCAACGTGCCGCGCAAATACAAGGAGCAGGACGGCAGCATCACGCTCGTCCCGCGCGTCATCAGCAACAGCATGTTCTGAGATTGCCCGGCACCGCCGTTTCCGGCGCGGCACGTGCGAGTTGATTTTCGCAATATGTCCTATGACTGCGCCAATCGTCGCAGGGGCCCGCCCACTCGCGCCCGTCGTGCGTCCTGACCAGACGGCTTGCCTTCCAAACGCCTAAATTCTTGACGCAATCCGTCGTGCTTAGCGAAATTTTTACCAATCCGGCGCGATGCTCGACCGCACATTCATGGGTCGCGCCGCCGTGGTCATCACCGTTTCCCTTCCGCCCTTTCTCGGTCGCTCAGAGGCCGCGGCCTTCCGCAACCAGCTCCTGGTCGCGCTGGAGCAGAAGGAGAGCGTCGCGGTCGAATGCGCCGAAGCCGGCCCGTTGCCGAGCCTTTGGGTGCAACTGCTCCATTCCGCCGCGATCAGCGCCAAGGCGCGCGGCCTTTCCGTGACCCTCAAGGCGGCATCGGACGAATGCCGCAAATCCCTACAGGCGATCGGGTTCGTGCCCGGCCAAAGCGCCCTCGTTCTGGAGTGAGATGGATGAAGATCCTGGCGATCGACGACACCAAGACCCTGCTCAGCCTGCTCTGCCTGACGCTGCGCAATGCCGGCCATGAGGTCGCCTCCGCCGAGAACGGCGAGGAGGGTCTGACCCAGTTCGACAAGTTCAAGCCCGACGTGGTCATCACCGACCTGAACATGCCGATCATGGACGGCATCGAGTTCACGCGCGCCTGCCGGGCCCGCCCGGCCGGACAGAATACGCCGATCATCGTGCTGACCACCGAGAACGGCGCCGAGATCAAGGCCGAAGGACGCCGCGCCGGCGCCAGCGCCTGGATGGTCAAGCCGTTCGAGCCCAACACCCTGCTCGGCCTCGTCGCCCGCTATCAGAACTGAGGCTGGCCGATGGATCCGTTGGCGGAACTGAAGCAGACCTTCTTCCAGGAGTGCGAAGAGCTCCTGGGTGCGCTCGAGCTCAAGCTCCAGGCGCTTGACGAAGGCTCGACCGATCCCGAGGACGTCAACGCCGCCTTCCGCGCGATCCATTCGATCAAGGGCGGGGCCGGCGCCTTCGGCTGCACCGAGCTCGTCTCCTTCGCCCATGTCTTCGAGGCCTCGCTCGACCATCTGCGCTCGGGCCGGGTCGCGATCGAGGACGCGCCGTTCTCGCTGTTCCTGCGCTGCTCGGACGCGGTCGCCGACCTGGTCTCGGCCGCCCGCAACGACGAGCCGGCCCGGCCGCGCCCAGACCTGCTGGAAGCGCTCGAGCAGGTCGGCCAGGCGCCAAAGCCAGCCGCGGCCGCGCCGGCCCCGGCGCCCGCTCCGGTCGCTGCAGCTCCCGCACCCGTTGCCGCCACGGTGGGCGAAGACGCGCCTCCCGGCATCGCCGCGCTCGGCAACCTGCTCGCCATGGTCGAGGCCAAGACCGCCGCGCCCAAGCCCGATGACGGCTGGGACGACGAGCCGGCCAAGACTGCTGCCGCCTCTGCTGCCGCGACGAAGCCCGGTCGCGACCTCGTGCTGCGCATCCACCCAGAGAGCGACCTGTTCCGCCGGGTGATCGAGCCCCGCGTCGTGCTCGGCTCGCTGCCGGTCGACGACATCGTCTCGGTGGTCTGCGATCTCAGCCAGGTGCCGCCGCTCGAGACCATCGACGTCTCCGACTGCCATATGCGCTTCGTCGTGACGATGCGCACCGAGCTGTCGGTCGAGGAGATCTACAGCCGTTTCGACTTCACCCTCGCCACCGAGGAATTCGAGATCGAGACGCTGGCAGCCAATGACGACGCCGTGGCGCCTGCGCCCGTCGCCGCGCCTGAGCCGGCCATGCCCGCACCCACGACGGAAGTCTCGGCGAATGTCGCCGCCGGCCTCTCCGCCATTCTGGAGAAGCTGGGGCCGGCGAGCGCCGCAGCGCCGCAGCCCGATATTCAGCCGGCCGCGCCCGCGCCGGTCGCAGCACCCGTCGTCGTCGCAGCGGCCGAGCCGCCTCCGCCGCCGGCCGTGCGCGCGGCGCCGCGCCAGCAGCCCGCCAACGACGCCGCCGCCGCGCGCCAGCGCCAGGCCGTCAGCGTGCGTGTCGATCTCGACCGTATCGACAAGCTGATGAACCTCGTCGGCGAGATTGTCATCACCCAGTCGATGCTGGTCGAATGCGTCCGCTCGCTGCCCTATGATGTCTACGCCAAGACCGCCGAAGGCATCCTGACGCTGTCGCGCCAGACCCGCGAACTGCAGGACCACGTCATGGCGGTCCGCGCCCAGCCGGTGAAGGCCGTGTTCCAGCGCATGCCGCGCCTGGTGCGCGAGCTCGCCCAAACGCTCGGCAAGGAAGTCCGCCTCGTGCTCGAGGGCGAGAACACCGAGGTCGACAAGACGATCATCGAGGAACTCGCCGATCCGCTGACCCACATGATCCGCAATTCGATGGATCACGGGCTGGAGACGCCGGAGGACCGCATCGCCGCCGGCAAGCCGCCCGAAGGCGTGATCAAGCTCGTCGCCGAGCATCGCGCCGGCCGCATCGTCATCTCCGTCACCGACGACGGGCGCGGCATCGGCCGCGACAGGCTGCTCGCCAAGGCCAAGTCCCGCGGCCTCGTCGGCCAGGACGAGAAGCTCGCGCCGGAGGAGATCGACCAGCTCATCTTCGCCGCCGGGCTCTCGACCGCCGAGGTCATCAGCGACGTCTCGGGACGCGGCGTGGGCATGGACGTGGTCCGCCGCAACGTGGAATCGCTCGGCGGCCGCATCTCGGTCGATTCCGAGCCGGGCAGGGGCTGCAAGTTCACGCTCGCTCTGCCGCTGACGCTCGCCGTGTTGGAAGGCATGGTGATCCGCTGCGGCGACGACCGCTACGTCATCCCGATCGCCTCGGTGATCGAGACGCAGCATCTCGCCTCGACCCCGATCGAGCGCCTGCCCTTCGGCCAAGAGGTGCTGCGTTGGCGCGGCGAGGTGACGCCGCTCTATCGGCTGGGCGCCGTCATGGGTTCGTCGGGGCACCCGGTCGAGAACATCATCATCATCGCCGAGACCGAGCGCGGCGACAATGTCGGCATCGCCGTCGACGAGATCGTCGGCCAGCAGCAGGTCGTGGTGAAGAGCCTCGAGGCCAATTACGGCCAGGTCAACGGCGCATCCGCCGCCACCATCCTGGGCGACGGCCTCGTCGCCCTGATCCTCGACATCGACTCGATGCTCCGCCTGGCCGCATCCGCCGGCCGCCACCCCGCAACCGAACTGAAAATGGCTGGCTGATCATGACCCTCCAACTCGGCGAAAAGCATTTCTCGTCGGCGCAGCCTGAATCGGCAGCGCGCCGCATCGTCACCTTCAAGGTCGGCGACCGCACCTTCGGCATCGATGTCGGCATGGTCCGCGAGATCAAGGGCTGGCAGGCGACGACGCCGCTGCCGCATGCTGCCCCGCATGTGCGCGGCGTGCTCAACCTGCGCGGCGTCATCCTGGCGGTCTACGACCTGCGCACCTCGATCGGCCTCGGTGCCACCGACGCCACGGCGACCCATGTCATCGTCGTCGTCGACGTCGAGGACAAGGTCGCGGGACTGCTGGTCGACTCGGTTTCGGACATCGTCGACGTGCCGGTCTCGGCCGTGCGCCCGGCGCCCGATCTGGAGCGCGACGAGCACGGGCTGATCGAAGGACTCGTTCTGCTCGACAGCGACATCGTCGCGCTGCTCGACCTCGCGGCCGTGATCCGCGACGGCGGCGTCGAAGGCGCGGCGAGGGCTGCCCGCGCCGCCTGATTTCAGCCTCTTCCGGAAAGGGTTGCGTTTCGAGATCGGGAAGACCGCACGCCAAGAAGAAAGACACCACAAGAACATGGGCAGCATCGCCGGTTCCCTTTCCTCATTGTCGGTCAGGCTGCCGCTGATGCTCGTCGGCGCGGCGGGCGCCGGCGCGGCCTTGCAGACGGCGCTCTCGAGCGGTCTGGGTGAGCCGCGGTCGCTGGCGCTCGGTGCCGCGGGCCTGTGCGCGATCGGCCTGATCGGCTGGCGCGCCCATGCCGGCCTGGCGAAGCCGCTCGCCGCCATCCGCGAGGCTGCGGCTAAGGCATCCGAAGGCGGGGTGCAGACCATCCCCGGCAGCGACCGCAGCGACGAGATCGGCGGTCTCGCCCGTGTCGTCGCCGCCATGGTCGAGGGCGGCACCGAAGCCGCGCGCATCCGCGCCGCGCTCGACGTTTGCCGCACCTGCATCATGGTCTGCGATGCGAAGGGACAGGTGGTCTACGTCAACCGTTCGCTGCTCGCCTTCTTCGCGGAGGCGCAGGAGGATTTCCGGGCCGCCTTCCCGGGCTGCTCCGCCAAGGACATGCTCGGCAAGGTGATGGAGGCGGTGCAGCCGCAGGCCGGCGCCGGACAAGCCGCCCGGGTGGCGCGCTTGCCGCTCGGCCGCCGTACGGTGTCGCTGACGCTGACGCCGGTGACGCAGGCCGATGGCGGCCATCTCGGCATGGCGGTCGAATGGCTCGAACTGACCGACGAACTCGCCGCCGGCTCGGAGGTCGCGGAGATGGTCGCGGCGGCCGTCGAAGGCGACTTCTCGCGGCGCGTGCCGGTCGCCGGCAAGCCCGAGGCGCTCGCCCGCATCGCCGAAGGCATGAACCGGATCAACGAACTGGTCGAGACGGCGCTCGGCGACTATGCGTCCGCGGTCGGCGGTCTCGCCGAGGGCGACCTGACGCAGCGCGTGCGCGGTGACTATCGCGGCCGCTTCGCAGCGTTGCAGAACGACCTCAACGCGACGCTGGAGCATCTCGGCCGCACGGTCTCGACGATTCAGGCGACGGCCGGGAACGTCGCGCGCGCGGCCGGCGAGATCAATGCCGGAGCCGGAGACCTCGCCACCCGGACCGAGCAGACCGCGGTCAATCTCGAGGAGACGGCGGCGACGACCGAACAGCTCGCGGCATCGGTCAAGCAGAGCGCGGCACGCTCGCGCCAGGCGACCGATCTCGCTCAGGAAGCGATGGGCGTCGCGACGCAGGGCCAGGCGGTGGTCGCCCAGACGGTCGGCGCGATCGAGCGCGTCGAGGCCTCTTCGGCCCGGATCTCCGAGATCGTCGGGGTGATCGACGAGATCGCCTTCCAGACCAATCTGCTCGCGCTCAACGCCGCTGTGGAAGCGGCGCGCGCCGGCGACGCCGGCAAGGGCTTCGCCGTGGTCGCTTCGGAGGTGCGCGCCCTGGCGCAGCGTTCCAGCCAGGCGGCGAGGGACATCAAGGGGCTGATCGCGAGCTCGAACGAACAGGTCGGTGAAGGCGTGCGATTCGTGCGCGGCACCGGCGACGCGCTGGAGCGCATCGTCACCGCGGCCGGCAAGGTCTCGGGCACCGTCGCCGAGATCTCGCAGGCGACCGCCGAGCAGGCCCACGGCATCGAGGAAATGAGCCAGGCCGTCGCCCATATGGATGAGACGACGCAGGCAAATTCGGCGCTGGCGGAGCAGAGCGCGACCTCCGCGGCCGAGCTGATGCGCGAGATCGAGACGCTGCGCGGACTCGTCGCCTTCTTCCAGACCGGTGGGCCGACGCAGGTGGCCAACGAGCCGATGCGGTCGCAGCGGCCGGTCGCGACGCTGCGCCCAGCGCCGGCGCGCCGGCCGGACACATTCGGGCGCGAGCCCGCGACGATTCAGCAGAGCGCGCCGCGCCGCCGGGTGGCGGGCGGCGGACGCGTCGACGACTGGGCGGAGTTCTGAGAGAGATGTCGCGTTCCAACGCCATGCCGGCCCCGCAGCAGCCCAGCGGCGAGATCTCGCTGACGCGCGACGACATGGGCTTCATCTCGAAGCTGGTCTACGAGCAGGCCGGGATCGTCATCCGCGAGCACAAGGAAGCGATGACGCGCGGCCGCCTGGCGCGCCGCGTCAAGGCGCTGGGGCTGAGCTCGGTCGCGGAATACTGCGCGTTCCTGAAGACGCCGGCGGCCGAGAGCGAAATCCCTGAGCTGATCAATGCGGTGACGACGAACCACACCGCCTTCTTCCGCGAGCGGCACCATTTCGACCATCTCCGCAAGGAGGTGCTACCGAAGCTGCTCGCTGAACGCGGCCAGCGCCGCGGGCGCATCCGGATCTGGTCCTCGGCATCGTCCTCGGGTGAGGAACCCTACAGCATCGCCGCGGTCTCGCGTGACGTGCTCGGCTCACGCAGCGACGTCGATTTCCGCATCCTCGCGACCGACATCGACACCGACATCCTCGCCAAGGCCGAAGCGGGGATCTATCCGGCCGAGCAGTTCGAGCGGCTGCCGGCGGACATCAAGCCGTTGCTGAAATTCGAGCAGGCCGGGCGCGGCGATGTCCGGATCACCGAGGATCTGCGTCGGCTCCTGACCTTCAAGCGGCTGAACCTGATCGAGAAATGGCCGATGAGCGGGCCTTTCGACCTGATCTTCTGCCGCAACGTCTTCATCTATTTCGACACCCAGACCAAGGCCTCGATCCTCGACCGCTTCGTCCATCTGCTGGCGCCGGGCGGGTTCCTCTATCTCGGCCATTCGGAATCGCTGCCGCAACCCCACCCGAAGCTGCGCCTCATCGGCCGCACCATCTATGAGAGAACCCCATGAGCGTCGCCCGGTCCTCTCGCCGCTATTACGACCCGCGCTTCGAATCGACGATCATCACGGTCGCGCCGGGCGAACACGAGATCACCTCGGCCAAGGACGAGATCGTCGCGACGGTGCTCGGCTCCTGCATTTCGGTATGCATGCGCGATCCGCAGGCCGGCGTCGGCGGCCTCAACCACTTCCTGCTGCCGAAGAACAACGGCGCCGACGCCAATGCCGGCGAGCGCTATGGCGACACGGCGATGGAGGTGCTGATCAACGGCCTGCTGAAGCGGGGCGCGCGGCGCGGCAATCTCGAATCGAAGGTGTTCGGCGGCGCGCGCGTGCTCTCGGGTGCGACCATGCTGGCGATCGGCGACGGCAACATCGCCTTCGTCACCGAATTCCTGAGCCGGGAGAGCATCCCGATCGTCTCGAAGGATGTCGGCGGCACGCGCTCGCGGCGCATCCACTACCAGCCTTCGACGGGCAGGGCCTGGGTCCAGCACGTCCAGCCGACCGCGCGCGATCCCGAGCACGAGCAGGAAGTGGCCTATCTCAACCGGCTCAAGAGCCAGCCTGTGGCCTGTGAAGTCGAGATCTGGTGATGAGCATGATGACCTCCTCAGCCGGCCCGGTGAAAGTCCTCGTCGTCGACGATTCCGTGCTGATGCAGAAGCTGATGACGCAGATTATCGATTCCGCGCCGGGCTTCAAGGTGATCGGGGTCGCCGGCTCCGCCGAAGAGGGTTGGGACGCGATCCAGGAGCTCAGGCCCGACATCCTGACGCTCGATCTCGAGCTCCCGGGCCGGCACGGGCTCAAACTGCTCGCCCGCGTGCTGAAGCAGGACCCGCTGCCTGTGCTGATCGTCTCGGCCTTCGGCGGGCCGGGCGCCGACAACACCATCCAGGCGCTCGAGCTCGGCGCGATCGACTTCATCGAGAAGCCGGACGGCACGACGCACACGCTCGAAGGCTTCATGAAGCATCTCGTCGCGGCGCTGGCGCGCGCCTCGGCCAGCCGCAGGCTGATGTCGGCGGCGCGGCAGATGGCCTCGGTCACGGCGCCCGCCCGCCCCGCCCTCGCGCCGATGGCGCGCGGCGCCGGCAAGGCCTCGCTGATCGCGATCGGCGCCTCGACCGGCGGCGTCCCGGCGGTGCAGACGGTGATGCGCGATCTCGCCCATCTCAGGCTGCCGATCGTCGTGGTCCAGCACATGCCGCCGGGCTACACGGCGAAGTTCGCGGCCAGGCTCGCCACCGCGACCGGGCTCGACTGCAAGGAGGCCGCCGACGGCGACCGCCTCAAGCCGGGGATGGCGGTGGTCGCGCCGGGCGGGCCGAGGCACCTGGAGATCGAGGAGCGCCGCGGCGAGTTCGTCTGCGTCCTGCGCGAGGGCCCGCTGGTCAGCGGCCACAGCCCGTCGGTCGACGTGATGTTCCATTCGGTCGCGCGCGGCATCGGCCCGCATGCGATCGGCATTCTTTTGACCGGAATGGGCCGCGACGGTGCTGACGGTTTGTTAGCCATGCGCAAAGCGGGGGCGGAGACGTTAATCCAAAGTGGGGAAACCTGTGTGGTAAACGGGATGCCGAAAGCGGCCTACGAAATCGGAGCCACCGAGCGCGTGGTGCCACTCGACCAGATCGGCGCGGCGGTGAGCCAGTTGGTCGGCGAGCGTCCGCATCTGCGCACGGCGTAAGGAGAGCGTGATGAAAGCCAGAAGCGACTACAGGATCCTGGTGGTCGACGATCAGAAGAGCATGCGTGGCCTCGCCACGTATTTCCTCAAGCAGATCGAGTTCCAGGACATCGACGAGGCGGAGAACGCGCGCGAGGCCCTGATGAAGATGCAGGGCAAGCGCTACGACCTGCTGCTGCTCGACTGGAACATGGACGGCATGAGCGGCATCGACCTGCTACGCGCCATCCGCTCGGTGCCGGAGCTCAACCAGATCAAGATCATTATGGCGACCTCGGAGCGCTCGGTCGACAAGATGGACGAGGCCACGACCAACGGCGCCGACCACTATGTCGTGAAGCCCTACGAGCTGCGCGACCTCGAAGTTCGGGTGAAGAAAGTCCTGGCCTGCTGAGAGATTGCGTCGCCGACGCATCCGGAAACGCCGGCACGCCGTAGAATGAGGGTTGGGGAACCCGTCATTCACGAACACAGGGGGTGGGGATGCCTCTGCTGCGCAGGGATTTCGTCGGGCTGATCGGCGGCATGGTCGCGGCGCCCGTCGTCACAAATCCGGCCATGGCCGCACCGGCCGCCGCCACCGTCGATCCGGCGGCCGCGCCGGCGAGCCAACCCAGTGCCTATGATTTCGCCTTCGACCGCCCGGGCGGCGGGCGGATCGCGCTGGAGAGCTATCGCGGCCGCCCGATCCTGATCGTCAACACCGCGACCAATTGCGGCTTCGCAGGCCAGTTCGCCACGCTGGAGCTGCTCTGGCAGCGCTATTCGCGGCGCGGGTTGATGCTGCTGGCGGTGCCGAGCAACGATTTCGGCGGGCAGGAGCCGCTCGACGGACAGGCGATCGCCGATTCCGCCAAGAGCAATTACGGCGCAACCTACATGTTCGCCGAGAAGACCAAGCTGCGCGGGCCGAGCGCGCATCCGTTCTATCGCTGGGCCGCCTTGCGCAAGCCCGGCCAGGTGCCGAGCTGGAACTTCCACAAATACCTCGTTGGCCGTGACGGCGACCTCGTCGGCGGCTTCGCGACCGCGACCGACCCGATCGGCCCGGAGCTGGTCCAGGCGATCGGCCGCGAACTCGCCACGGGCTGAGCCGTCTTCCTTCTGGTCTCGATTTTGCCAAGGTCCGGTCGCCATTCCTGCGGGCTTGGCCAGCCTTGCGCGATGTGAGGCTGGCGCGCGGCGCCGGAATGGCGTCAGTGTCCATTCCGCTCGCCAGCATCGCCGACCGAGGTTCGCATGTCCCGTATCCTGACCGTCGCTGCCGCCCAGCTCGGGCCGGTCCAGAAAGCCGAGAGCCGCCAGGCCGTCATCACCCGGATGATCGCGCTGATGGACCAGGCCAAGGCCAAGGGCGCCGACCTGATCGTCTATCCCGAACTCGCGCTGACCACCTTCTTCCCGCGCTGGCACCATGAGGACCGGGCCGAGGCCGATCCCTGGTTCGAGGCGTCGATGCCCAATCGCGACGTGCAGCCGCTGTTCGACCTGGCGCGGCACTACAGGATGGGGATGAGCTTCGGCTATGCCGAGCTGACGCCGGAAGGCCAGCATTTCAATTCGTCGATCCTGGTCGACAAGGACGGCACGATCGTCGGCAAATACCGCAAGGTCCATCTGCCGGGGCATGTCGAGTTCGATCCAAAGCGGGCGCACCAGCATCTCGAGAAGCGCTATTTCGAGCCGGGCGATCTCGGCTTCCCGGTCTGGCGGACGATGGGCGGCCTGATCGGCATGTGCATCTGCAATGACCGGCGCTGGCCGGAGACCTATCGCGTCATGGGTCTGCAAGGCGTCGAGATGGTGGTGCTCGGCTTCAACACGCCCTCGGTCAACTCGCAGAAATCGGGCGAGGGGGCGGAGCAGCGCATGTTCCACCACAAGCTCTCGGTCGCGGCCGGCGCCTATCAGAACGCGACCTGGGTCGTCGCGGTCGCCAAGGCCGGCGACGAGGACGGCCATCACCTGATGGGCGGCACGCTGATCGCCAATCCGGAAGGCGAGATCGTCGCGATGCTCGACGGCGAGGAGGACGGCGTGCTGATCCATGCCTGCGACCTCGACGACACACGCTTCGGCAAGGAGACGATCTTCGACTTCCAGCGCCACCGCCGCATCGAGCATTACGGGCCGATCACGGCGCAGACCGGCGTCATCGAGCCGAAATGACCGCCTTCACCGCCGCCTTCTCCGAGCTCGCGCCGCGCGAGCGCTACAAGCTGCTCTGCGCCAGCGTGACGCCGCGCCCGATCGCGCTCGTCACCTGCGTTTCCGCGGATGGCGTGGTCAACGCCGCGCCGTTTTCCTTCTTCAACGTCTTTTCGGAAGACCCGGCGCTGATCGTGCTCGGCCTGCAGCACCGGCCCGGCAACCATCCCAAGGACACCAGCCGCAACATCGCGGTCGCCGGCGAATTCGTCGTCAACCTGGTCGACGAGGCGCTGGCCGAGGCGATGAACATCTGCGCGATCGATTTTCCGCCCGAGGTCAGCGAGATCGACGCGGCCGGCCTGTCGCTGTCGCCGGGCGTCAGCGTCACTGTCCCGCACATCGCGGAGGCGCCGTTCGCGCTGGAATGCCGCAAGCATACGGCGATGAGCTTCAGCCCGACGCGGGAGCTGCTGATCGGCGAGGTGGTGCGCATCCATGCGCGCGAGGGGCTGGTCGACCCGGCGAATCTGCGCGTCAGCATGAGCGACTACAAGCCGGTCGGCCGGATGTTCGGCGACGGCTATTCGCGCCAGAACGAGCGATTCGACCTCAGGCGCGGGACCTATGCGGAGTGGCTGGCGGAGCGGGGGTGAGCGGCCTCAGCCCTTCGGCTTCTGCCCCGGCCTGAACGCCACGATCACCGCCGGATCTGTCTCCAGATGCGGCCCCTCGATCAGGTCGATGCAGTAGGGGATCGCCGGCATCACCGCGTCGAGGCATTCGGCGATGGCGCGCGGGCGGCCGGGAAGGTTGACGATCAGCGACTTGCCGCGGATGCCGGCGGTCTGGCGCGAGAGGATCGCGGTGGGCACTTTGGCCAGACTGACCTGGCGCATCAGTTCGCCGAAGCCCGGCATCGGCTTCTCGAGCACGTCTTCAGTCGCCTCCGGCGTGACGTCGCGCGGGGCGGGGCCGGTGCCGCCGGTGGTGACGATCAGGCAACAGCCCTCCTCGTCGGCGAGCGTCTTCAGCGTGTCGGCGATCAGCTTGCGGTCGTCCGGGATGACGCGCGCCACCGGCGTCCAGGGGCTCGCCAGCGCCTTGTCGAGATAGGCGGCGATCGCCGGGCCGCCTTCGTCCTCGTAGATGCCGGCGGAGGCGCGGTCGGAGACCGTGACGATACCGATCCTGATCTCGCTGCTCATCTCAAGTCCCGCGCGCCGGTGGTCTCAGGCGTTGGTGCCGGCTTTCTCCTTGGCGCGTCGGCGCAGCCGCCGCAACCATTGCCGGGCGCGCTGGGCGAGATGCGGTGCGCCGGGCGAGGTCCGCCCGAGGCCGATCAGGACGTTGCCCATCGCGCGGCGCTCGGCCCAGGGATAAGTGCCGGCATCGACGCCGTCGCCGGCGCCGCTGTCGAGGATCTGAGGCTGGCTGCCGGCGAAATCAGCCTGGATCATCGCGATCGCCAGCGAACGGCCGGGCGACAGGCGTGACTGGCCCTCGTCATAGGCGATCTTGAGGAAATGCCGCGTGCCGGCGCTCTCGATCAGCAGCCCCATCGCGATCGGCCGGTCGTCAAGCAGCAACGCCTCGACGACGAGCCCGTCTCGCGCGGCGAAGCCCTCGACCAGCCGGCCGAAATAAGCCGAGGCGCGCGGCAGCGTCGCGATCGCGCTGCCGGCTTCGCCCTTCCAGCCGGCCGCTTCCAGCGCCAGGAACTCCGGCAGAGCGGCATGTGCGGCATGGCCGCGACGACGACGGAAGGCGAGGGCACCTGCCTTCGTCGCGAGCCGGTATTGCTGCATGCGCTTCTTGTAGGCTTGGCCCAGCCCGCGCCGAAGATAGCCCTCGGCCGTGTCGCCGGCTTGCGGCAGCAGCATCGGACGCAGCCAGCGCTCGTAGACGGAGGCTCGGCCACCGGTGGCGCGCAGAGCCTCCGCCAGCGCCTCATGCAGCGGGCCGTCGAGCGGCAGCAGCGGCAGATGCAGGGTCTTCGGCAGGTCGCGGGCGGCGCCGAGATGGCGCAGCAGCGCGGTCGCCACGTCATGAGCCAGGTCGCGGTCGATCACCGGGACTGACGAGACCTCGTAGAGCGGCAGCAGCGGGCTCTCCAGCATAGAGGCGAAGCCGCTCTGCCAGCCGCGCCGGCGCGCCAGCACCCAGATGCCGACGAGGCGCTCCGAGCCCAGCGCTTCGCTCTGCCAAGCCGCGAGGATGACGATGGCGTCATCGAGCACGAGCAGCCGCGCCGCCTCGACCGCGGCTGGAGCCATGTGCGGGTTGGCGGCTACCGCGCGCCGGCTCAGCTCGTCGAAGGCGGGAGCGAGCGTCGGGTAATCGGCCGGCCTGACCCGCCTGACGACGATGCCGGTGCTCAAGCGCCGTCGCCGCGATTGAGACGCCGCATCTCGCCGCGCAGCGACAGCACGAATCCGATCACCTGGGCGGCGGCGCGATAGAGCTCCTCCGGGATCTCGTCGTCGAGTTCGACCGCGGAGAGTGCCTGTGCCAGGATCGCGTTCTCCTCGACGGCGACGCCGTGCTCGCGGCCGGTCTCGACGATGCGCTGGGCGAGCTCGCCGCGGCCCTTGGCGGTGACGCGCGGTGCGCCGTGACCGTCATATTCGAGCGCGACCGCGATGCGGCGTGGATCGGGCGCGGTCACGACAGGCGGTCCAGGAACTGACCGGCGGTCGGCTGGATCACACGCGGCTGGCCGGTGTGGACATCGACCGTGCCGTTCTCGAAATCGGCCTGGAGAAGAGCGGCCTCGAGCCCCGGCGTGGCGCCGCGCAGCAGGCGGCTGGTGTCCTCGCGCTCGGCCCAGAGCGTGACGCCGACGCTGCGGCCTTGCAGAGTGACGACGCCCTGGAGCGGGCCCATCGGCTCGACATCGAGCGCGAAGCGCAGTCGCCAGAGCGCCGGCTCGACTCCGGCCGGCCCGCGCCGCGGCGGCTCCTGCTCGACCCGCAGTGGGACCATCGCCGTGCCCTGCTGGAAGGCGAAGGGCACCTCCGTCAGCCAGCGCGGCCCCTGCGACGGGTCGGCGCGTGCGACATCTGGTGGTAGCGAGGCGTATTGCGAGAGCGTGATGCGGTCGAGCGCGGCATCGGTCTGGTCGAGCAGTGTCTCGGCCACGGCGAGCGGGCCATCGGCCGCGTGTAGGCTCGGTTCGGCGATCGGCTGCGGCGTCAGCGTGCCGTCGCGGCGTGGCGGCGGCGTGCGGGGCGTGGCGGCCTGGTCCTCGGCGGGGTGTGGCGCGCCGGGCTCGGCGAGCGGCTTCGCCTGTCGGCTCGCCGTCGTCTCGGCCTGCGCCTCCGGCGACAATCTTTCGACGATCGGAGCCAGGATCTGACGCAGGGCCGTGAGGCTCGCCTTGAGATCGCTTTGGGCCGGTACGGACTGCCCGGCCTCCTGCCGCGCCTCCAGGAAGAGGCCGGAGCGCTGGACCGCCTGCTGCAGCGTCTCGCCGGTCACGGGGCGCCGATCGGCCGGGACCGCCTGGGCCAGGACCTGCTCGATCAGCGGCAGCAGCGGCTTCGGCAGGACGAGCGCGATCGAGCCTTCGGCGACGCTGCGCAGATTGGCGAAGAGCGGGGCGAGGCTGTCCTGCCGCGCCAGCGCGGGGCCGAGCAGCGGGCCGGCGGTGGCTCTCGGCGAGGCCGTGGGAGCGGCGACCGGGTCGATGGCTGCCGATGGCAGCGCGGATGCCGTCCTGGCCGGAGCGACCGTCGTCGCCTGCAGCGCAGAAGATGGGATCGGCGAAGGCGAGCCCTCGCGCGGAGAGGTTTGGGGCTGCCCAACCGGAACCGCTTGGCTGGCCGGCGATGCGGGCGCCGTCTGCGGCTGCGCCCGGATCGCGGATGCCGCTGCCGGCCGCGTCTCGACCAGCGTCGCGCGCAACGGCGCGCCGGGTTCCTCGGGTGCATCGAGCTTGATCACCAGCGTCGCGCCGGGCTGGAGATCAGCCTGGCGGGCTTGCGGCCCGGCCAGCACGAGCGCGATCCTGGAATCGCCGATCTGCGCGGTCGCGACACCCTCGCCATCGACCGAGACCAGCGTCGCCTCGACCGTCTTGCCGGGCACGAGCTCGCTCGCCGGCTGCAGGGCCTGCAGCAGGGTCGCGAGGGTCTGGCTCTGGATCAGCGCGGCGAGGTTCATCGATCCGGATCGGTCTGGACGTCGGGCGAGACTGACAGGAAAGGTTAAGCATTTCCTTGCGGGGTCGAGATTCGGCCATGGCGGCCCCGCGTGGCATGCGCTGGCGCGGGCTCCGGTGCTCGGGCAGTCTCCGCATCGCAGCTCGGGAGAACAGCATGGACTATCGCAAGCTCGGCCGTTCCGGTCTCAAGGTCTCGCCGCTCTGCCTGGGCACGATGATGTTCGGGGCGGCGACCAGCGAGGTCGAAGCGCGCGAGATCATCGACCATGCCCGCGGCGCGGGCATCAACTTCATCGACACGGCGGATGTCTACAACGAGGGCCGCTCCGAGGAGATCACCGGCCGCGCCATCGCGGCGCACCGGCACGATTGGGTGCTCGCGACAAAGGTCGCCAATGTGATGGGTCCCGGCCCCAATCAGGGCGGCCTCTCGCGCAAATGGGTGATGCAGGCCTGCGAGGACAGTCTGCGCCGGCTCGGCGTCGACTTCATCGACGTCTACTATCTTCACAAGGAGGATCACGGCACGCCGTTGGCGGAGACCGTGCGCGCGATCGGCGATCTCGTCGCCCAAGGCAAGATCCGGCATTTCGGCGTGTCGAACTACCGCTCCTGGCGGCTCGCCGAGATCTGCCGACTCTGCGACGATCTCGGTATCGACCGGCCGGTGGTCAGCCAGCCCTATTACAACGCGATGAACCGCATGCCCGAGGTCGAGCATCTGCCTGCCTGCGGTTATTACGGGCTCGGCGTCGCCTCCTATTCGCCCCTGGCACGCGGCGTGCTGACGGCAAAATACGCGCCGGGCGAGACGCCGCAGCAGGGCACCCGGGCCGGGCGCGGCGACAAGCGAATGCTGCAGTCGGAATGGCGCGAGGAAAGCCTGGTCATCGCCCAGACGATAAAGGCGCATGCCGAAACGCGTGGCCTGACGCCGATCCAGTTCGCGGTGCGCTGGGTGCTGAACAACGCCTTCCTGACCGCGGCGATCGCCGGGCCGCGCACGCTGGAGCAGTGGCAGGCCTATCTCGCGGCGCTCGACGCCGATTTCACGGCGGAAGACGAGGCGCTGGTCGACGGGCTGGTGCCGGCCGGCCACCCCTCGACGCCGGGCTACAGCGACCCGGCCTATCCACTGGAGGGAAGGCGGCCGCTGACGGGGTGATCAATTCCCCGGCAGGACGATGATCGTCGGCTGGGCGGGCAGCGTCGCCTTCGTCACCACCATGGTCGGCTCGGTTCGGCGCTCGGTCTTCCAGAGGTCGTTGGTGCGGCCGAGGAAGCGCTCCAGGCTGGAGCCGCCGAAGAAATGCATCGGCACCATGACCTTGGCCTGGAGCGATTTCAGCACCTCGATCATGCCGCTCTGGTCGAGGGTGTAGCTGCCGTCGACCGGGAAGAGCACGATATCGACGCGGCCGAGCGCGCGCAGATGGCCGGGCTCGAGCGGGTGATGCAGATGGCCGAGATGGGCGATGCAGAGATCGCCGATCTCGAAGACGAACATCGAATTGCCGTCGAAATCGGTCGAGCCGGAATAGCTGCGGATGTTGGTGGGGACGTTGCGCACGCGCATGTCGCCGAGGGTGACGTCGTGCTTCGCAGCGCCGACACCGCTCGGGTCCCAGCCGGGCAGGACCTGTTTGATCGCAGGATCGGGGTTGCGCGAGAAATGCGTCGAATGCGCCTTGTTCATCGTGGCGATGTCGGGCGTCTCGCGCGGGCGGACATAGTCGTTGTAGTCGGTCGCGGCACGGATGCCGCCCGGCGTCTCGATGACGAAGGTCGCGTGGCCGACGAAGGTCAGCCGCACCTCGTCCCTGGCGAGCGCCGCGCGCTGGATCGGGAGGCGCAGCGAGGCCATCTCCGGTCGGCAGCCGGGCTCGTCGGATTGGGCGAACGCGGGGGCTGCGAGCGCAGACAAGGACAGCGCCAGGGCGGCGCAAGCCCGCCGCATCCATCTCCGCCGGTCGAAGCCAGAGCCCGCCATCGCAAAACCTCCTCGCCGCGCCCCGAACCGCTCCCGCAGATTAGTTGGTAGCAAGGAGGAGGCCAGCCCCGGTGAGGCGCGCTCGCGCGATCTTGTGCAGTGGCTCAGTTGTAACGGTTGAAGGAGTAGCGGCGGACGATGCGGGCCATGGCGAGCATGTCGGCAATGGTCGGCGTTTTGGCGTCCTCATCGGTGCCGCCACGTGAGACGTCCATCGCGGCTACCGCTAGTGACAACGCGCCGTTTGCAAGCTTTTCGGCTTCTGCAAGGGCGGCAAAGCCCGAAGTCGTGCTTCTTTCTCCAACGTGATCGTCGAGCAATGTACTCATGTGCTCGATATCGAAGAATTGCCACGGCTCTTCGGTGGAAATGCCGTGATATAGAGCATCCGCCACCTCCACTGGCTGTCCGGTCTCCACCGCCGCCATGAAGGCCGCGATCGGCCAGGTCGGTGGCTTGCCGGCGCGGCCGAGGAAGTCGTCGAGCTCGGCCTCGCCCATTCGCGCGCGGACGATGCGGTAGATGTTGAGCATCCGCTTGACGGCGCGCGGGCTCTTGAAGGCGATGGCGCCGAGCTCCGGGCTTGCCAGGAAATCGACCTCGGCCTGTGTCAGCCGGACGGTTGCCAGCGCAAGGTCGATCGAAGCGAGTTCCTCCGCTTCGGCCACGGCCTCGTCGTCCGGGGCGATCAGGTTGTCCGAAGCTTCGGCACTGACCGCCGCGGGGCCCGCCGGCGCGGCGAAGCCCGTCTTCGCGGTGGCTTTCAGCGGCGCGAGCGGGGAGGGCGTGGTCTCCGCCACGTCGAGATTGGCCTTGAGCAGATCCTTGACATAGGCGCCGTAGCTGCCGCCCTGCCCACCATCCGTGGTGAGCCGGCGCAGCCAGAACGGCAACTGGAAGATCTTCTCCAGATAGTCGATCGCGCGCTTGCGCTGCTCGGTCTCGCGGCGCTTCTGCGTCGTCTCGCGCTCGGTCGTGGTCGCGTTGTCGGGCAGGTCGATGGCCGAGGGCGTGAACTGCCGCGCCACCGCCTCCTCGACCCAACGGACATCGACGCCGACCACGACAACGAAGAGCTCGAAGGCGAGCAGGAGGTGGATCGCCTGCAGCACGTCGAAGACCTGCGCATGGGTGCAGCGATCGAGATCGTCGATGTAGAGGACGATGCGGTCGGGGATCTTGACGCCCTGCTCGTCGAGCGCCATCGCCTCGTAGCGCTTGAGCGCCTTGGTCTCGGCTTCGTTCAGCGCCTCGCCGCGCGCCTGCTTCTCCTTGGCGGCGCGGCCGTCGCGGGCGGCCGAGAAGATCGCGTCGAGCTGCTCGAAGGAGCGGCGCGCCCGGCTGACCAGCCCGACCTGCTTGTCGTAGTCGCGGACGTCGCCATCCTCGAACAGGAAGTAGCGCAGGATCGTGCCGGGGGAGCCGGCGGTCGCGCCTGCGCCATATTGGGCGAGCGGCGCCTTGGCCTCCTGCGCGGCCTTTTCAGCCTCGGCGAGCTTGCCCTTGGCATCGCTTGCCTCCTTCTCGCGGGCGGCGACCTGCTCGGCCAGCCGCTTGCGCGCCGCCTCGACCGCCTTGGCATAGCGCCAAGCGCCGTCGAGCACCGGCCGGACGCTCGCTGTCGCCTGCCAGAGCGCGCCCAGTGCCGCCAGCGCGCCGGAACCCCAGGCGATCATGCGCTGGACCAGAACGGCGAGCGAGGCGGGGTCGCCGGCGCGCCAGCCGAGACCGGCGGCGGCGACCAGCACGACCGCCGCGGCGGCGAGCCAGGTCGCCGCGCCGCCGCTCGCGATAACGCGCGAGACGAGCGCGATCTTGCCCGGGATCGACGACGCCTCGGAGACGGCTGCCGTCAGGCCGTCGATGTCTTTGCTCAGATCGGTGCGGTAGACCCGTGTGCCGACCTCCTTCAGCGAGGCTGCGTTCTCTTTCTGGAACGTCTTCAGCTCCGCGCCGAGATGTTCGGAGGCGACCGCAAGATCGCTGGCGGCGAGCTTTTCGCGCGCCTCGGCGAGGGCCTTGTCGGCCTGCTTGGCGGCGGTCGCGGCGGCGACCAGCGCGCCGTCGGCCTGTTTGGCGGTGGTCTCCAGGCTGCGGACGCGGTCGGCGACCTTGCCGATCAGGGCGAGATAGTCGCTGGAGCGCTGGCCGGCATGGCCGCCGCGCCGGAGTTGGTCGAAGAACTCGGCGGTCAGGCTCGCCCAGAGATTGGCGTCGGCATAGTGCCAGGCGTTGAAGCGGATCTGGACGACGTTCTCGACGAAGCGCGGGGCGGGCGGCTGCGCGGCGGCTGGTGCGCTCGCAGGCGCGGTTTTCGCGGCTTCGGCCGCATTTCTCCGCGCCTCGCGCTCCTTGCGGGTCAGGCTGGCGATTTCGCCTTGCAGCCGCTCCATGAAGCTCGACTTGCCCGAGCCCCATTCGCCGAAAAGGCCGATCGACAAGGGCGGCGTCGCCTCCTCCAGGCAGATCAAACGGGCGAAGGCGGAGACATCGGCCTGGATGCCGAGCGGATCGGCGCCGCCGGAGGAGACGCGGTCGGGGTTGAAGTTGACGACCGTGTCGGTGCGGGGGCGTTGCTCCGGGACGGTTTGACGTGACGGCGATGGCAAAGGGGAGGCGACCAGACTTTGCCAGGCCTCCATATTTTCGGCGCGTTCGTGCGATGTCGCGATGATGTCGAGCAGATGGCTCGGGAAGCCCCTCAGGTCGACATCGAACTCGCGCTGGGCCATGCCGAGCACGTTCTCGTTCGCGCTCGCGGCGTCGGCCAGCGTCAACGCGACCGCAATGTGCCGGATATCGTATCCAGCCCGCTTGACCGTCAGCGTCGCAATCGAGCTGGCGCGAGCGAGGACCGCGCTCGCATGGGCCGTCAGCGGCATGAACCCGTGCACCGGCGCCCGCTTTATGTCGATGTAGGGTGCGATGACCGACGCGATCGGGACAGTGCTTCGCTCTGCGATCCAATCGTGCAGCCAGCGTGAGGCTGTTTCGACTTTCGACTGACGTTGCCCTTCCGCGAGCAAGGCCCAAAGAAGATCGCGGGCGCCAAGTCTGGTTTGGTCCGGTTTCGTTTCCGCGGCTATCGCCGCCGCGAGATCGATCAACGCCTTGGCCCCGTCGGAATGGGCAATCGAACGTGCTTGTCCGACGGTTGCAGGCATTGTCGGAGTGACGGGCGGGGGAGGCGACGAGCGGCTTGATGAATTCGTGGTCGCTCGAATCCGCACATTTTGAACGGTCGGTCTGTTCGACGGAGCTGCGGACGTTTTCGCCGTCTTGGCGCGCGGCCGATTGCGCTTGGGTTTCGCTGTCTCCGCTGGGGCATCGGAGGCGGTCGAGGGCGCAGGGTCCAGACCACGCTCCTGTCGGTCGCGGTGCTCAGCCTGCGACAGCGGGAAGCGGAAAGGGCTCGAGCCGGACGACATCGAGCCGAAATCGATCGATCCGCCGGACGGCCGTTCGACCATCTCGCCTGTCGGCAGGATATCCGTGATCCGGCCGGGCGCGTTTCCCGACCGCGACGGGCGCTTCGGTGCCGCCATGCCAAGGCCCTCGGAATGGGAGGACGCCAATGCTTCCCCAACGGCAATCTGGCGCGATCAGGCGATCATTTCAAGCGCAGGTTGCATCGTGCGCCAAGGCCGCGGCCGTTGCCTTCGCTACGCGGCTCGCCTATCTAGCCGCCATCATTCCCGACACCTCGCATGCCAAGTCCGCAGCGGAGCCCGCACGCCTCATGTCCCGTCAGTTCATCTATCATATGCGCGGCCTGTCGAAGACCTATCCGGGCGGCAAGCAGGTGCTCAAGGACATCCACCTCTCGTTCTACCCCGACGCCAAGATCGGCGTGCTCGGCGTCAACGGCGCCGGCAAGTCGACCTTGCTCAAGATCATGGCCGGTTTCGACAAGGAGTGGACCGGCGAGGCCTGGGTCGCCGAGGGCGCGCGCGTCGGCTACCTGCCGCAGGAGCCCAAGCTCGACGAGACCCTGAACGTCCGCGACAACGTCATGCTCGGCGTCGCGCCGCAGAAGGCGATCATGGATCGCTACAACGATCTCGCGATGAACTACTCCGACGAGACCGCCGACGAGATGACCAAGCTGCAGGACGAGATCGAGGCCAAGGGGCTGTGGGATCTCGATTCCAAGGTCGATCAGGCGATGGACGCGCTGCGCTGCCCGCCCGACGACTGGGAGGTCGCAAAACTCTCGGGCGGCGAGCGCCGCCGCGTCGCGCTGTGCAAGCTGCTGCTGGAGCAGCCGGAGCTCCTGCTCCTCGACGAGCCGACCAACCATCTCGACGCCGAGACCACCGCCTGGCTGGAAGGGCATTTGCGGACCTATCCGGGCGCGATCCTGATCGTGACCCACGACCGCTATTTCCTCGACAACGTCACCAGCTGGATCCTCGAGCTCGATCGCGGCCAGGGCATCCCCTATGAGGGCAATTACTCGGCCTGGTCTGTGCAGAAGCAGAAGCGCCTTGCGCAAGAAGGCCGCGAGGACGTCTCGCGCCAGAAGACGCTGGAGCGCGAGCAGGAATGGATCTCGGCCTCGCCGAAAGCTCGCCAGGCCAAGAGCAAGGCGCGCATCCAGCGCTATGACGAACTCGTCCAGAAGGCCAACAACAAGGGGCCGGACACCGCCCAGATCATCATCCCGATCGCCGAGCGGCTGGGCAACAACGTCGTCGATTTCGAGGATCTGTCGAAAGGCTTTCAGGAAAAGCTGCTGATCGACGGGCTCTCGTTCAAGCTGCCGCCGGGCGGCATCGTCGGCGTGATCGGCCCCAACGGCGCCGGCAAGACCACACTGTTCAAGATGATCACCGGCCAGGACAAGCCCGATTCCGGCACGATCAGGATCGGCGAGAGCGTGACGCTCGGCTATGTCGACCAGAGCCGTGACTCGCTCGACGACAAGAAGAACGTCTGGGAGGAGATCTCCGGCGGTAACGACATCCTCTATCTTGGCAAGAAGGAGATCAACTCCCGCGCCTATTGCTCGGCCTTCAATTTCAAGGGCGGCGACCAGCAGAAGAAGGTAGGCTCGCTCTCGGGCGGCGAGCGTAACCGCGTCCACCTCGCCAAGATGCTCAAGGCCGGCTCGAACGTCCTGCTGCTCGACGAGCCGACCAACGACCTCGACGTCGACACGCTGCGGGCACTGGAAGAGGCGCTTGAGGATTATGCCGGCTGCGCCGTGATCATCAGCCACGATCGCTGGTTCCTCGACCGGATCGCGACCCATATCCTCGCCTTCGAGGGCGACAGCCATGTCGAATGGTTCGAGGGCAACTTCGCCGACTACGAGGAAGACAAGAAGCGGCGGCTGGGAATCGATTCGACTATTCCGAAGCGGATCCAGTATAAGAAATTCTCACGCTGAACTTGTTTTTAGACGAATTTGAAATGATGAGTTCGATCAAAATCCAATAATTCCGTAGCGTCATCAGCGTGTATTAGATGTGGTGACGACGATGCTTGACGCCGACGTGCGGGCCACCGATCATAGCGGTTGTCCGCGCGTCGTCATGCAACCGTCATGACGCAGATGTGATCCTCGCGCGGCGCCGAGGAGCCGCCCGTCGATGGGAATGCCAGCCGCCCGCATCACCGACCTGCACACCTGCCCGATGGTCACGGGCATCGTCCCGCATGTCGGCGGGCCGATCCTGCCGCCCTGCGCCCCGACGGTGCTGATCGGGGGACTGGCGGCGGCGCGAGTCACCGACCAATGCGTCTGCGTCGGGCCGACCGACATGATCGTCAAGGGTTCGGCGAGCGTACTGATCATGGGGCAGCCAGCGGCGCGCATCGGCGACATGACGACCCATGGCGGGGTCATCGTCACCGGCCAGATCAACGTGCTGATCGGTGATCTCAGCAGCGCCGGCGCAAACATGGGCGCGGCGGGCGCCGCGCCCTCGGTCGAAAAACCCTGCATGAAGGGTGCGGCGCAGAACAACGCGCCGTTCGTGCGGGCGTGACGACGATCGCTGGCGATGGGTTCGAAGGCCCATGACAATCGATTGGGGCGTTGAGCCGCTCCCGTCGGTCGGCGCGCTGTCGCCGGAAGCTGCGGCGCTCAAGGCCAGTGTGCTGCGCCTGCCGGAGCAGCGCTTCGCGGTGCTGGACGGCGCGCTCCACGACGACCTGGCGAACGGGCTGGCGGTCCATGGGCTGATCGGGCGCGCTCTTTTCCTGGAAGCGGGAGGGGCACAAGCGATCGCGTCGGGGCCATTCCTCGTCGCGCTTCCGGAAGCGCGCGACGTCGAGCGCCTGTTCGCGTTCCTCGGAGCGGGACAACTCCCGGTTTTCTGGGCCTGGCCTGCCGGCGAAACCGCACTTTTCCGACATTTGCGGACGCTCAATCTCGTCGAAATTCCGCGAAAGAACCGGTTGTCCGAAGACGAGCCTGCGCGCGCGCATGTGATCTTCCGGCATTGGGACAGGGTCGTCCTCGGCCAGATGCTGCCGCTGCTGCGGCCAGGGCAGGCGACGCGCCTGCTCGGCTCCGCCCATGGCCTCTGCCTGGCCGACTGCGTCACAGGCAGGCCCATGATCGTCGGCCGTCCGGTCGCGCCGGTCGAGTCGGGCATGCTGCGATTCTCGCCCGAGCAGATGCAGGCGCTGACGGAAACGCGGCGCAAGGAGAGCCGGCGACGCATCGCCGACTATCTGCGCGAGTCGATCCCCGAGAAAGCCGCGTCGTTGACCCATGAGGCGTTGCTCGAGGTTGTGGCGCGCAGCGAGGCCGCAGGTCGCGGCATGGGGCTCGCGAGCGAGCGTTCGCTCGGTCTATGGGCTTTCCTCTGGCTGCGAACCGATGAGGCCGTCGCGACGTCCTACGAGATCAGGCACCTGCTGACGACATCAGGCCTCCAGCCAGAGAAGGCGCTCGACGCTTTCCTGGAGTCGTTCATGGCGATGACGGCGAGCCCCTGAGATGGTCTTTGCGATCCCCGCCATTCCTGCCGCCGTCTATTGGCTCATGGGCGCTCTCGGCGTAGCGACCGTGGCCGCGTCGCCGGCAGGGCAGCAGGCCATCAGGCAGACCGGGCAGGCGATATCGCGTGCCCGCGAACGATTGCGGGAGGGCACTGCCGAAGAGGAGTGCGAAGACTGCCCTTGCAAGCGCACCATGGTGATTTCACGCTCCGCGTCGCCGCAGGCCGCGCAGCATATCCTCGATGCGCAGGCGGCCGGCCAGCCGACCGTGCTGACGCTGGATCGCGATCCCGTACGCGTCGCCGCGCGCCGATCGGCTTCGACCAGCAAACTGCCGACCATGCCGGGCATGGACCGCGACGAGTATCCGCCGGCGACATTCGCCGAAGGAGGCGCGACTGCGAGCGTGCGTCACATCCCCCGCAGCGACAATCGAAGCGCCGGGGGGCAAATGACCAGTCAATTGACCGGCGTTCCCGAGGGCTGCAAAATCACCGTTCTGGTAGGTCCCTGATGCTCGAATTCCCGCTCACTGTTCTCTACACCCAGATCCAGGCCTTCCGGACGGGGCTGCCACGGGCAGGCTCGCTATGGAGCGACGATCATGTCGCGCAAGGGTTCGCCTGGCGGCCTGAGACGGTCGCCTTCGGGATGCCGGACCATGATGGCGAATGCCTGCTCCAGGCCGACCTGCTGCCGGCGCCGTATCAGCTCGCACCGGAGGTGCTCTGGGCCGTCGCGGTGCCGTTCACGGCGACCAGCGGCAGCATCTCCGTCGGCAGCGTACTGACCACGCGGGTCTTTACACTGCCGCCGGGCTCCTATCGGCTGGTCTTCGACGTGCTGCCGGGCCGCACGATTCAGGGCAAGGCCTTCGCCTATGTGCCGAGATTGCTGTTCGCGCCCGATCCCGCGCCTGATTTCGCGATCCTGCGCAAGGGCGATGAGATCACGACCGACAGCGTGCTTCGCCGCGATGCCGAGCCCGCTTGATGGCTCTGAGTGGCGGTCTGGTATTCATGGCTTGGTCGCGTAGGCTTCCCGCCCGCCGACCAGGATCCGCCCGTCGACGTCCCGGATATCGCGTAACCCGCACAGCGCCATCGTCACGTCGAGCTCCTTCCTGATGATGTCGAGGCAGGCGGTGACGCCGGCCTCGCCCATCGCGCCGAGGCCATAGAGGAAGGCGCGGCCGATGAAGGTGCCGTGGGCTCCCAAGGCCAACGCCTTGATCACGTCCTGGCCGGAGCGGATGCCGCCGTCGAACAGGATTTCCATGCGGTTGCCGACCTGCTCGACGATCGCCGGCAGGGCCTCGATCGAGGACAGGGCCCCGTCGAGCTGGCGGCCGCCATGGTTGGAGACGATCAGCGCGTCGGCGCCGCTCTGCATCGCCATCTCGGCATCCTCGGGGTCGAGGATGCCCTTCAGGATCAGCTTGCCGCCCCAGAGGTCCTTGATCCACTTGACGTCGTCCCAGTTCAGCTTGGGATCGAACTGCGTGGAGGTCCAGGACGAGAGCGAGGACATGTCGGCGACGCCGGTGACGTGGCCGACGATGTTGCCGAAGGAGCGCCGCGGCGTGTCGAGCATGCCGAGGCACCAGCGCGGCTTGGTCGCGAGATTGATCAGGTTCGCGAGCGTCGGCTTGGGCGGGGCGGAGAGACCGTTGCGGATGTCCTTGTGGCGCTGGCCGAGGATCTGCAGGTCGAGTGTCAGCACGAGCGCGGTGACGCCGGCCTTCTTGGCGCGCTGGATCAGCCTGGCGATGAAGTCGCGGTCCTTCATCACGTAGAGCTGGAACCAGAAGGGCTTGCCGACATGGTTGGCGATGTCTTCCAGCGAGCAGATGCTCATGGTCGAGAGCGTGAAGGGCACGCCGGCCTTGTGGGCGGCCCGCGCCGCCAGGATCTCGCCGTCGGCGTGCTGCATGCCGGTCATGCCGGTCGGCGCGATCGCGACCGGCATCGCGACCTTTTCGCCGATCATGGTCGATTCCAGCGTGCGGTTGGTCATGTCGACGGCGACACGCTGGCGCAGCTTGATCTTGGCGAAATCGGTCTCGTTGGCGCGGTAGGTGCCCTCGGTCCAGGCGCCGGAATCGGCGTAGTCGTAGAACATCCGCGGCACGCGGCGCTTGGCCATGACCCGCAGGTCTTCGATGGTCAGGGGCTGGGCCATGCTTCGTCGCCTCCGAATGATTTTCGAGGCAGGAACCATGGATCGCCGCTCCGGGCAACCTCGTCTCAGGACACCCCCATATACCGCCCGGGCTTGTGGTTGATCGCGAGGATCAGGTTGAGCACGGCCGCACCCGCGAGCGAGACGGCGACCTTGTCCCAGGGCAGCAAGAGCAACGCGCCGGCGAGGATCGCCATGTCGACCCCGAGCTGGAGCCAGCCGGCGCGGATGCTGTGCTTCTCCTGCAGATAGAAGGCGAGGATGTTGATGCCGCCGAGGCCCGTGCGGTGGCGGAAGAGCGCGAGCAGGCCGAGGCCCATGACGCTGCCGCCGGCCAGCGCGGCGTAGATCGGCTGGACCGCCTCGATCCGGATCCAGCCCGGCGTCGCCCAGGTGAAGGCCGAGACGAGGCCGACGGCGACGAAGGTGCGCGCTGCGAAGCGCCAGCCCATCCGCCGGATCGCCAGCCAGTAGAAGGGCAGGTTGATGGCGAAGAACAGGATGCCGAAATTGATGCCGGTCGCGGCCTGGAGCAGCAGAGCGAGCCCCGCCGCGCCGCTCGTGACCAGAACGGCCTTGGTGTAGAGCACGATGCCGATCGAGACGAGCAGCGTGCCGAGCAGCATCGCCATCACGTCCTCATAGAGGCGATGGCGCTCGCCCGGCTCAGTGCTGGCGGCTGCGGTGTCCGTCATGGTGGGGCGGGTATCCGATTCAGGCGGGGTTCGGAATTCAGGCGGAGTTCATGGCACGGCTGCGATGCAACGGTTGAGCCACCGACTGCGATCCTGTAGGGCCGCCCGGTCCGCCATGTCACCTCGTTCCGCCACCCGAGAGGCCTGCTCCATGATCCTGCGGCTCGTCGCTGCATTGCTGCTTTGCCTGGCCGCGCCTGCCGCCTTCGCCGAGGACGCCGTCGCCTGGAAGACCGGGCGCGAGGCTGTCGCGATCGAGCGTCGCATCGATGCGCTGCTGGCGAAGATGACGCTGGAGGAGAAGGTCGGGCAGTTGCACCTGTCGGGGCGCGGCGAGGGCTTCGACATCGGGCAGATCAAGAGCGGGCGGATGGGCGGGGTGATGAACTTCGTCGTGCCGAGCGAGGTCCGCGCGGTGCAGCACGCAGCGCGGGAGTCGCGGCTGAAGATACCCGTGATCATCGGGCTCGACGCCGTCCACGGCTTCTCGACTTATTTCCCGCTGCCGCTCGGCCAGGCCTCGACCTGGAACCCGAAGCTGATCGAGGAGGCGGCCTACTGGACCGGGCGCGAGGCGCGCGCCGCCGGCATCCAGTGGACGTTTGCGCCGATGGTCGACATCTCGCGCGATCCGCGCTGGGGCCGGGTGCTGGAGGGGGCGGGCGAGGACGCCTATTTCGCCTCGGTCGTGGCGCGGGCCCGCACGCTCGGCTACCAGCGCGGCGGCGTCGCGACCTCTGCCAAGCATTTCGTCGGTTATGGCGCTGCCGAAGGCGGGCGCGACTACAACTCGACCTGGATCCCGACGAGCCAACTCCACGACGTCTACCTGCCGCCGTTCAAGGCCGCCTTCGAGGCCGGCTCGATGACGGCGATGGCGGCGTTCAACGCGCTGAACGGCATGCCGGCCACCGCCCATAAGGGCATGCTGACAGACCTCCTGCGCGGGCAATGGAACTTCAAGGGCTTCGTCACCTCCGATTTCGGCTCGATCACGGAATTGCGCCTGCACGGCATCGCCAAGGACGATGCGGAAGCCGCGCGCAAGGCGCTGCTCGCCGGCATCGACATGGACATGATGGGCGACGTCTACCTCAAGCATCTCGGCAACGAGGTGAAGGCCGGTCGCGTGCCGGTGAAGGCGCTCGACGAGGCGGTGCGCCGGGTGCTCCGGGTGAAGTTTCATCTCGGCCTGTTCGAGCGGCCGGATGTCGATGTCGCGGCGGCGCCGGCGCTGATGCAGACGCAAGGCGCGCGCGACGCGGCGCTGCGCGCGGCGCAGGAGAGCGTGATCCTGCTGAAGAATGCCGGCGACGTGCTGCCGATCGCCGCCGGCATCAGGTCGGTCGCCGTCATCGGCGCGATGGCGCGGCCGGAGGACGAACGGGTCTGGACCGATCCGGCAGGGCTCGGGCGGCGCGTCATCCAGGCGTTGCCGGAGGCGCTGAAGGAGCGGCTGCCGGACGGTGTCACGGTCGACTACCAGCCGGCTTTCACGAAGAACTGCGGCACCGAGTTCGCCGACAAGGATGCGGCGCTGAAGCTCGCCGCAGAGAGCGATCTCATCGTCACCATGCTCGGCGAGGATTGCGAGTTCATGGGCGAGGGCGCCTCGCGCACCAATCTCGGCCTGCCCGGCGTGCAGCAGGAGCTGCTGGAGGCGCTGGTCGCCACGGGCAAGCCGGTCGTGCTGGTGCTGGCGACGGGCCGGCCGCTGGTGCTGACCTGGGCGGAGAAGCACGTCGCGGCGATCGTCCAGACCTTCCATGGCGGCACCGAGGGCCGCACGGCGATCGCCGACGTGCTGACCGGCAAGGTCAATCCCTCCGGGCGTACGCCGATGAGCTTTCCGCGTTCGGTCGGGCAGATCCCGGTCTATTACGACCAGTTGCCGACGGGCCGGCCGCAGAAGATCCGCCAGCGCTACGAGTCGATCTACATGGACGAGGCGAACGAGCCGCTGTTTCCGTTCGGTTACGGCCTGTCCTATTCGCGCTTCGCCTATGCCCATCCGCGCGTCGACCGAGCCAGCATCCGCCTCGACGGCGCGGCCGAGGTCTCGGTCGAGGTCACCAACGCCGGCGGCCGCGACGGGCAGGAGGTGGTGCAGCTCTATATCCGCAGGCCAGTCGCGAGCCGGTCGCGGCCGCTGCGCGAATTGAAGGCGTTCGAGAAGGTTTCGCTACGCGCCGGCGAGACCCGTATCGTCACATTCAGGCTGGAGGCGAAGGCTCTTGGCTTCCATGACGATGCCGGGCGCTACGTCAACGAGGCCGGCGAGGTCGAAATCTATCTCGGCGGCTCCTCGCTCGCCCCCGACAAGACCTCGCTGCACCTGACCAAGTCTTGATCGGCGACCGCGTCGGCTTGCCCGTCCTTTGATCTCGACAAGGATTTGTTTTCGGTCAATCCTCTCCGGGCTTGCCTGCGGAGACGGGCATCCGCAGGCCGGCGAGACGCTTGGCTCTGAGGGATGCGGCTATGGCGACCGGAACCGTGAAGTGGTTCAATACCGAGAAGGGATACGGGTTCGTTCAACCGGCGGATGGCGGCAAGGATGTGTTCGTGCACATCACCGCCGTCAAGGAAGCCGGTTTGATGACCCTGACGGAAGGACAGAAAGTCTCTTTCGAGCTCAAGACCGAGCGCGGCAAGACGGCGGCCGGCGATCTCAAGCTGATCTGAGACGCCGAGGCCTCGGCTGGACTGTGACGATCGCGCCACCAGGCTTGCGATGACGGAATCCTTCGCGCCGGGCGTCGTTGCCGGCGTCTACGCCGCGCCCGCGGCCACTGCTGCCCGACCTGACTTCCTGACCGCTTCCATGGCGAGCTTGAAGCTCGACCTCTCCGGTATTCCCGGCGATCTCCATGCCGGTGCGACGCGCAAGGCCGGTGCGCGGGAACCTTGGCTGCCGCGCGGAGCGGTGCTGCGTAACGATCGCCAGCTTTCGGCGCTATGCGCGGCGGAACTCGCGGCGATTGGGCGGCGGCTCGGCCTGCCTGAGCTCAGGCCGGAATGGCTCGGCGGCAATCTGCTGGTCGAGGGGCTCGCCGGGTTTTCGCGGATCGCGCCTGGCAGCCGGCTCGCGATCGGGGGCGACTGGCGCGGCAAGGGCCGCTTCGACGGCAAGGCCGTGCTGAGGGTCGAGGCCTACAACAAGCCGTGCCGGCAAGTCGGGCGGACCTTGGCCGAACTGTCCGGGCGGCCGGATCTCGAATTCGCCTTCGTCAGGGAGGCCGCGACCTTGCGCGGCCTGGTGCTGTCGGTCGATCTCGCGGGCGAGATCACGCCGGGCGACGCTGTGGTCGTCATCGCGCCGCTGGTACCGGCAAAGGTGGGCTGACCGCGGGCGCCGGGCGGCCGGCGGAGCGCCGGGCCAAGGCGACGCAGGCCGCGACAGCGAGACAGACGCCCAGCATGGCCGCGCTCACGGCTTCGCCCAGCAGGGCCGAAGCCAGCGCCAGCCCGAAGAAGGGCTGCAGCAACTGCAACTGGCCGACCGCGGCGATGCCGCCCTGCGCCAGGCCGCGATACCAGAAGACGAAGCCGATCAGCATGCTGAACAGCGAGACGTAGGCAAGGCTGAGCCAGGCGGCACGGCCGACGGCGGCGAAGGATGGCGGCATCGTCCAGAGTGCGAGCCCGGCCATCACCGGCAGCGCGAGCACCAGTGCCCAGCAGATCACCTGCCAGCCGCCGAGCCGCTTCGAAAGCACGGCGCCTTCGGCATAGCCGAGGCCGCAGACCGTGATCGCCGCCAGCATCAGGAGATCGCCGAGCGGCGCGGCGGTGAGGCCTTGAGACAGCGCGTAGCCGACGACGAGGGCGCTGCCGAGACAGGAGAACAGCCAGAAGCTGAGACGCGGCCGCTCGCCGCCCCGCAGCACGCCGAAGAGCGCCGTCGCCAGCGGCAGGAGGCCGATGAAGACGATCGAATGAGCGGAGGTGACGTGCCGCAGCGCCAGCGCGGTCAAGAGCGGAAACCCGACGACGACGCAGAGCGCGACCAGAGTGAGCGGGACAAAGTCGCCGCGCGCCGGCCGCTTCTCGCGGAAGGCCAGCAGCAGCCCAAGGCCGACCAGTCCGGCGATGGCGGCGCGGGCGACCGTCAGGAAGAGCGGATCGAAATCGGCGACCGCCAGCCGCGTCGCCGGCAGCGATCCGCTGAAGATCACTACCCCGATCAGGCCGTTGATCAGGCCGCTCGCCGTGTTGCTCATCACCGTCGCTCCGCTTTTCGCCTGGATCGGCCGGCAGCGTTCCGATATCAAGAGACAAGGCAGTACAATCTGTAGGAACTGTCATGACGCTACGAGCAGTACAATCGACGGAGGCGGCTGGCGAGGAGGGCGGCACCCTCGTCACCCGCGTGATGACGAGCGTCAGGCAACGCATCGCCGGGCGGACGCTGGCGGCGGGCTCGCGGCTGCCCTCGATCCGAGCCTTCGCCGCCTCGATGCGGGTCTCCAAATCGACGGTGGTCGAGGCCTATGACCGGCTCGCGGCCGAGGGCGTGATCGCGGCGCGGCGGGGTTCCGGCTTCTATGTGGCGGGGCATCTGCCGCCGCTGGCGCTGGCCGGGATCGGGCCGAAGCTCGACCGTGCCGTCGATCCGCTCTGGGTCTCCAGGCAATCGCTCGACGCCGCCGAGACGATGCTGAAGCCGGGCTGCGGCTGGCTGCCGGCCGACTGGCTGCCCCAGGCCGGGCTGCGACGGGCGATGCGCAATCTGTCACGGGCAGACGACGCGACGCTCGCCGACTATGCGACGCCGCTCGGGCTTCTGCCGCTGCGCCAGGTGCTGGCTCGGCGCATGGCGGATCGCGGCATCGAGGCTGCGCCCGAGCAGATCATGCTGACGGAATCGGGGACGCAGGCGATCGACCTGCTCTGCCGCTTCCTGATCGAGCCCGGCGACGCCGTGCTGGTCGACGATCCCTGCTACTTCAATTTCCACGCTCTGCTGCGCGCGCACCGCGCCCGGGTGGTCGGCATGCCCTATACGCCACAAGGGCCCGACATCGCGCTGTTCGAGCAGGCCCTGGCCGAGCATCGGCCGCGGCTCTACATCACCAATTCGGCGCTCCACAACCCGACCGGCGCGACCCTGTCGCCGGTCGTGGCGCATCGCCTGCTCAAGCTCGCCGAGCAGGCCGGGCTGACGATCATCGAGGACGACATCTTCGCCGATTTTGAACCCGAGCCGGCGCCACGGCTCGCGGCCTTCGACGGGCTCGACCGCGTCGTCCACATCGGGAGCTTCTCGAAATCGCTTTCGGCCTCGGTCCGCTGCGGTTTCATCGCGGCGCGGCCGGACTGGATCGAAGGGCTCGCCGACCTCGCCATCGCGACCTCGTTCGGCGGCGGGCGCCTCTCGGCCGAACTGGTTCTCGGCATGCTCACCGATGGCGGCTACCGCAGGCATATGGACGATCTGCGCGGCCGGCTCGCCCGCGCCATGAGCGAGACGACCGCGCGGCTGACCGCGCTCGGCATCGCTCCCTGGATCCAGCCGCGCGCCGGCATGTTCCTCTGGTGTGAACTGCCGGACGGTGTCGATGCGGCGGCGATGGCCCGCTATGCCCTGGCGCAGGAGATCGTGCTGGCGCCCGGCAACGCCTTCAGCCTGTCGCAATCGGCCGGCCGGTTCATGCGCTTCAACGTAGCGCAGTCGTCCGATGCACGGCTGTTCGCGGTGCTGGCCGCCGGGATGGAGATCGCCGGAGCGAGATGAGTCTTGCGGCATCGTCGTGTTTGATATAAAGATATCTTTATATCTTTTAGCGAACGTTCGAGCCGCAGCTTGCAACAGCCGATGCAAATGGTCTCCGAGGTCCTGCTGGCCGGCCTGCGCGCCGCTGGCGAGGAGACGCGTCTTCGCATCCTGGCGCTGCTCTCCGAGGGCGAGCTTTCGGTGTCCGACCTGACCGATATCCTGGGCCAGTCGCAGCCCCGCATCTCGCGGCATCTCAAGCTCCTGGCCGAGGCGGGTCTGGTCCGGCGCTCGCGAGAGGGCGCCTGGGCCTTCTTCCGGCTCGACGAGACAGGCACTGGGGGCGCCTTCGCCGCGACCCTCGCCGCTTGGCTCGATCCCGCCGATCCGGTGCTGGCGGCCGATCGCGAGCGTCTGGCGGCGGTGCGGTCGTCGCGCGCCGAGGCGGCGCAGGGCTATTTCGCCAGCGTCGCGCGCGACTGGGACCGGCTGCGCCAGCTCCATGCGCCGGACGAGGCCGTCGAGGCCGCGGTCGAGGCCGCCGTCGGGGAGGGCCATCGCGCGGCGTTGCTCGATCTCGGCACCGGCACGGGCCGGATGCTGGAGCGGCTGGCGCCGCGTTTCGGGCGCGCCGTCGGCGTCGACGCCAACCATGCGATGCTGGCGGTGGCGCGCGCCAATCTCGAAAAGGCCGGGCTCTCGCGGGTCGAGCTGCGCCAGGGCGACATCTACGCGTTGCCCTTTGCGCGCGGGTCGTTCGACCTCGTCATCATCCACCAAGTGCTGCATTTCCTCGACGATCCCGGCCGCGCCGTGCGCGAGGCGGCGGCGATGCTGAAGCCCGGCGGGCAGCTGCTGGTGATCGACTTCGCGCCGCACGAGATGGAATTCCTGCGCGCCGAGCATGCGCATCGCCGGCTCGGTTTCGCCGAGAAACAGATCGCCGGATGGTTCGGCGAGGCCGGGCTCGCCTGCGACCTCAGTGAGGAGATCCGGGCGCCCGGCGCGGTGCAGGACCAGTTGACCGTGATGCTCTGGCGCGGGCGCGATCGCCGCAAGCCGGCCGAGCCTGCACAAAAGACAGTCGATTTCGAGGTGGCCTGATGAATGCGTTTCGCCCCAGCCGGCACGGCTCGCGCCGTCCCCGCGTCTCCTTCGAGTTCTTCCCGCCCAAGAGCGAGGAGATGGAGCTTGCGCTTTGGGACAGCGTGCGCCGGCTCGAGCCGCTTGGTCCGAGCTTCGTCTCGGTGACCTATGGCGCCGGTGGCTCGACCCGCGAACGCACCCACGCGACCGTCAAGCGCATGGTCGAGGAGACCGGCTTGAAACCGGCCGCACACCTGACCTGCGTCTCCGCCAGCCGGGCCGAGATCGACGAGGTCATCCGCGCCTATTGGGATGCCGGGGTGCGCCATGTCGTGGCGCTGCGCGGCGATCCGGCCGGCGGCCTTGGTACGGCCTATGAGCCGCACCCCGACGGTTATCACCAGACGTCGGACCTCGTCGCCGGCCTGAAGCGCATCGGCGATTTCGAGGTCACGGTCTCGGCCTATCCGGAGAAGCACCCCGAGGCTGCCTCGCTCGACGCCGACATCGACGCGTTGAAGAAGAAGGTCGATGCCGGCGCGACGCGGGCGATCACCCAGTTCTTCTTCGATAACGACGTCTATTTCCGCTATCTCGACAAGGTCCGCGCCGCCGGGATCGAAATCCCGCTCCTGCCCGGCATCGTGCCGGTGCAGAATTTCCGGCAGACGGCTAATTTCGCCCGCAAGACCGGGGCGAGCGTGCCACAATGGCTCGCCGACCGTTTCGAGGGACTGGAGGAGGATGTCGCGACGCGGCGCCTGGTGGCGGCCGCCGTCTGCGCCGAGCAGGTGCTCGACCTGATCGACCGCGGGGCCTCGGACTTGCATTTCTACACGATGAACAAGGCCGATCTGGTCTATGCGATCTGCCATCTCGTCGGGCTGAAGCCCGAGAAGGTCGCGGCGCAGGCTGCGGCTGCGGAGTAAGCCATGTCCGACTTCACCCTTACCCCCGTCGACGGCGCCGAGATCGAGCGTTCGCTGCGCCAGGCCGCGTCCGAGCGCATCCTCGTGCTCGACGGCGCGATGGGCACGCAGATCCAGGATTTGAAACTGTCGGAGGCCGATTTCCGGGGCGAGCGCTTCAAGGGTTGGAATCACGATCTCAAGGGCAACAACGACCTGATCGCGCTGACGCAAGGCGACGCCCTGCGCGACATCCATCTCGCCTATTTCCGTGCCGGCGCCGACATCGTCGAGACCAACACCTTCTCGGGCACTTCGATCGCCCAGGCCGATTACGGCATGGAGGGGCTGGTCCACGAGCTCAACGTCGCGGCGGCGACGATCGCGCGCGAGGCGGCCGCGATCGCGCAGAAGGAAGACGGCCGGCGCCGCTATGTCGCCGGCGCGGTCGGCCCGACCAACCGTACGCTCTCGATCTCGCCCGACGTCAACAATCCCGGCTTCCGCGCCGTCACCTTCGACCAAGTCCGCGACTCCTATGCCGAGCAGGTGAGGGGGCTGATCGACGGCGGCTCCGAGCTGATCCTGGTCGAGACGATCTTCGACACACTGAACGCCAAGGCCGCGATCGTCGCGATCGAGGACGTGTTCCGCGCCAAGGGCATCCGGCTGCCGGTGATGATCTCCGGCACGATCACCGACCTGTCCGGCCGCACACTGTCCGGCCAGACCACCGAGGCGTTCTGGAATGCGATCCGCCATGCCGCGCCGCTGACCGTCGGCCTCAACTGCGCGCTCGGCGCGCGCGAGATGCGGGCACACATCAAGGACCTGTCGCGCGTCGCCGACACGCTGGTCTGCGCCTATCCCAATGCCGGCCTGCCCAACGAGTTCGGGCTCTATGACGAGCGGCCGGAGGCGACCGCTGGCATGCTGGCCGAATTCGCCGATGCCGGGCTCGTCAACGTTGTCGGCGGCTGCTGCGGCACGACGCCGGACCACATCCGCGCGATCGCGCAGGCCGTTGCAGGCAAGGCGCCGCGGCAGGTGCCGGAGATCAAGCGCTATCTCAGGCTGGCGGGGCTGGAGCCCTTCACGCTCGACGAGACCATCCCCTTCGTCAATGTCGGCGAGCGCACCAACGTCACCGGCTCGGCAAAGTTCAGGAAGCTGGTCAAGGAGGGCGATTTCGCCGCCGCGCTCGACGTGGCGCGCGATCAGGTCGCCAACGGCGCGCAGGTCATCGACATCAACATGGACGAGGGCCTGCTGGATAGCCAAGCGGCCATGACCGAGTTCTGCAACCTGATCGCCTCGGAGCCGGACATCAGCCGCGTCCCGATCATGGTCGATTCCTCGAAATTCCACGTCATCGAGGCCGGGCTGAAGACGATCCAGGGCAAGCCGATCGTCAACTCGATCTCGATGAAGGAGGGCGAGGCCGCCTTCCTCGAACATGCCCGGATCTGCCGCAATTACGGTGCGGCCGTCGTCGTCATGGCCTTCGACGAGAAGGGTCAGGCCGACACCTTCCAGCGCAAGATCGAGATCTGCACGCGCGCCTACAAGCTGCTGACCGAGGAGGCCGGCTTCCCGCCCGAGGACATCATCTTCGACCCGAACATCTTCGCGGTGGCGACGGGCATCGAGGAGCACGACAATTACGGCGTCGACTTCATCGAGGCGACCAAGGCGATCCGCGAGACGCTGCCGCACGCCCATATCTCGGGCGGCGTCTCGAACCTGTCCTTCTCATTCCGCGGCAACGAAAAAGTCCGCGAGGCGATGCATTCGGTGTTCCTGTACCACTGCATCAAGGTCGGCATGGACATGGGCATCGTGAATGCCGGCCAGCTCGGCTCCTATGACGATCTTGATCCGGAGCTGCGCGAACTCTGCGAGGACGTCGTCCTCAACCGCCGAAAGGACGCGACCGAGCGACTGCTCGACGCCGCGCCGCGCTTCAAGGGCGACGGTTCGGTCGCGATCTCAGGCAAGGACATGGCCTGGCGTGACAACCCGGTCGAGAAGCGGCTGGAGCATGCGCTGGTCAATGGCATCACGGCCTTCATCGACGTCGATGTGGAGGAGGCGCGCAGCTTGGCCGAGAAGCCGCTGCATGTGATCGAAGGCCCGCTGATGGCCGGCATGAACGTGGTCGGAGACCTGTTCGGCGCCGGCAAGATGTTCCTGCCTCAGGTGGTGAAGTCGGCCCGCGTGATGAAGCAGGCGGTCGCCTATCTGATGCCGTTCATGGAGGAGGAGAAGCGTCTCAACGGCGGCGAGCGCTCGGCCGCCGGCAAGGTGCTGATGGCGACGGTGAAGGGCGACGTCCACGACATCGGCAAGAACATCGTCGGCGTCGTGCTCCAGTGCAACAATTACGAGGTCATCGATCTCGGCGTAATGGTGCCGACGCAGAAGATCCTCGACACCGCGCGCAAGGAGAATGTCGACATCATCGGGCTGTCCGGGCTGATCACGCCCTCGCTCGACGAGATGGTGACGGTCGCCTCCGAGATGGAGCGTGAGGGTTTCGACATTCCCCTCCTGATCGGCGGCGCGACAACGAGCCGGGTGCATACGGCGGTGAAGATTCACCCGGCCTATGAGAAGGGCCAGACGGTTTACGTCACCGACGCCTCGCGCGCCGTCGGCGTCGTCTCGAGCCTGCTCTCGGCCGAGCAGAAGCCGGCTTATGTCGATGGCATCCAGGCGGAGTACGCCAAGGTCGCCGCCGCGCATCGCCGCTCCGAGGCCGACAAGCAGCGCCTGCCTTTGGTCAAGGCCCGCACCAACGCGTTCAAGCCCGACTGGACCGGCTATGTGCCGCCCAAGCCGAGCTTCCTCGGCACCCGCGTGTTCCGGACCTATGACGTCGCCGATCTCGTGCCGGTGATCGACTGGACGCCGTTCTTCCAGACCTGGGAGATGAAGGGCCGCTTTCCTGCGATCCTGGAGGACGAGAAGCAGGGCGAGGCGGCGCGCGCGCTCTGGGAGGATGCCCAGGCGATGCTGAAGCGCATCGTCGAGGAGCGCTGGTTCAACCCCAAGGCGGTCGTCGGTTTCTGGCCGGCGAACGCCGTCGGCGACGACATCCGCCTCTACACCGGCGAGAGTCGGAGCGAGCGGCTGGCGACCTTCCATGGGCTTCGCCAGCAGCTCTCCAAGCGCGACGGCAAGCCGAACATGTGCATCTCCGACTTCATCGCGCCGGAAGGCGGCGCGCCGGATTATGTCGGCGCCTTCGTGGTGACCTCAGGTGCGGAAGAGGAGCGCATCTCGGAGAGGTTCGCGCGCGACAATGACGACTATCGCTCGATCATGGTCAAGGCGCTGGCCGACCGCATCGCCGAGGCCTTCGCCGAGCGGATGCACCAGCTCGTGCGCAAGGAATACTGGGGCTATGCGCCGGACGAGGCTTATTCGAACGAAGACCTGATCCGCGAGGAATATCGCGGCATCCGGCCGGCGCCGGGCTATCCGGCCCAGCCCGACCATACCGAGAAGGCGACGCTGTTCGAGCTGCTCCAGGCCGAGCGCCGCGTCGGCGTCAAGCTGACCGAGAGCTTCGCGATGTGGCCGGGCTCCTCGGTCTCCGGGCTCTACCTGTCGCATCCCGACGCCTACTATTTCGGCGTCGCCAAGGTCGAGCGCGATCAGGTCGAGGATTATGCCGCGCGCAAGGGTATGGCGATCCACGAGGTCGAGCGCTGGCTCGCACCGATCCTGAACTACGAGCCGTCGGCCTATCGGCTGGAAGCGGCCGAGTGATCATCCGCAAGGCGACGCGCGCCGACCAGCCGCGTGTCCACGCCATCAGGATGGCGGTCACCGAGAACGTGCTGTCGGACCCGTCGAAGGTGACGGAGGCCGAGGTCGACTGGTATCGCGACCATGCGATCTTCCTCGTCGCCGAGGTCGATGGCGAGGTCGCGGGCTTCGCTTGCGCCAACCACCAGACCGGACTGGTCTGGGCGCTGTTCATGGATGCCGCTCATGAAGGGCGCGGCATCGGGCGCGCGCTGCTCGACGCGGCGCTGGCAGGTCTGGTGACTGCCGGTCATCGCCAGGCCTGGCTCACCACGGGAGCCGGCACGCGGGCGGAGCGGTTTTATCGGGCGCATGGCTGGCGCGACATGGGCCGGACGCTGGACGGACAGATCGCCTTCGTGAGGGCGCTCGCCTGACGCGCCGCCCGTCGTCATTGCCGCAGCGCCAGATGCGTCCTGCGCCGTTGCAATCAGCCGGGCATTGAAGCGCCCGCTGCGCCGCAACATGTTGCGCCTCACCGAACGGAACTCACTCCGGCAGAGGCTCACATGACCACGATCGCCATCGTCTTCCACTCCGGCTACGGCCACACCAAGAAGATCGCCGAGCATATCCAGAAGGGCGCGGCCTCGACCGGCGCCAGCGTCGAGCTGATCGCCGTCGACGCCGAGGGCAACGTCCCCGAAGCGGCCTGGGCGACGCTCGCCGCCGCCGACGGCATCGTCTTCGGCTCGCCGACCTATATGGGCAACGTCTCCTGGCAGTTCAAAAAGTTCGTCGATGCCACCAGCAAGCCTTGGTACACCCAGGCCTGGAAGGGCAAGGTCGCGGCCGGCTTCACCAATTCGGCGACGATGAACGGCGACAAGTTCTCGACGCTGCACACGCTGATCACGCTGGCTTTGCAGCATTCGATGCTGTGGACCGGCACCGGGCTGATGCCGTCGAACAGCAAGGCCGCGACCCGCAACGACATCAACTATGTCGGCTCCTTCGGTGGCCTGATGACGGCGTCGCCCTCGGACGCCAGCCCCGACGAGATCCCGGCCGGGGACCTCGCCACGGCCGAAGCCTTCGGCAAGAATGTCGCCGAGACGGTCAAGAGCGTGAAGGGCTGAGCAGCCTCAGCGTTCCCGCACGACAGGCGTTCCAGCAAGGGCCGCGCTCCCACCCGGGGCGCGGCCCTTGTTTCGTCGGGTTTATGGTTGTTCACTCCCCCTCACCGATCCGGCACGGCGTGATGACGCCAAAGCCGGGCATCAACGGTCCCGTGCGAGGGCCGATCCTCAAGGGAGAGACATCATGACGATCACACGCCGCACCATGCTGGGCTCGGGCGGAGCCGCCGCCACGCTTGCCGCCACCACCGCCCAGGCACAGCCCGTCGCCGCCGCGAAGACGCCCTTCGCCGTCGCGCAGACCACGATCCCGATCATGGGCTCGCAGGACGTCTTCCCGGTCCGCCGGATCTACTGCATCGGCCGCAACTACGCGGCCCATGCCCGCGAGATGGGCTCGGATCCGACGCGCGAGCCGCCCTTCTTCTTCCAGAAGCCGACCGACGCGATCCAGTTCGTCAAGCCGGGCGAGGTCGCCGACCACGCCTATCCCTCGCTGACCAAGAACTATCATTACGAGGTCGAGCTGGTCGCGGCGCTGAAATCGGGCGGTCGCAACATCCCGATGGACAAGGCGCTCGACCACGTCTTCGGCTATGCGCTCGGCCTCGACATGACCCGTCGCGACTTGCAGCGGGCGCTCGGCGACGAGAAGAAGCCCTGGGAGATCGGCAAGAGCTTCGATTCCTCGGCTCCGATCGGGCCGCTTCATCCGGTCGGCATGGTCGAGCACTTCACCAAGGGCGCGATCTCGCTGTCGGTGAACGGCACGGTGAAGCAGAACGCCAGCCTGCAGCACATGATCTGGTCGGTCGCCGAACAGATCGCGAAGCTGTCGGAGGCCTTCGAGCTGAAGGCCGGCGACATCATCTATTCCGGCACGCCGGAGAATGTCGGGCCGGTGGTCAAGGGCGACGTCATCCTGTGCAAGCTCGACGGATTGCCCGACCTGTCGATCAGGATCGTCTGAGGCGGGTCGTCGCTCAGGCGGAGCGCGCCGTCGCGGCTTCGCCTGCCGCGACATGCAAAGCGGGCTGGGCGATGACCTCGCCGAAGAGCTGCGCCCGGTTGCGGCCGGCGGCCTTGGCGAGATAGAGCGCCGAATCCGCTTCGGCGAAGAGTTGGGCTATGTCACCGCGATGCGCCGGCCGGAGCAGGGTGAGGCCGATCGAGACGCCGATCTCGATCGGGCGGCCGTTCCAGTTGACCGGGGCGGACAGGATGCGCAGCGCCTGGTCCAGGATCAGGTTGAGATGCGGCCGGCCGAGCGGCAGGCGCAGCAGCACGGCGAACTCGTCGCCGCCGATCCGGGCGATCAGCAGCGCGTCCTCCATCACCCGCTCGAGGCGCATGGCGAGCTGGCGCAGGCATTCGTCGCCGGCGGCGTGGCCGAACCGGTCGTTGATCTGCTTGAAATGGTCGACGTCGAGGACGGCGAGGACAGACAGGGCTGTGCCGTCGGGCCCGCGCCGCTGCAGATCCTGGCACAGGTTCTCGAAAGCGCGGCGATTGGCGAGGCCCGTCAGCGGGTCGGTATAGGCGAGCTGGCGCAGGCTCGACCACATCGCCTTCTCATGGGTGATGTCCTGCTTGGCGCCGAAGATGCGCACAGGGCGCGCGTGCTCATGGGCGACCTGGGCGCTGAGGCGCATCCAGCGCTCTTCGCCGGAGCTGGTGCGGATGCGCGCATCCATGGTGAAGCCGCCGCCGGTGCGGATCGCCTGCGAGCGCAGGCGCTCCATCTCACCGCGCGAATCGTCATGGTAGAGATCGACGATCGAGGGGCGGTGGACGGTCGAGCCGCGGGCGAGGCCGAAGAGATCGTAGACGCCGTCGGTCCAGCTCAGCGTCTCCCTGGCGAGCTCGCATTCCCAGGCGCCGACCCTGGCGAGCAGCGCCGCTTGGTCGTAGAGGCGCTTGGCGTCGGCGGCCGATAGCGGCTGGCTGCTCAAGGGGGCCTCTTTCCTGACGATGCGACCGGTCCCTATCGGCCGATCGGGCTAGGTCGTCAGGCTAGGTTCCCAATGGTTAACGACGGCTTGCCGATGGCGTTGCGTCACCTGCGTGGCGGGGCCGCGATCGTGCTGCCCAGGTCACGCCGTGCGCGCACCCTGAGTCAGCGCCAGCAGGTCGCGGAGTGTCGTGATCGTCGAGGTATCGGCGACGCCGTCGACCTTGTCCTGGCGCCAATGGCGCTGGAAGGCTGCGACGACCGCTTCGGTTTTCTCGTCGAAGGCGCCGTCGACCGCGATGCCGTAGCCCAGCATCGCGAACATCGCCTGCAGCGCCTCGACGGGCTGGCCGCTCTCGCCACGCGCGAAGAAGCGCCCGCCACGGATCGGTGCAGGCTCGGTCCAGACGCCGATGCCAGCCTCCGCGAAGCGCCGCCATGGGAACTTCTCGCCGGGATCGATCTTGCGGCCCGGCGCGACGTCGGAATGGGCGAGCACGCGCTCGGGCGGGATCGACCAGCGCTCGCAGATGTCGCGGCAGAGGTTCAGCGTCGCCACGAGTTGCGGCTCGGGATAATCGGGCAGGCCGCCGGGATGGCCGGGATTGGCGATCTCGATGCCGATGGAGCAGGAGTTGATGTCGGTCTCGCCGGCCCAGTGCGAGGCGCCCGCATGCCAGGCCCGGCGGCCTTCCGGCACCAATTGAAGCGTGTGGCCGTTCTCGAAGACGAAATAATGCGACGAGACCTGCGAGACCGGGTTGCAGAGCCATTGCAGAGCTTCGCCCGCGACCTGCATCCCGGTGTAGTGCAGGATCAGCATATCCGGCCTGCGGCCGGTAGAGCCGTCCGGGTGTTTGCGCTCGCCATGGTTGGGCGAGGGGAAGATCTTTGCCGCGAAGCGGCTCTCGGGAGGGGGCAACGTGCCCGTGGTCTCGCTGCTCATGCCGGTTCGATCGCGCGGCCCGCATTGAGGCCGCGCTCCTTTTCGATCGCGTCCCAGGCGGCGTTGATCGCGGCGAGACGCCTGGTCGCGATCGCGACCGCTTCCTCGGGCAGGCCGCGGGCGATCTGGCGATCGGGATGGGTCTCCGCCACCAGCCGGCGATAGTGCCGGCGCAGGTCGGCGTCGGCCATCTCGCGGCTGGCGCCGAGGACGCGATAGGGATCGTCAAGCCGTCTCGCATGGCGTGATTCGATCCGGCCGAAATCGCCGTCACTGACACCGAAGATCGCCGCGACTTCACGCAGATAGGCATGCTCGGCCTCATGGATCGCGCCATCGGCGGCGGCGATCAGGAAAAGGCCGTCGAGCACGTTCTCGAGCAGGGCAGGCTCGTCGCGGAAGGCGTCCCGGATCTGCGCGGCATAGGCCTCGAAGCCGGCGCTGGTCTGCTTGGCGAGGTCGAACAGGCGCGCGATGCGGTCATGCTCGCCATCCGGCACCTTGACGATGCGCTCGAAGGCGGCGACCTCGTCGCGGGTCACGACGCCGTCGGAACGCGCCATCTTGGCCGAGAGCGCGACGAGCCCGGTCGTGAAGACGAGCTCGCGTGGAGCCGGACCAAAGGGCGCGCCCTCGCGATCGACCAGGACATGGCCAGCGAGCGCTCCGAGCAGTGCACCGAGCGGGCCGCCTAGCGCAAGGCCGATGCCGCCTCCGCCGAGCGCACCCCAGAATGACGAGACCATGGACAGGAAACTCCGAAGCTCGCGCCAGTGCTAGGGCAACCGGACCTGCAGGCGCAAGACGGCTTCAACCGACCGGAACGGCTCCATGGATACTTGGTTCCCAGCCCGATCTGCGACATGCCGCCGCAGCGCGCCGGCTAAAAACAACAGCGTTTCCAGCAGGCGCGCCGGATTGCGGCGAAAATCCGGCAGATCAGGCTGCGGCGGCGGAAGACTCGGGGATCGCAACGTTGACCTTGGCCGGCGATTTTCGAGGCGAGCCGAATTCACTATAGATCAGTATAGACTAATTCTCTGTCGATAGATCGAAGTTGTCGTCATCTGAACGAACAGGTCCGATTCTCTCCACATTTCCTGATCACTTCGCTGCCCCCTTCAGCCATGAACGGGATAGAAGGGTTCAGTCGATCATGCGATATATCTATGGCGGCCTTGCTGCTGCGTGCCTGATTTGCCTCTCGGGAGCCGCGTACGCCGAAGGCGGCGTGAATGACGAGAAGGATGCTCTGGCCTTCATCGTTCGCGACGCCGAGATCGCCCGCGAAAAGGCGGCGGAGACCGGCGAGGCGAAGCATGAGGCCGCCACCGCGGTGAAGGACAAGAAGGCCGCCAAGGCTGCCGCGAGCATGGTCATGCAGGCGCCGGCGGGATCCGACGGACTCAAGGCCATCGTCGCCCGCCATGCTGCCGCCAACGGCGTGCCTTTCGGTCTCGCTGACGCAGTCGTCCGGATCGAGAGCCGCTACAATCCGCGTGCCGCCCATGCCGGCAATTTCGGCCTGATGCAGATCCGTCACCAGACGGCGCGCGGCATGGGTTACTCCGGTGGCGCTGCCGGCCTGCTCGACGCCGAGACGAATGCCCGCTTCGGGATGAAATATCTGGCGCAGGCCTATCGGCTCGCCGGCGGCGACACCTGCAAGACCATCATGAAATACCAGAGCGGCCATCTGACCGAGCGGATGAGCGGGGCCAACCGGACCTATTGCGCCAAGGTTCGCACGATCAGCGCCCGCAGTTGATCGCCATCGCTTGACGCGGGGGCCATGACACGCGCATGTGCCGGCCGCCAGTCGGCCGGACGGCCGCTCCCAGGTTCTTCTGGGGGAGGAAAGTCCGGGCTCCAGCGAAACACGGTGCCGGATAACGTCCGGCGGGGGCGACCCCAGGGACAGCGCCACAGAGATCGAACCGCCCGCCTCCGTCCTCGGACTTCGGCGCGACGGGCCTTCGGGCCCGCTGCGCCGTAGCGGCGCAAGCCGCGAAGGCGGGTAAGGGTGAAAAGGTGCGGTAAGAGCGCACCGCGGACCCGGCAACGGGGACGGCATGGCAAGCCCCACCGGGAGCAAAACCGAATAGGGACGATGCTGCCCGCGCAAGCGGGGAGGGGCCTGTTTCTCGGCCTTGTCGTCCGGGTTGGTTGCTCGAGGCGCGCAGCGATGCGCGTCCCAGAGGAATGGCCGTCACGCCGGGAGCAATCCCGGCCATCCAGAACCCGGCTTACAGGCCGGCTGGCACCTCGACCGTCGTAAATTCCGGCCCGGCGAGCATCCGGAGCAGCAGTCTGCGCTTCCGGTGCTCACGGACCGATGTCCGCTCCGCTCCGGTTCTCCACCGCCGCTCCGGCGCCCTCGCCGCAGCGAATTTTCGATCAGCCTAGGGTTAGGCCTTGGCCTGTCCGCCGATCCAGGTTCAAGCGACCTTGAGATCGACGTCGATATTGCCCTTGGTCGCATGCGAGTAGGGGCATACGACATGAGCCTTCTCGACCAAGTCCTCGACCACGGCCTTGTCGACGCCGGGGACCGAGACCGTCAGGGTGACGGCTATGCCGAAGCCCTGACCATCGTCGCGCGGACCGATGCCGACATCGGCGGAGACGCGAGCGTCGTCCGGCACCTTCACCTTCTCCTTGCCGGCGACGAACCTGAGCGCGCCGAGGAAGCAGGCGGAATAGCCGATCGAGAAAAGCTGCTCGGGGTTGGTGCCGTTGCCGCCGCCGCCGCCGAGTTCCTTCGGCGTGTTCAGCACAACATCGACATTGCCGCTGTCGGTCGCGGCCTTGCCCTCGCGGCCGCCGGTGGCGGAACCATGCGCGGTGTAGAGGATTTTCATGTCCATTCTCCTTGCAGTTTCGGATTTCGCTTGCAGTCGCGATTTATGTTGTGTACAATTGAATTGTCAACGATCAATTTGACGCTCGCGCGGATTTGATCGCTGGCGATGCCGGAGGCGACGTGGCGCCTTCGGCGGTATGGCGGGCGGATCGGAACGACCATGACGCAAGCGAATGACGAGAGGTCGACGCCGCGGCTCGAGGACCAGCTTTGCTTCTCGCTCTATCTCGCCGGCCATGCCTTCAACCGGGTCTACCGCGCGGTGCTGGCCGAGCTCGGCCTGACCTATCCGCAATATCTCGCCATGCTGGTGCTCTGGGAGGCGGATGGCCTGACGGTGAAGGCGATGGGCGAGCGGCTGGTGCTCGATTCCGGGACGCTGACGCCGTTGCTGAAGCGGCTCGAATCCGCCGGTCTGATTGAGCGCCGGCGCAGCCGTGTCGATGAGCGCCAGGTCGAACTTTTCTTGACCGAGGAGGGCGATCGCCTGCGCGACAAGGGCCGTTGCGTGCCGGAGGCGATGGGCCGCGCGATCGGTTCGGCGCTCGATCCGCAGGGCCGGCTGCCCGATCAACTCAAGATGCTGCGCGAGGCGCTGCTCAAGGCCGCCGGGCCGGTCTAACGCCGCGTATATATTTCGGACCCAATCGTGTTGCCGATCGGCCCGCTCTGAAAGCCGGTGGAGCCATTTTGCGCGTGGTTACGGATACTTAACCTTAACGGGCTGTGATGCCGATTGTTGCCGGCACGGATCTGTCGGCGGACCCGATTCCATTGACGCCCATAATAGCCCATGCTATCCCAAATCATCCCGTCGAAACCGACAGGCGATAGCCGAAACGAGACCCGTGTGCCGCGCGGATTTCGCTCGATGGCGGCGCTTTGGCGGCTTCGACGGGGTGTCTCGACCGCGCCGTTCCCAGCGCCGGTCATTCCCCTTTTTGGTGGGCCGGGAGGCGGCGTTGACGGACCGCTTCGTCTCGAATTTCACCAACCGGCTCGACGCCAAGGGGCGCGTTTCCATCCCGGCCAGCTTTCGGTCGGTCCTCGCCAGGGACGGTTACGAGGGCCTCTACGTCCACCCGGCGCTCGATCTGTCGGCGCTGGATGCGGGTGGCCATGCTTTGCGCGAGACGATCGACGCCATTCTGGCGCGCTTCTCGCCCTTCTCGGAGGAATGGGAGTCGCTCTCGACAGCGCTGAACGGCACCTCGGAGGTGCTCAAGGTCGATCCGGAGGGGCGCATCCAGCTCAGCGAGGCGCTCAAGAGCCATGCCGGGATCGGCGACGCGGTGACCTTCGTCGGACAGGGCCACAAGTTTCAGCTCTGGGAGCCGGCGCGCTTCGAGGCGCATCTGGAGACGGCGCGGACGCGGCTGCGCGACGTACGCCGGCTGCTCTCGTCCGGGGGCGCGCCATGAAAGGCCGCCGCCCTCCCGAGGACGATAGCTTGCGTCATGCGCCGGTGCTGCTGGCCGAAGTGCTGGAGGCGCTCGGCCCCAAGCCCGGCGGGCGCTATCTCGACGGCACCTTCGGGGCGGGCGGCTATTCCCGCGCGATCCTGGAGGCCGCACCCGATGCGACGCTGCTGGCGCTCGACCGCGACCCGACCGCGGTCGCCGGCGGGGCCGATCTGGTCGCGGCGATGGCCGGGCGGCTGACGATCTCGCAGACCCGCTTCGGCGACCTCGCTGAGGAGGCGGCGCGCTTCAGGATGACGCCGCTCGACGGTGTCGTGCTCGACATCGGCGTCTCCTCGATGCAGCTCGACCAGGCCGAGCGCGGCTTCTCCTTCCGCTTCGACGGGCCGCTCGACATGCGTATGGGACGCGAGGGCCAGAGCGCGGCCGATCTCGTCAACGAGAGCGAAGAAGGGCTGCTCGCCGACATCTTCTATCATTATGGCGAGGAGCGCCGCTCGCGGGCAGTGGCGCGCGCCGTGATCGAGGCACGCCGCAAGGCGCCGATCACCACGACGAAGCAGATGGCCGATCTCGTCGCCGGCATCATCCGGGTCGAGCCCGGCGCCAATCATCCGGCGACGCGGGTGTTCCAGGCTCTGCGCATCGCGGTCAACGACGAGCTGGGCGAGCTGGTCCGGGCGCTGGAGGGCGCGGAAGCCGTGCTCAAGCCAGGCGGGCGGCTCGTGGTGGTGACCTTCCATTCGCTGGAAGACCGTATCGTCAAGCAGTTCATGGCGCAGCGCTCCGGCCGCACGTCGGCAGGCTCGCGCCATGCCCCGGCGGTGGCGTTGGCCGAGCCGAGCTTCAGGCTGGTCCATCGCGGCCCGGTCGTGGCGGACGAAGCCGAGCTCAGGGGCAATCCGCGCGCCCGCTCCGCCAAGCTCAGGGCGGCCGAGCGGACGGACGGTGCGGCGCGCCCGGCCGAGACCGATCTCGTCGCGCTCGCGACCCTGCCAGAGCCGAAAGCCCGGAGGCCGCGCGGATGATCAAGCTGCTGCACGTGGTCGCGATCGGCGCGCTCGTCTCCTCGGCGCTGTACGCCTACACGATCAAATACGAGACGACGCTCGAGGCCGAGCAGTTGCAGAAGGTCAAGTCCAAGGCCCAGCGCGAGCGCGACGCCATCGCGGTGCTGAAGGCCGAGTGGCAATTCCTGAGCCGGCCCGACCGGCTGCAGATGCTGGCCGACCGCCATCTCGACCTGCAGCCCTTTTCGGTGTCGCAGGTGGTGCGCGCCTCCGAGATCCCAAATCGCGGGCCGAAGGTCGACGCCATCGGCCGCAAGCTCGAGGATCTCGGGCTCGGACTGCCGACCGAGACGCCGAAGGACCGCAAGACTGGCGGCACGACGCCGGGAGGCCGCCCATGAACGCGCATACGCCGATTCCCGAAGGCGAGGCGATCGAGGCCGCTCCGGTGCGGCGGAACCGCGTGATCGCCTTCCTGCGCGACGTCTTCCGGATGAGCGGCGAGAAGAGCGAGCCGCGCGTCGGGCTCGTGATCCTCGGCTTCTCCGCGCTGTTCATCGCCATCACCGGCCGGCTCGTCATGCTCGGCACGATGCCGAACGAACAGGTCGGCCTGCGCCGCGCCACCTCGAACGCGATCTCGGCGGCACGGCCCGACATCGTCGACCGCAACGGCGTCGTCCTGGCGACCGACATCCGCACCGTCTCGGTCTTCGCCGAACCGCGCAAGATCCTCGACAAGGACGAGGCGACCGAGCTCCTCACCGCCGTCCTCCCGGATCTCGACGCCAAGGATCTGCGCGACAAGCTCGGCACCAAGAAGGGCTTCGTCTGGGTCAAGCGCGAGATCACCCCGCGCCAGCAGGCCGAGGTCCACCGCCTCGGCATTCCGGGCGTCGGCTTCGTGCCGGAGAACAAGCGCGTCTATCCGAACGGGCCGGCGGCCGCCCATGTGCTCGGCTTCGCCAGCGTCGACAATGTCGGCATCGCCGGCATCGAGAAATACATCGACATGCAGGGCTTGCAGGACCTGAACGGCGCCGGGCTCGCGACCCAGGCCTCCGATCTCAAGCCGGTGCAGCTCTCGGTCGATCTCAGGGTGCAGCATCTGCTACGCGACGAGCTCGTCAACGGCATGGCCCGCTTCAAGGCGATCGCGGCGGCCGGCGCGATCATGGACGTCAACACCGGCGAAATGATCGCGCTGGTGTCGCTGCCCGATTACGACCCCGGCAACCCGGTCGACGCGCTGGAGAAGGACCGGATCAACCGGATGAATGTCGGCGTCTACGAGATGGGCTCGACTTTCAAGGCGCTGACGATCGCGATGGCGCTCGATTCCGGCAAGGCCAACATCAATTCGACCTATTCGACCGCGGGCGGCGCGATGCATTTCGGTCGGCAGGTGATCAAGGAATATCATGGCACCGGCCGGACGCTGACGGTGCCGGAGGTCTTCCTGCACTCGTCGAACATGGGCTCGATCAAGATGGCGCTGTCGGTCGGCGTCGAGGGCCACAAGGCCTTCCTGCGCAAGATGATGCAGCTCGACCGGATGACGACCGAGCTGCCGGAGAGCGCGGCCCCGATCGTGCCTGGGCGCTGGGGCGAGATCAACACCGCGACGATCGCGTTCGGCCACGGCCTGGCGGTCGCTCCCATCCAGGCGGTCGCGGCCGTCGGCGCGCTCGTCAATGGTGGCACGCTGATCACCCCGACCTTCCTGAAGCGCTCCGAGGAGGAGGCGAGGAAAGTCGGCGTCCGGGTGATCAAGCCCGAGACCTCGGAGGCGATGCGCTTTATCATGCGCGTCAACGGCGAGAAGGGCTCGGCCCGCAAGGCCGACATTCCCGGCTATTTCGTCGGCGGCAAAACCGGCACCGCCGAGAAGGTCATCAACGGCCGCTACGCCAAGAACCGCAACTTCACGACCTTCACGGCGATCGCACCCTCCGACAAGCCCAAATACCTGTTCCTGGCGATCTATGACGAGCCGAAGGGCTATGCCGAGAGCGGCGGCTATTCGACCGCGGCCTGGAACGCCGGCGTCACCACCGGCCGGGTGATCGAGCGTGCGGCACCGATCCTGGGCCTGCCGCCGCGCTTCGATCCGCCGACGGCGCCGTTCCCGCTGATGGCCAAGCTTGGCGCCTGGGGCACGCGGTGAGGCTTGCCGTGGCAAGGCTTGCCGCCGGCGCACGCGGACGGTAGCCACGGCCCATGACGAAGTCTCCGACGCTCGGCAGCCTGTTCCCCGCGGCCTTTCCCAGCGATGCACGCCCGGTCTCCGGCGTCGCCTTCGACAGCCGCAAGGTCGCGGCCGGCGCCGTCTTCGTCGCGCTGGCGGGCGCCAAGGCGGACGGCGCGCGCTTCATCACTGACGCCGTCGCGCGCGGCGCCTCGGCGATCGTCTCGGGCGGCGAGCGGCCGGCCGACCTGCCGGCGGAGATCGCCTTCGCCCAGGTCCCCGATCCGCGGTTGGCGCTGGCCCAGGCGGCCGCGCTCCTGCATCCGCGCCAGCCCGGCACCATCGTCGCGGTCACCGGCACCAGCGGCAAATCCTCGGTCGCCGATTTCACCCGCCAGATCTTCCAGGCGCTCGGCCGTGAGGCGGCAAGCCTCGGCACGGTCGGGATCGTCACGGCCAAGGGCTCCGACTACGGATCGTTGACCACGCCTGACCCGCTCTCGCTGCACGCCTCGCTCGACCGGCTGGCCGGCGAGGGCATCACTCATCTCGCGATGGAAGCCTCCTCGCATGGGCTCGACCAGCGCCGGCTCGACGGCGTCAGGCTCGCGGCCGGCGCGTTTCTCAATCTCGGCCACGACCATATGGACTACCACCCGACGGTCGCCGACTACCTCGCCGCCAAGATGCGGCTGTGGGAACTGCTGCCGAAGGGCGCGTCCGTCGTGATCAACCGCGATGAGCCCTTTGCGCAGGAGGCCGCGGACGCCGCTATGAAGGCTGGCCATCCGCTGATCGGCATCGGCCGCCAGGGCGAGACGCTGCGGCTCGTCGGCAGTGTCCGCGACGGCTTCTCGCAACGCTTGACGGTCGCGGTTGGCGGGCCGGAAATCGCAGTGACCCTGCCGCTGGTCGGTGACTTCATGGCCGGCAATGCGCTGGTCGCGGCGGCACTGGCCATAGCGACCGGCGAGGACGCGGAGCGCGCGATCTCCGCCATCGCGACGCTCCAGGGGGTGCCGGGACGGCTCGAACGCGTCGGCGAGGCCAATGGCGGACTCGTCGTCGTCGATTATGCGCATAAACCCGATGCGCTGGCGGCCGTGCTCTCGACCTTGCGTGGCTATGCCACCGGCCGGCTGATCTGCGTCTTCGGCTGCGGCGGAGACCGCGACAAGGGCAAGCGCCCGCTGATGGGCAAGATTGCGGCCGACAAGTCCGACATCGCCATCGTCACCGACGACAACCCGCGCAGCGAGGATCCGGCGACGATCCGGGCAGAAATCCTGGCGGCGTCGCCGAAGCTCCAGGAGATCGGCGACCGTTCCGAGGCGATCGCCCACGCCGTCGGCCTGCTCGCGGCCGGGGATGTCCTCGTCGTGGCGGGCAAGGGCCATGAAACCGGCCAGATTGTCGGCGACCGGACCTTGCCGTTCTCGGATCACGAGGCGGTGCGGGCGGCGATAGCGGGGATCGCAGGATGAGTTCTGCCTTGTGGAGCGGCGAGCGGTTGCTCGCGGCGATGGGCGCGCGGGCGCAAGGCACCGTGCCCGCGACCGTCACCGGCATCTCGATCGACACGCGCAGCCTGCAGCCGGGCGACGCCTTCTTCGCCATCCAGGGCGAGGCGCGCGACGGGCATGATTTCGTCGCAGGCGCGCTCGAAAAGGGCGCGGCGCTCGCCGTGATCGACGAGGCGCATGCGGGCGCCTTCGCCGGGCCCTGTGCCGTCGTACCCGATGTGCTCAAGGCGATGGAGCGGGCCGGCGTGGCGCGGCGCGCCGAGTTGAGCGCCAAGGTCGTCGCGGTGACCGGCTCGGTGGGCAAGACCGGCACCAAGGAGGCGCTGCGGCTCTTGCTGTCGCGGCAGGGCAAGACCCATGCGCCGGTCGCCTCCTACAACAACCATTGGGGCGTGCCGCTGACTTTGTGCCGGACTCCCCGCGACGTGGCCTATGGCGTCTACGAGATCGGGATGAGCAATCCCGGCGAGATCGAGCCGCTGGCGAAGATGGTCTCGCCCGACGTCGCCGTGATCACCACGGTCCAGCCGGTGCATCTGGCCGCCTTCGAATCGCTGGACGGCATCGCCCGCGAGAAGGCCGCGATCTTCGCAGGCCTGAAGCCGGGCGGCACCGCCATCCTCAATGCCGACCTGCCGCAGACCGTGCTGCTCCGGCAATTGGCGCAGGCGAGCGCGGCCCAACGCATCGTCAGCTTCGGCGAGAGCGCCGACGCCGACATCCGGCTGCTGTCCCATGCGTTGCAGGAGGAGAGCTCGACCGTCGAGGCCAGCGTCTTCGGGCAGGCGGTGACCTACAAGCTCGGCAGCCCCGGCAAGCACATCGTCATGAACTCGCTCGCCGTCCTCGCCGCCGTCGGGGCGATGGGCGCAGACCTCGCGCTGGCGGCGCTGGCCTTGGCCGACCTCACGCCGCCGGCGGGCCGCGGCGCCAAGCAGACACTCGAAGCACCGGGCGGCCCGTTCACGCTGATCGACGAAAGCTACAACGGCAATCCGGCTTCGATGCGCGCCGCAATCGAGAACCTCGGGCGGATCACGCCACAGGGCCGCGGGCGCCGCGTCGCCGTGATCGGCGACATGCGCGAACTCGGCGCAAGTGCGCAGGCGCTGCACGATGCGCTCTCCGAGCCGCTGGAAAAGAACGGCATCGATGCCGTCTTCGCCTGCGGACCGCTGATGCAGGGCCTCTATGAGCGCTTGCCTTCGGCCATGCGCGGCGGCTATGCCGCGCAATCGAGCGAACTCGAAGCGCTCGTCGTCGGCGCGATCCGGGCCGGCGACGTGGTCACCGTGAAAGGTTCGCTCGGCACACGCATGGGCCCGATCGTGAAGGCGATCCAGGCGCGTTTCCCCGCCATGCCGGCTTAAAAACAACAAGACAAGAGACGGTTTCATCATGCTCGTCTGGCTGGCCGATTTCTCCAGCACGTTCCCGGTGCTGAACGTGTTTCGCTACATCACCTTCCGGGCCGGCGGTGCCACCGCGACGGCGCTGCTGTTCGTGTTCTTCTTCGGGCCAGCGGCGATCTCCTGGCTCCGCATCAAGCAGGGCAAGGGCCAGCCGATCCGCACCGACGGGCCGGAATCGCATCTCGCCAAGCGCGGCACGCCGACCATGGGCGGGCTGATGATCCTGACCGGACTGTTCGCCGCGACGCTGCTCTGGGGCAACCTGCGCAACCCTTACGTCTGGATCGTGCTCGGCGTGACCATGAGCTATGGCGCGATCGGCTTCTACGACGACTTCCTCAAGGTGACGAAGCAGTCGCACAAGGGCTTCTCGGGCAGGGCGCGCATCGGACTCGAGGTCGCGATCGCGCTCGTCGCCTGCTATTTCATCATGCAGCTCGGCCCGTCAGGCATCTCGTCGGGCTTCGCCATGCCCTTCCTGAAGGAAGCGATCATCCCGCTCGGGCTCTTGTTTCCGCTGGTCACGGCCTTCGTCGTGGTCGGCGCCGGCAATGCGGTCAACCTGACCGACGGGCTCGACGGGCTCGCCATCGTCCCAGTGATGATCGCGGCGGGCACCTTCGGCTTCATCGCCTATCTGACCGGCAACGCGATCTTCGCCAACTACCTGCAGATCCACCATGTGCCGGGCTCGGGCGAGCTCTCGGTGATCTGTGGCGCCATGATGGGGGCGGGCCTCGGCTTCCTCTGGTTCAACGCGCCGCCGGCCCAGATCTTCATGGGCGACACCGGCTCACTCGGCCTCGGCGGCCTGCTCGGCACCATCGCGGTCGCGACCAAGCACGAGATCGTGCTCGCCATCGTCGGTGGCCTGTTCGTGCTGGAGGCGCTTTCGGTGATCATCCAGGTCTTCGTCTACAAGCGCACGGGAAAACGCGTCTTCCTGATGGCGCCGATCCACCACCATTTCGAGAAGCTGGGCTGGACCGAGCCGCAGGTGGTGATCCGGTTCTGGATCATCTCGGTCGTGCTGGCGCTGGTCGGGCTCGCCACGCTGAAGCTGCGTTGATGACACCCGTCACGGTTTTCGAGGGCGCGCGCATAGCGCTGTTCGGGCTCGGCGGCTCGGGGCTGGCGACCGTGCGCGCGCTCGTCGCGGGCGGCGCCGAGGTCGCGGCCTGGGACGACAGCGAGAAAAGCTGCGACAAGGCGGAGACTGAGGGCATTGCGGTCGTCGATCTGAACCGGGCCGACTGGTCGGATTTCGCGGCGCTGGTGCTGGCGCCCGGCGTGCCGCTGACCCATCCGCAGCCGCACTGGACCGTCGAGAAGGCGAAGGCCGCCGGCATTCCCGTGATCGGCGACATCGAGCTGTTCTTCCTGGAGCGGGCCGCGATCGCGCCGGAAGCTCCGGTCGTCTGCATCACCGGCACCAATGGCAAGTCGACGACGACGGCGCTGATCGCCCATGTGCTGCGCCAGGCCGGCCGCGACGTGCAGATGGGCGGCAATATCGGCACCGCCGTGCTGGCGCTGGAGCCGCCGCGCGAGGGCCGCATCCACGTCATCGAATGCTCCAGCTACCAGATCGACCTCGCGCCTTCGATGGCGCCCAGCGTCGGCATCCAAATGAACCTGACGCCGGACCACCTCGACCGGCATGGTTCGTTGGCAGGCTATGCCGCTATCAAAGAGCGGCTGGTCGCGGCCTCCGACATCGCGGTGATCGGCGTCGACGACGAGCCATCCAAGCAGATGGCGCGGCGGCGGGCCGCCGCAGGGCTCCCGCTGGTCAAGATCAGCGGCGAGCAGCCGCTCGACGAAGGCGTCTTCGCCGGCGTGACGGCGAATGACGGCACCTTGGAGACGCGCATCGTCCAGGTCCGCGACGGGCGTCCGAAGGTCGTGGCGAACCTCGCCGGCATCGGCAGCTTGCGCGGCTCGCACAACGCCCAGAACGCAGCGGCGGCCTTCGCCGCCTGCGATGCGCTCGGGCTTTCGGCAGGCGAGATCGCGGCCGGCTTCCGGAGCTATCCCGGGCTGGCGCACCGCATGGAGGAGATCGGCCGCATCGGCCGCGTCGTCTTCATCAACGATTCCAAGGCGACCAACGCCGATTCGACCGAGAAGGCGCTGACCTCCTTCCGCGAGATCTACTGGATCCTCGGCGGCAAGGCCAAGGAGGGCGGTATCGAGAGCCTCACCCGCTATTTCCCCAACATCGCCAAGGCCTATCTGATCGGCGCGGCGAGCGATCTGTTCGCGCAGACCTTCGACGAGACCGGTGGTGTCGCCTATCAACGCGCCGGCACGCTCGACGTCGCGGTGGCGCATGCCACGCGCGACGCGCTGGCGGCAGGCGGAGCCGGCGAGGTCGCGGTCCTCCTCTCGCCGGCCTGCGCCTCCTTCGACCAGTTCCCGAATTTCGAGGTGCGCGGCGAGGCGTTCAGGACGCTGGTGAAGGCGCTGCCGGGGTTTGTCATGTTCGTGGCGAGATAAGGCCGCAGCGCTCGTCAGCTCCGAAGCAGGACGATGCTCGTGATCGCCGCCCCGATCCAGCAGGCGTAGCCGACCAGCTTGGCGACCCAGCCGGACACCATCCGCTGCCTGCCGATTTGCCAAGACGGCAAAAACGGGCTTTTGCGAAAGTCCTGCGGCTCGGCAACGAAAAGCCGACCGAAGGCGAGGCCCTGTGTCACAGCCTTGCCCGTCATATGGCCGATCCGTTCGCGGATTGCGAACCCAATGAAGCCGAGCAATTGGCCGAGCACCGTCTCAAGCATCGTCACCCCGTCGGCTCAGTCGGCCCATGACAGCGGATCCTTCGGCAAGCGGCGTTCGGGATCGATCACCTCGATCTTCGGCCCGCCGGCAGCGTTCCAGCGCCATAGTGCGACGCAGCTTCCGCCCGGCGACATGAAGGATGGGTAGATCACGCCGTCCCAGCCCGTCTCCCGAAGTCTTCTCGCCAGATCATGCGTCGGCGGCTCTATGCCGAGGTCGAGCAGCATCCGCCATTCCGTCCGATGGATGTCACGCGGTACGCCGATCTCCTCCAACGCCGCGTACTTCGTCAGATCGAGGAGCGCAGCGTCGCGAACGATGAACTGAGCGACCAAGGCCGGGTGGTGTACGAAACCCTGATTGTATTCGGCCCATGCCGTCGACAGTTCGCACGCAGCGTAGAGGCAGGGATCGCCGACGGGGTTCCAGCGGCCGCCATAGCTAGCCGCCCCATCGCCCGAGAGCGGCGCATAGGACCAGCGGGGCACATAGGCCCGCCAAAGGATCAGGCTTGCTGTCCGAACGGGGCTCAGGAATAGACACCGGCCCGAACCGATTCGAGATAGTCGAGAACCCTGGAGCTCTTGCCTTCCCGAACCAGATCGATCGCCGTCTTGCCACCCCATCCCGGCAGGGGCTGATGCTTGAACCAGATGGCGGCCCGATCCTCGCCTCCCGCCATCTCCGCCGCCATGGCGATGATCCGCACGAGCGGACTCAGCGCGCCGTCGACCTTGCGCGCGCCGGAGGCGGCGGTCAGCGTGGTCCGGGCGACCCCGACAAGGATTGCGAGGTCGGACAAGGGCAAGCCCAGTTTTTCAGCGACGCGTCGCGCCGACAGGTAAGGCTGGCCGCTCTCGCCGAAGCTTGTCGCCGACATCTCCAAAGCCGCGATCATGTCGCCGTTCCTGCACCAGTCGATCAACCCATGTCCAATATGCGCTCGATCCGTGGCGGATTCAATCTAGGCGGTGAAGGCGAGAGGGCCGCGATGCCCCCGTTTCGGAATCATTCCGTTAACCCTTTGTTGACAGAGTGATTCGCCACGGGGCGCGGGAAGCCGCGCCCTCTGTCGATGGGACGTCCAGGCATGGTTTCACGCGCGCAGCCCTCTCTCAGTGGCCGCTGGTGGTGGTCGATCGACCGCGTCATCCTCGGCGCGCTTGTCGCGCTGATGGTCTCGGGCGTCGTGCTGCTGATGGCAGGCGGGCCGCCGGTTGCAGAGCGGCTCGGCCTCTCGACCTTCCATTTCGTCAACCGGCAGGCGGCCTATCTCGCGGTCGCAATGACGATCTTCCTCGGCGTCTCCTTCCTCACGCCGCGCCAGGTCCGGCGGGCGGCTTTGCTGCTCTACGTCGTTTCGTTGGCGATGGTGGTGGCGACGCTCTATCTCGGCGTCGAGGTCAAGGGCGCACGGCGCTGGCTGACGATGGGGCCGCTCGGCTCGGTACAGCCGTCGGAATTCCTCAAGCCCGCCTTCGTCGTGCTCGCCGCCTGGGCCTTCGCCGAGGGCTCGCGCCGGCCCGACCTGCCCGGCACCTGGCTCGCCTTCCTGCTGCTGCCGGCGACGATCGTGCCGCTCGTGCTGCAGCCCGACTTCGGCCAGACCATGCTGGTCACGCTCGTCTGGGCCGGGCTGTTCTTCGTCGCAGGCCTGCACTGGTTCTGGGTGTTGGGGCTGGGCGGGGCCGGTGCCTTCGGCATCCTCATCGCCTACCAGCTCGTGCCGCATGTCCGCGCCCGCATCGAGCGCTTCATGGACAAGGGCTCGGGCGACACCTTCCAGGTCGACACGGCGCTGGAGAGCTTCGCGCAGGGCGGCTGGTTCGGGAAGGGGCCGGGCGAGGGCACGGTCAAGCGCATCCTGCCCGACGCCCATACCGACTTCATCTTCGCGGTGACGGCCGAGGAGTTCGGCATCATCGTCTGCATCGCGCTTGTCATGCTGTTTTCGCTGATCGTGTTGCGCTCGCTCTTCGTCGCGCAGAAGGCCGAGGATCCCTTCGTGCGGCTCGCGGTGACGGGCCTCGCGCTGCTCTTCGGCATCCAGGCCGCGATCAACATGATGGTCAACCTGCACATGATGCCGGCCAAGGGCATGACGCTGCCCTTCATCTCCTATGGCGGCTCGTCGCTGATCTCGCTGGCGATCGGCACCGGCTTCCTGCTCGCTTTGACACGCAAGCGTCCCCGTGCCGGCGAGGCCGGCGGCTTCGGACGCTGAGCGCGATGGGCAAGCTCGTCGTCCTCGCCGCCGGTGGCACCGGCGGCCATCTCTTCCCGGCGGAGGCGCTGAGCCATGCCCTGCATGCCCAGGGCGCGCGCGTCGTCCTGATGACCGATACGCGGGCGGCCGAGTTCGCCGGCAACTTCCCGGCCGAGGCGGTGCATGCGGTGCCGGCGGCGACACCGTCGGGACGCTCGCCCATGGCGATGGCCAAGTCGCTGATCACATTGGGCAGCGGCGTGCTGGCGGCGCGGCGCATCCTCAAGCAGCTTAAGCCCGACATCGTCGTCGGCTTCGGCGGCTACCCGACAGTGCCGCCGGTGCTCGGCGCCTCGCTTGCGGGTGTCATCACGCTGATCCACGAGCAGAACGCCGTGATCGGCCGGGCCAATCGCTTCCTCTCGGGACGGGTCAGGACGATCGCGACCGGCTTCGCCGAGGTCGGCGGTCTATCGGCTGCGGCCACGGCCAAATGCGTCCAAGTCGGCAATCCGGTCCGACCCGCCGTGATCGATGCGGCGCAGGCGACTTATGACTGGCCGGGCGGGGAGCCGCTGACGCTGCTCGTCTTTGGTGGCAGCCAGGGCGCGCGGATCATGGCCGACGTCGTGCCGCCGGCGATCCAGCTCCTCAGCGATGCCGAGCGGGCGCGGCTCGTCATCGTCCAGCAGACGCGAGCCGAAGACGAGGAGCGCGTCCACGGCATCTATGCCCGCCTCGGCGTCAAGGCGGAGCTCGCGCCCTTCTTCAAGGATCTGCCGACGCGGATGGCGAAGGCGCATCTCGTCGTCGCGCGCTCTGGTGCCTCGACCGTCGCGGAACTCACCGTGATCGGCCGTCCGGCGATCCTGGTGCCGCTGCCGGGCGCGCTCGACCAGGACCAGGCCGCCAATGCCGCCGTGCTCGAACAGGCGGGCGGCGCGCTGCGCATCCTGCAGCCGGAGTTCACGCCGCAGCGGCTCGCCGCTGAGCTGTCGCGGCTCCTCGCACAGCCGGCGCACTTGACGACCATGGCCGCAAACGCCAAGAGCGCCGGGATTCCGGATGCGGCCGAGCGGCTCGCGCGCCTCGTGCTCGACACCGCCGGCTTTTGATGTCCTGACAGGGATTTTTCGACCATGAAGCTGCCGCCGAAGCTCGGCTCCATTCATTTCGTCGGCATCGGCGGCATCGGCATGTCCGGCATCGCCGAGGTGCTGCACAATCTCGGCTACAAGGTGCAGGGCTCGGACGCCTCCGACGGCGCCAACGTCAAGCGGCTGGCGGAGAAGGGCATCACCACCTTCGTCGGCCACAAGGCGGAGAACATCGGCGAGGCCGAGGTCGTCGTCGTCTCGACCGCGATCAAGCGCGACAATCCCGAGCTCGTCGCCGCGCGCGAAAAACGCCTGCCGGTGGTGCGCCGGGCGGAGATGCTGGCCGAGCTGATGCGGCTCAAGACCTGCGTCGCCATCGCCGGCACGCATGGCAAGACGACGACGACCTCGCTGGTCGCGACGCTGCTGGAAAAAGGCGGGCTCGACCCGACCGTGATCAATGGCGGCATCATCAACGCCTACGGCACCAATGCCCGCATGGGCGAGAGCGACTGGATGGTGGTCGAGGCCGACGAATCGGACGGCACCTTCCTGAAGCTGCCGGCCGACGTGGCGATCGTCACCAATATCGACCCCGAGCATCTCGATCATTTCGGCACGTTCGATGCGATCAAGGCGGCGTTCCGCAGCTTCGTCGAGAACCTGCCCTTCTACGGCTTCGCGGTGATGTGCATCGACCACCCGACCGTGCAAGGTCTCGTCGGGCAGATCGAGGACCGCCGCGTCGTCACCTATGGCGAGAATCCGCAGGCTGATTTCCGGCTGATCGACATCGATCTTTCCGGCGGCCAGGCGAAGTTCACGCTCCTGATCCGCGACCGCAAGAGCGGGCGCGACGAGGTCATCCGCGATCTCGTCATGCCGATGCCCGGACATCACAACGCGCTGAATGCGACCGCCGCGATCGCGGTCGCCTACGATCTCGGCATCCCGGTCGAGAGCATCCGGGCGGCGCTGGCCGGCTTCGGCGGGGTCAAACGGCGCTTCACCAAGACCGGCGAGTGGAACGGCGCGCTGATCTTCGACGATTACGGCCATCACCCGGTCGAGATCGCCGCCGTTCTCAAGGCGGCGCGCGCCTCGACCAAGAGCAAGGTCATCGCGATCGTCCAGCCGCACCGCTACACCCGGCTCTCCAGCCTGTTCGACGATTTCGCCGCCTGCTTCAACGACGCCGACACGGTGATCGTGGCCGAGACCTATGCCGCCGGCGAAGCGCCAATCGCCGGCGCCGACCGCGATTCGCTGGTCTCCGGCATCAAGGCGCGGGGCCATCGGCATGCGCTGGCGCTGGAGGGTCCTTCCAGCCTCGCCGGCATGGTGGCCGAGCTGGCGGGCCCGGGCGACTACGTCGTCTGCCTCGGCGCCGGCAACATCACGCAATGGGCCTACGCGTTGCCGGGGGAACTGGCGGCTCTGTCCTGATGCCCTTCCCCGACATCGTTTCCGACATCCGCGCCGGCGCGCCCGAACTGCGGGGGCGCCTGATCGCCAATGCCGACATGGCGGCGCTGACCTGGTTTCGCGTCGGGGGGCCAGCTCAGGCGCTGTTCACGCCGGCGGATGAGCCCGATCTCGCCTATCTGATGGCGCATCTGCCTGACGAAATCCCGGTGACCGTCGTCGGGCTCGGCTCGAACCTGATCGTGCGCGATGGCGGCATTCCCGGTGTCGTGATTCGGCTCGGCGGCAAGGCCTTCGGCGAGATCGCGGTCGAGCCGGGCGACCGGCTAAGGGCCGGAACTTCGGTGCCCGACGTCAAGGTCGCGCGCGCGGCCGCGGATGCCGCGCTCGACGGGCTCGCCTTTTATCGCGGCATTCCCGGCTGCATCGGCGGGGCGCTCAGGATGAATGCCGGCGCTCATGGCGGCGAGACCACCGACGTGCTGGTCGAGGCGCGCGGCGTGACGCGTGCGGGCGAAATCGTGACGCTCTCGCATGCCGATATGGGCTTCACCTACCGCAACAGCGCGGCTTCGACCCACGAGATCATCTTCACCTCGGCGCTGTTCCAGGGGCGGCCCGGCGACCGGGACGCGATCCAGGCAGAGATGGACCGGGTCACCGCGGCGCGCGAGGCGGCACAGCCGATCAAGGAGCGCACCGGCGGCTCGACCTTCAAGAACCCGCCTGGCGGCAAGGCCTGGCAACTGATCGACGCGGCCGGCTGCCGCGGCCTGCGCGTCGGCGGGGCGCAGGTCTCGGAGATGCACTGCAATTTCCTGATCAACACCGGTGGCGCGACCGCGGCCGATGTCGAGGGGCTGGGCGAGGAGGTGCGCCGGCGGGTGAGGGCGCATTCCGGCGTCGAGCTGCACTGGGAGATCAAGCGGATCGGCGTCGCGGCCTAGCGGTCCGGTTCGCCGCCTTTTCGCCAACTCCTTAACGCCCCGTTAACCAGCGCAGCCCGAGGGTCGGGCGGACGCGTCGCGCGGGGGCAGGGATGAGCAAACACGTCGCAGTGCTGATGGGCGGCTGGTCGGTCGAGCGCGAGGTCAGCCTCAATACCGGCGCCGGCTGCGCCGCGGCGCTGGAGAGCGTCGGCTTCAAGGTGACGCGTATCGACGTGCAGCGCGACGTCGCCGAAGTGCTGGCGCGGCTGAAGCCGGACGTCGTCTTCAACGCCCTGCATGGCCGCTTCGGCGAGGACGGCACGATCCAGGGCATGCTCGAGATCCTGGGCCTGCCCTACACCCATTCCGGGGTGCTCGGCTCGGCGCTGGCGATCCGCAAGGACCGCGCCAAGACTGTGGTAGCCGCCGCCGGCGTCCCCGTTGCGCACGGGATCAACGTCTCGCGCTTCGAGGCGGCGAAAAAGCACGTACTGCCAACGCCTTACGTGTTGAAGCCGATCGACGAGGGTTCCTCGGTCGGCGTCGTGATCGTCAAGAAGGGCCGGGAGCATCCGCCGCAGGAGATCGCCCGACCGGACTGGCCTTGCGGCGAGATGCTGCTCGCCGAGACCTTCATCGCGGGACGCGAGCTGACCTGTGCGATCATGGGTGACAAATCGCTCGGCGTGACCGAGATCCGCGCCGCCACCGGCGAGTTCTACGACTACGATGCGAAATACACGAAAGGCGGATCGATCCACATCTGCCCGGCGCAAATTTTACCGAAAATTTACCAGCAGATCGAAGAGTGTGCGTTAACGGCGCATCAAGCAATCGGCTGCCGGGGCGTGAGCAGATCCGACTTCCGCTACGACGACGAGACCGACACCCTCGTCTGGCTGGAGGTCAACACGCAACCCGGCATGACCGAGACCAGCCTGGTGCCCGAACTGGCTGCCCACGCGGGCCTGAATTTCGGTGAGCTCGTCAAATGGATGGTGGAGGACGCCTCCCTCGATCGGTGAAAGCGGCGGTGGCGATCGCCACTCCCCGCCTGCCGGTCCCGGTCGCCGGTCCGCAGCTCCTCGTGGGCGAGCGGCAGGGCCGCTGGCTGCGCCGCGGTCGGCGGAGCGCCATCGCCATTCCGCTGGCCCAGCGGCTGCCCCGGCGCATCGGCACGGTCCTGGCGCTCGGCTTCCTGACGGCGACCATCGGTGCCGGCGCCGCCTTCGGCGGTCATGTCGAGCGCCTGCGCCAGACCTATGGCGAGCCGCATCACATTCTGGCGCGCCTGGTCGGGCTGGGCATCGAGCGGATCACGATCTCCGGACTGGCCGAGCTCTCCGAGGAGGAGGTGCTAGTTGCCGCCGGCATCGACCCCAAGATCTCGCTGGCCTTCTTCGACGCCGACTCGGCCCGCAAGAGGCTGGAGGCTACGCCCCTGATTCGCGAAGCCTCGGTCCGCAAGCTCTATCCGGGCGAGGTCTCGATCACGCTGTCCGAGCGCGAGCCCTATGCGCTCTGGCAGGTCAAAGGCGAGCTCTTCGTCATCGCCGCCGACGGCACCGTGATCGACAAGATGGATGACGGGCGCTTCGCCCATCTGCCGCTGGTCGTCGGCGACGGCGCCAATCTGCGGGCCAAGGATTACATCGCGCTACGCGGCGCCGCCGGCGCGCTGACCTCGCATATCCGCGCGGGCACGCTCGTTGCCGGGCGACGCTGGACGCTGAAGCTCGACAACGGAATGGATGTGCGCCTGCCGGAGACCCAAGCCACCGAGGCGGTGAAGCGGCTCGCCGGCCTCGAAAGCGATTACCGCATCCTCGACAAGGATCTGCTCGCCATCGACCTGCGCCAGAGCGACCGCGTCGTGATGCGGCTTTCCGAGGAAGCGGCGGGCGCGCGCGCCGAGCAGCTCAAGGCCAAGACCAAGAAGAAGGGAGGCGAAGCGTGAACCTGACCTCCCAGGGCCTGACGCCGCGGATGCGGCCGCTGTCCTCGCGCAAGAGTGCGACGCTCTCGATCCTCGACATCGGCACCAGCAAGGTCGTCTGCCTGATCGCCGAACTGCATCCGGCCGAGGCCAATGAGCGGCTGCGCGGGCGCACCCATGTCGCGCGCATCATCGGCATCGGACACCAGCGCTCGCTCGGCCTGAAGGGCGGCGCGATCATCGATCTGGAGAGCGCCGAGCGCGCCATTCGCGCCGCGGTCGACGCGGCCGAGCGCATGGCCAAGGTCGAGGTCCAGTCGGTCATCGTCAACCTGACCGGTGGCCGGCTCGGCTCGCAGCATTATGCGGCGGGCGTCGACCTGCGCTCCGGCACGGTTGGCGATTCCGACGTCAAGCGCGTGCTGGCGGCCGCTGCCATGCATGCGGTCAAGCCGGGCAAGGCGGTGCTGCATGCGCTGCCGACCGGTTACGCGCTCGACGGCCTGCCGGGCGTGCTCGATCCGCGCGGGCTGATCGGCTCGAAACTCTCGGTCGACATGCATGTCGTCGCCAGCGAGGCGTCGGCTGCGCGCAACGTCATGCTCGCGGTCGAGCGCTGCCATCTCGAGGTCGAGGCCGTGGTCGCGACGCCCTATGCGTCGGGTCTCTCGGTGCTGGTCGACGACGAGGCCGAGATGGGCGTCGTGGTGGTCGATCTCGGCGGCGGCACGACCAGCCTCGGCGTCTTCTCCGGTGGCCACCTGATGCATGGCGACGCCATCGCGGTCGGCGGCAACCACATCACCATGGACGTGGCGCGCGGGCTCTCGACGCGGGTCTCCGCGGCCGAGCGGCTGAAGACGCTGCACGGCTCGGCGATCGCGAGTTCCTCGGACGAGCGCGACATGATCGCGGTCCCGCAGGTCGACGACGACGAGCGCGACACGCCCAACCATCTGCCGAAATCGCAGCTCGTGCGGATCATCAAGCCGCGGGTCGAGGAGATCCTCGAACTGGTCCGGGACCGGCTGGCCAGCGCCGGCTTCTCGGCCCAGGCCGGACGGCGCGTGGTGCTGACCGGCGGCGCCTGCCAGCTCACCGGACTGCCGGAAGCGGCGCGCCGCATCCTCGGTGGCCAGGTCCGCTGCGGCCGGCCGCTCGGCATCAAGGGTCTGCCGGAAGCCGGCAAGGGGCCGGCCTTCGCCGCCGCCGTCGGCCTCCTGGTCTATCCGCAGGTGGCGCATGTCGAGCATTTCGAGCCGCGCGCCAGCGGTGCCTATTTCGCCACCGGCACGGACGGATACTTCTCCCGCGTCGGGCGCTGGCTGAAGGAAAGTTTCTAACGCGTTCAGGTGCGCGGGGCGTTCTTCCGGCCGCACCAAGGGTCACATCGTAGCAATCGGGACGGCTCCCGCCAGGCGCCGGACACAGGATCAAAAGAGGCAACCATGGCGATGAATCTGCAAGCCCCGGACATCCGGGAACTCAAGCCCCGGATCACGGTGTTCGGCGTCGGCGGCGCCGGCGGCAATGCGGTCAACAACATGATCGAAGCCGGTCTCGACGGCGTCGATTTCGTCGTCGCCAACACCGACGCGCAGGCTCTCGCCCTGTCGCGGGCCTCGCGTATCATCCAGATGGGCCTGCAGGTCACCGAGGGCCTCGGCGCCGGCTCGCAGCCGGAAGTCGGGCGCGCCGCGGCCGAAGAGGTCATCGACGAGATCCGCGATCATCTCGCCGGTGCGCACATGGTCTTCATCACCGCCGGCATGGGCGGCGGCACCGGCACCGGTGCGGCCCCCGCGATCGCCCGCGTCGCCCGTGACATGGGCATCCTGACCGTCGGCGTCGTCACCAAGCCGTTCCAGTTCGAGGGCCATCGCCGCATGCGCATGGCGGAAGCCGGCATCGGCGAGCTCAACGAGGCGGTCGACACGCTGATCGTGATCCCGAACCAGAACCTGTTCCGCGTCGCCAACGAGACCACCGGCTTCGCCGACGCCTTCGGCATGGCCGACCAGGTGCTCTATTCCGGCGTCGCCTGCATCACCGACCTGATGGTGCGCCCGGGTCTGATCAACCTCGACTTCGCCGACGTGCGCGCCGTGATGCGCGGCATGGGCAAGGCGATGATGGGCACCGGCGAGGCGCAGGGCGAGAAGCGCGCGCTGAGCGCCGCCCAGGCCGCGATCAACAACCCGCTGCTCGACGACGTCTCGATGAAGGGCGCGCGCGGCCTGCTGATCTCGATCACAGGCGGGCGCGACATGAAGCTCTACGAGGTCGACGAAGCCGCCACCCGCATCCGCGAGGAGGTCGATTCCGAGGCCAACATCATCGTCGGCGCGACCTTCGACGAATCGCTCGAGGGCACGGTCCGCGTCTCGGTCGTCGCCACTGGCATCGACAAGCCGCAGACCACCCAGGCCGAGATGGACGAGACCGAGGCCCGCATCGCCCAGGTCGCCGAGCGCCTCAAGGCCGAGGCCCGCCTGCGCAACGCGGCGCCTGCCCGCAGCTTCGCCCCTGCCCCGTTGCAGGAACCGGTGATGGAGCTGCGCGCGCCGCAGAATGTCGAGACGCTGCGGCCGGCCCCTGCGCCGGTGGCTCCGGCCGCGCTGGCCGAGGACATCCGGATCGAGCCGGTGACGCCGCGCCCGGCGATGGTCGCCGCTACGCCGATCGAGCCGACGATGCCGGCCGAGCAGATGGCCATGCCCGAGCCGAGCTTCATCGCTCCGATGCCCGAGCGCGCGATCGTGCGGCCGACGCGGATGCCCGACGTCAAGGAACTGCCGATGCCGGTTCAGAACCAGATCGCCGCCAATCGTGGCGTGCAGGTCGCCCCTCAGCCGCCGGCCTCGGCCGATCAGCGCCGGATGTCGCTGATGCAGCGCCTCGCCTCGGTCGGCTTCGGCCGCAAGGAGGAGGAGACGGCGGAGGTCCCGGTGCCGGTGCGCCAGGTGCCGCCGGCCCCGGTCGCGGCGCCCGCGCCGAGCGCGGCCCATGCCGAATATATGCGCCGCCCGGCCCAGGCTGCGTCGCGTCCGCCGCAGGGTCAGCTCGACCCGCATGGCCGCACCCAGCCGAATCGGACGAGCGAGGAGGACCATCTCGAGATTCCGGCCTTCCTCCGCCGCCAGGCGAACTGACGCCGCGGCAATCGCCGCAGGCAATGTTACAAGGCCCGTCGCGCGACCGCGCGGCGGGCCTTGTTCATGTCTGGAAAACCATATTGATCAACGGGATGGTTAGCGTTGTCTGTCTTTCTGGGGCTGTAACAGAGCGTAAGAAAGCGTGATTTTGTCACCCTCTCGGAAGCGCTTATGTTGCAAGTGCACTACGAGACGACGGCATGGGGGCTTCGCCCGTTGCCAGACTTCTGAGGCATCGCGGACACAATCGAAATCAGGGTCGCTTCGCGCAGCCGGTTTCGCTTCCCGCGATCAGGATTGGATACCGGAATGAGCCTCGATCGGCAGACGACCCTGCGAGCCCCCGTGACCCTGACGGGAATCGGTGTCCACTCCGGAGCTCCGGCCAGCATCTGCCTCAAACCGTCCAGTGCCAATTCCGGTGTCGTATTCCTGCGCAAGGGCATCGAAGGTGCGCCTGCCCAATTGATCCACGCCAAGCACACCAAGGTCAGCGCGACCGAGCTCTGCACCGTGATCGGCGACAAGGCCGCCGCCTCGGTCGCGACGATCGAGCACCTGATGTCGGCCTGTGCCGGCCTCGGCCTCGACAACGTGCTCGTCGAGATCGACGGGCCGGAAATGCCGATCATGGATGGCAGCGCTGCCGAGTTCGTCGCGGCCATCGAGTCGACCGGTGTGGTCGCGCTGTCGGCCGCGCGGCGCTATCTCAAGATCCTGCAGCCGGTCCGCATCGAGCAGGGCCGCGCCTTCGCCGAGCTGCGGCCGTCTGAGGAAGGCTTCCGCCTCGACGTCGAGATCGATTTCGACACCGCCGTGATCGGTCGCCAGCGCAAGGTCTTCGATCTCGAGCCGGTGGCCTATGCCCGCGAGATCTCGCGGGCCCGCACCTTCGGCTTCATGCGCGACGTCGAGCAGCTCTGGAAGGCCGGCTTCGCGCTCGGCGCCTCGCTCGACAACACCGTCGCCGTCGGCGACGACAAGGTGATCAATCCCGAGGGCCTGCGCTATGCCGACGAGTTCGTGCGGCACAAGGTGCTCGACGCCATCGGCGACCTCGCGCTCGCCGGATATCCGATCCAAGGCGAATTCCGCTCCTATTGCGGCGGCCATCGGATGAACGTCCGCATCCTCGAGGCTCTGTTCGCCGATCGCGCCAATTACGCCATCGTCGAGGCGCAGCCCGTCTATGCCGCGCCGCGTGCGGTGCAGATGGCGGCGTCCGCTCCGGCCGCCTTCGCGCCCGACGTCCACTGAGGCAGTTGGCGCGCAGACCGCGCCTCTCGCCTTTCCTTCGCCTGTTTTCCGTCGAATATGCGGATCGGGATTCGGGCCGGGCCTGACCCCGGCCGCCGCTTCGTCGCGGCGATGTTGTCCGGCGGCCATCAGCGGCGCCGGTCTCTGCGAGGTGGCGCGGCGGCTTCGTCTGATGTAAGGCATGCTGCCCCGGTCGAGGGGAAGGTCATGGAAGAGGAAACGACGACGTGGGCGTCATGCGGCTGAACACTCCCGGCTTCCATCGTGTTGCGCTGGCGCTTTGCGCCGGCCTGCTGCTCAGCGGCTGCGACACGCTGTCGAACATGAATCCGTTCGACAAGCCCGAGGTCTACAAGCCCGAGGTGACGGCGGACGTCCCGGCCGACCGGCTCTACAATGAGGGTCTCGCTCGAATCCAGAACGGCGACACCGAAGGCGCGACCAAGAAGCTCGCCGAGATCGACAAGAGCGCGCCGTTCTCGCCCTATGCCCGCAAGGGGCTGATCCTGACGGCTTACGCCAACTACCAGTCGAGCAAATGGGAGGAGGCGATCACCGCCTCCAAGCGCTTCATCGCGCAGAATCCGGCGAGCCCCGACGCGGCCTACGCCCAGTACATCATGGCGATGTCCTACTACAACCAGATCCCGGACGCGACGCGCGACCAGGAGCGGACCGAGAAGGCGATCGCCGCCTTCGCCGAACTGCTGCAGAAATACCCCAAGTCGGAATATGTCGTCGACGCCAAGGAGAAGATCCTGGTGGCGCGCGACCAGCTCGCCGGCAAGGAGATGAATGTCGGACGTTTCTATCTCGAGAAGCGCAACTATACAGGCGCGGTCAACCGCTTCCGCGACGTCATCACCAAGTACCAGACCACCCGCCATGTCGAGGAGGCGCTGATGCGCCTGACCGAAGCGTATATGGCGCTCGGCATCACCAACGAGGCGCAGACGGCCGCGGCCGTGCTCGGGCACAACTTCCCTGACAGCCCCTGGTACAAGGATTCTTATGTCCTGCTCCAGAGCGGCGGTCTGGAACCGCGCGAGGATCGTGGCTCCTATATCAGCCGCGTCTTCCAGGGCTTCACCAAGACGATCGTCACGCTGAATCCGTTCTGAGCGGACGCGGATGGCGGCCGCTTCGCGCACCTCCCGCCGCCTGATCCCGGGCTGAGCAGCATGCTGGCGCAGCTCTCGATCCGCGACATCGTCCTGATCGACCGGCTCGACTTGAGCTTCGGCGCAGGCCTCAGCGTGCTCACCGGCGAGACCGGCGCCGGCAAGTCGATCGTGCTCGACGCCTTCGCGCTGGCGCTCGGTGGCCGCGGCGACGGTTCGCTCGTCCGCCATGGCGAAACGCAAGGGCAGATCAGCGCGGTCTTCGATCTGCCGATGGCGCATCCGGCCCGCAGGCTCGCCGAGGCGCAGGAGATCGACACCGACGGCGACCTGATCCTGCGGCGCGTGCAATATGCCGATGGCCGTACCCGCGCCTTCGTCAACGACCAGCCGGTGAGCGTCCAGATCCTGCGCATGATCGGTGCGGCGATCGTCGAGATCCATGGCCAGCACGACGACCGGGCCCTGACCGATCCGGCCCAGCACCGCGTCATCCTCGACGGTTTCGGCGGGCTGGAGGCGCGCTCCGCCGAGGTCGCCGCCGCCAGCGAGACCCTGAAGCGGGCGCGCCAGACGCTGCAGGCGCAGCGCATCCGCGTCGAGGCGGCGCGCAAGGAAGCGGATTTCCTGCGCCATGCGGTCGAGGAACTCGGCAAGCTCGCGCCCCAGCCCGGCGAGGAGGATGCGCTCGCCGCAGCGCGCCAGGGCATGATGCAGGCCGAGAAGGTGGCGCGCGAGCTGATCGAGGCGCATGAGGCGGTCGGCGGGCAGGCCTCGCCGGTGCCGGCGCTGGCGGCGGTGCTGCGCCGGCTGGAGCGGCGCGCGAGCCAGGCGCCGCACCTGGTCGATCCGTCGCTCGCCGCGCTCAACACCGCGATCGTCGCGTTGGAAGAGGCCGGAGATGCGCTGACGGCTGCGATCCGCGCGGCCGAATACGACCCGCGCGAGCTCGAGCGCACCGAGGAGCGGCTCTTCGCGTTGCGGGCCGCCGCGCGCAAATACGACGTTCCGGTCGACGGGCTGCCCGTCCTGGCGGCGAGCATGGCCGGCGATCTGGCCGCGCTCGACGAGAGCGAGATCTCGCTCGGACGGCTGGAAACGGAACTCGCCGAGGCGGAGGCAGCCTACCTCGTGGCGGCCGGTGCGCTGTCGCAGGCGCGCCGTGCGACGGCGGAGCGGCTCGATGCGGCGGTGAAGGCCGAATTGCCGCCGCTGAAGCTGGAGCGGGCCCGCTTCATCACCCGGATCGAGACCGACGAGACGGCGCGCGGGCCGGAAGGTTTCGACCGGGTCGAATTCTGGGTCGAGACCAATCCCGGCACGCGGCCGGGCCCGATGATGAAGGTCGCGTCCGGCGGCGAGCTTTCGCGTTTCATGCTGGCTTTGAAGGTCGTGCTGGCCGAACGCGGCTCGGCGCCGACGCTGGTCTTCGACGAGATCGACACCGGCGTCGGCGGCGCCGTCGCGGATGCGATCGGCGAGCGGCTGGCCAGGCTCGCAGCGAAGGTCCAGGTGATCTCGGTGACGCATGCGCCGCAGGTCGCGGCCAAGGCCGGCCAGCATTTCCTGATCGCGAAATCGGCACTCGTAGAGGATATGGCAGCGCGCACGGTGACGCGCGTGACGATGCTCGAAGAGCAGGCGCGGCAGGAGGAGATCGCGCGGATGCTGGCTGGCGCCTCCATCACCGCGGAGGCGCGCGCGGCGGCCGGGCGGCTGCTGGAAGCAGCCGGCGCACGGGGTTAGCAGCGATGGCGAAGCTGCTTGCTCAGTCGGAAGCCGCCACGATCTCGTAGCCGCCGGCGCCGCGCCTGACCTCGCGGATGCCCTCGACATGGCCGCCCGAGACGAGCCAGCCTTCACCGGCGGCGCGATCGAGCACAGTGCGTCGCGAGCGCGCGGCGGTCTCGCCGTCGAGATCATAGACCAGTCCGATATCGGGATCGGCGGCCTGCAGACTTTGCAGGTGGAGGGCGTCGCCCCAGAGCAGCAGGCTACGCGCCCGATCGGCGATCAGATAGCCGGCATGGCCGTGCGTATGCCCCGGCAAGGGTACCAGTTCGATGCCGGGCATGACGCTGCCCGGGGCGGCGGCGCGGACACGGCCGTCATAGAGCCGCAGCAGCGTCGCCGCGATGTCGAAGCCGCTTTGGCGGGCCTTCGGGGTCGCGGCGCGTTTCGCCGCATCGGCGAAATGCGCCAGGTCGATCTCGGGCACGAGAATCTCGGCCTTCGGGAAATAAGGCTTGTCGCCGTCGAACAGTCCAAGCGCGTGATCGCCATGCAGATGCGTGATCAGGACGCGGTCGACCTGGTCTGGCGTCGTCCCGAGTGCGCTGAGCGCTCTGCGCGCGTGGCCATAGGCATCGCCCCAGGAGGTCCCGGTGCCGGCATCGACGAGGGTGAGGCCCGACGCATCGCGCAAGGCGAAGCAGTTGACGACGATCCTGATCGTCGGGCGGCCCAAGGCCGCGATCGCCTGCTCGCGCGCCTGCTCGCCGGCGACATGCGTCAGCACCTCGGAGGGCGCCTCGAAGATGCCGTCATGCAGGATCGTGACATTATAGCGGCCGACGCAGCGGTGGTCTGGGCTCATCGAGGAGGTCTCCCGTCGCCGCCTGATTAGATCGGATCGCGCCTGGGCGACAATGCGCGGTCCGTTCGCGGGTCGCATGGCCGGCGTTCGGTGCGCTCCATTCCCTTTTGCGACAACTTGCTCTATGAGCCGCGTTCAACCGATGGCGCGCAGGCCGCTTGCGTGCGCCGCTTCGCGCAAGTCGCGAAGTCTCCCTAGCGCCGCCCTGCCTTCACGCGCCCCAACCACCAGGCCCGATTTCCATGTCCTTCCTCACCACGAGCCCGCCGCTCGCGCGCGCGCTCGCCGAACGCAATTATTCCGAGCCCACCCCTGTCCAGAACGCCGTGCTGGAGGAGGGGGCCGCCGGCCGGGACCTGCTGGTCTCCTCACAGACCGGCTCGGGCAAGACGGTGGCCTATGGGCTCGCCATCGGCACGACGCTTCTGGGAGAGGCCGAGACCTTCGAACGCGCCGGCCAGCCGCTGGCGCTGATCATCGCGCCGACGCGGGAACTCGCGCTCCAGGTCCAGCGCGAGCTCGCCTGGCTCTACAAGCAGGCCAATGCCCGCATCATCGCCTGCGTCGGCGGCATGGACCCGCGCCGCGAGGCTGCGCTGCTCGACGAGGGCGCCCATATCGTCGTCGGTACACCCGGCCGCCTGCGCGACCATATCGAGCGCCGTCGTCTCGACGTCTCCGGCCTCAAGGCCGTCGTGCTCGACGAGGCCGACGAGATGCTCGATCTCGGTTTCCGCGACGATCTCGAATTCATCCTCAAGACCGCCCCAGCGGAGCGCCGCAGCCTGCTGTTCTCGGCGACGCTGCCGCGGGCGATCATCCAGCTCGCCGCGAACTACCAGCGCGACGCGCTGCGGATCGCGGTCGCCGGCGGTTCGCGCGGCCATGCCGACATCGAGTACCGCGCTATCCGGGTCTATCCCAAGGAGGCCGAGCTCGCTGTCGTCAACCTGCTGCGCTTCCACGATTCGCCGACCGCGCTGGTGTTCTGCAACACCCGCAACGCGGTGCGCCATCTCGAGGCTATCCTGCTCGAGCGCGGCTTCTCGGCCGTCGCGCTGTCGGGGGAACTCTCGCAGAGCGAGCGCAATTCGGCGCTGCAGGCGCTGCGCGACGGCCGGGCGCGTGTCTGCGTCGCGACCGACGTCGCGGCGCGCGGCATCGACCTGCCGGGGCTGACGCTTGTCATCCATGCCGAACTCCCCAACGACCCGGAAGTGATGCAGCATCGCTCGGGCCGCACCGGGCGCGCCGGCAACAAGGGCACGAGCGTGCTGCTCGTCCCGGTCTCGCGCCGGCGCAAGGCCGAGATGCTGATCTCCGAGGCCAAGATCGACGCCGTCTGGGCCGGTCCGCCGACGCAGGACGAAATCCGCGCGCTCGACCAGGAGCGGCTGCTGAACGACCCGATCCTCACCGGCGAGCCGGGCGAGGAGGATGCCGCGATGGTCGAGGCTCTGCTCGCCGGCCGCTCGGTCAACGAGATCGCCGCTGCGCTGGTCAGGGTCTACCGCTCGCGGCTGGCTCCGGCGGAAGAGGTCGGCGATCCGAATTTCGGCCGCGACGAGCGCCGCGCGCCGCGCGAGGATTATGCGCCGCGTGGCGGCCAGGAGCGGGGCGCCCATGAGCGTTTCGGAGAGCGGCCGTCGAGCCCGCGCAGCGAGGGGCCTCGACAAGGCGGGCCGCGCGGCGAGACCGTCTGGTTCAAGCTGAGCATCGGCCGCAAGGACGGCGCCGATCCGCGCCAGCTCCTGCCGATGCTGTGCCGCCGCGGCAAGATCACCCGCGACGAGGTCGGTGCGATCCGGATCTTCGACCGCGAGACCAAGGTCGAGATCGATGTCAGCGTCGCCGAGCGGTTCTACGAGCTGGCCAAGGGCGCCGATCGCGACAAGATCACGATCGAGCCGGTGACCGGCGAGGACGAACGCCGCCCCGCAAAACCCTTCGCCGAAAAGGCGAGCCATGCGCCGGCGCATCAGCGGCCGGAGCGGACCGACGAGCGGCCGCCGGCGCGAGCCTATGAGAAGAAGCCCTACGAGAAGAAGCCCTACGAGAAGAAGCCCTATGAGGGCGGCAAGCGTCCCTATGAGGGCAAGGGTAAGCCGTTCGGCGGGCCGCCAGCCAAGGCCTACGATCCCGTGCGCACAGACCGGGAGCAGCTCTCCGATCCGAACGTCTCGTTCCGCTCGGGGCCCAAATCCCATGGCGACAAGCCCCAGGGCGGGAAGTTCGGCGAGGCGAAGCCCTATGCCGGCAAGCCCTACGCTGGCAAGAAGCCGGGCTTCGGGGCCAAGCCCTTCGCGCCGAGGGACGGCGAGGGTGGCCAGCGCCCGGCCGGCAAGTCCTTCACATCGAACAAGCCGTTCAAATCGAAAAAGCCGCGTCGCGACGACCGCTCCTGAGAGTCTCGTCGCGACCGCGGCTTTCGCTCGGCCTTGCAACCCTGTCGATGAACCTCAGCGCAGGCCGAGGAAGGACAGGATGGCGAGAACGACGACGATCAAACCGACGATGTAAATGATGTTGTTCATGAAAAGCCCCCGGGCTCTGGAGCGGGCCTGACGCCCGCGCGATCGAGTGCCGCGGTCATCCGTGGCCTGGGAGCAACCCATTTCGACGCGGAAAGGTTCCCGGAACGGGCGCGGGAGCCGGATCGCTCCGGCTCCCTGTCGGTCGACATGGCGGCTCAGAGGCAGCGCGTCACGGGCCGCTCGACATAGCCGAGCCCGGGAACGAAGCGGGTGCGCAGCACGGTGCGGCAGCCGCCATAGTAGCCACCGGCGTAGTAGGCCGGACGATAGCCCCAGCCACGGCCGAAGCGGCCTTCGCCCCAGGGGCGAGGATGGCGCCAGCTATGACCGAAATGGCCGTGATGGCCGTGGCCGCCGTGCCAACCCGGCATGGCCTGGGCGGAGGTGGAGGTGGCGAGCGAGCCGCCGACGAGGGCGCCGGTGCCGAGGACGACGGCCGCGGTCAGGCCGGCAAGCGTGGTGCGGATGGACATGATCGATCTCCCTTGGCGAAGCGGAGCCGCACCGTGCGGCTCCATGATCCTTCGTCGCGGGAGAACGCCGACAGGTTCAAAGTCCCTGCCGCTTTTTCAGCGGACCTCGACCAGTTTGCGGTAGAGGTGCCAGGTCGCATGGCCGAGCACGGGCATGACGATGACGAGCCCGACCAGCACCGGGATGCAGCCGAGCACCAGGAGGCCGGTGACCATCAGGCCCCATTGCATCATCACGCGCGGATTGGCCTCGACGGCGGCGAGCGAGGTGCGGATCGCGGTGGCGGCGTCGACATGGCGGTCGATGATCATCGGGAACGACACCACCGAAATCGCGAAGGCCGCGATCGCGAAGAGCAGGCCGACCGAGTTGCCGACGATGATCATCACCCAGCCGTCGAAGGTGGTGAAGACGGCGCGCAGGAAGTCACCGGTCGAGACGTCGGCAGGCAGCCCGAGCAGGCCGGTGTAGATGAACCAGGCGCTGAAAAGCCAGGCGATGAAGAGCCCGGTCAGCATCGCGCCGAGCATTGCGATCTGCCAGATCGCCGGCGATTTGGCGACGTCGAGCGCATGGCTCCAAGAGGAATCGAGCCCGGCCTCGCGCCGCCGGCTGACCTCGTAGAGGCCGATCGCGGCGAAGGGTCCGAGCAGCGCGAAGCCGCCGAGCAGGGGGAACAGCATCGGGAAGATGTTGTAGCTGACGGTGAGCTGCCCGAGCAGGACGCCCGCGATCGGATAGATCAGGGCGATGAAGACGAGATGGCTCGGTTGCGCCTTGAAATCGGCCCAGCCGCGCCAGAGCGCTTCGGTCAGGTCGTTCGTCGTAATGGTGTGTATGCGCGGCGGCGTCGCGATATGCCTCATCCCGGCGGTGCCGTCGATGAAGTTGATGTCGGCCATGGCGTGTCTCCCGGTTGATGGCCCGGTTCGCCTGGCTCCGCTGACGTCGATCTTGGGTCAACGGCCTGTAGGCGTCGAGCTTCCAATTCCCAGCACGCTCACTATACGCCCGAAACTTGGTTTTGTGCCAAGCGGCTTCGAACACGAAGCCGGGAGCGCCTGCGACGACCACTCCTGACCTTCCGCGACGCGGCCATCTCGCCTAATGAAAGGGCCATGAGCGAGACCGATCTTCCTCCCGTCGCCGATCTGACGCCGCGCCAGGCCAAGGCCGCCCATGAAGCGCTGGCAACCGAGATCGAACAGGCCGACATCGCCTATCACCAGAACGATGCGCCGGTGCTCGACGACGCGACTTACGACACAAGGCGCCGGCGGCTCGTCGAGATCGAGGAGCGTTTCCCCGAGCTGAAGCGCGCCGGCTCGGTCAGCGACAAGGTCGGCGCGAAACCGTCGGGCAAATTCGCCAAGATCCGCCATCGCGTGCCGATGCTCTCGCTAAACAACGCCTTCGCCGACGAGGAGATCGGCGAGTTCGTCCAGCGCGTGCGCAGCTTTCTCGGGATCAAGGAGGAGGGCGGGCCAGCCTTCACCGCCGAGCCCAAGATCGACGGGCTGTCGCTGTCGCTGCGCTACGAGGGCGGAAAGCTGGTCTCGGCCGCGACGCGCGGCGACGGCGAGGAGGGCGAAGATGTCACCGCCAATGCGCGCACCATCGCCGAGATCCCGCATCAGCTCGCCGGCAAGGACGTGCCGGAGATCGCCGAGGTACGCGGCGAGGTCTATCTCCGCCATGACGATTTCGCCGGCATCAACGAACGGCAGCGCGAGAAGGGTGCGGCCGAGTTCGCCAATCCGCGCAATGCGGCGGCGGGCTCGCTGCGCCAACTCGACGTCTCGATAACGGCGTCCCGACCGTTGCGCTTCTTCGCCTATGCCTGGGGCGAGATGCCGGTGCTGCCGGGGCCGACGCAGGCCGGCGTGGTCGCCGCCTTCGCGCGCTGGGGGTTTCGCACCAATCCGCTGATGGCGCGCTGCGAGAGCGTCGAGGAACTGCTGGCGCGCTACCGGCTGATCGAGAGCCAGCGCGCCACGCTCGGCTACGACATCGATGGCGTGGTCTACAAGGTCGACGATCTCAGCCTGCAGACCCGGCTCGGCTTCGTCTCGCGGGCGCCGCGCTGGGCGATCGCCCATAAATTCCCGGCCGAACTCGCGACCACGATCCTGGAAGCGATCGACATCCAGGTCGGGCGCACCGGGGCGCTGTCGCCGGTGGCGCGGCTGAAGCCGGTAACGGTCGGCGGCGTCGTCGTCACCAATGCGACGCTGCACAACGAGGACTACATCCGCGGCTTCGATTCCAAGGGCCTGGCCATCCGCGACGGCTCCGACATCCGCATCGGCGACACGGTGACGGTGAAGCGCGCCGGCGACGTGATCCCGCGCGTCGAGGCGGTTGATCTGACCAAGCGCCCCGCGGATGCGAAGCCCTACGATTTCCCGACGCTCTGCCCGGCCTGCGGCAGCCATGCGACGCGCGAGCACAATCCACGCTCGGGCAAGGAAGATGCGGTTCGCCGCTGCACCGGCGGGTTGATCTGCCCGGCCCAGGCCGTCGAGCGGCTGAAGCACTTCGTCTCGCGCGATGCGCTCGACATCGACGGGCTCGGCGACGTCAACATCGAGACGCTGTTCGAAGCCGGGCTTCTGCGCTCGCCGGCGGATCTTTTCGGCCTGGACTATGAGGCGGTGCGGGCGGCGATCGCGCACAAGCGCGATCTGCAGATCGAGGCTCGTTTTGCGGCAGCCGGCCGGGAGCGCAAGCCGACGAAGAAGGCGAAGAGTGAGGAAGCGCGCGAGATCGATCTGCTCTTCGAGGGCATCGCGGCGCGGCGTGAGCCGCCGCTGAACCGCTTCGTCTTCGCGCTCGGCATCCGCCATATCGGCGAGACCAATGCCCGGTTGCTGGCGCGGCACTACGGCTCGTTCGAGGCGTTGCAGGCTGCGGTGTTGGCTGCGAGTGATCCCATCGCGCCGGAGCGTCAGGAACTCGACGCGATCGACGGCGTCGGCCCGACCGTGGTCGAGGCGCTGCTGCAGTTCTTCGCCGAGGCGCATAACCGTGAGATGCTCGAGCGGCTGCTGGCGCAAGTGACGCCGCAGCCATTGGAGGCCGTCGCCACAGCGAGCCCGGTCGCCGGCAAGACGGTCGTCTTCACCGGTGCGCTCGAACGCATGACCCGCGACGAGGCCAAGGCGATGGCAGAACGGCTCGGCGCGAAGGTCGCAGGCTCCGTCTCGGCTAAGACCGATCTGCTGGTCGCGGGGCCGGGCGCGGGCTCGAAGCTCAAGGATGCGCAGAAACACGGCGTGCAGGTGATCGATGAGGCCGGGTGGTTCGAGCTGGTGGGCGCTTAGCCTTTTCCGGCGAGGAGAGAAGAAGACGTGATTCACCCCATCACTTTTCTTCAAGACACACAGGCCCCGATCCGCTCTAACCTGCCGTCATGGATCTGATCAGCCAGGCGCAGGCCCTGCACGAGACGCCCTTGCGCGCGGGCGAAAGCGCCCATCTGTTCACGGCCGCGCGCTTCGACGGGCTAGAATTCCTCGCCGCGACCTTCCGGACGCATGCCTATGCCCCGCATGCGCACGACACCTACGCGATCGGCACGATCGAGCAGGGCTGCGAGGTCTGGCACGCGCGCGGACGCAAGCTCCACGCCTGCGCCGGCGAGATCGTCATGAACCAGCCCTTCGACGTGCATGACGGCGCGCCGAGCGAGGGCGGCTATCGCTACCGGATGAGCTATCCGACCGTCACGCTGATGCGGGAGCTTGCGGCCTCGCTGAGCGGGCGCGAGCTCGTCGGCATGCCGTTCTTCCGCGAGCCGGTGGTGAAGGACGCGCCCGGAGCCGCGCTGTTTTCCGCCGCGCACCGCTTGCTCGAGGAGGGTGGCGACGCGCTCGCCGGCGAGGAGGCGCTGCTGCGCGCCTATGGCCATATGCTGGCACATCACGCCGATCTTTCGGTGCGCGCCGTCGGCGCGGAGCAGGGACCGGTCGCGCGCGTCAAGGCGCTGATCGAGGCGCATCACGACGAGGATCTGTCGCTCGCCGATCTCGCATGCGTCGCCGGGCTGCCGCGCCATCACCTCATCCGCGCCTTCCGCCGCGAGACCGGGCTGACGCCGCATGCCTGGCTCGTCGACGTCCAGGTACGGCGCGCCCGCGAGCGGCTGCGGGCCGGCGAGAGCCCGAGCGAGGTCGCGGCTGCGACCGGCTTCTGCGATCAGGCGCATCTGACGCGCGCCTTCAAGGCGCGGCTCGGCGTGACGCCCGGCGTCTTCCGCGCCGCCCATCTCTCCTGACGAAGCACAACCCGTGAGCGCCATCCTCTCAGACGCCCGCAAGGGACTGCTCGACATCGTGCCCGCGGCGATCGCGGCGGCGCCGTTCGGCCTGCTGTTCGGCGCGCTCGCAGCCGGCAAGGGCCTGTCGCCGCTCGAAGTCCTCGCGATGGGCGTTCTGGTGTTCGCCGGCGGGGCGCAGTTCGCCGCTATCGAGATATGGACGATGCCGGCGCCGGTCTTCGCGCTGGTGTTCTCGACGCTGCTGATCAACTCCCGGCATGTGCTGATGAGCGCCTCGATCGTGCCGAAGCTCAAAGGCTTCAGCACGCCGCAGAAGCTGCTCGGACTCTACTACATGGCCGACGAGAACTGGGCGATGGCCGAGAAGCGGGCCCGCACCCACGAACTCACCCCGGCCTACTGGTTCGGCATGATCGCGTTGCTGATCCCGACCTGGCTGACGATGACGACACTGGGCGCGCTGGTCGGGCCGGCGCTCGGCGATCCGCGCCGCTTCGGGGCGGATTTCGCGTTCACCGCGATCTTCATCGCGCTGGTCGCATCGCTCTGGCAGGGCCGCGTCACCGCCTGGACGGTCGCAGCCTCCGGCATCGCCTCGGCGCTGACCTATCGGTTCGCCGGGCCGCCCTGGCATGTGCTGGCGGGCGCGGTCTTCGGGCTCGCGGCGGCATGGTGGGCGGCGGGCGGCGAGCCCGCGTGCGGCGGCAGCGAGGCGGCGCGATGAATTTCGACACGCTCAACCTCGTCGCGATTCTCGGCATGGCGATCGTCACCTATGCGACGCGGGCGGCCGGTCTGGCGCTGGCCGGGCGGCTCGATCTGTCGCCACGCGCCCAGGCCGCCTTCGACGCCATCCCGCCGGCGGTGCTGATCGCTGTGATCGCGCCGAGCGCGCTGGCGACCGGCTGGGCGGAAACGGCGGCGGCAGCGCTGACCGCGTTGGCGGCGACCCGGCTGCCGGTGCTCGGCGTGGTGGCGGTCGGCGTCGTGGCCGTCGTCGCGTTTCGGGCGCTGGTCTAAGGTCGGCGCTTCAGCGAGGGGCCATGCGCGGCATTCTGAATTCTGTGGCCGAGGCGATCGGCGAAACGCCGTTGGTCAGGCTCGACCGGCTGACGCGCCATGCCGGCGTGGCCGGCACGATCCTCGCCAAGCTCGATTACCTCAATCCCGGCTTCTCGAAGAAGGACAGGGCCGCGCTCGGGATCCTCGACGAGGCTGAGCGCTCCGGCCAGCTCCGGCCCGGCCAGACCGTTGTCGAGCTCACCTCCGGCAATATGGGCACCGGCCTCGCGATCGTGTGCGGCGTCAGGGGCTATCCCTTCGTCGCCGTGATGTCGAAGGGCAACTCTCCGGAGCGCGCCCGCATGATGCGTGCACTCGGCGCGGAGGTCGTCCTCGTCGACCAGTTGCCGGGCGCGGTGCCGGGGCAGGTCTCCGGCGGCGATCTGGCGCTCGTCGACGAGGCGGCGACGCGGATCGCCGGGGAGCGCGGCGCCTTTCGCGCCGACCAGTTCAATCGCGACGGCAATTGGCTCGCACACTACCGCACGACTGGGCCGGAGCTGTGGGAGGCGAGCGCCGGCTCGATCGACGTCTTCGTCGATTTCATCGGCTCGGGCGGCACCTATGTCGGGGTCACCCGCGCCCTGAAGGAGCGCTCGGCCCGCCTTCGCTGCTACGTTGTCGAACCGCTCGGCGCCGCGGCGGCCGCCGGCGAGGCCGTCACGCGGGCGGAGCATCCGATCCAGGGCGGCGGCTATGCGATGCCCGATCTCGCCTTTCTCAGGGACGTCGCGGTCGACGGTTACCTGCAGGTCGACGGCGAGACGACGCGGGACGCGACGCGGCTGCTCGCGCGCCATGAGGGCATCTTCGGCGGTTTTTCCTCCGGGGCGAATGTCGCCGCCGCGCTGCAACTGCTCGCGGGACCGGAAGCGGGAGCGACCATCGCGGTGATGATCTGCGATTCCGGCCTGAAGTATCTGTCGACCGATCTCTGGGAGTGAAGGCGCGTCATGCCGGGGTTTGGCAGGAGACGGGGCGGGCCCTAGAGCGGAAGGCACGCCTTCTCGAGCCAGTCCTTCGCCTCGCCATCGACCGAGGCGGCGAGGTTGCTCCAGACCTGGGCATGATAGGCGTTGATCCAGGCGATCTCGCCCTCGTCGAGCAGCCGCAGGTCGATCAGTGCCCGTTCATAGGGTGCCCAGGTGATGGTCTCGAAGCCGTAGGTCGTCCGGTCGCCGCCGGGGATGACGCGCTCTTCGACCACGATCAGGTTCTCGATGCGGATGCCGTACTCGCCCTGCTTGTAGAAGCCCGGCTCGTTGGAGAGGATCATGCCCGGCTCCAGCGGCGTGGTGCCGAGCTTGGAGAGGCGCTGCGGCCCTTCATGCACCGAGAGATAGCTGCCGACGCCATGGCCGGTGCCGTGGTCGAAATCGAGGCCGGCCTGCCAGAGCGGCAGCCGCGCCAGCGCGTCGAGCTGTGCGCCGGAGGTGCCCTTGACGAAGACGACGCGCGAGATCGCGAGATGGCCCTTGAGCACGCGGGTGTAGCGATCGCGCATCTCGTCGGTCGGTTCGCCGATGGCCAGCGTGCGGGTGATGTCGGTGGTGCCGTCCTCGTATTGCCCACCGGAATCGACCAGGAAGATGCCGGGCTCGATCCGCCGGTTGCTGGCCTCGGTGACGCGGTAATGCGGCAGCGCGGCGTTGGGGCCGGCGCCAGCGATGGTGGTGAAGGAGACGTCCTTGAGCAGGCCGGTCTTCAGCCGTTCGGCTTCGAGCGCCGCCACCGCGTCGATCTCGGTCAGGCCGCCCTTCGGCGCCTCGCGCGAGAGCCAGGCGAGATAGCGTACGATCGCGGCGCCGTCGCGCAGATGGGCGGCGCGGGTGCCGGCGAGCTCGGCCTCGTTCTTGCGCGCCTTCATCAGGGCGATCGGATCGGGGCCGGCATCGGGCGTGCCGCCGGCCTGCGCGATCAGCGTCGCCAGCGCCGAGGCGGCGGTCGCCGAATCCAGCCTGACCCTGGCCCTGGCGGCGCCCAGCGCCTGCAGTTGCCGTTCGAGGCCCGCCGGCGGCTCGATCTCGCCGACTGCGCCGATCGCGTCGCCGGCTTCGTTGGTGATCTTCTCCGGCGCCAGAAAGACGGTCGGACGGCCCTCGCGCGGCACGATCGCATAGCCCAGCGGCAGCGGCGTGTGGGCGACGTCGCCGCCGCGGATGTTGAAGGTCCAGGCCAGCGCATGCGGATCGGAGACGACGAGCGCGTCGACCTTGGCCTTGGCCAGCGCCTCCTGGATTCGGGCGAGCTTATCTGCCGGGGTCTCGCCGGCGAGATCGGCGCGATGCGCCTTGACCGGTGCGGCCGGCGGGGCAGGGCGATCTGTCCAGAGCGCGTCGATCGGGTTGTGCGCGACCGCGACCAGCGTCGCATCGGCGGCGGCTGCCGCCTTCTCCAGCCTGGCGACGCCATCAACGGTATGGAGCCAGGGATCGTAGCCCAGCCTCGCTCCGGCCGGCAGGTTCTGCTCGATCCAGCGCTCCAGCGGCGTCTCCTCCATCTTCGTCGGCGTGACGACGGTCGTATCGGTCTGCTCGGCCGACTGGATGGTGTAGCGCCCGTCGACGATCAGGGCGGCCTTGTCCGCCAGCACGACCGCCTGTCCGGCCGAGCCGGTGAAGCCGGTGAGCCAGGCAAGACGGGCCATATGGGCCGGGACGTACTCACCCTGATGCTCGTCGGCGCGCGGCACGATGAAGCCGTCGAGCTTCTGTGCCGTGAGCGCGGCCCGCAGCGCCGCGATCCGCGGCGCGACATTGGCCGGGTCGCTCGGCTCGGAGAACGACTGGAAGCGGCAGGCGGGCGCGGCAGGCGATTCGATCATGGCGGGTCCGGTTCGGCGATTTCGAGCATGCTCGCGCCGGGACCGCGCGAAGGCCAGTCGAAAAGCGGGCGACGGGCCTGCTTTTTTGGCAGCAGCGCCACGCCCGAAATCTGAGCGCTCTGCCTCTTCGTTATGCGGAAAACGCAAATCTTAACGAAATGAAACGGATCGCATGCATTTCATGCATATCTCGCAAGTGCGAAGGCATCTTCTCGCAGGTGCGAAATGACCCCATTTTGACATCATAAGAGAACGAGGAAGCGACCGGGACTGTCCTTCGTTTGAATGAGGAGAGACCCTTATGACCTATGTGCTGAACAACACCGCATCGATGCTGGCTTCGCAGGCCGCCGAGCGTAGCGTCGCCGCCGCCGATCACGGCCCCTCCATCTGGCAGCGCGTCTTTGCCGCCATCGTCGAGAGCCGCCGCCGCTCGGCCGAGCGCGAGCTGCGCGCCCGTTCCTACCTGATCAACGAGGCCGAGATCGTGCTCGGCGGTTTCCCGCAGACCGCCCTGAACGAGGCCGCCAAGCTGCCGTTCAATCGCTGATTTTTCGCAGCAGCCGAGATTCTGCGCCGGCCGGGGGGCCGCGCGCCGCAAAAAGGACCAACGCCATGATCGCCATCGTCAAGCACGTCTATGATTGGGCCGTCGACACGGCCAAGTTCACCGCCGCCGTCTGGCATGACGCCCGTTCCATGCAGGCCGAGGCCGAGGCCAAGTACGGCCCGCTCGGCTTCTGAGCCGACGGCGTCCGGCGGACGCAGGATCGATCAAGGGCGGCGCGGCCTGCTGGCTGCGCCGCCCTTTTTCATGACCAGCGTCGCCCAGCCCTCGCGCGACGAGCGTCGCGCCAGCGCCAGTCCCTGATGGCGATAGGCCGAGACGATGCCGGCGACGTCCATCTCCAGCAGGCCGGACAGGATCACCGTGCCGTCGGCCGAGAGCACGCGCGCGATCGACGGGGCGAGGCGCTTCAACGGCCCGGCGAGGATGTTGGCGAAGACGAGGTCGAAATGGCCGGGCCGGTCCGCCTTGGCGTGGCGCAGGCCCGGTGCGACATAGAGATCGAGCCCCTGCGGGGCGCGGTTGATCCGGGCGTTGTGCATGGCGACTTCGACGGCGATCCGGTCGATGTCGCCCGCGACGACCTTGCGCCGGGTCTGCTTTGCCAACGCGAGTGCCAGGATGCCGGTGCCGGTGCCGATATCGATCGCGTGACGCGGACGCCGGCGCCTCAGTTCCGCGTCGAGCGCCATGAGGCAGCCGGCCGTGGTGCCGTGATGACCAGTGCCGAACGCGAGCGCGGCCGGGATCTCGATCGCGACGTCGTTGATACGGACCGCCTCCCGGTCATGCTCGCCATGGACGAGGACGCGGCCGGCGCGAACAGGCTTCAGACCGTCGAGGCTCGCCGCGACCCAGTCCTGCTGGTTCACCGTGGCGAAGGGCGTCGCGTCGATCGCCTCGCCGACGATCGGCCGCAGCATGTCGCGCACGGCCTCCTCGTCGGGATGCGTCGCGAAATAGATCTCGACCTTCCAGGGCGCGTTCAAGGAGAGCGTGGTGACCCCACTCTCGATCTCGAAGGCCGAGATCGCCGTCTCCGTCGGGTCGAAGACCTCACCCAGGAGTTCGGTCAGCGCACGCGCTTTCTCTCCGCTGGTCGAGAGTTCGAGGACGGTCGCGACCGTCGCGGGGAGGAGGCCTTCGCGCATGGCGGCGGCTTAGCAGGGCGGGGCGCGCTTGTCATGCGAGCCCGGCATGATCGGGCCTGATCCGACCATGCCGGGCGCCGGCAGTTCGCACCGATAGCGATGCGGCTGCGCCTCAATACTCCCGCGCGCTGAGGGCGGCGAAGGCCTGCGGCAAGGTTCCGGTCTCGGCGGCGAAGCGCAGCGGCTTGCAGCGCTCGACGATGACCTCGCCCGAGGCCGGCGCGGCCTCGAGGATCGCCATCACCTCGGCGGTGAAGTCGGCGAGCGGCATGGCGTCGGGGTCGGTCGCCTGCTGCGGGCCGAGCAGCTCGGTCTGGACATAGGGCGGGGCGATTTCGACGACCTCGACCGAGGTGTCCTCGAGCTGCTGGCGGATGGACATCGACCAGGAGTGGATCGCGGCCTTGGTGGCGCTATAGGTCGGGGTCGCCGCCAACGGGACGAAGGCCAGGCCCGACGAGACGGTGACGATCGAGGCGCGCGGCTGTGCCAGCAGATGCGGCAGCAGGGCCGCCGTCAGGCGGATAGGCCCGAGCAGATTCGTCGTGATCGTCTCCTCGGCGATCTTGACGTCGATCCGCTGTTCCGGGCGCATCACGCCGGCGTTCTGGATGACCACGTTGAGCGCCGGGAAACGCTCGATCGCCTGGCGGGCGAAGGCCTCGATGTCGACCTTGTCCTGGATGTCGAGCAGCATCGAAGCCATGCCCGGATTGGCTTCCGTGACGGCGTCGAGCACGCTCTCGCGCCGGCCGGCGATGACGACCGTGTTGCCCTTGGCGTGAAGCGCCTCGGCGAGCGCCCGGCCGATGCCCGAGCCGCCGCCGGTGATGAGGATGGTGTTGCCTGTGATGTTCATCGCCTGAGTCCTTCTGCGATCGCGCCTGTCGTGGTTGCGCCGGACACAGCTAGGCGCGATGCTCTCCAGACGAAAGAAGGCACCCGAAAGTTCTATAGGCACCGAAAGGAGAGTGTCGGATGCAGATGATCCGTAACGCAGTCGCGGCGATGCAGGAGCAGGGCCGGCTGTCGCATCCCGCGCTCGCTCCGGCGGTCGAGGCGCTGGTGCGCGACGTGATCGCGCAGGTCGCCGACAAATGGACCATGCTGGTGCTGGAAGCGCTGGAGGAGCACGGCACGCTGCGCTTCACCCAGGTCGGCCGGATCGTCGGCGGCATCAGCCAGAAGATGCTGACCAAGACTTTGCGCCAGATGGAGTGCGACGGGCTGATCGCCCGCACCGTCCATCCGGTGATCCCGCCGCATGTCGACTACGCGCTGACCGAGCTCGGCAGCGAGCTGACGGCGGCATTCTGCGGCGTCTGGGTTTGGGCCGAGACCTATCACGCGCAGGTCGAGGCGGCGCGGGCGGCATTCAAGGCGCGGGAGGGGCGATAGCGGCTCGATCGGTCGCGCCATCACTCCAGACCGGAGCCGCTACGCGGCTTGTCCGGAATGACGGAGAGGTTTCCAGCTACTCGGCCGCAGGCTGCAAAGCGACGTCGGGAGCCGGTATCAGGGCGATCGCGTAATTCGCCATCTCTGCCGCGATCTCGGGATCGGCCTTGAGCTCGCTCGGTGTGCGCGCGCGCGGAATGGCGCGGCCGTCCTTGTCGAGTTCTTCGAGCCAAAGCGCGACGGCCTCGGGCGCACTTGCCAGCGCTTCGTCGAGGGTATCACCGGCCGAGAAGCAGCCGGGCAGATCGGGGAACCAGACGCCGATGGCATGGTCGGGGCCGGCGTCCTCGATGATGGCGACGTAGTGGGTCATGTCAGTCGCGCGGCCAGCCTGCCTGCTTGTAGATTTTCAACACGAGGCCTGGACCGAAGCTCTTCTTCGGATGTGGCACAGAGATATTGTCACGAACGCCCGGCTTTTTGAAGACGTGGTGCGAGCCGACGACGCGTACGCATTCCCAGCCCTCGCGTTCGAGGCGGCAAATGATGTCGCTGCTGTTGTTGAGCATGGCTGAGCCCCAAATCGATGGCGATTTGTCGCACGAGGTCGATAGGGCAGTAAGTTGGCAAAAGCTCTTCGTTAACCACTTTGCTTAACATGAGGCCTTTAACATCAATGATCTACAGGGAAAATCACAATTAGATTTGCAGGCTTTCAGTTTCGAAAATCGCTTTTGAATCAATCCGGTAAATTTTTTTCACTGGCGACATTCGCCTATGTGGATAACTAACCCGCCTTCTGCACGAAACTATCCAGCACCATCTTCCGTCCCGCCTTGTCGAAATCGACCGTCAACTTGTTGCCGTCGACGCTGGCGACCGAGCCGGGGCCGAACTTGACGTGGAAGACGCGGGCCCCCGTGTCGTAGGCCGATGTCCCGGTCGATTTGGCGGTGAGTTCGCCCTCGATCAGCAGCGGGCCGCGCTGGCGGTTCGCGCCGAAGCCCCCTGAACCGAAGCCGCCGCCGCTTTCGGAAAAGCCCGAGCCGGCTCCCGAGTTCGCCTTGGCCCGGTTCTCCTGGGCGCGCTGCCAGCCCGGCGTGTTGTAGGAGGAGCCGAAGCTCTCCATCCGGTCGAAGCGCGAGGAGACATAGCCGCCCTGGCCGAAGGCGGTCGGCGCCTGCACGACCTCGACATGCTCCTCCGGCAGTTCGTCGATGAAGCGCGAGGGCAGGCTCGATTGCCAGAGGCCGTGGATGCGGCGGTTCGAGGCGAAATAGAGCTTCAGCCGCTTGCGGGCGCGGGTCAGGCCGACATGGGCGAGACGGCGCTCCTCCTCCAGCCCGGCGCGGCCGCTCTCGTCGAGCGCACGCTGGCTCGGGAACAGCCCTTCCTCCCAGCCGGGTAGGAAGACGGTGTCGAATTCCAGCCCCTTGGCGCCGTGCAGGGTCATGATCGAGACGCGCGCCGCGCCCTCGGCGGTGTCGGCATCCATCACCAGCGAGACATGTTCGAGGAAGGCCGGCAGGTCGGGGAACTCGTCGAGCGAGCGCACCAGCTCCTTGAGGTTTTCGAGCCGGCCGGCGGCATCGGCCGAGCGGTCCTTCTTCCACATGTCAGTATAGCCGGATTCCTCCAGCACGAGCTCGGCGAGCTCGCCCTGGGGCATGTGCTCGGCGCGCTGCGACCAGCGGGCGAAGGCCTCGACCAGTTCGCGCAGCGCAGTGCGAGCCTTGGGTTTGAGTTCGTCGCTCTCGACCACCATGCGGGCCGATTGCAGCAGCGACACCTGCGAGGCGCGGGCGTGGTTGTGCAGGATCTGGATGGTGGCGTCGCCGAGGCCGCGCTTAGGCACGTTGACGATGCGCTCGAAGGCGAGGTCGTCGGTCTGGGAGACGACGCAGCGCAGATAGGCCATGGCGTCGCGGATCTCGGCGCGCTCGTAGAAGCGTGGGCCGCCGATGACGCGGTAGGGCACGCCGGTCTGGACGAAGCGCTCCTCCAGCTCGCGCATCTGGGCGGAGATGCGCACCAGCACCGCGATCTCGGCGAGGTTCTCGCCCTTGGACTGCATCGCCTCGATCTCGTCGGTGATCAGGCGGGCTTCCTCCTGGCTGTCCCAGGCGCCGGTGATGGTGACCTTCTCGCCGGCGACGTCCTCGGTGCGCAGGGTCTTGCCGAGCCGGCCTTCGTTCCTGGCGATCAGCTTCGAGGCGGTGGCTAGGATGTGGCCGGTCGAGCGATAATTGCGCTCCAGCCTGACCACCACGGCGCCCGGAAAATCGTGCTCGAAACGCAGGATGTTGTCGACCTCGGCGCCGCGCCAGCCATAGATCGACTGGTCGTCGTCGCCGACGCAGGCGATGTTGCGGCGACCCTGGGCGAGCAGCCTGAGCCAGAGATACTGCGCGGTGTTGGTGTCCTGGTACTCGTCGACGAGGATGTAGCGGAAGCGCTCGTGATAGGCGGCCAGCACGTCGGCATGCTCGCGGAACAACGTCAGGCAGTGCAGCAGCAGGTCGCCGAAATCCACTGCGTTCAGCGTCTTCAGCCGGTCCTGATAGGCGGCGTAGAGCTTGCCGCCCTTGCCGTTGGCGAAGACGGCGGCCTCGCCCGGCGCGACGTCCTTGGGCGCAAGGCCGCGGTTCTTCCAGCTATCGATGAAGCCCGCCAGCATGCGGCCGGGCCAACGCTTCTCGTCGATGCCCTCGGCCTGGATCACCTGCTTCATCAGGCGGATCTGGTCGTCGGTGTCGAGGATGGTGAAGTCGGAGCGCAGATCGAGCAGCTCGGCATGGCGGCGCAGGATCTTCGCCGAGATCGAGTGGAAGGTGCCGAGCCAAGGCATGCCCTCGGCGACCGGGCCGACGAGATGGGCGACGCGCTCCTTCATCTCGCGGGCGGCCTTGTTGGTGAAGGTCACCGAGAGGATCTGCGAGGGCCAGGCCTTCGAGGTCGCGACCAGATGGGCGATGCGGGTCGTGAGCACGCGCGTCTTGCCGGTGCCGGCTCCGGCCAGCACCAACACGGGTCCATCAGTCGCCTCGACGGCCTGGCGCTGCTCGGGATTCAGCCCCGAGAGATAGCTGACTGACGGCGCCGCCTGCGCGCGCGAGGCGAGGCCGCCGGGGCGCGGCAGGGGGGCGGAGGTGGTACCGTGGTCGGACAAGATGCCTGCCTGATCGTGATTCGTTCTCGCGTCAATATAGGGTGCCGAGCGTCGGAATGCGCGTCATCAGGCACGAGATTTCCAGCGCTATTGTGGTCGCGAGCGCGGTGACGCATGGTCGCGCCAGCCGCGATGGGGCGGTCGTCCACGGGGCCCGACATGATGTTTCGCCACCATGCCCTGATCGGCCTCCTGGCCATCGCCATGCCCGGCTTCGCCGTCGCCCAGCCGAAACCCGCCTCCGACCCACTGCGGGATTGCGAGGCCCTGGCGCTGGCGCAATCGAAGAGCGAGGGCGGCAGTCTCAAATCGATCAAGCTCGAGCGCGGCGATAGCTTGCACGAGAACCGCTTCGACCGGAAGGTCGGCAGCCAGTACGTTTCGTCCGAATACATCGCCTGGGCCGCGATCGAGGACGCCGACGGCAAGCGCCGGGCGCGGGTGGTCTGCCTGCACACGGGCACAGCGGGCAACAAGGCGGTGTATGTGCTGGAGGTCCCGCGCTAGCGTCGCGTTCCCGCAACCGAGGGAGCGCCATGCCGGGTACCACCGTCGCTGGCCACGAGGTGACCAACCAGGTTCTGCCGCTGGCGGATTACGACGCCTACGCCGCCGATCCGGTGCTGCCCGCGATCGTCGCGGCTTTCGGTGCGGATTGGGCAGGCGAGCGCCTGCACGAGGCCGGGCGCACGGTCGGCGCGGCGGAGACGCAGGAACAGGCGCGGCTCGCCAACCGCTTCACGCCGGAACTGCGGACGCATGACCGTTTCGGCAACCGCATCGACGAGATCGGATTCCATCCGGCCTGGCACGCGCTAATGGGTCTCGCGATCGGGCAGGAGGCGCATGCGCTGTGCTGGAACCAGCCGCGTCCCGGCACGCAGGTGGCCCGGGCGACGCTTCAGTACCTCTGGTATGGCTGCGAGAGCGGTATCTGCTGCCCGATCAGCATGACCTATTCGGCGATCCCGATCCTTAGGCAGGATCCGGCGCGCTGGGCGGAATGGGGCGGCCTCGTCTCGTCCTCGACCTATGATGCGCGGCAGGGGCCGGCGGCGAGCAAGAGTGGCGCGACCGTCGGCATGGCGATGACGGAGGTGCAGGGCGGCTCGGACCTGCGGCAGACGCAGACGCTGGCCGAGGACAATCGCGACGGCACCTTCTCGCTCACCGGAAGGAAATGGTTCTTCTCGGTGCCGCATTCAGACGTCTTCCTGACGCTGGCGCGGACGCCGGAAGGAGTGTCCTGTTTCGTCGTGCCGGGCTGGCTGCCGGATGGCGCGCGCAACGGCATCGCGATCCAGCGTCTCAAGGACAAATGCGGCAACCGCTCGAACGCCTCCTCCGAGGTCGAGTTCCGCGGCGCGATCGGTCATCTGCTAGGCGAGCCGGGGCGGGGCCTGCGCACGGGGCTGTCGATGAACCACAACACCCGGCTCGACATCGCTGCGGCGTCCGCCGGGCTGATGCGGCAAGCGGTGGCGCAGGCCGCCCATCACGCTGCGCATCGCTCGGCCTTCCAGCGCCGGCTGATCGACCAGCCGATCATGCAGAACGTGCTGGCCGATCTCGCTCTGGAGGCGGATGCCGCCGCATGGCTCGCCTTCCGGCTGTTTGCCGCGATCGACCGCCAGGAGAGTTCGGAGAGCGAGCGGTTGCTGGCGCGGATCGGCGCCCCGATCGCGAAATACTGGGTCGCCAAGCGTACACCGGCCGTCGTCGTCGAGGCGCTGGAATGCATTGGCGGCAACGGCTTCATCGAGGAGCATCCGCTGGCGCGGCATCATCGCGAGGCGCCGCTGAATTCGGTCTGGGAGGGTTCCGGCAACGTCATCTGCCTCGACGTGCTGCGCTCGCTGGAGCGCGAGCCCGGCACGCTGCCGGCGCTGCTGCAGGAGTTGCGGAGCGCGCAGGGAGCGGATCGCCGCTACGACGCGGCGCTCGTCTCGCTGGAGGCCGATCTGCCGGAGCTGACGCGGCACGAGGGCCAAGCGCGCCGGCTGGTCGAGCGACTTGCGCTGACGCTTCAGGCCGGGCTGTTGCTGCGCCATGCGCCCGCCGCTGTCGCCGACGCCTTCATCGCGACGCGGCTCGGCGGCAGCTGGTCGGGGCATTTCGGCGATCTGCCGGTGAGCATCGACGCGGGCGCCCTGTCGCGGCGCGCCGTTCCGGTGCTGAGTTGAGATGGGCTAGACTGGCCAGCCCTCGTCTCGTTTGATTTCCGAAAGCACGAAGGACGAGCGCATGTCGGCGATGCCGGGCAGCGTCAGCAAGCGCTGCATCGCGAATTCGCCATAGGCCTCGATGTCGCGGGCGACGATGTGGATCAGCAGGTCGCATTCGCCGGTCATCGCCAGGCAGGAGACGACCTCACGAAACCCCTTGAGCCGTGCGACGAGCTGCGTGCGCCAGTCGGGATCGGATTGCGAGAGCTTGACGAAGGCGTAGGCCTCGACGGCGTGGCCGAGCGCGCGCCGGTCGATCAGGGCACGATAGCCGGAGATCACGCCGCTCTCCTCCAGCGCCTTGAGCCGGCGCAGGCAGGGCGAGGCCGCCATGCCGATCGTCTCGGCGAGCGCCGCATTGGTGACGCGGCCGTCATGCTGGATCGCGCGCAGGATGCGGCGGTCGGTGTCGTCGAGACGATGCGATTCGTTTTGGGGCATTTCATGACCTGGAAAGTGTAGCTTGGGTCAGATAATGCGCATCGGACTGCCGTCCGGCAAGATTTGGTCAGGACATGACCTCGCCAGGCGGCCATCCTTCCGGCATGGGAAGGAGATCCGCCATGACGAATGATCCGTTCATGCGTTCCGGCTTGAGGGCCGATCAGGTGCCGGCCGATTGCGTGGTCGACCAGCGCCACGAGGCTTACACGGCCGCCGATCACGAGACCTGGTCGAAACTGCATCGACGCCAAGTCGAATTGCTGCAGGGCCGCGTCTGCGAGGAGTTCTTCGCCGGGCTCTCGGCGCTCGGCATCGCCCCGGATGCGATTCCCGATTTCCGCGCCATGAACCGCGTCCTCACGGCGGCGACCGGCTGGCAGGTCGTCGCCGTGCCTGGACTCGTGCCGGACCGCGTCTTCTTCTCCCATCTCGCCGAGCGGCGCTTCCCCGCCGGCTTCTGGATCAGGCGGCCTGAGGAGTTCGACTATATCGAGGAACCCGACATCTTCCACGACGTCTTCGGCCATGTGCCGCTGCTGATGAACCCGGCCTATGCCGATTTCGTCGCGGCCTATGGCGAGGCGGGCCTGCGTCTGAGCGATCCCGAGGATTTGGCGCGGCTGGCGCGGCTTTACTGGTACAGCGTCGAGTTCGGGCTGATCGAGACTGATGCCGGCCTGCGCATCTTCGGGGCAGGCATCGCCTCCTCGCCGGGCGAGACGATCTTCGCGCTCGAAAGCCCGTCGCCGCATCGCATCGGCTTCGATCCGGTGCGGGTGATGCGCACCCGCTATCTGATCGACGACTACCAGCAGAGCTATTTCGTGCTGTCGGGCTTCGAGGCGATGCCGCCTCTGGACGAGGCGACGCTGGCTGCCGGCATGGGTCGGGCGCGGAGCCGGGCCGATATCGATCCGGCGATGGCGCTTCCGCGCGACCGGCTATTCCAGCGTGGCGACGGCAGCCATCACCAACGGGCCCGCAGCGCCTGAGCGGCTCGATGATGACGATACGTTAACCATGCTCACCTATCCTTCCGCCGCCTTTGGAAGGATCGGTGGAGATGGCCGCAGAGGACCGGACGGCAAAGTCGGGCACGCCACAATCGCGGTTTCCGATCTTCGGCGTCGACGCCGAGACGCTGGCGTTGGCCAGGCGTCTCGAGCCCGCGATCTCACGCAGTTTCAGCACCGGCTTCCAAGTCCACATGGATCGACTGTCGCAGCATGCGATGATGGGGCAGATGGCGCGCGACCATGGCGCGGCGCTCGAGGCTGCGATGGGCGCGCATGCCACCGTGCTGCTGAAGGCGCGTTTCGACGACGACTATTCCGCTTCGCTCGGCCGCGCCGTCGAGGTCGAGGCCGGCACGCCTTTCGGCGCTCGGGCGCATTGCGTGCTCAGCCTCGTCGCCGTCCGCACCGCCTTCCATGAGATCGGGCGCAGCAACCGCTTCTCCGGCAAGGAGACCGCACGGCTCTGCACCAAATTCGTCGAACTCCTGATGCTCGACGTCGCCAGCGCCATGGAGACCGTCGCCCTTAAGCGCGAAGCAAAGATCCTCAGCCATGCGGACGAACTCGAAAGGGTGACGGCGTCCTTCCAGAACAAGATCGCCGAGGTCGCCGAGGTCGCGGCCGAGACGTCGCGGACGCTCAGCAAAGCCGCGGCCACTTCCGCTCATGTCTCGCGCAGCGCCGGCCGGAGCACGGCAGCGAGCCGCGACAGGCTCGATCAGTTGCGCAAGGTCGTCAGCCAGGGCGTCCTGCTGACCGAACAACTGCGTGCATCGATCCGCGAGATCGATCGTCGGACGCAGGACGGCGCTGCGATCGCGTCCGGAACGGTCACTGCCGCCCATGATGCGCAAGAGACGATCGTCAGCCTGGCCGGTCTTGTCGGCGAGATCGGCTCCGTCGTCAGCCTGATCTCCAGCATCGCCGAGCAGACCAACCTGCTCGCACTCAACGCGACGATCGAGGCCGCGCGCGCCGGCGAGGCGGGTCGCGGGTTTTCCGTCGTCGCCAATGAGGTCAAGAACCTCTCGGCACAGACGACCAGCGCCACCGGCATCATCGCGGCCAGGATCGCGGCGATCCGGGAGGCGACCGAGCGCTGCGTCGATTCCATCGGCCGGATCGGTGCTTCCGTCACCGGCATGTCGGACATCTCGACCGCGATCGCGACGGCGCTCGGCGAGCAGCGGACGGTCACGGAGGTGATCGTGCTCGACACTCAAAGCGCCTCGGGCGATGTCGACGAAGCGCTCGATCTGGTGTCGCAGACGGTCAGCGCGGTGCAGCGCGTCGGCTCGTCGGTCGACGACATGAATGCGCGGGCCGTCGCGGTCGGCGCCATGGCCGACGACCTCGCCGCCAGTCTCAGCGACTTCATGACCGCGGTTTCGGCGAAGCTCGCAGCCTGAACGGACGGTAGCGAAGCTGTTGCCGATGGTCAGGTGATGGCCGGCAGACGTGATTCTGCGGCAACACTGGCACGCCATTTGCTCTCAAGGTCAAACAACCGCTCGACGGTCGAGGTCTTCTGACCTCATCTTCGCGCGGTACTGCGGAGTGCCGCCGGATGCTGATTCGCTTGCTCGCGCTCGCCAGCGCAATGGCCGTCCAGACCGTTGCCGCCACGGCCCATGCGCCGGCGAGCCAGACCGCCCGCCCGCCCGATCTCGCGGAACTCGCAAGGATCTGCGAGGGCGACCGGCCGGAGGCCGACACCGAGCGCCTCAACGCATGTGGCAAGGCGATGCGGCTCGACAGCCGGCCGGTGCGGCGCGCCGATTTCCTGACCCATCGCGGCTGGCTCTTCGCGGGGATGGACCGCGACAAGGAGGCGCTGGCGGATTTCGATGCCGCACTCGCGCTGGTGCCCGCTCATATCGGTGCCGCGCGCGGCCGCGCCATGGCCCTCTCCGAGCTTGGCGACAGAGACGAGGCCCTGGCCACGCTCAGCCGCGCCATCGCCGGTCATCCCGGCCACGCGGCGCTGTATCTCGATCGCGCCGGGTTGCGCGAGCAGCGGGAGGACTACACCCCCGCTCGTGCCGACCTCGACCGCGCCGTGACGCTCGACCCCTCCAGCGCCCGGGCGCGGGCGGCGCGAGGGCGGCTGCTCCAGATCCTCGGCGAGCATGCCGCGGCCATCCAGGATCTCGACGCCGCCATCGACCTCGAGCCGCAATCCGCGAGCCATCATTTCCGTCGCGGGCTGTCGAAGGCGGCGAGCGGGCGCGAGCGCGAGGCGATCGCCGATTTCGATCAGGCGCTGCTGCGCGATCCCCGCGCCCTCCATGCCTGGATGCAGCGCGCCCGCAGTTTCGAAGCGCTGGGTCGCCGCGACATCGCCCTGCGCAACTACGAGATGGCGCTGCGGATCGCGCCGATGAGCGAATCGGCCCTGTTCCGGCGCGCTTTCTCGCTCCAGGCGCTCGGGCGACCGAACGAGGCGATCGCCGCCTATGCCGGGCTGATCGTAGCCCATCCCGGCCATGCCGCGGCTTACAACAACCGCGGGCTGCTCCGCGCCGCCCAGGGCGACAAGGAGGGCGCGCTGGCCGATCTCGGTGAGGCGCTGCGGCGCTCGCCCGAGGATCGGGAAGGGCATCTGAACCGCGCGAAACTGCTGGCCGAACTCGGCCGGCACGAGCCGGCGCTCGCCGATTTCGACCGCGCCGGTCAACTCGGAGCGGGCGGGGCGGCATGGCAGGAGGAGCGTGGACTGTCCCTGCTTGCCCTGCGCCGTTTCGTCGAGGCCCGTTCGGCTTTCGACGCTGTTCTGCTGGAGCGGCCGGGCGACATGCAGGCCCGGTTATGGCGGGCCCAGGCTCTGGACGGCCTCGGCGACAGCCAAGCGGCGCTCGCGGATTATGGTGCCGTGCTGGCGGTCCACCCGCGCCAGCCGGAGGCGCTGGCGCGCCGCGACGCACTCCTGCAGGACCTCGGGCGCGGGATCGAGGCCTGGCCCGAACGATTGGTGGCGATGGCGGCCGCCGTCGAGGATGTCTGGCAGCGCGAACGCGCGAGCTTCCGCACGGACCCGGTCGCGACCCAGCCTCAGGCTCTCGCCATCGCTCGGGCGCGCCCCGAGACCGCGGCCGAGCGCGACGCCGCGCTGGCTCTCGACCAGTTCGATTTCGCGCGGCTGCTGCGACGCGCCCAATCCGCCATCGGCCGTCGCGACGCACAGGCGCAAGCCGATATCGACATGATCCTGCGCTTCCAGCCGGGACATCCGCAGGCTCTCGTCCAGCGCGCCCGGCTGCGTCTCGGCGAGCGGGACTACCGTGCTGCGCTGGCCGATTGCGACGCGGCGTTGCAGGCCGATCCGCAAGCGGTCGAGGCGCTGTTCCAGCGTGGCCGAGCGCTGGCGGGGTTGGGGGAGCGCAGTGCGGCGATAGCGAGCTATAGCGCGGCGCTGACGCTCGCTCCGGGCAACCGACCGGCGCTGTTCAACCGTGCCGTGGCGCTGCGCGAGAGCGGCGACGTGCCGGGCGCGCTCGCCGATCTCAGCGCCGCGATCGCGCTCGATCCGACGGATGCCGACGGCTGGGTCTGGCGCGGTGCGGTTCGCCGGACCCTGAACGACCCCGCCGCGGTCGAGGATTACCGCAAGGCGGCAGCGCTAGCGCCCGATCGTCTCGACATCGCGCTCGCTTTGGCGCAGGCCCTGGTCGGTTTCGAGCAGCCGGCGCACGCGATCGAGGAGATCGGCCTCGCCATCCGGCGCCATCCCGACCGCGCCGCGCTCTGGAGCGCGCGCTGTCTGATCCGGGCCGTTGCCGGGCAGGCCGAAAGCGCGATCACCGATTGCGACGAGGCGCTGCGGCTCGCACCGGGTTACGAGGGCGCTTTCAGCAGTCGCGGTGTGGCGCATCTCAAGCGTGGCGACCTCGACGACGCCATCGCCGATTTCAGCCGGGCGCTGGCGCTCGACGCCGAGTCCGGCCAGGCGCTCTACGGCCGGGCGATGGTGCTGAAGCTGCGCGGCGACACCACCGCTGCGGCTGCCGATGCGACCAAGGCGATGACACTCGACGCCGGGGTCGGCGAGCGCTACCGCGCCTATGGCGTCGAGCCCTGAACGCCTGGCGCGGCGAAGAGCACGACCGCACGCCGAGATATGACACATTTTTATCGTGCCGGCGGGTGGACAGGGCAGGGGGGCTTTGCTAAACGGCCGGCCTGCCTGACGCGGCTTCGACCGGCGGACGGCTTACGCTTCGTGGCGTATGGGTGATTAGCTCAGTTGGTAGAGCAGCTGACTCTTAATCAGCGGGTCGTAGGTTCGAGCCCTACATCACCCACCACGGATTTCGCCGACATCGTCGCGAGGCTGTAACCACTGGGTACCCGGTGGCTTCGTGCCGTGATCGAAGGCCGGCGCAGAAGCGGGGCCGCCTCTGGATTTCTCACCCGTCACGTCATCCCCGAAGCCCAGCGATGCTTTGGCCCGCGACATCAGCCAAAACGGCTCGTCATGAATCGGTTCATGGTCGAAGCGAGCGAGATGGCTCGAGCGTCGCCGAAGCGAATCAATCCGAAAACGTTGGAAAAGCCCAGGGGCGCCAGGGGCTCGCTGCGCTTCGGCCAGTGTTGCACGGTTCAAAACGGCGATTTGAGGCGGGGTCGGATTGTCTCGCGCACGGGCCGATCGCGGCTCTTGGCTGGCATAGCTTGCAATCGGCGGATTCCCGCAAGCTGAGGGCGTTTTTCGCCGTTGTATTTGTGTAACGGCCAGACAAAAACGCTGTCTCTATACGCTGAAGCCTTCTAGATGCACCGATCCCGGTCGCGCATGAGCGAGCACAAGTGATTGATCTTGATCGCAGAAACGACGCGATGTCTTGGCGTTCGCCCCTTTGGGGGACAATGCGCCAGCTCCTGCCCGCAACCGCCTGGTGCTTGACGGAGAGCGGCCAAACAGAGGATGGATTCGGGTGGAAGTTTGTCGATTTGGCGGCCGAGTTGTTTCTGTCGAATTGCGACCCAGCGTCACGCGGCTGATCGCAAAGGATATCGAACCCGGTTCGCCCTAGGCTCAGATGGTGACGTTGATGAAGCGCCTGCCCGTTCGCTCGAAGCCGACCCTTCCGTTGCGATCACCATCCCGCATGCCGATCAGGCGCATCGTCGCGACGACCGCGTTGGCGACCGGCGTGATCGCCGGGATGGTGCTGTTCCAGCCGAATGAGGCTTTGGCGCAGTCGACTTGGAACGGTGCCGGAAGTGCTTACGGTACGGCCACCAATTGGACTCCGAACACCGTCGCCACGGGCGGCGTCGGCGGTATCTTCGACGACACGGGCGCGGCGGCGCCGATCGTCGATCTCGGGGCGGCGACCTTCACCCCGAGCACGATCGCGATCAACGGCGCCACCGCCTATACGATACAAAACGGCACGCTGACGGTGAGCACGAGCTTCACCAACAGCTCGAGTGCGAACCAGACGGTCTCGGCGATCCTGGGCGGAGTGGGCACGCTCACCCAGAACGGCACCGGCACCCTGACGCTGACGGGCGTGAACACGCTCTCCGGCGCGACGACCGTCAGTTCCGGCCAGTTGAGCGTGACTGGGCTCGGTACGCTCGGATCAACGGTGGTAAACGTCACGGGCGGCACACTCCTCACGGATGGCGGCGCGTTGGCGGCAGGCGCGACTGTCACCGTTTCAGGCACGGGCACATTCACGTCGACGGGCGCCGAGGTGTTCACCGCGATCACCCAGAGCGGCGGAACCGTCGATGGAAGCGGCCCGCATACGCTGACCGGCGCCTTCACCCAGTCCGGCGGCACTACCGGCGGGACGGTCCAGATCAACGCGGCCACCTTCACCCAGTCGGGCGGCGCGACCATCGCGGCTGGGACGACCGTGACCTCGGTCGGCGCCCAATCGCTCCAGGCCGGTACGATCGCAGGCGCGCTCAACGGTACGGGCGCGATCACCGTTTCGACCGGCACGACGACTGAGAGCGCGACCGGCGTGATCAGCAACACCACCAGCCTCACCGTGGCGAGCGGTACGCTGATCCTTCAAGGCGCGAACACCTACACCACGGCCACCACGGTCAATGCGGGCGCGGTGTTGAACATCCAGAACGCGGCGGCGCTGGGCGGGACCGGAACCGGAACGACGGTCAACAGCGGCGGCGCGCTGGAACTCCAGGGTGGCGTCGCCTTCAATGCCGAGCCCCTGAGCATCGTCGGGACGGGCGTCGCCGGCGGCGGTGCGTTGCGCAACGTCAGCGGCACCAACACCTTCAGCGGGCCGATCACGCTCGCCGGCAACGCTACGATCGCCAGCGCTGCGAACAGCTTGTTGCTGTCGGGCGGGGTCGGGCTCGGTGCTTCGACGCTGACGATCGACGGCATTGTCACGATCCTAACCACGGCCATCACCGGAGCCGGCGGCAGCATCGTCGTGAACAACGGCGGATCGCTGGCGGTCGACGTCGCCAGTTCCTATAGCGGCGGGACGACCATCAATACCGGCGGTTCCGTCCTTGTCTCCGTGGCCGGCGCGCTGGGCTCCGGAACGGTCACTCTCGCCGGCGGCGCGCTAAGCGGCAATGCCGCCGCAGTGACGGTGGCGAACGCGATCGTGCTGACGGCCAACAGTTCGGTCGATATGGGCTCGACCGCCACACGGGCGCTGACACTGACCGGTGGCATCAACCTGAACGCCAACACGCTGACCTTCAACGACAACAACGCGGCCAACACGGTCACAGTCAGCACGACTGCGATCACCGGTACAGGTGGCGTAACGAAGTCGGGCGCGAGCACGCTCGTGCTCTCGGGCGCGAACAGCTACAGCGGGACGACAACCGTGAGCGGCGGCACGCTCACCCTGCAGGGTGGGGCGGCGATCGCCGACACCGCCCCCGTCGTGCTCGATACTACCGGCGCGACGCTGAACGTCGCAGCGGCCGAGACGATCGGCTCGCTCGCCGGCGTCGCCGGCACATCCGTGACGCTCGGCGCGACGCTGACCACGGGCGGCAACAACACCTCGCCGACCTTCGCGGGCAACGCGTCCGGCGCCGGTGGCCTGACCCAGACCGGAACCGGCACGCTCACATTGACCGGCACCAACACCTATGCCGGCGTCACAACGATCAATGCCGGGTCGTCGATCAACGTGGGTGGCGGCGCGGCGATTCCCGACGGTAGCGCCGTCGTCATCGTCGGTGCCGGCAATCTGACGCTCAGCGCCAGCGAGACCATCGGGTCGCTGGCGAGCCTCGCGACAACCAGCACGGTCATCCTGACCGCCAACACCCTGACCACCGGCGGCGACGGAACCTCTACCGCGTTCGCCGGCGTCATCAGCGGCACCGGCGGGCTGACTAAGATCGGCGCCGGCACGCAGACGCTGTCTGGCGCTAACACCTACACCGGAACGACCACGGTCAGCGCCGGCACACTGACGCTGGCCGGCGGCGCGGCGATCGCCGATACCGGCTCCGTCGTCCTCGACACCGCCGGCGCGACGCTGAACGTCAGCGCGGCCGAAGTCATCGGTTCGCTCTCCGGCGTCGCCGGGACGGCCGTGACGTTCGGCGCGACCCTGACCACAGGCGGCAACAACGCCGCGACGACCTTCGCCGGCGCAGCCTCAGGCGCGGGCGGGCTGACCAAGCAGGGCACAGGGCTCTTCATCCTGACGGGGGCGAACACCTATACGGGCGCGACGACGATCAATGTGGGCGAGCTGCGCGTCAACGGCTCGCTCGGCAACACGGCGGTCGCGGTCAACAACACCGGCACGCTGTCGGGCATCGGCTCGATCGCGGGTGGCGTCACGGTCAACGCCGGCGGCACGCTCTCGGCGGGCCAGAGCCCGGGCACGCTGACGGTCGGCTCGCTGACGCTGAATGCCGGCTCGAACTCGGTCTTCGAGCTCAGCACACCCTTCGTCGCCGGCGGCGCGACCAACGACCTGATCATCTCCAACGGTGCCGTCCAGCTCGGCGGCACCCTGACGGGGACCGTGGCCTCGGCGGGCTTCTATCGCCTGATCACCGTCAACGCCGGCGGTGTCACCGGCAATTTCGCGACGGTCAACGTCGCCGGCTTCGCCAGCAGCGCGGTCTACGTCAACTCGCCGGGCACGGTGACGCAGGTCAACCTCGCCGTGCTCGCGCCTGGCCAGACTCTGCTCCTGTGGGACGGTTCCGACGTCGTCGGCAACGGCACGGTCGACGGCGGCTCGGGCACCTGGAATTCGACCAATACGAACTGGACGGGCCCCGCGGCTGGCGTGAACGGTCCTTGGCAAAGCTCGGTCGGTGTCTTCCAGGGCACGGCAGGCACTGTGACCGTCGTCGGGACGCAGAGTTTCGACACGCTGCAGTTCAACGTCGACGGCTATATCCTGAACGGCGGGCAGCTCGGCTTCGGCGTCACAGGCGGCGGCACGATCAACGTCGCGGGCGGCGGCACGGCGACGATCAACTCGGTGCTGGCCAACGGCACCGGCTCGGCCCTGACCAAGGTCGGCGCCGGCACGCTCAACCTCGGCGGCGTCAACACCTTCACCGGCGGCACCTCGGTGAACGCCGGCACGCTCGGCCTGCTGGCCGGCGGCGTGCTGGCGTCCAACGTAACCGTCGCGTCGGGAGCGACGTTCAACAATGCCGGCACGGTCAATGCGTCGGTGACGAATGCCGGCACGCTGAACACGACCGGTGCCATCACCGGCGCCGTGACGAACTCCGCCACTGCGAACGCCGCAGGCTCGATCGGCGGTGCGATCAGCAATAGCAGCAGCTTCACGGTCACGGGCTTCCTGACCGGCGCCAGTACCTTTTCGAACGCTGCCGGTGCGACGCTCACTGTGACCGGCGGCGATTTCGTCGGTACGACCGTGCTGACCAACAACGGTACGATCACCGTCACCGGCCGCACCCTGCAGGCTGCGACGATCAACAACCAAGCCGGCTCGATCTCCGTCGCCGCCGCCTCGACGCTGCGCGGCACGGGCAACACGATCAACAACAGTGCTGTGATCAACGTTGCCGCCGGCGGCACGGTAGTCGATGCGACAGCGATCAACAACAATGCCGGCGGTACCATCACCAATGCCGGCACGGTCACGGTTCCGACCCTGACCAATTCGGCGCTGTTCACAAGCACGGGCATCGTCAATGCCTCGACGCTGTTCAGCACGGTCTCAGGCGCGACGACCGCAGCAAGCGGGACGATCACCTCGGCGCTTGTCCAGAACGCCGGAACCTTCAACACGACCGGCAAGCTCGATATCGCCGGGGCGTTCACCAACCTGCCGAGCGGCGTGCTGACGACCAGCGGGGGTACACTCGGCATCAGCGGAACGCTGACGAACTGTAAGCGCCCCAGCGGGGCCCTAGGGATTTGGGATTGAGGTTTTCCGGAAGCACCATGGCATGAGAATTTCGACGGCACTTTTGGGGTGACCGTTGATGATGGCGTCGAGGGTTTCGGCGATATAGG